>Ga0302325_10034851_pt1 | contig 10293 bp, 7 predicted proteins | sample Palsa_T0_2_FD_201948 | JGI IMG/M metagenome (GOLD analysis project Ga0302325, IMG submission 201948) | Peat permafrost microbial communities from Stordalen Mire near Abisko, Sweden - Palsa_T0_2 | ecosystem: Environmental > Terrestrial > Soil > Palsa > Peat permafrost | place: Sweden: Abisko...
ACGCGCGCAACTGGGTCTTGAACAGGTCGCCGATGGGATTGACGGCCGAAGCCATGTCGCCGAACTGCGTGCCGTAGCCCAGCAGCAGCTCGCTCTTGTTGCTCGTGCCCAGCACCAGCCCTGCGAAAGCGGCGCTTTGATCGTAGAGCACGGTCATGCGCTCGCGGGCGCACTTGTTGGCCAGCCGCAATTGGGAAGCATCCGGAAATCGCTTGAAATAGGCGTCGACCTGGTCGGTGATGGGAATGTCGACAGTTTGGACGCCCAGCCGTTCGACCACGGACTGGCTGTCGCGGCGCGTGGCGGCGCTGGAGGTTTTATAGGGCATCGTCACGGCCAGGACGTTTTCGGCTCCCAGGGCCTCGGCGGCGAGGTACACGACGACGCTGGAGTCGATGCCCCCCGACAGCCCAACCACGCCGCGGCGGAAACCGGTGCGGTGGATCTCGCTGCGAATGAAGCGCACGAGAATCTCCGCAACCAACTGCGGGTTGATCGACAGATCGGCGTCGGCGGAATCAGTCTTCATAGCGGCGGCGGCGGATGCGCTGGAGTTCTTCGATGGTCAGCAACAGTTGTTCATCGCGCGAGAGCGGCGTAATCAGCCGCTCGCGGCGCAGCTCGGCGGGATCGAACGAGACGACCAACAGCGACTCGTCGAACCGCGGGGCCTTGGCCAGCAACTGGCCATCCGGCCCCGCCACCATGCTGCCGCCCCAAAAGCACAGTCCGTCTTCGAACCCCACGCGGTTGACCACGATCACCACGGCCCCCAGCAGTTGGGCGTACGCTTTGGCCAGCACCTCGTAAGTCTCGGCCGTGCGGATTTCGGGCCCGGTCACTCCGCGGGCGGGGGAATTGACCACGCAGATCAGATAATCGATTTCCTCGGCCTGCATGATCGCCGCGGCCGAGAGGTGCCAGAAGTCTTCGCAGATCAACAGGCCGACGCGGCCGAATCGCGCGGAGTCGAAGGCCTTGATCCGTTTGCCGGCGGCAAAGTAGCGCTGCTCCTCGAACAGTCCATACGTGGGCAGATACACCTTGCGGTGCACGTGAACCAAATGGCCGGCTTCGGCGAACAGAGCGGCGTTGTAAAACAAATGGCCGCGCGATTCCTCCACGAACCCTGCCACCAGCGCGGCCGGGCCGGCGGCCTGGGCCAACTGGGCGATCTCCGGGGCCGAGCGATCGAGCGCCACGTCGGGCACGATGTCGCGCAAAAAATATCCCGTCAGCGAGAGCTCCGGAAAGACGATCAGGTCGGCCTCCTGCCGCCGGGCCGCCTCGATCCGCTCCAGGTGCAGCGCCAAGTTCCGCTGCCGATCCCCCAACAGCGGCGCGATCTGCGCAAGCGCCACGCGCAGCCCGCTGCGCGCGGGCGAATTGGCCGGCTGAACGGCTGCATCGGCGGCAGGTTTTACGGCGCTCGACGCCACGGCGCTCTTGACCCTTCGATGCGACCCAAAGAATATCCACGACGGCAAAACAACCGCTCTTAGAGCCGATCCGAAAGCCGCCGGGGAGAGAGGGACAACCCCCATTTTACTCTGCGGACGGCGCAAGTTGGGGACAGTCCCTGGCGGTTTTCGGATAGGCATTAAGGCCGCGGTCTTTCCACGGGCCGCCCCCGGGAGCGGGCATCGGCAGCCGCTTTTCGCAGCTTTTGCGCATATTCGGGACTCGGCGGCATTCCTAGCCGGGCCGCACGTTGCGTGTCGGCGATGGCCAGGCTGATCCTGCCCTGTTGATAGTACGCCAGCGCCCGGTTGACATAGGCTTGCGCGAGATTCGGATTGAGTTGGAGCGCGTGGTTGAAGTCCTGGATGGCGAGATCCAGTTTGCCCAGTTGGCCATAGTCGACGCCGCGGTTGATATACGCCTCGACGTCACTCGGATCCAGCGCGAGCGCGCGATCGAAGTCGTCGATCGCCTTTTGAAATTCGTTCAACTTGTGGAACGATATGCCGCGGTTGCAATAGGCATTCTCGTATTCCGGGTCGGCGGCGATCGCGCGGTTGTAGTCCGCAATCGCATCCTCAAAAAGTTTTTGCCGCGAGTGCAGGTTTCCGCGCGTGTTGTATGCGGCGGCAAAATCGGGATCGAGCGCGATGGCCCGATCCGCCTCCGTGAGCGCGCGGTCGAATTCGCCCGCGTCCACGAGCACGCCGCCGAAGTTGCTGTGTGCCCGCGCGTTCTGGGGAGCCGCTTCGGCCGTCGCCTGCCAGATGGACCGCAGCGACTGGTAATCTTCGTTGCGTGCCGCGGTCCGCCAGCCGAGCAAGGCCGCGACGAAAAACAGCAGCGAAGCAGGCACAAATCCCTCGACCGACGATTCGTCGGGCCGATCGCCGGCGCGCGGCGGCGCCACGTATCGCCAGGCATGATGCACGGCCAACACCGCCAGCGCGGCGACCGCGGCCAGCGGCAGGTACATGCGGTGCTCGAAGGCCAGGTCCTTGAGCGGCGCCACGCTTGAGGTGGGCGCCAGCACCAAAAAGAAAAATCCCGCCTGGAAACCCCACGCCGGCCAGCGATAAATTGCCCAGGCGGTCAAAATCAGGATCGCGCCCAGCGCGAGCGCCTGCGGCACGATTTCGGCCGCACCGTGCGCCACCGGCCAGCCGTAGTCCAAGCACAGTTGGTCCGGCCAGAACGCCAGCCGGAGATAGTGCAGGATGACGCCCGGCTGGCTCAGCGCATAGTCGATCGATGAGACGCCTTTTACGAAGAGCACGCCGTAGGGCTGGTATCCGCCCCGGTTGGCCCACAACAGGCAGGCCAGAATTCCCCAGGTGCCAGCCAAGGCCGCGTAGTAGACGCTCCGTTTTCGAAACAACTCACGCCACGACGCGGCGGCGAACACCCGATCGTACCAGAGCACCGCCAACGGGGCTGTGACCATCACTTCCTTGCTGCCCATGCCCAGCGCGCCGCAGAGGACCGAAGCGGCATACCACCAAATATTGATGCGAGAATTCAGCGCTCGGACGAAGCACCACAAGGTCGCCAGGTAAAACAGCGCCATCAGCGATTCCAGCCGCTGGTAGACGTAGGTGACGCTCTCGGTTTGCAGCGGATGAACCAGCCACAGCAGCGCCACGGCAAAAGCCAACGCGGCGGCATGCGCGGCATAACGATCCGCGAGTCGGGCGCTCGACAAGGTGCGCCGCACGATATCGAACAATAGCCAGGCGGCCGCCACGTGGATCGCCAGATTGACGGCGTGATAGCCCCACACATCGAAGCCATTGTTGGTGTGATCGAACGCCCAGGCGTAGTTGAGCGCGAACGTCAAGAAGCCCACCGGGCGATTTCTGCCCACTGCCGGAGGATCGCCCCCCAGGGAGGTCACCCAGGGCCAGACGTCTTGAACGGCCCGATTTTGTTGGATGAACTCAAGCGAATCAAACACGAAAGGTGCGTGGAAACTGTTGGCGTAAACCAGGACTCCCACGACGGCCAGCCCCGCGAAAACTGCCAGTTGCGCCCACCAGGGAAAATGGCCGGGAGGCGCCGGGGCGCGGGGGGTTCTGTGGAGTTGGGGCATCGCGGAACGAAGCATCGGCCCAGAAACGGCGGAGCGCACGACGATCCAAAAAGTGCGACCCAGCCCGGCAATACCTGGGCTGACGCCGCTAGCCCCATGATAGTCGCCGTGCAGGACGGACCGGAAGAGACCTTCCGAGGAAACTCGGGCCCATCAGTGGGCTGCCCGTCCGGTCGCCTTTTGCAAGAATTCGACAAACTGGGGATTCACCGCAAAACCGAGTTGCAGGGCTTTGTTGACGTCGCGAGCTGCCTGCTCGAATTCCTGCATTTGGTAGTAAGCCACGGCGCGCTCGGCAAAGGCGGCCGCGAAGTCGGGCTGCAACTGAATCGCCCGATTGTAATCGTCCAGGGCTTCGTTGAGTCCGCCGAAATCGCGCGCGGCGTTGGCGCGGTACAGATAGAGTTTTGCCGCGCCCGGCTCGAGTGCGATCGCCTGCGTAAAATCCTTGATCGCCGGCAAGTATTCTTTCGAATTGTAAAAGGCCGCCCCGCGATTGGCGTAGGCCTGGGCATAGTTCTTGGCCGCGTCGATCGCGCGGCTGAAGTCCTGTACCGCGTCGTCCGTCCGTCCCAGTGCAAGCTGCGTGATGCCACGATTATTAAGCGCCTTGGCATACTGGGGGTCGATCGCGAGCGCACGGTCGAAATCCGCGAGCGCCTGTTCGTGCTTGCCGAGCTCTTCGTAGAAGTTCCCGCGGTTGTTATAGGCCTCGGCATTCCGGGGATTCCAGCGAATCGCCTGGCCATACTCGTCAAGTGCCCGAGCCGCATCCCCGTGTTCCAGGCGGATGGCATTGGCCAGATTGTCGTGAGCGCGCGCGTTTTGGGGGCGCTTCAGAACGGTGTCCTGCCAGATCGATTGATGGGAGCGATAGTCGCGGTTGCGAACGATCGTCACATAAGCCAACGCGACCGCGGTCAATGCGACGGATGCCGTAAGCAGCGGCGCCAGCAGGTAGTTCCGCTGCTGGAGCGGCGGAAATCGGGCCAGCAGCCATGAGTAAGCCGAGTAACCGCCCAGCACGACCAGGGCGACGACGGCGGCCAGCGGCAGGTACATGCGGTGTTCGAACGCCAGGTCCTTGAGCGGCGCGATGCTGGAAGTGGGCGCCAGGATCAGGAAGAACCAGGCCCCGAGAAAGCCCAAGGCCGGCCGGCGGAAAACGCTCCAGGCGGTCAAACCCAAGAGCGTCGCAATCGCCAGCGCCGGCGGCGCGATGTCCCGCGCGCTGCGGGCAACCGGCCAGGCGTAGTCCAAACAGAGCGGGTCGGGCCAGAACGCCAGCCGCAAATAGTGCAGGACAACGCCGGGCTGGGTTTGCGCGTATTCCAGCGGCGAAAGCCCCACGATCACGCCCAGCGACGCGTAGTCTTCGCGCGTCGCGAACATCAAGCCCGCCAGCAGACCCCAGGTGCCGGCGAGCGCCGCGTAGTATCTGCCGCGGTTTTCGCACAACTCGCGCCACGAGGCTGCAATGAAGACCCGGTCGTACCAGAGCACGATGACCGGCGCGGTGAGCATCACTTCCTTGGTGGCCATGCCCAGCGCGCAGCAGATCACCGAGGCGGCCAGCCAGCGGCCGCGTCTCGGCGACTCACAGGCCCTCAAGAAACACCACAGGGTCGCCAGGTACAGCAGTCCCATCAACGATTCGAGCCGCTGATAGACGTAGGCGACCGTGTTGGTTTGCAAGGGGTGGACCAGCCAGAGCAGCGCGACTGCCAAGGCCAGGCCCCCTGCGTGCGCCGAGAACCGCGCCGCCAGGCAGCCGCGCGAAAGCGTGCGGCGAACGAGGTCGAACAACAGCCAGGCCGCGGCGACGTGGATGGCCAGGTTGACGGCATGATAGCCCCAGACGTCGTAGCCGCCGCAGGCGTAATTGAGCGCAAACGTGAGGAAGCCGAACGGCCGGTTGGCCCCCGCGGCGTGAGGCGACTCCCAAGGCGTAAACCAGGGCCAGATCTCTCGCACCGCCGCGTTTTCGAGAATGAAGTAGTTCGCGTCGAACACCAGCGGCTGGTCGAACGTGTTGGCATCGGTCGCGATGCCGCAGAGCGCGAGAACGACCGCGGCCGCCCAGGGCCAGGCCCGCGAACTGCCTGGCGGGCCGCACACCGTGGCGGGCTCGGGATCAGCGTGCATGGGCTCGAGTCGCCGCGGGTTGAGGAGAGATGCCGGGACGCGGTCACGCTGCGACAACCGCCAACGCATGTCGATCGCGGCCCGTTTCCATGATAGTTTGCTCGGGCCGCGCGCCGAAAGACGGCCGGCGGTTTCGCACGACTTGCGACCCGGGGTGGCGCGAACGGATCGGTTTGGTAAGATGATCCGGAACCCAATTGGACGGCAAATGGCGTTAGAGCCTGTCCGAAAACCGCCTGGGAGAGAGGGACAGTCCCATTTTGCTCTGCGGACGGCGCAAAATGGGGACAGTCCCTGGCAGTTTTCGGATAGGCCCTTAACCTAAAACAAACGACCGGAAATCAGGAGGACACGATCATGGTTTTGACCGCCAGCACCATGCTTCCGCTGGGCACCAAGGCCCCGAATTTCTCGCTTCCCAACGTCGACGGGCGTCTCGTCTCGCTCGCCGATTTCGACGGCGCCCCGGCGCTGTTGGTCGTCTTCATGTGCAACCACTGTCCCTACGTGAAGCACGTGGCCGAAGGGTTGGCGAAGTTGGCCCGGGATTATCAGGCCAAGAAGGTCGCGGTGGTGGGCATCAGCTCCAACAGCGTCGAGAGCCACCCGGCCGACTCCCCCGAGCAGATGAAGCTCGAGGTGAAGAACCGCGGCTACACGTTTCCGTATCTCTACGACGCGAAGCAGGAAGTGGCCAAGGCGTACCGCGCGGCGTGCACGCCCGACTTTTACGTGTTCGACAAGGACCAGCGGCTGGCATACCGCGGTCAGATGGACGCCAGCCGGCCCGATTCCGGCATCCCGGTGACCGGGGCCGACCTGCGCGCCGCGCTCGACGCGGTGCTGGCCGGCAAGCCCGCGGCCAAGGACCAGCGGCAGAGCATCGGCTGCAACATCAAGTGGAAGCCGGGCAACGAACCGGATTATTTCAAATAGTTTAAACGGTGCGTTCCCATACCGTGGGCCATGCAGCCGCGAGCCCTTGACGAAGACTTTGTCGGGCCATTGCCACCTCGACCGGCCCCGAAGCACGTATTCTCGATCGCCTGGCTTCGATCCGCTGCTTGACCCCAAGCTCGGGGCGGATCAAGATACGAACTCTCTTGCCTGTCCGCTGCGCGAGGCAGGCGTTTTCGGGCATTATCTGCGCGAGACCGTTAGCGATCCATCGGGGGCTAATTCATGAACGCGCTTAGCGCGCTGCCGCCGGCCAAGCAAGATAGCGAATTGACATCGACCTGGGAGTGCTCATTTTCCTTGATTTGTGTCGTCTTACTTACCTACGGTATCTGCCTGTCGTGTGCCATCGCGTATTATGACGATTACACGGTACTTTGGGAGATGCTTTCGGACCATACCGTGCTTCCGCGACAGTTGATTGCAGACGGGCGCGTGGTCGGCAGCTTAATTCAAGGACTGGGCTTTTTTCCCGCGAAGTCGATCGAGCAGCTATGGATCCCACGACTGGTATCCCTGTTCGGCATTTCCCTGTTGTTGTGCGCTCTTTTCCGCACTCTGCTTCGCTTGGAATACTCGCGACGTTTCGCCTTTACGTTCGCTGCTCTGACCGCTTTCTTGCCTTCGTTTGTCGTCTGCGCCGCCTGGGCGGCGATATGCTTTACTGCGTTTGCATCGGTCGCAAGTGTTGGAGCATTTTGGATCGCGGAAAGCGCGTGGCGGCTCAACGGCGGAATTCAACGGCTTGTTCGATTGCTCATCGCGATTGGCCTAATCGTTATCGCGGCGCACATTTATCAGCCGAACGCAATGTTCTACCTACTGGGAGTCCTGTTTCTGCTTTTGACGCCCAAGACGTCATCGCGCGAGGATTGGCTGCGGCTCGGGTATCACCTCGCCATTCTCATCGTTTCGCTGGTGCTTGCGTTCCTTCTCTACCGCGCTTATGCAACATCGGACCGTGGCAAACTCGACCTTGACATTGCGGCAAAGGCTTCGTGGTTTTTGAACGAGCCATTGGGTGGATCGTTCTGTTTGATGTTCTTCCCAAAGGAACTTGGCCTTTCTCCCGCGGCGCGGCGAATTGCCCTTGTATTCTTCGTGGCGACGTTAGCGGTTGGCAACTACCTACGTCTAGAAGACCGCCCTACAACGAGATTCATGCGGATGGCGGCGGCTTGTGCGCTGCTGCCGTTGCTTTATGCACCAAACCTTATCGTTCAGGAGCAAAACGCAGGTTATCGGTCGCGCGGCGCTCTGGCAACCGCGGTCTTGTTCCTCGTCTGTTGTGGCGTGTCCGGTTTGCTGAAGCGCGTTCAGCGCGGCAGCCAAGTTCACCGCGTGCCGGCGAGATGGGCGCTGGTGCTTATGCTGATGCTTGGCTTCGCCGTCGCAGAAAGCCATTTAATCAATTATTTCGTGGTGCCGTGCCAATTCGAATGGCGATTTGTCCGCCAGGACATGACGAGGTTGGCGGTACGACAGCAAGGCCCGCTTCGAGAAGTCGTATTCCTTTTGCCTAATTTGGAACTTCCGATCCCGAAATCCCGGGAATACGATGAATTCGGTCATCTGTCGATCTGTAGATATTGGGTGCCGCAGGGGATTTGTGGATTGGCGCTTGCAGAAGTGGCGCCGAAATGGGTAGCGCCGTTTCGCAACGCAAAATTCTCGACCGTGGAAGGCAACGAACCTCGTCCGTCACCGGCCCAAGACCGCTGGATTGTCGACGTCCGAGCCATCAATTTGCTCTCTGATGCTTTGTATGAAACGATTAAGAATGCCCGCAAAGCTGGAAATGAATTGAAGGAGTTTGACGTTGATCGCCAGGCATTCGGCCCGTCGTCGACGTTGGACAAGCAGCCTCCGTCCACCGATGCCGGCGAAGGCAGACGGTAGATTCAAACGAGGCGGCCAGCCGTGCGTGGGAAAGCTCGTCTCTGAATCAATACGCAGTCTTTAATGCAGATGCCAACAGCGGCCATTCCCAACGTTTGAGCAACGACGGCGCTATTCCGTGCTCTCTTCCGCACACGACCGCTGCACAAGCGCGCCGCTTCACAATCGCGCAGCGGCCGGGGCCCTCGGCGGAAGACCGAGCGCCTCGCACGCGAGACTGGGGCGCGCAGGCAAATCTGGCATCAGAAGGCACACCGCGAAACCTCGATAGAGCGCGGTCAAGAGGCGGCCAGCGGCAGAGCGTCGCGCAGCGCTAGCCGCGTGCGCCCTTACTCGGCGCCCGCCAGCGGTTCTTTCTTCTCCGTAATCACTTCGCACTGCGGCGCCATTTCCGCGTTCAGTGCGGTGAAGTCTTTCCATTCTTCGGGAACGTTGTCTTCGTGGAAAATCGCTTCCACGGGGCACTCGGGAACGCAGGCTTCGCAGTCAATGCATTCATCCGGATGGATGTACAACATCTTCTCCCCTTCATAGAAGCATTCGACCGGGCAAACGACCACGCAGTCGGTATACTTGCAGGCGAAGCAGGGCTCGCAAACAACGTGGGTCATCGAGAACTTCTCTCCTTTTCGCGTCCCAGCGGGAAACGCAAAGCTAAAGGGTTCAAAAGCATCCAAGAGTGCCCGCTAGCCGCGGGTAGAACACGGCTGGCCGCACACGGGTGCTCATTCAAATAACGCCTGGGGGGCAACGTGTCAAGTTCTTGCGCGAGAAGCACTTGAACGCGGCTCGGCCATCCCTCGCGCGAATTCTAGTAGTGCCTTCCCAGACTGTCAACGGCCGGCACTTACTGCTCCATCGGCTTTCACCCAGGTCCGACTTGCTTCACTTCTTCTTTGGACTTAAAATCATAGGTGTCATGGATTTGGGAACCAATCTTTAAGCCCGCCTTTCTTTCCCAGGGTCTGCAGGGCAGGCATGCAGGCCCCCGGGGCTTGCGCCGTCTTCAGGGTGTGACATCGTGGCACTATCGGAAGTCGATCGGAACCTCTTGCAACGGTGTCTGGCTCGCAAGCCTCGCTCCTGGGAGGATTTTGTCGACCGCTTCATGGGACTGGTGGTGCACGTCGTGAACCACTCGGCACAGAGCCGCTCGTTGCGGCTTGCGCCGGAGGACCGCGAGGACCTGGTCTCCCACGTGTTTTTGGCTATCGTGAAGGACGACCTGGCGCTGTTGCGGCATTTTCGCGGTGAAAGCAGTCTGGCGACCTATCTGACGGTCGTGGCCCGCCGCGTTGTCGTGCATGAGATTCTCAAGCAGAAATCTCCCTCCCGCTTGGCGCCAGCCTCGCTGGCCCAGGGCGAACCCGCCACCGACGGCCAGCCTCCCGAGCAGCGCGTCAACGACCGCGAAGAAGTCGAACGCTTGCTGGGCGAGCTCGACGGGGCCGAAGCCGAGGTGGTGCGGCTCTACCACCTGGAAGGCAAAAGCTATCAGGAGATCAGCTCCGCGGTGGGCATGCCGGAAAACAGCGTCGGCCCGACGCTCAGCCGCGCTCGGCGCAAAATGCGGCGTGCCGGCGCCGAACCCCCCGCCAATTGATCGCTGGCTGAGCCGCCTTTGCAGCGCGCGTGCCTGGGGCAAAGCGCAGCGTGCCCCAGAGCAGAATGAATCAGCGCCCCTGCGGCGCAACCCCCCTTCTTTCCGGACGCATCGATCGCCGTTATACTTGGGGCCCGTT
>Ga0302325_10034854_pt1 | contig 10292 bp, 10 predicted proteins | sample Palsa_T0_2_FD_201948 | JGI IMG/M metagenome (GOLD analysis project Ga0302325, IMG submission 201948) | Peat permafrost microbial communities from Stordalen Mire near Abisko, Sweden - Palsa_T0_2 | ecosystem: Environmental > Terrestrial > Soil > Palsa > Peat permafrost | place: Sweden: Abisko...
GATCAGGATGTCGGCCAGCCGGCCGAATTCCCCATGCCGGCCCACCAGGTAGTTCTCGTGGCAGCCGTAGGAGTTGCCCGCCGAATCGGTGTTGTTCTTGAACAGGTAGATGTCCCCGGCGATGCCCTCCTCGCGGAGCCGCCGGTCGGCGTCCACCAGCAGGCCCTCGAGGATCCGCTCCCCCGCCTTGTCGTGCACCACCAGGTCCACGATGTTGTCGCACTCCGGCGTGGCGTATTCCGGATGGCTGCCGACATCCAGGTACAGCCGGGCGCCGTTGCGCAGGAAGACGTTGCTGCTCCTGCCCCACGAGACAACCCGGCGGAACAGATACCTGGCCACCTCGTCCGGTGATAGCCGCCGGCTACCGCGGAACGTGCAGGTGACCCCGTACTCGTTCTCGAGACCGAAGATTCGTCTGTCCATGGGCGCTCACCAGACTTTACGGCACGCGCGGGAGATGGTCACCACTCGACGGCGACGTACTTGGTCTCGGTGAACTCCAGCAGCCCGTCATGTCCGCCCTCGCGGCCGAGGCCGGACTGCTTGACGCCACCGAACGGAGCGGCCGGGTCGGACACGATGCCCCGGTTGACGCCGACCATGCCGGCGTCCAGCGCCTCGGCTACCTGCAGCCCGCGGCGCAGGTCGCGGGTGTAGACGTAGGAAACCAGGCCGAACTCGGTGTCGTTGGCCCAGTTGATTGCGTCCGCGTCCGCCGAGAAACGCACGATGGGGGCCACCGGCCCGAAAATCTCGGTGTCCAGGATGGCCGCATCCGGCGCGAGCCTGTCCAGGACAGTCGGCAGGTAGAAGTAGCCGCGCCGGTCAGGGGCCCGGCCGCCGGTGATCACCCGCCCGCCATCGGATGTCGCTTTGTCGACAAGCTCGGCCACCTTGGACCGGGTGTCCTCATTGACCAGCGGGCCCAGTTCGGTGCCGTCGTCCAGTCCCGGGCCGACCGCCAGGCTGCTCAGCCTGGCCGCGAAGGCGGAGGTGAAGTCGTCGGCGACCGACTCATGGACGTAGAACCGGTTGGCGGCGGTACACGCCTCGCCACCGTTTCGCATCTTGGCCAGGAGCGCCCCTTCGACCGCCGCGTCAATATCGGCGTCGCCGAAAACCAGGAATGGCGCGTTGCCGCCCAGCTCCATGGAGCAGTTCGTGACCGTGTCCGCCGCGGTGTGCAGGAGCAGCCTGCCAACCTCGGTGGACCCGGTGAACGAGAGCTTGCGCACCCGGGAATCGGCGAGCATCGCCGCCACCACGCGGCCCGACGTGGAGGTGGTCACCACATTGACCACGCCGTCGGGCACGCCGGCCTCCCGGAGCAGTTCCGCAATGGCCAGTGCGGTCAGGGGCGTCTCGCTGGCGGGCTTGAGCACCACGGTGCAGCCTGCGGCGAGCGCCGGGCCGATCTTGCGGGTGGCCATGGCGGCGGGGAAGTTCCACGGCGTGATGAGCACGCTGACCCCGACGGGCTGCCGCTGCACCATGATGCGGTTCGCGCCCGAAGGGGCGAGGGCGAGGGCGCCGTCGATCCTGACGGCCTCCTCGGAATACCAGCGGAAGAACTCGGCGGCGTAGCTGACCTCGCCCCGGGCGTCCCGCAGGGCCTTTCCGTTCTCCAGGACCATCAGCCGGGCCAGCGCTTCGGCATTCTCCATCATCAGGCCGAAGGCCCGCCGCAGGCACTCGCCCCGCTCCCGGGGCGGGGTGGCCGCCCAGCCGGGCAGCGCCTGGTAGGCGGCGGAGACCGCGTCGAGGGCGTCCTCCGGCGACGCGTCGGCCACCTCCGCGACCGCGTTCTCGGTGGCGGGATCGATGACCGGCAGCACCCCGCCGCCGCGGCTGGGGCCCCACTGGCCGCCGATGAGCAGCCCGGTGGGCACCTCGATACCGGTGGTGGCGGTCAGGTCGGCGGTGCTGCTCACTAATCCTCCAGCGTGGTACGCACTGTCTGCATGATCCGCGCTACCGAAGGCAGCGCATGGTCCTCGAGCGCGTCGGCCGCGGGCAGCGGGATGTGCGGCGTGGTGATCCGCACCGTCGGCCCGCGCAGGGCGTCGAAGCACTCCTCCGTGGCGATGGAGACGATCTCAGCTCCCCACCCACAGAGCCGGGGGTTCTCCTCGACCGTGAACAGCCTTCCCGTCTTCGCCACCTCCGCGAGGATGGTCTGCGTGTCGAGAGGTACCAGGCTGCGCACATCAACGACACTACAGCGGATCCCGTGATCAGCGGCCAGCCGCCCGGCGGCCTCGACGGCGCGCGGCACCATCGCGGCCAGGGCCACGATCGTCGCGTCGGTGCCCTCCGTCAGTACCGTGGCCCGGCCGAGCGGCTCGACGATCTCCGCGTCATCGCCGATCTCGCCCTTGCTCGCGTAGAGGGACTTCTGCTCGAAGAACACCACCGGGTCCGGGTCGCGGATCGCCGCGGCCAGTAGCCCGACGACATCACGCGGGTTGGAGGGCGCCACCACCTTGAGGCCCGGGATGGCCATGGCCCAGTTCTCCACGGACTGCGAGTGCTGCGCGCCGAACCGCACGCCCGCGCCGTTGGCGCAGCGGATGACCAGGGGAAAGGCGACCTGGCCGTCTGACATGTACCGGCTCTTGGCGATCTCGTTGGCGATCAGGTCCCAGCAGACCGCAAAGAAGTCGCTGAACATGATCTCGGCCACCGGGCGCAGGCCCGTCATGGCCGCGCCCATGGCCGCGCCCAGGATGGCCTGCTCGCTGATCGGGGTGTCGCGCACCCGCAGCGGCCCGAACTCCTCGAACAGGCCGACGGTCGCCTTGAACACCCCGCCCGCGGCGCCCACGTCCTCGCCGAGGAATACGACCCGCTCATCGCGGCGCATCTCCTGCGCGATGCCGCGGGCTACCGCCTCGCGGTAGGTGATGACGCTCACTGGATGACCGCCAGCACGGTCGCCACCGGCACCGTCTCGCCCTCGGCGACCCTGACTTCCGCCAGGACCCCGCTGACCGGGGCCGGGATGTCAGTGTCCACCTTGTCCGTGCCGATCTCCAGCAGCGGCTCACCCTCCGTCACCTGGTCGCCCGGGGCCTTGTGCCACAGGTTGACGGTGCCTTCATCCACCGTCTCGCCCATCCTCGGCATCACCACTTCGGTGCTCATCAGTTCCTCCACGCGTTTCCGCCGTCGCTCCACACGTTGGTCGAGGCCAGTTCGAGCCGGGGCAGCGGCCCGGCCTTCGCCTCCTCGGTCGCCAGGTCGACGGCCTCCTTGGCGCGGGCGTCGATCCCGTCGAGCACCGCCTCATCGATGCCCCGGGACTGCAGGACCTTGCGGTAGGCCGGGATGGGGTCCCGGGCCAGCCACTCACGCACCTCGTCGGCGGGCCGGTATTTCCCGGGATCGGCGCGGGAGTGGCCACCGTGGCGGTAAGTGAGCGCCTCGATCAGCGAGGGCCCGCCACCGTGGCGGGCCCGGTCGATCGCGGCGCTGGCCATGTCGTAGACCGCCTCGACGTCGTTGCCGTCCACCACCAGCGCGCTGAGCCCGTAGGCGGAAGCCCGGTCCGCCGCCGGCCGTTTCACCGCGGTCACCGACTCGATCGGCGTGTACTCCATGTAGCCGTTGTTCTCACAGACGAAGACCACCGGCAGGGCCCACACGGCGGCCAGGTTGAGCGCCTCGTGGAAGGCCCCGATGTTGGTGGTGCCGTCGCCGAAGAAGCACACGGTGACCTGGCCGCTCCCGCGGTACTGGGCGGACCACGCGCTGCCGTTCGCGATGACCAGCTGCGCCCCGATGATCGCGTAGGAGCCGAGCACTCCCCGGGACACATCCAGCAGGTGCATCGAACCGCCCTTGCCGTGCATCAGGCCGTTCTCCCGGCCCAGCAGTTCAGCCATGACCGGGGTCATCGGCGTGCCGCGGGCCAGCACATGCGCGTGCCCGCGGTAGGTGACGAACGTGTAGTCGTCAGCGCGCATCGCCTTGGCCACGCCGGCCGCGATGGCTTCCTGGCCCGTCCCCAGATGCGTGGTCCCCTTGACCAGGTTCTGCAGGAAAAGGTCGTAGGCGCGCTTCTCGAACAGCCGGATCTCAGTCATCATCCGGTACATGTCGAGGGCGGTTGCCTCATCCATGGCGCCTCGCAGCTCTGTTGTCGGTGATCAGTTGTTGGCGATCAGTCACGTCGTTGGCGGGAAGGTCAGTAGGGGTTGGTGACGAACAGCTCCTGGGATGGGAACTTCGTGATGATCTCGACGCCGTCTCCGGTCACGACGACCTCTTCCTCGAGCCGGGCGGCCGAGACGCCATCGGTGGCCGGGCAGTAGGTCTCCAGCGCGAAGACCATTCCTTCCTGAATCTCCATCGGCGCGTCCAGCGAGGTCAGCCTGCTGATGATCGGCCGCTCGTGCAGCGCCAGCCCGAGCCCGTGGCCGAACTGCAGGCCGAAGGCGGTCTTCTCGTCCGCCAGCCCGATCTCCCCGGCGGCCGGCCAGAGCCGGGCCACCTGATCGGTCGACACCCCCGGCTTGATGGCGGCGAGAGCGCTTTCCATCCATTCCCGGGCCCGCGCGTACGCGTCCCGCTGGGCCGGGGTGGAGCGGCCGACGCTGAACGTGCGGTAATAGCAGGTCCGGTAGCCGTTAAAGGAGTGCATGATGTCGAAGAACGCCTGATCTCCCGGGCGGATCATGCGGTCGGAGAAGTTGTGCGGATGCGGGTTGCACCGCTCACCGGATACCGCGTTGATCGACTCCACATCGTCAGAGCCCATCTCATACAGCCGCTTATTGGCCAGGGCGACGATTTCGTTCTCCCGGACTCCGGGCTTGAGGGCGTCAGTGATGTCCTGGTAGACACCGTCCACCATGGCGGCCGCCGTCGACAGCAGGGTGATCTCGTCGCGGGACTTGGCCTGCCGCGCATCCAGCATGACCTGCTGGCCATCGCGGATGTCGATGCCGCGGTGCTGCAACTCGAAGAACATCGGAATCTCGGCGAAGTCCACGCCGACCGGCTCGCCAGCCACCCCGGTGTCGGCGAGAAAGCCCATGATCTCGGTGACCGCGCGCTGTACCAGGCCAGACTCGGGCGGTGCGGCTCCGCGCATCGTGGTGTACGAGGCGATGCAGTGCTCCGGCTTCAGCCAGGGGCAGTACATCCGGTGATGCACCGCGGCCGACCCGAAGTCCCACAGGAAAAGTTCCCCGGTGCGCGTGTACAGCGCGTACCGGCAGAGCTTGTCCCGGGTCCACTCACCGATGGACACCCCGGTCAGGTAGCGGATGTTGTTGTTGTCGAACACCAGCAGGGCGCCGAGGCCACTGGCCTCGATCGCGCCCATGGCCCGGCGCAGCCGGTATTCCCGGAGCCGGGCGAAATCCACCCGCTCCTCAAAGTCCACGTTCATCCGGCCCGGCGCAGGCGCGATCGGAAGGGAAGGAGTGGCCATGGGAGATCTCCAGACGTCGATAGCCTGCAATCGCGGGCACTGTGTACAGCATGATTCAACGTATGTACAGTGTGGCTGTCAAGGGCTAGGGCAGGCCGGGAGCTAGGGCAGGCCGGGCCACGACCGACCAGGAGAGCGGCTGAGGTGGCCGGAACATTCGACCCGGGTGCTGAACTCGGGCCGCGCCTGCGCCGTGTCCGGGAGAACCGCGGCCTGTCCGCCCGCGAGCTGGCCCGCCGCATCAGCTGCTCGCCGAGCCTGATCTCGCAGATCGAGCGGGGGATTTCCGCTCCATCCGTCGGCATGCTGTACGCACTGGCCAGCGAGCTGAGGACGTCACTGGACTTCCTGTTCGGGGTGGCCTTGCCCGGCGATGCCGTGCTGATGACCGCGCACGGCGATGGGCACGCCCGGCCCGGCGCCAGGCACGCCCCGCCCGGCGCTGACCGCGCCACCGAGGCCACCGGGGCTGAGCCGGGCGGCTGGAACTCAGCCGGGCATGGCGTCGCCGCGCCCGGCATCGTGCAGCGCGCGCGGCAGCGGGGCACGATCGACCTGGCCAGCGGCGTGCGCTGGGAACGGCTCACGCCCGGTCCTGACGACCGGGTGGACTTCCTGGAGGTGATCTACGAGCCGAGCGGGCACTCCACGGACGCCAGGCGCCCGCTACGTCACGATGGCCAGGAGTACGGCCTCATCACCAGCGGGACGCTGCACGCCAGCGTGGGGTTCGAGAGCTATCAGCTGGGGCCCGGCGACTCGATCGCGTTCGACTCCTCGATTCCGCACGAGTACTGGAACGCCTCCGCGGAGAACGTGCACGCCATCTGGGTGGTCGTGCACGCGCAGCCCGGCCGCGCCTGAGCCTGCACGTCCCCGGGCCCGGCCGTACCGGTCATCGGGCGCGGCGGGGCGAGGTAAAACCAGGTCGTGCCAGCAGGCGTGATCCCCTATCCTCTGGCCGTGGCGCACGATGAACGCGGAGTAACCCCGCAGAGCGAGGACTTTTCCGCCTGGTACAACGAGGTCGTCTTCCAGGCCGAGCTGGTGGACCGCGGCCCGGTCCGGGGAACGATGGTGATCCGCCCCTACGGATACCGGATGTGGGAGCTGCTGCAGGCCGACATCGACCGGCGGATCAAGGAGACCGGTCACGTCAACGCCTACTTCCCGCTGCTGATCCCGGAGAGCTACCTGCAGCGCGAGGCCGACCACGTCGAGGGTTTCGCGCCGGAGCTGGCCGTCGTCACCCACGCCGGCGGCAAGGAGCTTGAGGAGCCGCTGATCATCCGGCCGACCTCGGAGACGATCATCGGCGAGATGATGGCCAAGTGGATCAGCTCGCACCGGGATCTGCCGTTGCTGCTCAACCAGTGGGCCAACGTGGTCCGCTGGGAGCTGCGGCCGCGGATGTTCCTGCGCACCACCGAGTTCCTGTGGCAGGAGGGTCACACCGCGCACGCCGATGAGGCGGACGCCATGCGGGAGACCCTGCTCGCGCTCGGCCTCTACGAGCAGGTGTCCAGGGACGTGGCCGCCATGCCGGTGATCGCGGGCGAGAAGACGGCAGGCGAGCGGTTCCCCGGCGCCCGCCGGACCTACACGGTCGAGGCGATGATGCGCGACGGGCGGGCGCTGCAGTCCGGCACGTCGCACTACATGGGCACGAACTTCGCCCAGGCCTTCGGCATCCAGTACGCGGCGGAGAGCGGCGAGCTGAAACTGTGCCACACCGCCTCGTGGGGCATGAGCGCTCGCATGATCGGCGGAGTGATCATGACGCACGGGGATGACAAGGGCCTCATCCTGCCGCCGCTGCTCGCCCCGTATCAGGTGGTCATCGTGCCGATCGGGCGCGGCGAGCAGGCCGGCCAGGTGCTGCCGCCCGCCCGGGAGCTGGCCGCCCGGCTGCATGACGCCGGCATCCGCACGCACGTGGACGACCGGCCGCAGCTCTCCCCGGGGTTCAAGTTCAACGACTGGGAGATGCGCGGCGTCCCGATCCGGCTGGAGCTCGGGCCGCGGGACCTGGCCGCGGGCACGGCGCTGATGGCCACCCGGCTCGGCGACGGGAAGACGCCGGTCTCGCTGGACTCCGCCCCGGCCCGGCTCGGCTTCGAGCTGACCGCCTTCCAGGACCTGCTGCTGCGGCGGGCGACTGAGTTCCGCGATCAGCGGACCGTCACGACCGGCACCTGGGACGAGTTCGTGGCGGCGGTCTCGGCCGGCTGGGCCCGGGCCCTGCACTGCGGCCAGCCCGAGTGCGAGGACGACATCAAGGCCGCCACGTCCGCCACGCCGCGCGTCATCCCCGCCGACGGTGAGCCGGAGCAGGGAACCTGCATCCGGTGCGGCCGGCCGGCCGGCTACGGCAAACGCCTCATCTTCGGCCGTGCCTACTAGATGAGCTACGGCAGATTGCCACCGTCGGGGTCCGTCGGCGTGCCTGGCTCGGCAGCGGGCGGGTCGGCGGCCGCTGGCGGCTGGCCCGGGCTCGCCTCGGCGAGCAGTTCCGCCAGCCGCGTCCCGGTCAGCCGGCGGAAGGTACGGTGCGCCCGGTCGCGGGCCAGCACCGCCACTTCCAGCTGGGTCGCACTGATCTCCGAACGCTGGCCGTTACCCTCCTGGCCGGAGAGCGCGGCGATGGCCACCCCCAGCGCGCCGGTCAGCGGGAGGCCCTCGGCGTAGCGTTCCTTGAGCACGGTGGCCACCTGGTCGGCCTGGCCGCCCATGGCGACAAAGCCGTGCTCGTCGGCCACCGACCCGTCGAACGTGATCCGGTACATCTGGTCGTCCTCAAGGGTCGCGCCCACCTCGGCGACCACGATCTCGACCTCCCAGGGCTTGTTGCTCTCGGTGAAGATCGTGCCGAGGAGCTGTGCGTACCAGTTGGCCAGGCCGCGGGCCGTGACGTCGATCCGGTCGTACTGGTAACCCCGCGTGTCCGCGTAGCGGACGCCGGCGATGCGCAGGTTCTCGTACTCGTTGTACCGGCCTACCGCCGCGAAGGCGATCCGGTCGTAGATCTCGCTGACCTTGTGCAACGCCCGGGAGGGGTTCGGCGCGACGAACAGGATCCCGGCGTCGTACTGGATCACGACGCTGTTGCGGCCGCGCGCGATGCCCTTGCGTGCGTAGTCGGCCTTGTCCTTCATCTGCTGTTCAGGCGACACGTAGAACGGCATCGTCACCGCTGGGACCCCTACTCGTCTGGTCGGGCTGCTTGGGTTGTCGGGCTACGGGAGGGTGAAGCTGCGGCGCGGCCGCTAGTCGCTGGGCTCACTGCCCGGGTGGAGCGGTGCGATGGGCCCTCCCGGGACACGCATCCGCTCATCGACGACGCTGCGGGCGTACTCACCCGACTCGGCGTCGGACAGCCGCCGGAAGCCATCGGCCGTGACCGTGGCCACCACGGGAAAAATGCGCCGGGTCAAATCGGGGCCGCCGGTGGCCGAGTCGTCGTCGGCCGCGTCGTAGAGGGCGTGCATGCAGGCCAGGATGGCATCCCCGGCCGGCATGCCGTCCCGGTAGAGCTTCTTCAGCGAGCCCTTCGCGAACACCGAGCCCGACCCGATGGAGTGGAACCGGCGTTCCTCATAGCGCCCCCCCGCGACGTCGTAGCTGAAGATGCGGCCCAGGCCGGCGTCCTCGTCGAAGCCGGCGAACAACGGCACGACGACCAGCCCCTGCATGGCTCCGCCCAGGTTGCCCCGGACGAACGTGGCCAGCCGGTTCGCCTTGCCCTCCAGGGACAGCGTGCGTCCCTCGAGCTTCTCGTAGTGCTCGAGTTCCAGCTGGAACAGACGCACAAGCTCCAGCCCGATCCCCGCGACGCCGGCGATGCCGACGCAGGAGAACTCATCGCTGCGGAAAACCTTCTCGATGTCCCGCTGCGCGATCATGCTGCCCGCCGTGGACCTGCGGTCTCCCGCCATGATCACGCCATCGTCGAAGGCCAGGGCCACGATCGTGGTGCCGTGCGGAAGGTCGGCGGCGGCGGCCGACCCGGCCACGGCCCGCGCGCCCGCGCCCGGCAGGAGATCAGGGGCGAATGAAGCCAGGAAATCCGCGAAGGACGAGGTGCCAGCGCTCATGCACGCCGCGGAAAACCGCCCGCCGAAGAAGTCAGATCCCACGGGAATCCTTCCGATAGTGCGCATCTGGTGCCTGACCTGACCCTACTGCCGGGGCAGCTGCTGTCGCGCACGCAGGCGCGCCCCGCGGCGTCAGCCCTCGGCGAACCCGCTGCCGGCCGGGGTTACTCGCCGCCCTTTTGCACGTAGGACCGGACGAACTCCTCGGCGTTCTCCTCGAGGACCTCGTCGATCTCGTCGAGAATCGCGTCGACGTCGTCGGCGAGCTTCTCCTGGCGTTCCTTGACGTCCTCGTTCGCCTGGGGTGCCGCCTCCTCGGCCTCCTCGCTCCGCCTGGAAGTCTGCCGCTGACCACCGGTGTCCTTATTCGTCGCCATGTCAAAACCTCCGTCATCCAGGGTCATACCCGCAGCTTCAACCGTATCCTCGCCTGTCAGCTGCTCGCCCAACCCTGGATCGCGGCATCACTATTTGCCCGCAGCCGGAGATCAGCTCTGCCCGGTGAGCGCGGCGACCAGTTCGGCGGCCGTCCGGCAGCGATCCAGCAGGCTGCCGACGTGCGCACGGGTTCCGCGCAGCGGCTCGAGCGTCGGTACCCGCTGCAGGGATTCGTGGCCAGGAATGTCGAAGATCACCGAGTCCCACGAGGCGGCGGCCACCGACTCGGGGTACTGCTGCAGGCACCGGCCACGGAAGTAGGCCCTGGTGTCCTCGGGCGGAGTGTCGATCGCCCGGATCACGTCCTCCTCCTCGACCAG
>Ga0302325_10034855_pt1 | contig 10292 bp, 3 predicted proteins | sample Palsa_T0_2_FD_201948 | JGI IMG/M metagenome (GOLD analysis project Ga0302325, IMG submission 201948) | Peat permafrost microbial communities from Stordalen Mire near Abisko, Sweden - Palsa_T0_2 | ecosystem: Environmental > Terrestrial > Soil > Palsa > Peat permafrost | place: Sweden: Abisko...
AATCACGGCCGTGAGATCGCCCCCGTCGTCCAGAATCATGTTCGGGGCCTTGCCCCCCGGAAAAGCGCGAAGCTGGCGCTCGATGCACTCGTAGTATTCGGCCTCGGTCTCGCCCTTCCAGGCGAAGACCGGGATCCCGCGATTTGCGATGGCCGCCGCCGCTTGATCTTGAGTCGAGAAGATATTGCAGCTCGTCCAGGTAACCTCAGCGCCGATCTCAATCAACGTTTCGATGAGGACCGCGGTCTGGATCGTCATGTGCAAGCAACCGGCGACCCGCGCACCCTTCAGCGGCTTCGATTGGCCAAACTCCTTGCGGAGCGCCATTAGGCCCGGCATCTCGCTCTCGGCGATCTCGATTTCCTTCCGGCCCCACTCGGCCTCGGAAATGTCTTTCACCTTGTAATTGTCAGCCATCGTTCATCGTCCCTTTCGCTCTCCCGCCTTCTTGTCACCGTCACCACTAGCATGTGTTATGCAGCCGCATGCCGCAACGTGCGGGCAAGGACGACAAAGGACCTCTCGCGAGGCGATCTTGACGCGCGAAATCGACGAGCCCAACGCAGACGCCGTAGAGGCTGACGGCTCATCGCTCGACGAGCTCCTCGCGACCACCGATCAAGGGTGGGACGTCGAAGCGCAAGTTCGCACCCTGCAAATGGTCGCCGCCAACACTCAAGCGGCAGACGATGCTTCGTCCGCACAGGTGCATGGGTCCACACCGACGCGCCGATCGAAGGGGCCCCCTCCCCTTCCTCGCAAGGGCGCGCCTCCGCTGCGGTCGAGCGCTCTCAGCCCCGCACCGACTCCCGTTCGAATGCAGGGCGACCTTCTCGATCCTGACAGCCTCGTCGACCTGCTTCGCGCCCGGATCGCCGCCCTCGAGCCCCCTGACGACGCTGTCGGGCTCGCGCGCGCTCACGTCGAGCTCGCAATCGCGAACGAAACGATTCTCGGCGACCATGCGGGGGCAATGGCCCACGGCATGGCGGCGCTGCGGGCCGACCCGGGGTCGCTTGCCGCACACGCGCTCCTCCGTCGTGTAACGCACGGGCGTGACGCCTTAGCGGCCATGCTCGACCATGTCGAGCACGAGCTTCGCGCCGCAGGGACGGAAGCCCAGCGCGTCGAGCTACTGGTCGAGCGAGCGCGCCTTCTCGAAGCGGGCGGGGGGCGCGGTGGGGAGGCTCGAGCCGCATGGGAACAGGTGCTCGCTCATGCCCCAAGCCACCCGGCGGCACTCAAGGGTCTCGAAGCCGAGCTCACGGCACGGGCCCACGCGAGCGGCACTCCCAAAGACTGGGAGGCCCTCGCTGGGCATCTTGGGCGCATGGCCGACGCGTACACCGCGGATGCCCGGTTGGCGTCCTGGCTGCACGTCGAGCGTTCTTTGGTGCTCGAACGCAAGCTCGCCCGCGTCGACGCGAGCCGAGCGGCCCTTGAACGCGCCTTGGAGCTCGACCCTGGCGTCGGCCCGGTGCGCGACTCCCTAGTCCGCCACGTCGCCGCTCATGGAGATTGGGGCGCGCTCGCGCGGTTGCTCGACGACGAGGCGCGCGTGGACCCGGACGACGCACGGGCAGCGCGTTACGAGCTCGACGCGGGGCTCATCGCCGCCTGGCGTCTCGGCGATCCGGACGGAGCGTGCGCTCTACTGGATCGAGCGGCTGCGCGAGCGCCAACGGAACCAAGCGTCGACCGGCGGGTTCTCGACGAGCTCGTGCGACTGCACGATTTGGGAGCCCGGACGCGAGAGGCGGCGCGCGCTCGGCGAGCGCGCCTGCGGTTCATGAGGGAGCCGGCTGCCATAGCGTACGAGCTTCGCGCCCTCGCTATCGCGGCGGAGAAGGAGGGCGACGTCGAAACTGCCGTAGCCGACATACAGCGAGCATTGACGCTCGATCCCACCGATCCGAGTCTCGTACCTACGCTCGATCGTCTGCTGCGCGCGGCAGGCAAGGACGAGCAACGGGTCGTGGCGTGGCTTCAAGAGGCGGCTCGTTCGAGCGACGCCTCTGAGCGCACGCGCGCGCTCGTACAGGCGGGCAGCATCTGCCGGCAGCTCGGCCGACTGCCGGACGCGCTTCGCCATTTCCGCTCGGCTTGGGTCGTCACACCGAACGACAGCGAGGTCGTCGACAGTCTGGCGCAGCTACTCGCGCCACGCCTCAGCGACGGAGACGACGCCGCAGGCCGGGCCTTGGTCGACCTTTACGCGCAGGCCGCGGAGCAATCGTCCGACGCGGGGCGCAGAATCGCGTACCTCGAGAAAGTTGCCTTTCTCTGGGAAGACCTGCTCGCCGACCCGGCGCGCGCTGCCCGCGCGTACGAGCAAGTCCTCGTCATCGATGGGCAGAGACGCAGCGCGATCGTGGGGCTGGGTCGCGTCGCGTCTCGCTCCGGTGACGGAGCGACTCTGGCCCGTGCCCTCCTCGAGGAGGCCCGCCTCACGTCCGACGAACCGTCGCGTCTCGCCCTTCGTACGCGCGCCGCCGCCGCGCTCGCGAAAGACGAACCTGCGCGCGCCGCACAGGTCGTGCGTGAGGTGCTCGAACAAGATGCATCCCACGGTGCGGCACGGGCTTTGGAAACGAGCTTGCACGAACAAGCGGGCCGCTGGGAGCTGGCGGCGCACGCGATTCGCGCTCGCATCGATACCACCAGCGCTGCGCGCGAGAAGATCCTTCTCTGGCTGTCGCTCGCCCAATTGCAGAACACGAGGCTCCGAGCGCCGCTCGACGCGCTCGTGTCATTGGAACGCGCCCGCGCTCTCGATCCCACGAATCCTGTGGCCCGAGAGGAAGCGACGAACGTGCTGGAGAACGTCGCCGACGCGCGCCGACTGCGCGAAGCCGTCGAGAGGCTTGCCGCAAGCGCCGACAGCGTAGAAGAGCGCGCGCGTCACCTCGCGAGGGCCGCGGAGATCGACGAGCTTCGGCTCGGCGACGACGCCAGCACCGCGCGCGCCTATTCGCGCGCCCTCTCCGAGACCCCTGACGACGAGCTGCTCTTCGAGCGCCTCGCGCGGCTCACGGCGCGTCGTGCCCGACAGGCGCACGGGGGCGAGCGGGCCGAGCTCGCGGCGCTCATGGAAAAAAGGATCGATCGCGCAAAAACGCCCGAGGCCTCACTCCGCTTGTCGTTCGATCTCGCGTGGCTGTTCGTCGAAACTGAGCGGTCGAGCTTCTCGACGCCGTCCTTGCCGAGACCCCAAATCACGTGCCCGCCCTGCGGACGCTCGAATGGCTGTGCCGGTCGATGATGCTCGACCCGGTAGCGCTCGCACGCGTGCTCGGGCTCGAAGCGGAGGCTTTCAGAGATCCCTCCGCCCGGCTGGGCGCTCTCTGGAACCGAGCAGCCCTCGAAGAATGGGTGCTCCCCGCGGCCAACCCTGGAGACACCTATCGCGCCATCCTCGAGCTGGATCCCACCGATCCGAGTGCTCTCGAAGCCACGTTCCGCCGCGAGCTCGCGGACGCTCGCCGCGGTGAGCCGCGAGCGCGGTCCCACGCCATTTCGGCCGTCCGAGCGCTCATATCGTTCGCGAGTGGAGATGCGCGTCTGGCCCTCGAGCTCCGACTCGGGTTGATGCTCGAGTCTGCGGCCGCCGATACGCCAGACCCTGACTTTGCCGAACGACTTCTCAGTGAGGCACTCGACCGGTACGCCGGCGCCCTCGAGATCGACCCGGGCTCGCTCACGGCGGCTACGGGCCTCGCCCGACTCGCGAGCCAGCGCGGAGAGGCGGCGGGGGCGCTTGCCGCGTCGGAGTCCTTGTCTCGGCTGGCCGATGACCCCCGCATGCGAGCCCGATATTTGCTCGATGGCGCCGAGATCCTGCTCGGTGCCGCCGACCTCCGAGGAGAGGCCGGCCAGCCCGAGCGCCGTGCGCGAGCAGTCTCCATGCTCGATTCCCGCCGCAGGCCGCCTCGCGACGGTTTTGCTCGAAGATGGCCAAGTAGAACGACTCGTCACCGCGTTTCGGGCTGCCTTGAGCCGGGCCAAAGCCGCCGACGCGCTCGTGATGTTTGGCTCGGAGATCGCGCGCGTCGCACGAGACGAGCTGCACGACCTACCCGTCGGAATCGACGCACTTCGTAAAGTTCGTGCTGCGGCACCTCAGCACGTGCCGTCGCTCCTGACGCTAGCCGAGCTGTGCATTGCGCAACGCGTGTGGCCCGAGGCTGTCGATACCCTGGAGGCCATCGTCTCCATCAGCCGCGAGCAGGCGCCGAAGCTCACCGCGCTCTTTGCGCTTGCAAGCATCTACGAAAAGGTCCTGACGCGTCCGGCCGATGTCGATCGCGTTCTTCGCACCGCGCTTGCGGTGGAGCCCTCCAACGCTCGCGCACTCCGTGCCCTAGTGCGGCGAATGGCGGCGGAGGCGGAGGAACCCGACGAGGCCCGCCGGCGAGAATTTGCCGATTTGCTGCTTCGTCTCGCCGAAGTCGAGAGCGATCTCGAGCAAAAAAGCGGGATCCTTGCGGAGCTCTCCGACGTGCAGCTGCGGCTGGGGGACCCTCGCGCAGCCGAAACATCGCTCGTCGAAGCGGTCGCGTGCTCACCCACCAACATTCGCGCCTTCACACGCCTCTCGGGGCTCTTTCGCAGCGCAAAGGGCCTGGACCAGGTGGCTTACGGGGAGGCCTTGGTCGCCCTCATCGAAAAAGGCGCCGAGATCGGTCACGCCGACGCGCGGTGGTTTGCTTCTCTCGGCCACGTCGAAGTCGAAGCTCTCGGGCGCGTGCGCGAGGGCATCGCGCATTTGCAGCGGGCGGTCGAGCTCGACCCGACTCTCTACGAGGCTCGGTTCGCGCTTGCGAGCGCGTGCGCCCGCGTGGGTTCGAACGATCAAGCCAGTCGGGTGCTGCTCGAGATGCTGATTCCGCTGCCCCACCCGCTCCTCTCGATTTTGGATCCGGCTGCGGCCCTCGCGCTTCTCGAGGCCTCGCTTACGGCCGAGCGTCGCGTCGAGGAGTCGATCGTCGCGAGCGAGCTCCGTGCTGTCGCCGGCGATCTCGAGGCCCCGCAGCGTGATTGGCTCCGCCTGCGTCGGCTGATTCCCGTCGAGATGCAGCACGGTACGCTCGATCGCACCAGCCTGGTTACGCACGTCTTGCCGAGCTCGGGTAGGCACGTTCTGCTCGAGGTGGCTGCCGCGATCGCCGGAGTCGAAGCCAAGATGCTCCGGTCCGACCTCAGCGAGATCGGCATCACGCCGCGCGACCGCATCGGTTCGCGCGCCGGACATCCGACGCGCCTGATTCTCGATCGCGTGGCGCGGCAGCTCGGCGTAGCAGACGTCGAGCTGGTCATCACGCCGCGCGTCACGCGCCCGCGCGTGCTTGTTCACGATTCTCCGTGGGTCGTTTTGCCGTCGTCTCTCGCGGACGCCGAAGAGCCACTCCAGCTCGTACATCTCGCGCGCGCCGTGGCGCGGATCGCGTTCGGTGTCCCCTGGTTGGAGGAGTTAGCGCCCGCGAACGTCGAAGCGCTCCTCGTGGCGGCGGCACGTCACGTAGCGCCCGGGTACGCACGCAACGGCGAGGACTCACAACTCGTGACGCAATACCAGCAGGGGCTCGGGCGCGCCCTTTCGCGACGGCAACGAAGGCTTCTCGACGAGCTCGCGCCTCATCTCAATTCGGTCGACGCTCAGGCGCCGGACATTCGCGACCTCATTGAGGCCGTTCATCGCGCCGAGCTGCGAGCTGCTTTTCTCGTCGGCGGTGATTTTCTAGCCATCATCGACGAGCAAGCATCGAGCGACCCCGACCTCCGGGAAGCCATCGAGATGCCCTCGACGCGAGCCTTGTCGACGGTGCTCGACCATCCCCTGGTCGGCGATGTCGCTCGCTTCGCTCTGAGCGCCGAGGCTACGGCGTTACGCCACCGTCTAGGCTCCATTTGGACGCGGTGAAGCTCGGTCGAGCCCAAAGGGCCCGCGCACTAGGCCACGAGCACCTTTTGCCGCGCCAGCGGTGAGACGCGCTCGTCGGGGGTGAGGATGCCCCGGAAATTGAGCGGGTCAGCCGCGGACGCATAGGTGGGATCTTTCGGACCCCGGCGTCTCACCGAACGCAGAAGCGATACAGCCTCAGGGAGCGCATATTGTTCGCCGTCGAAGCCGGCGACGAAGCGTCCCCCACGCACCTCGCCGCGCGCCTCGAGAGTGCGCAACGCCCGCAGCAGATCGCGCCAGAGGAAGGGTTGTTTTTCACGTGCGATGGTGCGCCGAAACACGACCCCGGTCCGCCGCAGGAGTTGGCGCGCCACCATTTCGACCGCGGGTGCCTCCTCTGGATCGCGTCGAAGAAGGCTCCAGCGCCCGGCGGACGTCGCTCTCACGCGCCGCCGCGATGCAGGCACGAGCAGCGAACGAAGTCCGGCGTACGAGTCGCAGGTGACGACGCCGCGCGAAATGAGCTCGCTGATGCCGTTCTCGAGCTGCGATGGCAACACGCGACACTCGCGCGCAAGCTCCTGAGGGAACATCGCGCCGCGCGCCGAGAGCGCCCGGAAGAGGTCGCGGGCCACCCCTACGAGAGCGCCAGGGTCGACCGGTTTGGAAAGAGCGAGCCAGGAGTGCATATCGTCGCGCGGCAGGAGACACACCGGCGTCGTACGAATCGGGCTTGCCGCACTCCCCCACACGCGGGCCCATGCGACCTCGCCCGAGAGGACGAGCTCGTCGAGCCACTCGCGACGGTAGCCGCGTACCCGCGCCGGAAGAACATTCGCCTCCCACGCCAGGGCCGGCACTTCAAGCCCAGCCAGCTGGCGGACGACGTCGTTCACGCCGCGCTGTCCCTCGAGACGATGCTCCTCGTCCACGTGCTGCCAGCACGTGAGAAAGCGAAGCAGCTCCGAAGCCGTAACGGGCTCGATCTCCTTTCGCAGACGATCGAGCGTGTAGCGGTGAATGCGGGCGAGAAGCCGACGGTTGCACCAACCCGATTGGCCCTCGAAACGACCTCGCAGCACCGTGCCTTCACGCTCGAGCTCCAACAGAAGAGGGTCGTCGCTGACAATCGGCCCGAGCGCTTCGAGCCGGCCTCGCAAAACTTCCTTAGGGTCGCGAGAGGCTTCGTGCGCGAAAAAGCGGTCACCCTCGCGCTCGACGCGACCGGCCGCCTGAAGGTCCTCGAGCCACGATTCCCACGGCGCGCCTTCGCTTTCCGTGACGTAACCCATCCAGAGCAAGGCCTCATGAACCTCCTCCGCGTTCGTAGGAGCGGGCCAGGCCTCTTCGCGGACTCGCCGAATCGCCTCGGGATCGAGAGCGCCCAGTTCGTCGGCACTCGTGGCGTCGAGCGTGCGTCGCGCAAGCACCGCCTGAGTGCGGCGCTCCTCGAGCGGCGCATCATCGAGAAACGCGTACGGCTGAGCGGCGAGAATCCCGTGAGCAAATGCCGAGGGCTCCGGCGTATCCAGGGCGACGCGCTCGATACGGCCGTCCTTGAGACCGCGGAGCACCTCGAGGAAGCCGTCGACATCCATCGCCTCGTGGAGACAGTCTTCCACCGTCTGCCTGACCATCGGGTTGTGGTACGGGACGACGATGTCGCCCGGCGGCAACGTTTCCCCGCAGGCGCCGGCGGCCGGAAAGCTCTGGGCCAGTAGGTCGTCGGCCCGCATGCGAACGAGAGGCGCCGGCGTCCTCTTGCCGCCGCGTGTTCGCTCGACGAGAAGCGCGCGGGAGGCGTTCCATCGCCATCGCGTCTTGAACATAGGGGCGTCGAGGAGTGCCTGAATCAGGAGCTCGCGAGCGGTACCCGGTTGCAGGTAGTCGAAAACGTCTTCGAGCGGAAAGCTCTGCTGCGTGCCGAGAGAGAGCACGATGGCCTCTTCGTTCGCGGCCGCCTGCAACTCGAACCCGAAGCCTCGGCAAAATCTCTTACGCAAGGCGAGGCCCCAGGCGCGGTTGATGCGACCTCCGAATGGAGCATGCACGACGAGCTGCATCCCGCCGCTCTCGTCGAAGAACCGCTCGAGGACGACGCGCTGCTGCGTGGGAACGACTCCTAGGGCACGCACCCCCGCCGCCACGTATGCGACGATCGGCGGCCCAGCCTCTCCCAGGTCCTCGAATGGCCGCGCTGCCCGCACCGCCTCCTCGCGCACGCGCGAGATCTCGGCCGAGAGCTCGAGGGTACGGGCTGGCGCCTCGCCGAGCCAGAAGGGAATCGTCGGAGGAGCCCCTTTGGCATCCGCCACGCGCACCACCACCCCGCCCACGCGCAAAATGCGCCACGAAGCCGTGCCGAGCTGAAAGATGTCGCCGGCGTTCGACTCGATGGCAAAGTCCTCGTTGAGCGTTCCGACGAGCGTCCCCTCCGGCTCGAGAATGACTTGGTAATCCGCGTTGTCCGCGATGGCGCCTCCCGAAGACATCGCCGTGATGCGCGCGCGACGGGTGGCCCGAACGCGCTTGCCGACGCCATCGCGATGGAGGAGCGACCAGCGACCCGTGGAGTGCATGCTCACGACTTGCTCGAAGTCTTCGTCAGCCAAGTGGCGGTACGGCCACGCCCGCCTCGCGAGGGCAATAAGGTCGTCTTCGTTCCAGGGCTCGGCGACGCACGCGGCCACGATCTGTTGCGCGAGAATGTCGAGCGGGCCGGTGGGCTGGCCGATGCGATCCAGCTCCCCAGTGCGAATGCAGCGAACCACCGATGCTGCTTCGACCAGCTCATCGAGGGTGAGCGGAAAGACCCGCCCCTTGGGAACGCGTCCGACCCCGTGACCCGCGCGGCCAACACGTTGGAGCAACGTCGCGATCGATCTCGACGCCCCGACCTGCACCACGAGGTCCACATCCCCGATGTCGATTCCCAGCTCGAGTGAGGCCGTGGCGACGAGGGCCTTGAGCTGACCGGCCTTGAGCCGTTCTTCGGCTTCGCGCCTTCGTGCTGCCGATAAGCTGCCGTGGTGACACGCGACTTGCTCGGCGCCGAGCCGGGGGCCCAACCGCGCTGCGATTCGTTCGGCCAGCTTGCGAGTATTGACGAAGACGAGCGTGGTCCGGTGCTCGCGAACGAGCTCGGCGATGCGCTCGTAGATCTCCTCCCAAACCTCGTGCGAGCACACAGCCGCGAGCGGAGACGGAGGTATCTCGATGGAGAGGTCGAGCTTGCGGAGATGCCCGGTGTCGACGACGGTGCAGGAGCGGCCGCTCCCAACGAGAAAGTTTCCGATGTCTTCGATGGGCTTTTGCGTGGCCGAAAGACCGATCCGCTGAACCGGCGCGCTTACCCCGCACAGGGCCTCGAGCCGCTCGAGAGAAAGGGCAAGATGGGAGCCCCGCTTGTCTCGCACCAGCGCGTGAATCTCGTCGATGATGACGGTGCGTACGCTGCGGAGAAGGCGGCGCCCTCCTTCGCTCGTCAAAAGAATGTAGAGAGACTCCGGCGTCGTGGCGAGCACGTGCGGCGGCCGACGGAGCATCGAGGCTCGCGCCTTGGCCGGTGTGTCTCCGGTTCGCACGAGCGCGCGAATCTCCGGCAGCTGCGGCGAAGCCGCGCGAATTTCTTCGAGCGGTTGCGTCAGGTTCTTCTGTATGTCCACCGCCAACGCCTTCAGCGGCGATATGTAGAGAACCCTCGTTTCGTCGGGCAACGCCGACCCCTGCGAGAGCAGCCCATCGATCGCGCAAAGGAACGCGGCGAGCGTCTTGCCCGACCCCGTAGGCGCGGCGATGAGCACGTTCTCGCCAGCCCTTATGGCTGGCCATCCGCCCCGCTGCGGGGGTGTCGGCTCTCCCAGGCGCTGCTCGAACCAGCGGCCTATGGCCGGATGAAACGCCGACAGGAGTGGATCTCGCGGTCGACTCTCGGCAGACGCGTCGACAGTCCTCTCGGCGACCATTGGATGAGACTATTCTTGCCGCATGATGATTCAAGACGCGCGCACGATTTCGGCGAAGCGGGCGGCAAAGCTTGTTGCGCTATCGCTCGTGGCGGCCGCGGCATGCAAAGCCGCCCCTCCGATGGCTGAGGTCGCCCGAGCGACTTCGGACGCTCAAACCACGGCATCGAACAATTCTCCCGCGAAGCTCGACGAGCTCATGAGCGTCTCGAAGCTCCTTGCATCGTACAAAGAGAACGCGCAGCAAGCCGACACCCTGCTGAAGGGAAAGCGCGTTCGCATCTGGGGAGAAATTAACGACGTGACGCGCGACGCGGCCGGAGCAATCACCATGACCTTGGGGGCGGGCCCGGTGGGTGGTGCTCGGCGAGCCCGGTGTTCCTTCGCGGACGGCCGCGCGAGCGAAGGGGCCGATCTGAGGGCAG
>Ga0302325_10034856_pt1 | contig 10292 bp, 9 predicted proteins | sample Palsa_T0_2_FD_201948 | JGI IMG/M metagenome (GOLD analysis project Ga0302325, IMG submission 201948) | Peat permafrost microbial communities from Stordalen Mire near Abisko, Sweden - Palsa_T0_2 | ecosystem: Environmental > Terrestrial > Soil > Palsa > Peat permafrost | place: Sweden: Abisko...
GTGAACGCCAATTGCGGCCCCTCCGCCTCGACTAGCAGCAGCTCGAGACCGGCCTGCGCCGCGAAGTGGGGCACGTCGATCCTCGCCATCGGATCGTCGGCCAGAAGGCGGACGACGGCCCCTGGCGACGCCCCTGCAAGTGCCCGCCGGAGCAGCAGTGTGGGCGTTGGACATCTGTGTCCGCGGGCGTCGACGAGAATTTCAGGGTCTGTCACGAATTCCTTCAACCCTGTAAACCCGGCGCCGTAAACAGGACACTCTCAGGCTGTTGGTGACGGGGTGACTCTCTTGGACGATCGGCTGGCCCGATTCAGCGGCGCGCGGGCGGCCGCGCAGCGCGATCCGGCCTCCCGGGGAACCTGCGAGTTGGCGGTCGTCATCCCGACGTTCAATGAACGTGACAATGTCGCTCCCTTGATTCAGCGCCTGCGCGGCAGCTTGCGGGGGGTCGACTGGCAGGCGATCTTCGTCGACGACAATTCGCCCGACGGCACCGCCGAGACCGTCAAGGCGATGGCCGCGCGGGACTGGCGGATCAGCTGCATCCGACGGGTCGGGCGGCGCGGCCTGGCCGGAGCGGTGCTCGAGGGGGCCCTGGCCACCGCCGCCCCCTACGTCGCGGTGATCGACGCTGATCTACAGCACGACGAAGCGCTGTTGCCGCGCATGTTGGCCAGCCTGAAGGCCGGCGAGGCCGACCTGGCGATCGGCAGCCGCTTTCTGGCCTCCAAGGAGATCGAGAAGGGGCTGTCGCGGACGCGCCAAGCGGGCAGCCGCATCGCCAACTGGCTCGCCCGTCGCGTGCTGCGGGCCGAGGTCAGCGATCCGGTGAGCGGCTTCTTCTTGATTCGACGCGAACTGATCGACAGTGTCGCGCCGCAACTGACCAGTCACGGTTTCAAGGTGCTGTTCGACATCATCGCCTCGCAGCCGACACCACCCCGCATCAAAGAGTTTTCGTACGAATTCGCCGAGCGTCACACCGGCGACAGCAAGATGGATGGTCGCATTGTCATCGAGTATCTGGGTTTGATCCTGACCAAGTTGACCGGAAACCTGCTGCCGCCGCGGTTTCTGATGTTCGGCCTGGTCGGCGTGAGCGGCCTCGCCGTGCATATGGCGATGCTCTACAGCGGACGCGCGGTCGGCCTGGATTTCATGATCAGCCAGGTGGCCGCCGCGACCACCGCGATGACCAGCAATTTCCTCATCAACAACACTGTCACCTACCGCGATCGACGCCTGCGCGGGATGAGGTTGCTGACCGGCTATCTGCGTTTCTGCGCGCTTTGCGGGGTCGGCCTGATCGCCAACGTGGCGGTCGCCAACCTAGTGCACGAACACACGCCCATGTGGTGGCTGGCAGGCGCCGCCGGAGCCTTCTCCGGCGCGGCCTGGAACTATGTCAGCACCTCTCTCGCCGTCTGGTGAGGTTCCGAGGGAGGCGGCTCGGCCGCCATGGGCTCTCGTCGGTGTGGTTCTGGCGGGTCTCGCGATCCGGCTGGCGGTAGGCGCAAGCGTTCACCTCACCGAAGACGAGGCCTACTATCGGCTATGGGCCCAGGCGCCCGCGCTCGGCTACTACGATCACCCGCCGATGGTCGCCTGGTGGATCTGGCTCGGCGAGCGACTGGCCGGCGATACGCCGCTGGGCGTGCGGTTGCTGCCGGCGCTGAGCTGTGCGCTGACCAGCCTGCTCGTTTACGACCTTTGCAGACAGGGGGGCGGCGCACCCGCCGAGGCGCGGCGGGCGACGTTGTGGTTCAACGCCATGCCCCTGGTGGTGGCGGGCGGGTTCCTCGGGGTTCCCGACGCGCCGGCGGCCCTGTTCTGGACGCTGTCGCTGTGGGCGGCGCTCCGGGCGGTCGGTGGCCGATCCGTTCGCTGGTGGCTTGTCGCCGGGGCGGCCGCCGGCTTGGCGGCGCTGTCGAAATACTCATCGCTCTTTCTGGGGCCGGGTCTGCTTCTCTGGTTGGCCGCCACCGATCGGGGGCGCGGGGCCCTCCGCACGCCCGGTCCGTGGATCGCGCTTGGCCTCGCCGGCGCCCTGTTCGGCCTGAACGTCGGGTGGAACCAGACCCATCACTGGCTGACCTTCGCCAAGCAGTTCGGGCGGATCGCCCCCCATGGCTTCGCCCCGCGCTACCTGCTCGAATTCGCTCTGACGCAGTTCCTTCTGCTCAATCCGTTGTTGGCGATCTTCCTGGCCCGGGGCCGGCGGTTCGCGCCGTTCGCCCTGAGCGCCCTGCCGTTCATCGCCTATCTGGTCGTTCACAGCCTGCACGATCGCATCCAGGCGCACTGGCCGGCGCCGGTCTATCCGACCCTGGCCATACTGGCCGCAACCGCGGCAAGCGGGCTGGGCGGGCGTTGGGCGCGCCTGCGCGAGCTGACACCGTGGGTTGGGTTCGGGATGACCGCGGCCGTCGCCCTCTATGCCGCGGCGCCCCTCGTGGGCGTCCCCCTGTCGCTCGATCCGGCGCTTCCCATCCGCGGATGGCCGGACTTCGCGGGCCGCGTCGAGGCGTTGCGGCGCGGCGCCGGAGCGGGGTGGATCGCCACCACCAGCTACGGGCTGGCCGCGCAGCTCTCCGACGAGCCGGCCATTGGCGCGCCGGTGATCCAGATCAGCGAGCGCGACCGCTGGAGCGGCCTGCGGACGGGTGTCCAGGCGGACACGCGACGCATCGGCCTACTCGTGGAGTTGCCCCGGCGAGTCGACCTGGATCGACTGCGCCGTTGCTTCGCCACCGTGCGATCACTGGGCGCCATCGGTCGAGGCGACGTCGGCGGGGCGACCAAGCGCTATGAGGCGATGCTGCTCAGCGGGTCCCGGCGAGACGTTCTCCGTGATGGTTGCGCTGACTCGCGCGTTCAAGGAGGCGCTGCACAGGCGTCTTCGGAAGCGTCGCCAGCGTCAGATAGCCTGCGTGGCTGACGTCCAGGGTGTTGAAGTGGACATCGGCCAGCTGCAGGAAATCGGCCTTGGAGATCAGGCCGCGGAAGTGCAGATCGGCGGCCGACACCGGTTCGGGCTCATCGAAGAAGCCATAAGGTGACGCGCCCGCGCCCGAGGCGTCGTAAGGTTTCGACTTGGGGGCCTCGTCCGGACCGGAGTCGGTTCCAGCGCCGGGATCGACCGAAGTCTCGGGGCCGGTCGCCCCGCCCGGATGGTACATCCCCCCGCCGGGACCCTGGCCCGGCATGCCCTGGACGCGCCAAAGCAGTCGGGCCGGCCGCGGCGGGCCGCCGTCCACCTCGACCCTCATCCCCAACACCTCGGGCGCGATCCGATTTTCGTAGAAGGCGAGTTCCTGGGGACTGATGACCCCATCGCCGTTGCGATCGAGAACCTTGAAGAAGGCGAGGGTGTCGGCGACGAACTCCGCATGGTCGATCTTGCCGTCCTTGTCGGCGTCGGCCATCGCGAACCAGTCGACGACCGGGTAGGGAGCGCCCAGCTTGGCCCGGAACGGCCGACCGCAAGGGCTGTAGAAAACATTGCCGGGCGGGCCGCCCTCGATCCCGAACGACTGACCCCATACGCGGGCGGGGCCGGCGAGGCCGGCTACCGTCAGCGACCAGCCCAGCGACCTGGCGAGTTGACGGCGAGTTTGCATCATGGCGATCTCCAACCAACGACGGCGATACACGCGCGTCGCGCAGTCATCGCGCGAAGCCGGCTCAGGGGCAACGCCCTTCGACGGCGTGTGGGCGCCATCGAAACGACGATCCGAGGAGCCGCATGCCCGCCTGCTACACCGACCGCCTCAGTCTCCATCCCGGCGAGACCTTGGCCCTGCATGCCAGTTCGACGACGCCGCGTTGCCGGCTGGTGGTCTCGCGAATCGGCAAGGACGAACAACGTGTTCACGACGCCGACATCGTCGTCGGCGATCATCCGCGCCCGGCCGACGCCGATCGCGACGGTTGCGGCTGGCCCCACGCGGCGCAACTGACGATTCCGGCGACCTGGAGCAGCGGTTACTACGACATCGCCCTGACCGATCAGACCGGCGAGACCGCGCACCATTTCGTCTGCGTGAAGGCGCCGCGGGGGTACGTGGGCGCCAAGGCGGTTCTGGTGCTCGCCACCAATACCCTGCACGCCTACAACTACTGGGGCGGAGCTAGCGCCTACGCCAACGTGGAGGCGCTGATGAGTCGCCGCGCCAACCTGGCGGAGGCGATGGCGGGGGCTATCGGGCGGCTCTCGACGCAGCGACCGTTCCCGCCGCTTCTCGTCGCCGCGCCGCCGGACATGCCCAGGCTGGTGAACGATCGAAAGCGCGGCTTCGAGGAACGCCCCTGGGCTGGGGGCGACCCGGCGTGGTCGCGGGCCCATGGCCAAAGCCCCTTTGACGGGTCGGCTGGCTATCTGAACAAGTGGGAGCACCAATTCGTCCGCTGGGCGGAAGGCGAGGGGCTCGATCTCGACTATCTGACCGATCACGACCTCGACGCCGACCCCGGCGCGCTCGACGGCTACGGCGTGCTGGTGCTGGTGGGACACAGCGAATACTGGTCCGGGCCGCAGCGCCTGGTCATCGACCGGTTCATAGAGACCGGCGGCCGCTTGGCCTGTTTCTCGGGCAACACCGCCTTCTGGAAGGTGCGCTGGGAAGACGACGGCAAGACCCTCATCTGCCACAAGTGGGCGGGCTTCGACGCAGACCCGGCGACCAAGGCCGATCCCTTCGTGGGCACGCATCTCTGGTCCCACCCGGCGTTCGACTGGCCCGAAGCGGCCACCACCGGCCTGTCCTTCCTGTTCGGCGGCTACCATCGTCTCGGCCTCTGCGCCGCCCGCGGAGCCGGTGGCTACACGGTGTACCGAGACCGGCACTGGGCCCTGGACGGCTGCGACCTCTACTATGGCGACGTATTTGGCGATCAGCTGCCGCTGGTGGGCTATGAGAACGACGGCTGCCCGCTGACCATGGGGGACGATGGCCTGCCGGCCCCGATCGTCAGACTGGGAGTCCCGGCCAATCTCGAGATCATCGCCATGGCGCCGGCCGCGTTCGCGGAAAGTCCCAGCCCCTATCGCGCGCTCATACCGCCGGAACAGCTGGAGATCGTCGCCGAGGTCGCGCACGGCTCGCGTTCGGCGGAGGCCCAGGCGCGGACGCTTCGAGGCCACGCCGTGATGGCGTCGTTCGCCAAGGGCGGGGGGGAGGTGTTCAACGCCGGGACCACGGAGTGGGCCCACGGCCTCGCCGCCAACGATCCCTTCGTGACACGGATCACCCGCAATGTCCTGAACCGCTTTCTGGCCGGCCCGGCGGTCACTGGCCCGATCACGCGGCTCTCAGAGAATTGAATAGATGACAATTGGTTATGGGGTAGTTCTCATTCGCCGCCCTGGTGCGCCGCTCTGGCGTCGGCCTCGACCTTGGCGCGGGGAATGAGGCGGACCGTCGAGCTCGCCTTGGCGAGCACGACGCCCTGGCCGTCCAGCAGTCGAGCCTCGGTGAAACAGGTGCTTCGCCCGGTTTTCTCGACCCAGCCCTCGGCGATCACCGGTCCCGGCCGGGCGCGAAGAAGCTGATCTTCAGATCCAGGGACATCGGCGCCATCTCGGAGCCGGTGAGGGCGATGACCGCCTGCGCCATCGCCGAGTCGAGCCATCCGCTGATGAACCCGCCCTGGACGACGCCGCCCGAATGGCACATGTGGCGGCCGGCCTCGTACTCCAAGACAGCGCGACCGCTCGGTTCGACCGAGATCCGGCGCACGAGGCCAAGCGCGCGATTGAGATCATCAACGGGCGCTGGTTCCAGAATCGTCATCGGGGTTCTTTCGCGAAGGAAGCGCCTTCTAGGCAGTTGCCATCGCGTCTCGTCAATCGCCGATCAGTCGCCGCAGCCGCAATCGCCGCCGCAGCCGCCGGTTGGGGCGCCGCGAGCCGGTTTGCGCCTTCGCGGCCAAATCCGCGGGGCCAGGGACCTGAAAGTCCAGGCGGCGGCCAGGGCGACAATTCCGTAGGCGATCAGGTCCTGGGCCATGTCACCCCGCTCCCAACGCCACGGCGGTCTGGTAGACGATGAACGCCGAGCCATAGGCCAGCGCCGCCATATAGGCGAACAGAATGATCGGCCAGCGCCAGGAATTGGTCTCGCGTTTGACTACGCCGAGCGTCGAGGCGCACTGGGGCGCGAAGACGTACCAGGCCAGGAACGCCAGGGCCGAGGCCAGCGACCAATGGTGGGCCAGATTCGCGCCAAGGTTGGCGGCGCTTTCGCCAGAGACCGCATAGACCGTGGCCAGGGCCCCGACCGCCACTTCGCGGGCCGCCATGCCCGGAATGAGGGCGACCGCCATCTGCCAGGAGAAGCCCACGGGCGCCATCACCGGCTCGATCGCATGTCCGATCATGCCGGCGAAGCTGTAGTCGATCGCCGCCCGCGTTGCGCCGAGGGGCGGTCCCGGAACGGTGGAGAGGAACCAGACGAGGACCATCATCGACAGGATGATGGTGCCCGCGCGCCGCAGGAAGATCTGGCCACGCTGGATCACCCCGCGGGCGACATTGACGGCGTCGGGCATCTTGTAGGCCGGCAACTCCATCAGGAACGGCTCCGACGCTCCTCGCCAGAACACCTTGCGCATCACCACCGCCACCAGCAGGGCGCTGACGATGCCGGCCGCGTAGAGGCCGAAGAACACCAGCCCCTGCAGGCTGATAACGCCCAGGAGCGTGCGTTGGGGCACGAAGGCGGAGATGATCAGAGTGTAGACCGGAATCCGCGCCGAACAGGTCATCAGGGGCGCCACCATGATGGTGGTGAACCGATCGCGCTTCTGGTCGATCACCCGCGTGGCCATGATCGCTGGGATCGCGCAGGCGAAACTGGAGAGCAGGGGAATGAACGCCCGACCATGCAGCCCCGCCCCGCCCATCAGCTTGTCCATCAGGAAGGCGGCCCGGGCCATGTAGCCGGCGTCCTCGAGCAGGATGATGAACAGGAACAAGATAGTAATCTGCGGCAGGAATACCACCACACTGCCCACGCCGGCGATGATCCCGTCGCAGATCAGGCTTCGCAGAATCCCTGGGGGCAGCACATGGGCGACGCCGGCGCTCAAGGCTGCGAATCCGCCGCTGATCAGGTCCATGATCGGCTTGGCTCCGATGAAGACCGCCTGGAACATCACAAACAGCAGGGCCAGCAGGATCACCAGCCCGGCGACCGGATGCAGCAGCACCCCGTCGAGCCGACCGCTCCAGGTGTCAGGGCGCTTGGGCGGTCGCACGGTCGCCTTCAGGATTCGTTCGGCCCCGTGATGCAGGTCGCGAAGATCGCTGGCCGAGGGTTCGGTCCAGCGATCGCCGGCGCCGCCCGAAGACGCGGCCGCGGCTCTGGCCGCCGCCACCAGGGCCTCCATGCCACGGCGGCGCGTCGCCACCGTGGCGACCACCGGCATGCCCAGGGCCGCCGACAGGGCGGCCTGATCGATGGCGAGACCCTGACGCTCGGCGATGTCGATCATGTTCAGGGCCAGGACCACCGGTCGGCCAACCGAGCGCAGTTCCAGCGCCAGGCGCAGCACCAGCCGCAGGTTGGTGGCGTCGGCGACGCAGATCACCGCGTCCGGAGGAACTTCACCCTCGAGACGGCCGAGCACGGCGTCGCGGGTCACCACCTCATCGGGGCTGCGGGCGCGCAGGCTGTAGGTGCCCGGGAGGTCGACCACCACCACCGGCGCGCCGTCCGGCGCGATCAGCCGGCCTTCCTTGCGTTCGACGGTGACGCCGGCGTAGTTGGCCACCTTCTGGCGCGCGCCGGTCAGGGCGTTGAACATCGCCGTCTTGCCGCTGTTCGGATTGCCGACCAAGGCGACCCGCAGTGGCGCCTTGGTGTCGACATGCGCTGGCGCGCGCGCGACGAGCGAGACGGTCACGGCCGCGCGCCGGGCCTGATCAGAACGCAGCACGCCTCGCGGCGGCGCATGGCCACGCGCATGTCGTCGAGCCGAACCGCGATCGGATCCCGTCCGATCAGCCCCTCGTGAAGAATCTCGACCCGGGCGCCCTCGACGAAGCCCATCTCCAGCAAACGGCGCTCCAGTTCGGCGTTGGAAACGCCTCCGGCCTTCGGGGTCGACTCGAACCGAAGCCCGGCCACGACCCCGCCGAAGCCCCGGCGCTGTTCGCCCAGGGCGACGATCGGGCGATCCGGGAGAGGCATGTCAGTCGTCGATCGTGAGGGAACGGCGGCGGTCAGGGGAGGAACCAGTGCGGCGAGGTTTTCGATAACGATTATCATTAGCAGAAAATGAAGGACACAGGCAAGGCGACCCATGCGGACCGTGGCCGCCGCCGCGCATCAAAGCCTTGATTTCAAACAAATGGCCATCCGCAGTGAAGGTCGATCCCGGGACAATTTCGCACACCGTCCCTGCCGGCGCGGCCGCCATGGACTGGTCGCGACCGGGCGCTTGTTCTAAGGCCTGTACGGCGGACCGAAACACCGCGCTATCTTGGATGGGTCTTCGCATGCCCCACTCAACGGCGACCCTGGCGCGCAGGTCGGGTGGGCAAGCGCCTCGCCTGTCGTCCACCGAGGGGATCGGGCGCTGAACGGAAAGCCGATCGGGGTGGAGCGACGGTCGATCGATTTCGTCCCGGAAAGCGAGCGGCACGGCCGTCTGGTTCACCAGGGTCAGTTCTGGTTCCTCAGCAATTTCCAGTTCTTCGTCATCGCCATCGGCTTCGTGGGGCCGAGCCTCGGCCTTTCGCTCGGCTGGACGATCGTGGCCGGGACGTCGGGCATCCTGATCGGTACGACCTTCCAGGCCTTCCACGCCGCCCAAGGTCCTCGGATGGGCCTGCCGCAGATGATCCAGTCGCGGGCGCAGTTCGGCTATCGCGGCGTGATCGTGCCGCTGCTGGCCAATCTCGTCTCGCTGGTCGGCTACAACCTGGTGGCGACGATCCTGATCGCGCAAGGAGCGCAGGCGATGTGGGGGCTGGATCGCGCGTTCACGGCCACCGCGATTTCGGCCCTGGCCGCCGGCGTGGCGATCTTCGGCCACGACCACGTGCACGCGATGTTCCGGCTGATGTTCTGGATCGGCCTGCCGCTGTTCCTCGTGCTGTCGGGGGCGATTCTGCTCGGCCACGCCGGCGGCGCACCGCACGGGACCGGCGGCTTCAACCTGCCGGCCTTCGCCACCCAGCTAGCCTCCGCGGCCAGCTTCAACATTACCGGAGCGCCATATGTCTCTGACTATACGCGTTATCTTCCACAAGAAACCAAGCGTGGGGCGGTGATCCTCAGCGTGTTCGCTGGCTCGGGCGGTTCGGCGATCTGGCTGATCGCCCTGGGCGGTTGGCTGGCGACGCACATGGGCGTGGCCGATGGCCTGGTAGCCCTGCGCACGGCCGGCGATCATCTGGTCGGCGGGCTGGGCTCGGCGCTGGCCGCGGCGTCGATCGGCGCCCTGGTGGCGACGATGGCGATGAGCGCCTACAGCGCCATGCTGACCGCGTTCACCATGGTCGACAGCCTGCGACCGCTCGTACCCGGCCCGATGGCCAAGGGCGCGATGATCCTGGCGATGGCGGCGGGATGGACAGCGGCCGCGCTGTCGCTCGGCGGAAACGCGGTGACCTGGGTCAACGCCATGCTGATCGTGATTCTCTACAGCCTCGCCCCTTGGACGGCGGTGAACCTGATCGACTATTTCATTCTGCGCCGCGGCCGGTACATCCTGAGCGACCTGTTCACCCCGCGTGGCGTCTACGGCGCCTGGGGCGCGCGCGGCCTGACCGCCTATGGCGTCGGCTTCCTGGCCAGCCTGCCGTTCTTCGTCGCGCCCAACGTCTATGTGGCGCCGCTGGCCCGCCAGCTCGGCGGCGTCGATATCGGCTGGCTGGTCAGCCTGGCCACCTCTGGCCTGGCCTATCTGGCGCTCAGCATCGGATTTCAGGCCGGCGCCGAGACGGACAGGGTCGGAGCGTCAGGGTCACCGCGCCTTTAGATCGTGGCATATGACCAGATTCGGGGCGCGCCCGTGGTCCGCCGTATCGCCGACCTGGAAGAGGTGGCGCCGTTCGCCATCGTCACGCCGCCGGCCTGAATCGCAACATCGGGACCGGATCGCCGCCGTCCGCCGGCCGGAAGAGGTCGAAAACCGCCTTGACGGGCATCCCGGCGCGCACCGACTCGATAGGACACTCGACGATTTGGGCCACCGCGCGCGGGCCTTCGTCCAATGTCACCAGCGCGATGACGAACGGCGCCAGCTCCTTCTGGGTCGGATCATGGCCGATCCGGTCGATGGTG
>Ga0302325_10034857_pt1 | contig 10292 bp, 11 predicted proteins | sample Palsa_T0_2_FD_201948 | JGI IMG/M metagenome (GOLD analysis project Ga0302325, IMG submission 201948) | Peat permafrost microbial communities from Stordalen Mire near Abisko, Sweden - Palsa_T0_2 | ecosystem: Environmental > Terrestrial > Soil > Palsa > Peat permafrost | place: Sweden: Abisko...
GTCTGTGCCGACAACGGAGGCATGGTCGCCGTGAGCGTGAGGAGGAGCAAAGCGATGCAAATGCTGGGAGGTGTTGTCTTCATGGCGTCAGATGCTATCGATTAGTCTGCAACCGTCGTTCGTTTTGCCGCAAGTGGTCCTGAGCAGCGTGCATGCGGTAAGCCTTGCCGTCGGGATCGACGATCACATCGACTTGGCCTGAGGCTGAACGCATGGATCGCGCGTTCGGCTTGGGCCAAGCCTATGGCGATTGTGATCGCTTTCTCGGGACCGTGCGTGAGAGGTGATGGAGATGGGTGAGCCGGGGCGGCCATGTGTTTTCGTTTTAGGACAAGCCGAACGCGTGCAGGACTTCTTCCTCTTCGTTCTTTGGGGTTGCAAAAGTATCGCGGCACACGCCTGAGCTGGCGAATACCTCCTCAGTGACAGCGCGATAGGCGAAAGCTATGCGCAAGCGCCCAACCCATTGGCCGCTCTGGAAGCGCCACTTTCACACCGACATTCGCAATAGCTTTTGGCTATGACGGTGCCATTATCCGGGTAGATGGAACTTCGCCATCTGCGTTACTTTGTCGCCGTTGCCGAAGCCTCGAGTTTTACCAAGGCGGCCGCAAAACTGCGGCTCGCCCAACCCTCGCTCACCCGGCAGGTCCGCAATCTCGAAGACGAACTCGGCGGCCGCCTGTTGGAGCGAGCAAACAACCGAGTGGCGCTTACCGAAGAAGGCCGCAGATTTCTTTTCGACTCCAAAAATTGCTCGCGATGTGCGCCGAAAGCGTGGTCGCGGTGCAGCGGATGAATTGCGGCGAAAGCTCTCAGATCAATATGTGATACGTCGCAAACATCCATTACGGGCTGCTGCCGGCTGATGAGAGTGGCCGATCTAGAGCTTCGGCTTGGAATGGGTTCAATATGCGAAACTCCGTAAATGGCGGATGTGCGCCTCCCGGAAATCGATTCTGCGAGAGCGAGAGCAATTGCGAAAGATGACCGGGCCAAAGCACTACGCGAAGCCCCTGCCGGGAATGATTGGCAAACTCAACGCGCATCTGAGCGGTTGGGCCAACTATTACTCGCATGGGGACGCTCGCCCGGTGGTCAAAGGGATCAACTACTACGTGAGTCTGCGCCTCTACAGGCATTTGCAGCGGCGCAGCCAACGTCGGTGGCGACCCCCGAAAGGGACCGGCTTCTGGGCCCCCTCCGTTGGCTGGTGGAAACGCAGACGGCCGAGGCCGGACATTTTGCGCCGATCGACAGCCGCGGCTTTTGGACGCGCGGCGGAGAGCGGGCGCGTTTCGATCAGCAGCCGCTGGAAGCCCACTCCATTATCTCCGCCTGCCTCGAAGCCCATGCGCTCACACGGGACGAATACTGGCATCGGGTGGCTCGCCGCTGCTTTGAATGGTTCCTCGGGCGAAATGATCTGGGACAATCGCTTTACGATTCCGCCACAGGCGGATGCCGCGATGCCTTGCACCGGGATCGGGTGAGTCAAAACATGGGCGCGGAATCGAGTCTCGCGTTCTATCTGTCGCTCGCGGAAATGACCCGAGCGGAAATACTCCCCATTCTCGCGACCTCCCCGACGCAACGAAGTAGCGCGAACGAATCGGCCGCATTCGATGAAAGTAGCTACGCATTGAGAGGAGGGTCCATTTACGCATAGCTTTCCGCTATCGCGAGATCGCCGGGGAGGTATTGGCCGCAGTCGCGATGCGCGCGGAGGTTCCGACAAGTTTGAGACTCATGCGGGCGGAAACCCTGCATTCCTCGGATCTTACGGATAGCGATGAACAACATCATCAAACATTCCGAACGTCCAAGCAGAAACATCCTTTGGCTGGCTGTTTCGCAGCCCGCACAAAGCGTCCCACAGCACGAATCGATTGTCCACCGGGAGGCTGGCGTTCTCAAACGCTGCTTTCAGCGCGGGAGTCTGGAGGCGCATTGAGCGACAAAAAGCGGGCGGACCTCCTGGAGAAGATATCCAGCGGCATCGAAGGTTTCGATGACATCACCGCCGGCGGATTGCCGCTGCGGCGCACGACCCTGCTGATGGGCGGCCGGCTCCGGCTAGACGGGCATCCTCAGTGCAACGGAATATCACATGCCTGGCGCGCAGGTTCACGATGCGCGGAACTTCAACGACTCCTTCCCTTGAAGAGCTTTATCAGCCACGCCATGAAAACCTTCCTCGTCCTGCTTCTGGGTTTCTGCCTGGCTGCCTCCACTCAAGCCCAGGCGCCTGCCGCGCCAGCCGCCGCCCCGCTCCTCACCCCGGATCAATTGGATCAATTGCTCGGCCCAATCGCGCTTTACCCGGATTCGCTGATCGCATTGATCCTGCCAGCGCAGGATTCCCTGACCGACGGTCATCGAGGAGAGCGCAGCATATCGTGCTATGCCGATGCGCTTTACATCTGCCACGGCTTTGCCGTCGATCAAGCGGCCAGCACCGGCAAAATCACGCACTTCAACATCTCATCGACGGTGGTAAAGGCGCGAAAGCTTCTGGCTCGCGACGGATTGTCGAGGCGGGCACGCGTCGAGAAGTGGTATCGCGAGCACCCGCAAGACGAGCCGGGCGTCATCGGCTACAGCATTGATCCCGAAGAGCTTGCGAGAGTTCACGCACAGGCGGTCGCCAGCTTTCCCCGTTGACGGAAATGACGCTTCCCAATCGAGTGATGCCCTCACAGAAAATTTCCATTTGAAAGCTGGCCTTCAATTGCGGTTGGTAAATTAAAGAAAAGCTCCATTGTCTTTAATTTCTCCTGGCTCAAATGAAAGCAGCCGTTCAATCTGGCGCGGTCAATTAAAGCAAACTGGGTATTCTTTTTGATTTTATGAAGCGCGGACCTACCGGCCATTTTGTGCCCATCAGCACCGTTGGCGAGATGGCTCGCGCTTTCGTTCCTGCGCCTCTACCGCCCGATCCGCCGCTTCAACTCGACGATTCGCTCCATGATCGCCGGATTGAAGGGGCTCTTAGTTAGGCAGACTCGCACTCCATATCGGGTGAAAACGCTGTTTTTCGTAAGTCCCCTTGCCGGTTTCGGACGAAGCGCTCTATTTTACGCCCATTATGGGAACATTAACGAAAAGGGAACTCGTCGATAGAATTAGCAACGACACAGGCTTGGTGCAGCGCCAAGTCTTCGAAGTGGTCCAGAAAACTCTCGACCGCATTACAGATTCGCTGGCTGACGGGCAGACCGTCGAACTTCGCAACTTCGGCATCCTTGAGGTCAAGCTCTCAAAACCGCGTGTAGGCCGCAACCCGAAGCAGCCCGGGAGCAGTTTCATCATTCCCGCAAGGCCGACTGTGAAATTCAAGTCCGGCAAGATCATGCGACAGAAGATCGCAAAACTCTCCGCAAAGTTAAAGGGCGATCTAGGGACGAAGTGAAGTCTCCGGGACGGCGCCAACCGTGTATGCCGAAGACAAAAATGGATCACACTGATGCTATCACTGGCCGACGCGACTGTTGTCGATCCTGACCCTTTATTTGTCCTCCCATTTGTTGCGCTATTGCTCGCAATAGCTCTGCTGCCTGTTTTTCTCAAACACCACTGGGAACGGCACTACCACAAAATCTCCGGCGGCCTTGGTGCGATTGTCGTTCTTTATTACGTTTTTGGGCTCAATGCCGGGATCGCAATGCTGCACGTGATGGATGATTACCTCAGCTTTATGGCAGTCATCGGATCGCTGTTTATCATCTCAGGCGGCATCCATATCCGAGTTAGGAGCGAGGCGAAACCGTGGGTGAACAGCCTCTTTCTATTGGCGGGGGCGGTGCTGGGTAATGTAATTGGCACGACGGGCGCCTCCGTGCTCCTAATAAGGCCATGGATCCGCATGAACAAATACCGTTTCACCGGCCATCATCTTGCCTTTTTCATCTTCATGGTGAGCAATATCGGGGGCGGACTGATCCCGCTCGGACCGCCGTTGTTCATGGGGTATTTGAAGGGCGTGCCTTTCTGGTGGGCGCTTCGGCATTGCTGGCGGGAATGGTCCGTGACGACGGTATGCGTGACCTGTGCTTTCTACTGCCTTGATCGCATCAATTATCTCAAAGCGCCACGCTCCATCCGTGAAATGGACACCGCATCCATGGAGTGGCGCGTCGATGGTCTGCACAATTTCCTCTTCCTGGTGATCGTGCTTGTGGCTGTGGTGGCGCTTTCGCCGGGCATCCGGGAGCTGGTGATGATTGCCGCGGCCTCAGCCTCGTATTTCACCACGACCAGACGGGTGCATGACTACAATGAATTCACGTTCGGCCCAATCAAGGAGAGCGCATGGATCTTTGCGGGTCTCTTCGCGACAATGACACCGGCGCTCGATTACATGGTGGTCCATGCGGGCAGGCTGGGTCTTCATTCCGACATGCAGTTCTACTGGTTGAGCGGGATTCTCTCTGCTGTGCTGGACAACGCGCCAACATACCTCACCTTCCTCGCGGCAGCCTTCGGACTCGAACATCTCACACTCAACAACACGGAACACATGCGTGTGTTCATTGCGCAGCACGGACATTATCTTGTCGCCATCTCGCTCGGTTCGACGTGCTTCGGGGCGATGACCTATATCGGAAATGGCCCGAACCTGATCGTGAAAGCCATCACCGAACACTCGCAAGTCCGCGTCCCCAGCTTTTTCGGTTATATCGTGGGATACTCGTTGCCGATTCTGGTCCCCATATTTTGTGTCATGGCGTGGCTATTCTTCAGGGCGTGAGCCGTCCCGCGGGCGGCATTTGAATTGATCGAGAGTGACCCTCCAATTCTACCGATGCATGCCTTTTTGGCGCATTTCATTCACGATCTACGAGCAGATCGACAACGCTTGGCTTACGCGAGCGATGGGCGTCAGTCTGCCGGTGCTGCCAGCGCTACTTCTTGCCAGCCCTCTTCTTGGCCCACCTTGCCTTTAATGCCGCCACAATCTTCGCGCGGCCTTCGGGACTGAGTCCGCCCTTCTTCTTCATGGGTTTGGCGACGGGAGCTTTGGTTGTGCCCTTTGATTTGGCCCAGCGTGCTCTCTGCGCGGCAGCAATTCGGGCACGAGCTTCCGGTGACATCGTGCGCTTACCGGCCTTTGCGACAGGGGATGAGGCAGCTTTGGGAGCGGAAGCAACTGGTGCGCTGCCGCCGACCAGGCCTGCGAGTGTGCCTTGAAGTTTTTCGATTTGTTCAGCAATGCTGACGGCGTGTTTGAGCTGGGAGAGTGTAGGCATGGAGGGGCTATTGCCTTAATGTCTTGCCATTGTCAACCACTTACGTGAGGTGTGCTGATGATTGCCACCTATTGAAACGGCTATACAATTACCCCTTGCCTACAGCCAAGAAATCCATGCCTGCAAGCCATGCCTGCAAGGAGCGACTGGCTCCAAGTAGAATGAGGTTTTGTTTCGTTGAGGAATTGGCTGCGAACAGGGAGAAGACACGTTACATTTACCCTGAGGCCGACGCACGAAACATTTCAGTGACGTCGATGGTTTTCTGGATAAGCGGAACTTTATCGAACATCCCGTTCCGAGCACATTGAGGGGCATTCATTTTAACGCTTAAATGGCAACTTCTGTTTCAATGGCACGAACTCTGGTGCGCTAAATGGAGGGGATTCCGGCAAAATTCGGTGAGCCGGATTCGGCGACAAGGCGGATCAGCAAGATCCTGGAAGTCGCTTTGGAGGGCAAACTTGCGAAAGTGGAGTGCGAGGCGTTTGTGCCCGTTGTGGAACGGATTGGTCAGGGAGCATTGAAAAGTCCGGATGCTGGTGAAGATGCATGATTTCCACGGCTGGACGGCCGGAGCGTTGTGGGAAGACATCAAGTTCGATGCGAGACATTTCGGTGACATTGAACGGCTGGCCATAATTGGCGAGAAGACGTGGGAGAAGGCCATGGCGGCATTTTGCAAGCCGTTCACTACGGCCAAGATCCATTACTTCGACCGAGCGGCTATTGAGGAAGCGCGGCAGTGGCTGGCACAAAGTTGAGAGCAAAGGCGCGCTTTGAACGCGTCGAATTGACTGGCGGGGCGGTGGGCGCCGCATATTATATTGGCTGATATCCCGATAGGGGCAATGCCCGATACGATAGGAAAAGCACACCTCGCTTCAAAAATGACAAAGAAGAAGGCTCGATCCGCCGATTCTCCCATCCTCCGGGTGCTCCAGTCCAAGGAGGAAACGAAGGGTTTCTACAACAAGATCGCCCGGTTCTACGATCTCATGGCGGAGCGTTCAGAAGGGCCGATGCGGGAGGCGGGACTGCGTTTGCTGGCGGTGAAGAAAGGTGAACGGGTCCTGGAAATTGGATTTGGAACTGGGCATGCGCTGGCGACGCTGGCCAAGGCGGTGGGGCCTGACGGAAAAGTCTTTGGCATCGATCTCTCCGATCAAATGGTCAAGCTCGCGCGCGGCTTGCTGAGCAAAACGGCGCTTCTGAAACGGAGCCAACTAATCTCCGGGGACGCAGCCACCCTGCCGTATCCCAATGAAAGCATGGATGCTGTGTTTATGAGCTTCACGCTGGAGTTGTTCGATACCCCTGAAATCCCGAAAGTGCTCGCGGAATGCAAGCGCGTGCTCAAGCCCGGAGGGCGAATCGTCGTCGTAGGCATGTCCAAGGATGGGCCGGATGAAATCCTGATCGAGGCGTTTCAATGGACGCACAAGCACTTCCCAAATTATCTGGATTGCCGCCCGATTTACGTGCGGCAGGCGATGAAACAGGCCGGCTTCGAGATTGAAAAGGCGGTTCGGAAGCACATGTGGATTCCCGTCGAAATCGTCCTCGGAATCAAATGAAAGCAATAGCCGACAGAATTTCCGAAAACTGTTCTGCGAATGGCCCGAGGCTGGACTGAACTGGTCTCTCCCCCCGACCGGCGTCGTCGAATCGTTTAGGCGGAGGAGCGCCTCAAACCCAAGGCAATATGGCCAACGGCGCCACCTCCCGAACTGCGCCCGCGGGTGCATTGAGGCAAAAGGAATTGTCCGGCGACGGTGATGAAGTGGCGCAGGCCGCGAATCTCTATTCGCCGAAGCCTCGGTAAGATCATAGCCGCCCGCTATTGTAAATGTGCGAGCGAATGCTCGGATTTCATAAGAGGTGAGCGGCGTGCGGGCGTTTGCGCAATAGCCTCCAGCTATGAGCTGCTCGCCGAGGAGGTATTAGCGGGATCGGGTGATGCTGCGACCATGCGTCTGAAGCTATCGTCGAAAGAGCAGACTTGCGCAGCCCGTCGCCGGCTTCCACCCCGGCGCTCCCAAAAAGGTAATTTGCTAGAAGTAAAAAACCAGGAGGTAAATGAAAATGATCCGCATCACCGCAAAGACCCCGATCGAGGTTGCAGACGGGAACGATTTGCCCGACGAGCTTCCGGTCGCCTTTAAGAACCTAAAAAGCGTTCCGCCACCCGTCTGGCTGGTGACGCTGCTGAAATGGATCTGTCCCATCGCGGCGCTTCTGTTTATAGCCCTCGTCGCGATTCCGGGCTTTCTGCAAAAGTGGCTATGGATGCGGCAACTCGACTACGCCGGAATCTTCTGGACACTGTTTACGGTGAAGGTCGCGCTAACCTGCGTGGGATTCATCTTCGCGGCGCTGTTCTTGTGGCTCAATATGCGGCATGCAGCCAAAAGCAGTCCGACCTTGGTCGGGAGTGAGACCCCGCAGAAGGAAGTTTCTGCCGGGAAGACGCCTCAAGCCCGATTGAAAACCGTCGCATTTGCCCACCATGTCGTCGCTCGGGGTTCAACGCTGGTCAGCGCCGTCCTGGCCGCCATATTCGCTAGCGGACTTTTTATGCAGTGGGACACTTACCTGCGCTTTCGGTACGGTGGCGCCTTCGGAATTGTCGAACCGATTTTTGGACTCGACCTGGGTTTTTACATGTTCCGCCTGCCCTGGTATGAATTCGTGCAGAGCAGTCTCATGCTCATCACGGTGGTCGCGATCGTGGCCGTCCTTGCGCAATACGCAACTTTTGGGGTTCTCCGGCTAACCAGCCGTCGAACGGTGGAAGTCGCAAATCCCGCTGTCCGGCATTTGTCGATCCTCCTTTTCATTTTGGTCGGCGCATTGGGATGGGGATATTATCTGGATCGGTTCGATTTGTTTAATTCCACCACGGGCGTCGTCTATGGAGTGGGGTACACAGCGGAACATGTGACGCTGACAGCGCTTTGGGTAATGATTGGCGCCTCGGCAGCGGCGTGCGCGCTTCTCGTACTCAATTTCTTCCGGCCGCGCTGGAAGGCCATGGCTGCGGGAGTGGTCTCGTTCACGGCTCTGTACTTTATCGGCGTGCTGGTGATTCCGGCTCTCTTCCAAAACTTTGTGGTGAAGCCGAACGAATTGAGTCTCGAGACCCCTTATTTGAAAAACTATATCGAGTTCACGCGAAAAGCGTATCAACTCGACGGTATTCAGGAAACAGCATATCCTGCAATGACGGATTTGACGCCGGCGGTTCTGGCTAGGAATCAGGACACGATCCAGAACATTCGCCTCTGGGATGAACGCCCTTTGCTTCAAACTTATGAGCAGACTCAGGCGATTCGGCTTTACTACAAGTTCTATAACGTGCACGTTGATAGGTATCACCTGGCGGATGGCTATCACCAGGTGATGCTCTCAACGCGCGAACTCTCGCCGGAACTCCCGGCTCAAGCACAAACGTGGGTGAATGAAAAGCTGGAATTTACGCATGGTTTCGGCCTGGTAATGAACTTCGTGTCCCGGAGCGTGGGTGGAGGTTTTCCGGAATATCTGCTTCAGAATATACCACCGCAATCCACATACGGACTGAAAGTCGCTCAACCCGGTATTTACTACGGCGAGACCATGCCGGGAGCGCGGATTGTGGCGACAGAAGTGAAGGAATTCGATTACCCGAAGGGCAATCAGAACGTTTACACCAGCTACAGCGGAACAGGCGGAATCCCCATCGACAGCTTCGCAAAGAGGCTCCTATTCTCCTGGACGCAGGCTGACATTAATATATTGCTGACGGGTTCTCTCTCGCCGGGCAGCCGGATACAGATCTGGCGTGACGTGCAGGAACGAGTGTCGCAGGTAGCTCCCTTTCTGAAGCTGGACGCGGCGCCTTATCCAGTTCTGAGCGAAGGCAAGCTGTTTTGGATCCAGGATGCATATACTACGTCAAAACGATTTCCCTACTCGAATCCTCGTGCCGCCTACTTTGAAAGCGGGCTGAATTACATCCGTAATTCGGTCAAGGCCGTCGTCGATATGTATAACGGCACGGTTTCCTTTTACATAATGGATCCGAAAGACCCCATTCTGAAGGTTTACCGGCGGGCTTTTCCGGGAGTGTTTAAAGACCTCAGCGAGCTTTCGCCGGATCTGAAGTTGCACCTGCGTTATCCGCAGGATCTCTTTGGCATCCAGGCGGCGCAATACCAGACTTTCCACATGACTGAGCCGCAAGTGTTCTACAACCGCGAAGATCTATGGGCTCCACCGCAGGAGAAGTACAATGGAAAAGTAAGTTCCATGGAACCTTATTACATCCTCATGAAGCTTCCCGGAAGCGACGTGCTGGAGTATCTACTCATGAGCCCGTTCACGCCCCAGAACAGGGACAATATGATCTCCTGGCTGGCCGCGAGGTCCGACTTTCCCGATTACGGGAAAATGCTCTTTTACGAAATGCCAAAGGATAAACTGACGTACGGGCCGAACCAGATCTCGGCGATGATTGACCAGAGCACGACGATCTCAGAGCAACTGACGCTCTGGGACCAAAAGGGATCGGGAGTGATTCGCGGAAAGCTCGTGGTGATTCCCATCGAAAATTCATTCCTTTACGTGGTGCCGCTATATCTTCAGGCCGAGGGCGCCAATCTGCCGCAACTCAAGCGAGTAATTGTGGCTACGGGAGACAAAGTCGTCATGCGGCCTACTCTTGAGGAGGCGCTTTCCGCGCTGTTCGCTTCTCCGAACGAGACGCCGCAGGCTGAAGCCCCGAAGGCGAATGCGACCTCGCGACCGAATACGGAGATCGATCAGGAGCGGCTTCAGCTCGAGACTGCACAGAAGGCCATCGATGCGCTCAAACTTTTGCTGAATGGAAATGCAGGAGTCGCGCCAGCCAGCAAAGTTCCGCATCCGTGACCGCTGGAGGCGATTTCAGCCGGAAACTGGAGCCTTATTTAAGAAAGGGAAACAATATATCCACAGAAAACGTCGTCCCGTCCCGGGCGAACCCGAAGATGGCGCATTGGAGTTCCATTTCGTGGCCGGATT
>Ga0302325_10034860_pt1 | contig 10291 bp, 10 predicted proteins | sample Palsa_T0_2_FD_201948 | JGI IMG/M metagenome (GOLD analysis project Ga0302325, IMG submission 201948) | Peat permafrost microbial communities from Stordalen Mire near Abisko, Sweden - Palsa_T0_2 | ecosystem: Environmental > Terrestrial > Soil > Palsa > Peat permafrost | place: Sweden: Abisko...
TGTTTCGCGGCGGGCGGTGATGCCGGTCACCCGATCGCCGAACAGCGACCGGACGTGGTCCTCGCGGCCCCACAGCGGAGGTGGCTGGGCGCCAGGCGGAGGCGGCGGGGCGTAGGGTTTCATGGTGGCGAACATCTGGCCGATGAAGCCTTCGGGGGTCCAGCTGAGCAGGCCGATGGTGCCGCCCGGGCGGCAGACCCGGACCAGTTCGTCGGCGCTGGCCTGGTGATGCGGGGCGAACATGATGCCGAGGCATGACATCACGGTGTCGAACTCGCCATCGGCGAAGGGGAGCGCCTCAGCGTCGGCATGCCGCCAGTCCAGTTCCGCGCCTTGCTGCCCGGCTCGCTGCTTTCCGGCGGCCAGCAGTTCGGGGGTCAGGTCGCAGGCCACCACGCTGGCTCCGGCCAGAGCCGCGGGGATAGCGGCATTGCCGGATCCTGCGGCTATGTCCAGCACCCGGTCTCCAGGCCGTACCCCGCATGCCTGGATCAGGACCTGGCCCAGGTCAGAAATGATGTGGTCGGCCAGGGCAGGGTAGTCGCCGAGTGCCCACATGGCGCGGTGCTTGGCCTTCAGGGCGCGGTCGGCCTCGGCTGGATTGGTTGCTGTGGTCATGATGGTGCTCCTCCCGTGGAGTTCTGCGTGACGGCACCGGCGTTGGCGCCGCCATGGAACCGACGGTAGGAAAATGCGGGTTGCCCAGCTAGTACACGATCTGTACTAGGACTGGCGGCTGCGGGACGGCCAGGATTAATGTGCAGGACATGGGGTCCTCTTATCGCCAGTTCTGCCCCGTGGCCAAGGCCATGGAGCTGTTGGATGAGCGGTGGACGCTGCTCATCGTCCGGGAGCTGGTGACCGGCAGCCAGCACTTCAACGAGCTGCGCCGGGGGGTGCCGCGGATGTCCCCTACACTGCTGTCCAAGCGGTTGGGCCAGCTTGTCCGCGCGGGCGTCGTGGAACGGCAAGACGACACCGGTGAGGTGCGCTACGTTTTGACCCCGGCGGGGCGTGAGCTACAGCCGGTGATCGAGGCCCTGGGCATCTGGGGCATCCGCTGGATCGGCGAGATCGGCGACGAGGACCTGGATCCCAAGCTGCTGCTGTGGGACATGCACCGCAACATCGACCATGGCGTCCTCCCGGCCGGCCGGACCGTCGCGCAGTTCACGTTTCCCGACGTCCCTGCCAGTTCCCGCCACTGGTGGCTGGTCATCACCAAAAGCGATGCCGACGTGTGCGACGCTGACCCCGGTTATCCCGTCGCCGTCGCTGTGACTGCCAGCCTGCGGAGCATGACCGAGGTCTGGCGCGGCGACCTCAGTTGGGCTGAGGCCCTGGGCTCGGGCGCGGTCACGATTCAGGGCCCCGAAATAATGCGCCGCGCTTTGCCCCGGTGGTTCACGCTGTCAGCATTCGCCCCGGTATCCCGACCAGTACTGTGAGAGACCTTTCAACGGCGGCCGGTGAGGCCGCGAGTTGGCGCCTCTGCGGACGTAGCCTGCGCGCTGCCCGTCGGCTGCGTAGACGAGGTTCTCTCAGCTGTTTGAAGAGCCTGCTCGCTCACCCGGATAGCGCCAAGATCTTTAGGGCGCCCGCAGCCTGGACGCCTGGAGGTAACAGGGTAACTCGTCAGGCTGTAGCCCGGAAGTGACTTCTGGCCTGATTCCGCTCGATCAGCGTTCCCGACCACGGTGAGCCTGACCTGGTTGAGTGTCCTGTCGTGGACAGCCGGCGTCTCGGTGGTGGGACTTCGCCGACCCAGGCAGGTGACTGTGGCCGAGGCGTTCGCCGGCGTGCACGGGTGCGGCAATGATATTTGCGGCCGGGGCCAGCGGGCATTGCCATTGGCTGTTGTACCGGCATGACGGGTGGTACAGGAAGTTCAGGTCAATGACCAGGGTGCTGGCCGTGCCGCCGAGGTCAGCGCCCTTGGCGGTATCGAGGACGTAGCGGCCTCCGCCGTAGCTGGTCTCGCCGGCGGTGCCGTCACGCAGCGGCAGGAACAGCCCGCCGGCATACTGCTGCAGCCACCAAACGGCGATGGTCACGCTGAGCGGCAGGGGAAGCTCGACGTAGCCGAGGAGGCGCAGCGTAGTACCCTCATTTCCGCCGGGATGTGCTAGCAGCTGCTCCGGTCCGGGTGCGGGGAGCAGCGGCAGCTCGAAGCGCAGGGCGGGGTCGTAGGCCCAGTACGGCACGCCTGCCTCGCGCAGCGGATCGCGTGGCGGCAGCGGGCTTTGCGGATGGGCCCGGAACAGCGCGTCCCGGCCGGATCGCCAGAGGGCGTGCGCGCGCTCGGGGTCGTCTTGTGCGCGTACGGCGGCGTAGAGTTCGCTGACCTGGCGCCGCCAGTCAGCGAGCTCGGCTTCTGCGACCGCCATCAGGCGCCGGCCGTGGCGTGCTCGCGGATGTAGCGGACCAGGCCGGTGACGTCATCGGGCACGAGCCGTCCGATGGCGCCGCTGGAGTAGACGCTGACGATGACCCGCCCGGTTAGGTCGAGCACGAACCCGGTGGACTGCAGGTACAGCGGGTCGTCGTTGACGAACGCGCCGGTGGCCGCGGCGACGGCGCGGGGGTCGGCGCTGTGCCCGACCGGGAACTGCAAGCCGTGCTTGGCGATGAAGGCTTGAGTGGTGGCCTCGTCGTCCACCGACAGTGCGACGACCCTGGCGTCGACCGCGGCCAGGGCGTCATGAGCGCGCTGGAACGCGCGCAGCTGGGCGTTGCAGTACGGACACCATGATCCCCGGTAGAGCAGGATGACGCCGAAGTGGCCGGCCAGTGCGTCGGGCAGCTGGAGGGTGCCGCCTCCGGCCAGCGTGACGGTCAGCGCGGGGAACTGGTCGCCTGGACTGAGCAGTGCCAATGGGAATCTCCGTTTGGTTTGTGGATGGCAGAGGGCAGAGGGCAGGGAGCAGGTGCCAGCCCAGGCCGTCCGGTGGTCTCGCCGCGGGCGGGCGGGCGGCCGGGTCAGCTGAGGGCGGCGAGTACGGCGCTAATGTCGTCCGGGTCCATGCGGGTGGTGTAGTCAGGAGACACGTGCCGGGCCCGGATGATGCCGGAACGGTCGATGACGAAGGTGGCGGGGATGGGCAGGTCCCAGCTGCCGTCGGCGGTGTGGGTGGATAGGTCGTTTCCGAAAACATTCAGGTGCAGGTCCTTGATGTCGGCGGAAACGGTGAACTGGACCCGGTAGGCGGCAATGACCTGCTGGCGGATGTCGCTGAGTACGTCGAAGGACAGGCCCGCCTTCTCGGTGACCGACAGGCTGTGGTCTGGGGATTGCGGGCTGATTGCGATCAGCGACGCGCCGCGGGCTTGGAAGCGGGGCAGCGCGGCCTGCAGGGCTCTCAGCTCCAGGTTGCAGAACGGGCACCACTCGCCGCGGTAAAACGACAGCACGACCGGGCCCCGGGCCAGCCGCGCCGCGAGCTGGACCGGCTCGCCGGTCGCGTTGGGCAAGGTGAAATCGGGTGCGCGGTCGCCGACGGCCAGGCCCGGTGCGGCGCCGGAGGCGGTCACCTCGGCGAACGCGGCGGCGAGCCGGAGGGCGACCGGGGCGGGGATCTGAGCGGCGTACTCGGTGAGCTGGCGGGTGAGCTCGCCGGAAGCCGGGGCGCTGGTCATCGGGCAGTCCTTTCGCCGGGAAGGGGAATCGATCCGGTCATCACCGGGCAGGTGCAGGGCCCTCCAGCAGCTGCCGCGCCGCCGCCCGCGCCCGGCGGGCAGCACGCGGGCCCTGGTCCAGCTGGGCGCCGACCATGGTGCCGTCATACAGGAGGACCAGCTGGTCGGTGAGGGCGGCCCGGCGGGCGGCCGGCACGTCGGCGAGCAACTCGGCGAACAGGCCGCGGACCTGGGCGCGGTGGGCGGCGATGGCAGCCGCGACCGGCCCGTCAGGTCCTGGGTATTCAGCTGCCGCATTGATGAACGGGCAGCCCCGGTAGCCGGGCGCGGCGAAGGTCTTGCCGAGACGCTCGAACACGGCGCCGACACGACGGGCGGCGGAGCCCGACAGGGCGAGCACCGGGTCGGCCACGCTGGCCCGCCATTGCTCGGCGCGCCGCTGCAGGCAGGCCGCGACCAGCTCGTCCTTCGACCGGAACTGCTGATACATGGTCGCCTTGGCCACGCCGGCCGCGGCGGTGACCCGGTCGACGCCCACGGCATGGATGCCCTCGGCGTAGAACAGGTCTCCCGCGGCCCGCACGATCCGCTCCCGGGCACCTGGCCGCAGGGCCACACCGCTATTCATGCCGCTATCCTAACAGACCGTTCTGTACGAACAGACCAGTCTGTTAGAGTCGTCAGCATCGCCTGGCCGATCCGGCCGGGAACTGCCGACTCCTGACGGAGGTCTCATGCCAGGACACCTGGAAGACAAGGTGGCGATCGTCACCGGCGCCGGACGCGGCATCGGGCGTGCCACCGCGGCGCTACTCGCGCGGGAAGGAGCCGACGTGGCCTGCGTGGCGCGCACCGAATCGGAGCTAGCCGAGGCAGCCGCTGATGTGCGGGCGGCCGGCCGCCGGGCCGTGGAGATCCAGGCCGACATCGGCGATCCGGACGCCGCCGGGCTCATCGCCGCCCGGGCGCAGGCCGCCCTGGGAGACGTCGACATCGTGGTGAACAACGCCGCGACGGTCACCCCGGTCGGTCCCACAGCGGCCGTTGACCCGGACCAGTGGGCCCGCGCCTTCGCCGTCAACGTCGTCAGCCCGATGCGGCTGACCCGTGCAGTGCTGGACGGAATGATCAAGCGGGGATGGGGCCGCATCGTCAACGTCTCCAGCGGCATCGCCGCCGCTCCCGGCTCCATGGTCGGGATGAACGCCTACGCTGCCTCCAAGGCCGCGCTGGAAGCCCACACCCTCAACCTCGCGGCGGAGCTGGCCGGGACCGGCGTCACCGTCAACATCCTGCGGCCGGGCATGGTCGACACCGCTATGCCGGCCTGGATCCGGGCCCAGCCGCCCGCACAGATCGGCGCAGCGCTGCACGACCGGTTCATCACCATGCGCGATTCTGGTCTGATGGCCCCTCCCACCCGGCCCGCCAGCATGATCGTGAACCTGCTAGCCGGTCAGGCCACCGGCCAGGTGGCCGACGCCGGCCATCGGACATAGCAGGTCCTGCCGTCCTGGTGGCATCCAGCATGTCCGGCACGCTGTGCTGTGCGGTGTCGGTAAGCAAAGAGACGATCATCAAGGACATGCAAGCAAGAGCGTCCGGGTACGGCCCGGTAGCTCTTACTCGATACACCAGCAATGCTCGCCGTCATCACCGTGGCCAGCACACAGCGTTACCCCCAGGAAGCCTGGCGGGTACCACGATTTCGGTCCGACCAGAAGTCCTAGAATAGCCGCGTGTTGGACGCCTCCGGGAACCTCTTTGTCTTCGTTTTGTGTTGGCTGCTCAGGCTACCGGCATGTCCGCTGACCGGTGAGAGTTCATGAGCGGTCGTGATACTCGCCCGCACAGCGTCTTTCCGGTCACGATCATGCTGCAGCGAACCGGGGTCACCATCAAATTACGGCTGCGGGGTAAGGCCGTGCGCCGGGCCGGGCAGCCTGCTCGGCGCAGGCCGCGACCCGGTACTGGATTCGCCTTACCTGCATCCGTCGGTGACCGCAAGGGTTCGATATGGGGTTTGCGCGGTCGTGGTTGCCCTGGTTCAGGGATGGCTGAGTCTGCTCCCTGTCCCCTGATAGCTGCCGGGTTCTGCGAGCCGGGCGGGCGGGTCACACCGTCGTCCCGGCGGGTTCGGGAACCGCGGCGATCGCCGCGCTGCAGCGCGCCTTCCTCACTCGACATTCCCCGCGCGCTGATCGCCGCCGAACGATGGCGATTCCCTGACCTCGCGACCCTGGACGACGCTCTTGGCACCGGCAACGCGACCCTCACGGCTATCGCTCACGCGTTCACCACCGACCAGACGCTGCTGCCGGGCTGCATGAGGGCAGCCGGGCACGCCGCGGGCCTAGACCTGACCGCGATCTCCGCCGAGGCCGCCGTCGTGCTGGAGAAGTGGCCTGCAGGCAACAGGGACGTCATCAACGTGATGTTCGCCCCGCCCCCGTCATCCCCGCCTGCTTTCGACAGCACCCGCCTCGACGACCGGGACAAAGACGTCTTGACCGACGCGCTTGCCGCCGCGTCGGACTGGCTCGCCGAAATCGCCCGCACCCTGCTCCCGCCCGCACACGACCCAGCGGCCGGGATGGGAGGATAGGCGGAGCGCGCATGGCGAAGTGGGGAGGTCGTCTCGACCGACAGGTCGCAAGTATGCCTCGTAGCCACCGTTCTCGGCTGAGCCCTGTCCTGTGAGCCCTGATCCCCGGTTGCTCCGTCAACGGGGATCAGGCACCTCGGCCATGCGACGACGAAGCGGCCTAACGAGGACAAGCGGTCTCCGGCAACCTGCTTGAGTATCAGGTGATTCCCTCGGGTGGCTGGATGACGGCAGGCGTGGCTGGACGTGCCGTCTGAACAGGCATTACGTGTCCCAGCGTCGCTGGGTGTGGCTGGACGGATTGTGGCCGTTGGCTGCCAGTCAGATTCGCGCAATCATCAGGCAGTACGAACAGGGGAGGCCGCCTTCCCCGGCTTCGATTGTCCGGCTCGCGGCCACCGCGTCAACGGCAGCCCTGCGGGCCGTCCCTTCGGGCAGACCGTTGACCGGCGGCCACTCGCACGAGATTGGCGCCCGCGAGGATGACGGAGGGGGCAAGTCACGGGCAGAGCACAGGGAAGTCTCATCGATCCGATCGGGCGGTTGCGGCTTGCTACGACGCAGCGTGCCGATGAGTGGCGGCGCATCTCATCGTCTGACCAGTTAAGCGACGAGAAAGGGCCAGCGGTCATGGACAGTGCAGGGCGCGTAGCAGTGTCTGTCTCCCGGCGGATCACGGCGCCCGCGCCGAAGATCTTCCAGATACTGGCAGCCCCTGCGAACCATCCGGCGCTTGACGGCTCGGGCATGCTGCGTACCGTCCAGGACGGCCAGGTGCTCGGCCGGGTTGGCGACACGTTCACGATGGCGATGTACCTGCCGGTGCTCGGCGACTACCTGATGCTCAACCGGGTTATCGCCTTCGAGCACGACCGGCGGATCGTCTGGGAGCCGACGCCTGGCGATGCCGTAGCCTCGCAGAACGCCGAGCTGCCGATAGGCACGTCACAGGGATACAGCTGGGGCTTCCAGCTCCAGCCTGCCAGTGAAACGACGATCGTCACTGAGATATTCGACTGCACTGATGCCGCCCAGAGCATCCGCGACGACGTGCAGGATGGGCAAGGCTGGGTCGAGGCAATGCACCAGACACTCGAACGGCTGGCTGCGCTTGTCGAGCGAACGTAGGAGCCTGAACGCTGCGTGGAGCCACGGACACGGCGGCTCGCCCTAGTCGTGCCATTAACGTGCCATTCGCAACGGCGCATACCGGTAGGCCACGGTCAACCAGGGACAGCCCGCACCGCAGGTCAGAGCCGCTACCGCAGGTTGACACGGCGATTTGCAAGCAGGGGGTCAGATCCGACCGCGTAAATAACGGTGTTTCCAGGCTTAGATACGGAGGCCTGAGTCAACTGTGCCGTACCGTCGTCGACAACACAAACGCAAAGCAATAATTATGCGAGTGCCGAACATCCTCTATCATGCAGATCCGGACGTCAGCCGAACGACGTGTATGTCCTAACCGCACTCAGATCGCCCAGGTCGGTGCGGCACCAGACGGCCGCCGCGCGAAAGGTTGTCTCCCAATTGGGCGGTTAACTGCGCGTGCGTGATCAGCATGGCCGGCTGCATCCTGCTACCGCTGGCGGTAGCAGGATGCAGGGCCCTGTGGTGTTATGACCGGTCTTCCATGATGCGGTCGTAGGCGCGGCGGGCGCGGGCGCTGCGGGCGCTGGCCCCGTACAGGCGGAGCATCTGCGGGGAGGTCCAGCCGTTGAGTTCCATCAGGTCGCCCTCGGCGCCGCCGCGGTCCAGCCAGGTGTGGCTGAAATGGTGCCGGAACCGGTGCGGCCACGCGTGCAGGCCGCACTGGCGGCCCCGGCGGGAGATCATCTGGTAGATCCCGCTGGCGGTCATGGGCCCGCGGTTATTGACGCCCAGCCACAGCTGCGGCCGCCATGCCTGCGCGTGCCGGGAGCGGACGCGGAGGTAGCGGTCCAGGGCGCGGGCGGCGTCGTGCCCGATCGGGACGACCCGTTCCCTGCGGCCCTTGCCGCGTACCCTGATCGTGCGGTTCTGCAGGTCAACGTCGCTGCGCCCGGGGTCGTCCGGGCAGTAGCGGATCCGGGTGATCTCCCCGGCCCGGATCCCGGTGGCCCGGAGCACCGCGATCACCGCGGCGTCGCGGCGCTGCCCGAACGTCCGGCCCGCGCAGGTCCGCTCGATACTCGCCAGATCCTGGTCATGGAAGATCGGGACGGGCTTGTCCGGGACGTGCGGCGGCTTCAGCCCGGCCATCGGGTCGTGAATTTCTTCCTCGCCGGCCAGCCATCTGAAGAACTGCTGCAGGGCCCGGTACTGGTTGCTGGCGTACGCGCTGCTGTAACGGTCCAGCAGCCATATCATCCACTGCTGCACGTCCTGCCTGCTCACCTGCTCCCAGCCGGCACCGTCAGCGTGCGTCAGCAGGTGCTCGCCGGCGAACCACTGCACTGCCTCGGTGTAGGTCCGTACCGTCTTTTCGGCTTTGCCCTCGGCGGCCAGGTGCAGGCGGAACGAGCTGATCTCGGGCTGGAAGCTCCCCGCATCCAGCTGCTTGGGCTTCCTGGACGCGGATTGCGGTGCGGTCATGATCTTCCTCCTCAGGTGATGCGCACCATCCGTGTCACCAGCTTCGCGCGGCACTGGCGGCCCTGACCCCGGGAGCGGTGCCGGGATCTCCCGCACCGGCGAGCGCGCCCGGCAGGTGCCGGGCGCCCTGCGGCCCTGGTCAGCCGGTCATGATCCGGTCGTAGCTGCGGCGGGCCCGGGCACCCCGGGCGCTGCCGCCGTACCACTCCAGCATCTGCGGGGACGACCAGCCGTTCAGCTCCATCAGGTCTCCCCCGGCACCTCCGCGGTCCAGCCAGGTATGGCTGAAGTGATGCCGGAACCGGTGCGGGTACACGGCCACGCCGGCCTTGCTGCCGACATTGGCCACGATCTGGTAGATCCCGTCCGGGGTCACCGGCCCCCGCCCGCCGATCCCCAGCCACAGCTCCGGCCGGGCCGCCAGCGGATGTCTCGCGCGGACCCGCAGGTACCGGTCAACGGCGCGAGCCGCCTGGTAGCTGATCTTGACGATCCGTTCCCGGCCGCCCTTACCGCGGATCCGGATCTCCCGGCCCGCAAGGTTCAGGTCCCCGCGGACAGCATTGCCTGGGTCGCAGCGGATCCCGGCCACCTCGGAGCGGCGGACGCCGGTCGCCAGGAGCACCTCGATGATCGCGGCGTCCCGCCGGGCCCCGAAACTCCTGCCCTGGCAGGCCCGGCGCAAGGCGGAAAGTTCTTCGCTGGTGAACACCGGCACCAGCTGCGGATTCGCCGTCGGCGCCCGCAACCCTGACGTCGGATCGGGACGGTCCTCCTCCCAGGCCAGCCACCGCAGGAACCGCCGCACCGCGCGGAACTGGTTGCTGGCGTACGCGGTGCTGTACTCGCCCAGCAGCCACACCGTCCACCGCTGCAGATCCTGCCGTTCCACCTGCTCCCACCTGGTCTTATCCGTCTCGCGGAGCAGGTGCGCGGCGGCGAACCAGCGCACTGCCTCGGTGTAGGTATGCAGGGTCCGCCCGGCCTTGCCCTCAGCGGCCAGGTGCAGCCGGAACGAATCCACCTCCGCCTCGAACGGCCCCGCGTCGAGCTGCTTGGGCACCGGCGGGTGCCGTCGCGGGGGGACGATAGTTTTACGCTCGTCCGCCGTATCCGGCCCGGAAACCGTGTCCGGAAAGTACCTTTTACGGGGGTAGGGAAGCGTCACCGGATGCGCTTCGGGCGCCATGAGAATTCCTCTCTTCCTGCTGTCTGCGCAGGTAAGAGGGCTGACTGATCGTGCTCAGACTGGTGAGGTCTTCACGTTTAGGGCTGACCTGCGGAAACGGTGCCTGGCTGGATGGCTGCTTACAGGTTAAGCGGGCCGTGCCCACATCGGCCTGGTAAGCTGGTGCTCACCGGGCTGGTGCGGCCACGCTGCTGCCAGCGGGGGTCGGCTTCGAACGTGGCGGTGCCGAGGGCTTCGAGCCGGGTGAGGAGTGCGTGGAGCCGCCGGTCGTTGTCGATCCAGGGCTG
>Ga0302325_10034861_pt1 | contig 10291 bp, 5 predicted proteins | sample Palsa_T0_2_FD_201948 | JGI IMG/M metagenome (GOLD analysis project Ga0302325, IMG submission 201948) | Peat permafrost microbial communities from Stordalen Mire near Abisko, Sweden - Palsa_T0_2 | ecosystem: Environmental > Terrestrial > Soil > Palsa > Peat permafrost | place: Sweden: Abisko...
TTCACTTCCTCTTCATCATGACCCAGCCAGTGAGCAACTTCATGCCAATCGACTTCTTTCACTTCGGCGGGCAGGATTCCCGTTAAACACCCCAGAATCGGACCTCTAAGAACCGCTAGTCCCCCGTCTCGAAAGAAAAAGTATCTTACATCGACCTGATGCGGCAGAGCAGCAGCCTGTTGCAAGAAACCCTAGACCTTCTATCGTGGCTTTCTGCGGACTAAAATGTCCGCGCCTCATACAGGACAAAGTAACGTCAAAGGAGGAACGTATCGAATAATTACGAGGAACGCGTCGAATAATTACAATGAAATCGATTAAGCGTTTTCCGAATCCACATCGTGCATTTGATTCCCCAACCCGCCATTTGGCTTGTTGGGGTAATTTCGCGAACCTGGAGTAATATGCTGGAAAAAATCAAGTATCGTCCGAACGCTCGCTCGCGTCGCACCGTTAGGTCGACCGTTGCAAGTGTCGCGCTATCCCTAATTGGCGGAGTGGTTTCGTGGGCGCAAAATTCGACGCCGCCCCAGCCGCTGAAAACTCCGGGGCAACAGAGTTCACAAACCTCACCGAATACCTTGCCGCCGATGCAACTCGATGGTGCTGCGGTGCTGCATCACCTGAACCAGGTCATCAGTTGGTACCGTCATTCCACTACAGGCGTTCAGTCTGTCGGATTGTCCAGCGACGCCATCTATCAGGACAATGCGCAGAGTCTCGAAGCTGAGGTCGTGCGGCTCGCATTTCAGTCCGCGAAGGCCGAAACCGAGCTGATCAGGGCCGAGCAGAAAATCAGCGGTGCACCCCAGCCGTCCAGCGAAACGACTGAGCAGCAGAAATTGTCCCAGATGCAGGCAAAGACTTCTTCCCAGATCGATCAATTGCAATCGCAGATCGAAAATCTAAATGCACAGATTGCCAAAACACCAGCAGCCCGGCGAGGCAACCTCATTTCACAGCGAGACGCCCTTCAGGGCGAATTGGAACTACAGAAGGCTCTCCTCGATGCCATTCAAAAAATGGCGGCGTTCGTGGAAACGAACGGCGAGATCGCCGGTGGGCTCGAAGGCAGTATCAATCAACTGGCCCGATCGATCCCCGAGGTTTTGGGTTCGAGCGCGAGCTCTCAAAAGACGGTTGGTGCGCCTGCGCCAGCTAAAACCTCGCTTGCCAACTCCGGCGGTCTGATCAGTGAGGCAATGACGCTGTATGACTACATGAGCGCCGTGCACAGGATCAATGGAGTCATCAACGAAACCAACTACGCGCGCGAGGTGGCAGACCAGTTGCGGACCCCGCTCCGAAACGCGTTGCGGGCAACCATTCAGCAGAGTCAGAACCTGGCCAATCAGCCGCCAGCCTCCGATCCGCAGCAGCTTCAAAAGGAACGGCAAGACTTCCAGGCTCTTACCGAGCGCTTCAAACAGCTCTCCGGTGCTCTTCTTCCACTCAGCCAGGAAATCATCGTGTTCGATGACAACAAGACGAATTTCGACGAATGGCGCAATTCGATTGCCCGCGAATCGAAATACGTTCTTCGCTCCGTACTTCTCCGAGTGGGCGGAATTGTCCTGGCGTTGGCGGTGATTCTGGTTCTCTCGGAAATCTGGCGCCGTATCACGTTCCGGTATGTAAGTGAACCTCGCCGCCGAAGGCAGTTTCTGGTCCTGCGCCGTGTAGTAATCGGTTTCTTAATTGTGATTGTCCTGACCGTGGGCTTCGTGAGCGAGTTCAGTTCGCTGGCCACATTTGCCGGATTCATCACCGCTGGCATCGCCGTAGGGTTGCAAGCCGTCCTTCTTTCCGTTGCCGCGTACTTCTTTATCATCGGCCGATATGGCATCCGGGTCGGCGACCGAATCAGCGTTGCTGGCATCACCGGCGACGTTGTGGATATCGGTCTTGTGAGGCTGTACCTGATGGAACTGGCGGGTACGGGATTGGATTTCTATCCTACGGGACGCATCGTTGTGTTCTCAAATTCCGTTCTTTTTCAGACGGGCACGCCGCTTTTCAAGCAGATTCCCGGAACTGAGTACGCATGGCACGAAGTCGTGGTGATGATTGCGCCGGACGGAAATCATAAGGCAGCACAGGAGAAGCTGGTGGCAGCCGTAAACGCTGTCTATTCGCAATATCGAGAGGAGATCGAACGCCAGCACTACGCCATCCAGCGCCATGTCGACATTCAGGTGGAGGTGCCGCGCCCAGAGGCACGTCTTCAGTTCGCCGATGCGGGCCTGGAACTGCTGGTGCGCTACCCAGTAGAGATCCGCAAGGCGCCGGATATTGATGAGGAGATGACAAGAAAAGTCCTGGATCTGATCGAAACCGACGAGGCGCTGAAAGCCGCCGTCTCAGGTAACCCAAAAATCCGCTCGGCAGTGAAGGGATGAGACGGTGGATACAGACTAAATCTGCCAGTCGGGTGGTAATTCCGGCCTTCACGTCGCCGTGGAGACAGTGATCGGGTAATGCCCATAGTACGGCATGGCTCTTTAGCGATGATGCCGTCAGATACAGAAGGAAGGACAAACAAACACTGGAGACCCGCGGTAAGACACACGTCCGCGGATCCTAGGTCGGGAAGCGGTTGCCGCTGCTCCGCGTTTGCAGCCAGTCTCTGACATTGTCACCATCCGGAACCGACCTCCGGCCAAGCTGATCCTCAACCAGCGCATTTAGGGGATAAAGAATGATTGCTCGCATTTCTGGCGGGCGCACCGCCGGGTTTTCGTGATTGCGTTGAGGAATACGCGCCAGCCCTCCACCATTAGGGAGTTCTCACTCAACTCCAAGTCCAAAGAGAACTGCCTCCCACATCCTGCCACCCTAAGCGGGTTAATTAAGGATGCGTCGACTCCAAGGATGGTCCGCGCTTCGCGAACCAATCTCTCCGCTCAGGATGACAGCTCCGCGTGATCGTTGAATACTCACGCTTTTCGTCCCACGCTCCCTGCCGCGTCGTTTATTCTGTCACTGTCCTCCTCTGATGGCACTGAACAAGCTCAAGCCGAAGTCGCTTTGGAAAGCTGACGACCAGCACGCCCGCTTGGCGGAACTCACAGCGCATTCCGACGAGCCCGCGAAAGACAATCCGCTGCGCCGCGACGTGCGCTCTTTGGGCGCGATCCTCGGACAGGTACTTGTGGAGCAGTCCGATCGGGAGTTATTCGAATCGGTGGAAGAGTTGCGGCGATTGCTGATTGAGCACCGCGAAACTGTGCGTCGCCGTCCGGAGCAAACTGCCGCGTCTGAGTTGATGCTTAGGGCACAAGAGATTGTCTCGCGGATGAACTTGGCACGTGCCTACCAGGTCACGAAGGCCTTCGCGACATATTTCGAACTTACCAATCTCGCCGAGACCAATCACCGCAAGCGTCGGCGCCGCGCCGGTAAATTGGACGGCAAACATCCTCCTCTCAAGGGATCGTTTCGCGGAACGTTGCTGCGCCTGAAGGAAAGTGGAATTTCGGCCGAGGATGCCGCCGCCGCGATCAACCAGATCGCGATCACCCCCGTCTTCACAGCACATCCCACCGAGGTGGCACGGCAGACCGTTTTGCTAAAGCGCCGCCGCATCGCGCAGCAACTGGAACGCCTCGATCGCCTTCCGCTGACGGACGAGGAGGCCAAGGATTGCGAAAACAATATCCGAGCGGAGGTTACTTCACTCTGGCAGACCGACGAAGTGCGCCAGGCGAAACCTACCGTGAATGATGAAATTCGCATGGGCCTGCGATACTTCCGACTTTCGTTGTTCGAAATGCTGCCGAAGATCTACGCCGAAATCGCGGAATCTTTCCGGGATGTCTACGGTCTCGAATGCGACGAGAACACGTTGCCTAACCTGGTGCAGTTCGGCTCCTGGATTGGCGGTGACCGCGATGGCAACCCGCTGGTAAAACCAGATTGCATTCGCACCGCGCTTGAGGCCGCACGCGCGCTCATTCTCCGCGAATACCTCAATGACGTTGATTCCCTCAGCGACCGTCTAAGCTCTTCGCGCCGGCAAACCGGCGTTTCGAAAGAACTGCTTTCGCATCTGCAAGTCTACGAACGCACGATTTCGGCCGTCCACCTGGCTTGGGGTCCCAACAACACAACAGAAAGTTACCGCCGTTTTCTCTCCTACATCTTTCACAAACTTCAGCAGAGCCGGAAGGCTGGCGACGCCCCCGCGGCATATCGCAACGCCGGAGAATTGGAGAACGATCTCCTGCTGGTAAGGGATAGTCTCCAGTCCAACCGGGGCGAGCGGCTGGCCGGGACTTACGTCTCTTCGCTGTTGCGGAAGGTGCGCACGTTCGGCTTCCACCTGCACACGCTCGACATCCGCCAGCACGCCCGCGTGCACGCGCAGGCCATCAAGGAACTCGGCCCGGAACTAAAGAGCGATGCCCGGTCGTCCGAGACGCGGGAATTGCTTGACACGTTCCGCACAATCGCACAGCTGAAACGCATTTATCCCGCCCACTCGATTTGTCATTACATCATCAGTGGCGCGGAATCGGAAAATGATGTGATGGCGGTGATCCGCCTGGCGAATTCCGCCGACGTTCAAGTGCCCGCATCCGGCGACGATCCTGGCTTGATGCCGGTTCCGCTTTTTGAATCTATTGACGCCCTCCGCGCCGCCGGCGCTGTCATGCGCCGGCTATGGAGTAATCCCGAGTATCAGCCGCTGCTCGATTCTTGGGGGCGGTGGCAGGAGGTGATGCTCGGCTACTCCGACTCCAACAAGGACGGCGGCATGCTAACGAGCACATGGGAACTCTATAAAACTCATCGCGAGTTGCATCGCGCCGCGCAGGAATGTGGAGTGAAGCTTCGCCTCTTCCATGGTCGTGGTGGAACCGTGGGCCGCGGCGGTGGTCCCACCCATGCCGCCATCCTGGCGCAGCCGCCGAGCTGTTTTTCGGGCCAGATTCGCATCACTGAGCAAGGCGAGGTTCTCAACTGGAAATACGCCGACCCGGTTCTTGCCGAATGGAATCTGGAACTCATGATCGCGGCAAGTCTGGAAACGCTGACACGGCACAACCACCAGGACGAACAATCCCAGCAGCCCGCTCGCTGGGAAGAAGCCATCGAAGAGATGTCGCAAGAAGCGTACCGCATGTACCGCAGGGAGATCGCCGACAATCCCGATGTCTTGGAATATTTCGAGCAGGCGACTCCAGTCAACGAGCTGGACACGGCGCGCATCGGATCGCGACCGTCCCGTCGCGCCAGGGGGAGGAGACTCGAAGACTTGCGCGCCATTCCCTGGGTTTTCGGCTGGATGCAGAGTCGCCATGCCGTTCCGGCCTGGTTTGGCATCGGTCATGCCCTGGAACAATTCACAAAAAGCCGTCCCGGACACGAGCAACTCCTCCGGCAGATTTCGCGCGGCTTCCCGGTCTTCTCGGAACTTCTGCGGAATGTGGAACTGGGGATGGCGAAAGCCGATCTGGGGATCGCGCATAATTATTCCGGACTGGTCAAAAACGCGGCACTTCGCAATCGCGTTTTCTCCATGCTCGAAGAAGAATTCCTGCGCTCGCGCCGCATGATTCTCCGCGTCACCGGACAGCGGGAACTATTAAGCCGCAATCGCGTGCTGGCCCGCTCGATCCGCCTGCGGAATCCCTACGTCGATCCCATGAGCCTGATTCAGGTGGAACTTTTAAGGCGCAAACAGCTGGGAGCACAGACTTCGGAGTTGGAGTATCCGCTGGGCGCAACCATCAACGGAATCGCGGCCGGTCTGCACAACACGGGGTAGGATGAGGATTGCAGATTTCGATTTCAGATTGAGGATTGCTGCTTGAAGATTTCAGGTTGAGCATGCTCCTTACGCCGCATGCCGCACGGCCTTAAGCTATTTCCTGGAGTCCTGCCACCAGCTCCGCCTGGAGGACATCGAGCGACGCGACCTGCTAAAGTTTTGCGCGCTCCTACGCGATGAGAAGCCACAGGAGCCGCGCACCTGCTGGAACAGGTTCTCAAACGTCATGACCTTCCGGAAAGCACAGGGTATCCGTGGAATGGCTCAGAATAACGACTGGCCGCGCTGCGTGGAAGAGGAACCGGAGATCTACCAAGACGAACAGCTGGGCACACTTTTCGCCGCTTGTGCGGAAGAGCGGTTCTGGTATGAGTTTTTTCTGATGACTGGCGAACGCGAACAGGAGGTAATGTACACCTACTGGACTGACATAAATTTCAAAGCTTCGATGGTTCGCGTCAGTCACAAACCAGAGCGAGGCTGGACGCCAAAGGCCAGTTCCGTTTCGTAGGCTGCCTGAAGCTTCTGCATTGCGGAGATACGAGTACATTTTGTCCGAGAGCGGACCTTTTTCTTGGCGCCTGACTTCGGAAGATGCGTTTCGCGAAGTTCAGACATGAATTCTGCCCTCAGCTTCGGTCCTCCTTCTTCCAGGATCTGAGCGAGACCCCTTAGCCTGGAGGCCGGCAAACACTTGTGCCCCCATGCAATTATCTCCATCAGAAGAGGGAGCAATTCGATGCCTCTTTCGGTGAGACTGTAAATGGCTTTCTGTTTATGGCTGGCGTCCCGAGACTTGACGATGATCCCCTGCTGGACAAGCCTTTGAAGACGATCGGCCAGAATATTCGACGCAATCCCTTCCACAGATTTGGTCAAGAGCTCGCGAAAATGCCGTCGGTTCATGAAAATGATGTCGCGGATGACGAGCAGACTCCACTGGTCGCCAAATATCTCGACCGTCAGGTTGATAACGCACTCTGACCTGTGATTCTTGTGCACTCTGCCTCCACTCCGGTTAGGCGTTGCCTGCGCAAATAATTGTACAACTGGTTGCATATGATAACTAGTTGTGTTGCCGGTAATGGGGCGTAGTTTCTGCCAACTTCTTCCATCTCAGAGGCCGTCGCAGCCAGGCCTAGAGGCCATTAGACTTCTCGTCAGCACCTAAATTACCAGCAATGCAACTAGTTGCAATAGACAACCGGTTGTAACATGCTAGTAGTATCCTTCTTTCCATAGAATCGTCGTTGCTAAAGTCCCGTTTCTTGTAGATGTGCGTTGGCTCTCCGCAATCAAATCTGCGGCCGAATGTGATTTCAAATATCTGATTTCATTCATGCCGTAACTAAAGCTGAGGTCAGGCGCCGGGAGCGGAAGTTGATGGCAGCTCAAATGCATTCGTACACGCCATGGACTGAACACCGCATGCTTCTGCTCTGAATTGCACATTAACGGTTGGACTACGCCAAGTAGGCGGCCGGCATGAATCGCCGAGATCGCGCCTCTGCACGTGCGGCTACTTGGACAGCCTGCGGCCTTGAGTTTTTGTTTGAGACGAACAAAACCGACTGGTCGCTTGCACAGAAGACGGGGCGAATCTGATGTCAACAGCTCTGGGCTAAAACGAGAAACTTCTCCTGCCTGGCTGGAAGGACCAGGCGGGACAAACTCGGCGGTGTCGCAAAGTAAGCGGAGCTGGCGGCATTAACGGCTTCCGTCTCCAAGGCAATCACAGAACAACTAAACACTAGCCGCTGCTTCTAAGGAGTTCCAGCACGAGCACTCACTTCAGATCAATACAGGAGGAGTTATGAATCGATTGCAGCTTTGGAAGGTAGTAAGTGTCGTACTTCTTGCGTGTGGTTTAGCAAGCGCTCAGCACATCACCACATTTAGTGCTCCGGGCGCGGGCACAGGCGCCGGCCAGGGCACCGGGGGATTTGGCATCAATCCGCAGGGGACTGTCGTGGGATCCTACCTTGACTCAGACAACGTGTTTCACGGTTTTCAGTGTGTTTCGGGCTGTGCTTCGCCCAGCACATTCACCACGTTTAATGCTCCAGGCGCGGGCGCAGGCGCGTTCCAGGGCACTATCACTTTCAGCATCAACCCGTGCGGAGTGATGACAGGTTACTACGTTGACGCAAGTAACGTGGCTCACGGCTTCGTGACTGCTGCTCCGTTCAAGACCTTCGCCATTTTGACCGATCCGGACGCCGGGCAAGGCTCCGGACAAGGCACTTTCGCGGGCAACATCAACCTGAAAGGGGAGATCGCCGGATACTACATTGACGCAAGCGGTGTATCTCACGGCTTCGTCACCGCTCCGCCTTACCGCACCTTCGCCTCATTCGATCCCGCGGGCTCCGCATCCACGGGTACCGCAGTAGCAAGCGCCCTCAACCTGGAGGGAGAGGTCACGGGAACTTACTTTGACGCGAGCGGCGCGGCTCACGGCTACGTGCGCGCTGCGAACGGCACCATTACCGAATACAATGTCAAGGGCGCTGGGACGGGCTCCGGCCAGGGCACCGAAGCCGCAAGCATCAGCGACCGAGGGCGGATCACGGGAAACTACATTGATTCGAACGGAGTGAATCACGGCTTCGTGCGCCACCGGTTCGGCGCCATCACGACATTCAACGTTCCGGAGGCGGGCACCGGCTCCGGCCAAGGCACCCTACCTGAGGGCATCGACCTGGCGGGGGAGATTACAGGACAATACGTCGACTCGAACGGCGTGAATCACGGCTTCGTGCGGAGTCCGTTCGGCGCCATCACCACCTTCGACGCTCCGGGGGCGGGAACGGCCTCTGGCCAGGGCACCCTTCCTGCGACGCCCAACCTGTTTGGGGCGATCACCGGACAGTATATTGACGCAAACAACCTGCATCACGGCTTCCTGCGGAACCCGTAAGCCCGCTCTGGGGTAAACAGGCATCAATAGCTGACGGTTAATTCTGCGACGCCGAGACGCGGGAAACCTGGATGTCCGATTGGAGGAGGGAGGGGTATCGTATCAACTGCCTCTCCCGACCTCAACACGCTGTTTCCTGCTTCTTCGCAACCATGGCTAACAAGATCAACGAGCGCGGACAAATCTCGGGCATGGCAATTGTGCTCAGCGGGCCGATGCGGGCGACATCCACGCCTTTCTGGCAACCCCTGTAAAAGGAAGAATGGGTATTTCGGTTGCAGATGTCGCACCCTCTCGTCCGAACATCAGTTTGCCCGCGATGTCCTTCTGCAGTTCTTCCCATTGCGTACACCGCAACAGTTATTCCACTCAGCGCCGCCGCGGCGGAGAAGCCCTGCACAGCGCAGGCCGCGTTAGTCACAGCCGCGACCTTCTGAAGGGGGGCGATTTTTCATAATGCATCGACCTCCGCGAAGGGTTCTACTTCTTATCGAGTGAGTGGGGAAACCTGATGTAATCCAGCAGTGCGTGGATTCTGTGTTGTATTTGCTCTCTTTCGGTCACGCTGATTTCTGATCCATCGTCCCACTTCGTCAAGTGCGCGGGATCGAGGGCGAAATGAAACCCCCATCGCCGTCGTGCCCCCTCCACGATGAGGCTTTGTTCGCCGACGAATGTGACCGACCTATCGCCTTCCGAGTACCGCAGTTTGCGCCCCCGAGGTACGCTCCCGACAAAGGCAACCTCGTATCCCCCGTCATTACGTGCCCCTCGCGCAAACCATCTTTTATGATGTGCCACGGTTCTCCATCATAGCCGTTGTAACATCGCCGTTACGCTCACCGTCGTCAAAAAGCGTTAAAGCCTGGTTCGCCAATTACTTCCGACCTGGCCCGTTATTCGGGCACGACGATTGCTGGCGTCAGCCAGCTCACGAGAGCCGTGATTAGAAAGTTAAGGCACAGGGCCAGGAAGCCGGCACTCCAGCCGAACAGGGGGTCCCGGTGACTGAGCATAAGCAAGGTGACGGTGGCAACTCCAGCAATCATGCCGGTAAAGACTCCGCGCATGGTGACGCGTCTCCAGTAGAGGCCCAGCACCACGCCAGGGAAGAACTGAGTGACGCCCGCATACCCTGTCAAGAGAAGGCCCACCAGCGTGGCCGATTTGTAGATGGCGAGCACGAGGCTGATGAGGCCGAGCACTACGACCATGACTCGCGCTAGTTTGGCGACCTGATCGTCCGTCATCGCCGGCGCGAGGATGGGCCGATAGAGGTTCTTGGCAAACAGGGTCGCAGCGGTCAGAATGAAAATGGAAGCGGGCACCATAGCGGTGAGGGCGCCGGCTCCGCCGATTACTCCCAGGAACCACGGCGGAAAGCTCTTGCGGACAATCGTCAAAAGCGAGAGGTCGCCATTGGGCAAGCCAGGCACGACCAAAACCGCAGTAAAGCCGACAAAAAAGATAAAGGCTAGAGTGATGGTGTAGAGGGGCATTACCACGGCGTTGCGACGCAAAGTGTCGCCGCTTTTCGCGGTGAAGGCGGCCCCAAACGCGTGCGGCCACATGTAGAAACCCAGCGAAGTCAGAAGAAC
>Ga0302325_10034864_pt1 | contig 10291 bp, 7 predicted proteins | sample Palsa_T0_2_FD_201948 | JGI IMG/M metagenome (GOLD analysis project Ga0302325, IMG submission 201948) | Peat permafrost microbial communities from Stordalen Mire near Abisko, Sweden - Palsa_T0_2 | ecosystem: Environmental > Terrestrial > Soil > Palsa > Peat permafrost | place: Sweden: Abisko...
AAACCGCCGACGGCGGCGGATGGTATGACCCGCAGCACGACAGATTACTGACGCCGCAGATGAATCAGCCGAATCCATATAATGTTGAGGACGCAGGGCAATCCTACATTGACAGTTCGGTGCTGCCCGGCTGGTACTATTCGGCAGCCGACGTCGCGTTGCCGACACTTCAGGTTGCCGCCGCGGTCGGCAGTGTCATTCCGGTGACCGCGCCGTATGCGATACCAATTTCGATCGCGCTCAACGGCGCGAGCATGTACGCGTCGGGATCGAGCTATGGCCAGATCGCTGAAGGTCTGGCGATCAATACAGCACTGGCCTATGGCCCGCTGGGGCTGCTGAAAGGATTGCCATACGCTTCTCGCGCTGCGATGGCCGCATTTGAAGGCGCGGGCGAGTTCGTCGGCAGCTTGGATGGTGCTGGTGCCAGGTTTATGCAGGGCTTCGCATCTGGGTTTGCCGAACCAATTGGCGGGCTGTATTTCGGAGCTAATGGCGGTTCGGGATTTGCCTTGCGTGTGGCGAACGGAGTCAGATCGGGATTTGCTGAACTGGCCCCGGATGAATTGCGGATGTATCAGTTGATCGAGTTGGAAGCGAATGCAGCCGCAGAGAATGCAGGGGCGGGATACGCGACCAGTAACGCACAAGCCCAAAACCTCGCAAGGCAATTGACGAGCGAGGAGCAAATGGGGCAAGCGTTGTCGGGCCAAGGCACTCCATTGATCGGAGCCGGAACCGACAAGGCGTTACTGGATGCCGACAGGCTAGCGCAACAGTACGGCGGCAACCCCGGGGATTGGGCAAAGATGGGTAGCGAAAGCAGCGCTGCGCATGGGGTGCAGACGCCGGCTGGGGACAATTTTGAAACGCATTGGTATCAGAACGTCAACACTGGTCAGGTTGTCGAGATTAAGACCAAAATTGCCGGACACTGATCGCATTTGGAGCGTGTCGATTGGAACTCGATCAATTAACTGTGATGTACGTCTTAGGGGCATTGCCTGCGGATGAACTACCGGCTGCGGCTGCCGATGCGCTTGAGGCGGGCCATGATTCACCTTCGCTACGTCAACTGGCTGGCGCGGACGGTGCTGACGCCGAGGGCATAAGGAATCTGTTCAACAAGTCCCTTGATGAATTAGGCATTCCGATACCTTCACCATCGGAAGCCGGTCTCGCATTGGCTCGACGCATCGCGGGTGACATAGCTCGTGGTACGGTCGCTCCCTACGACGGCGCAAAACAGATTTGGTCAAAGGTATACACCCGCTTTCCACAACTGACGGAGCTAAGGCCCTTTGTCGGCTTTGCGAGCGAGTATGAGGATGACGAGGCACACCGGGATGATTATTCCCGCCTGATTGTCGAAGAAAGCAAGAAGCTTCTTGCAGGGTGATGCGGCTCAAAACGATTCCACCTGAAACCCACTGGGTCGGCGGATTGGGCTAACTTCCCGCTCTGTCGGGAGTTGTCGGCGTCGTTGCCGCCGCGCAAGGTGTAAACACCTTGCCTCCGCGAGTCACAGGTTGCGCCAGGTCATGGCGTGACAGGGACTTACAAAAAGCGCACATTGGTTCCTTTTACCTTGCCCTCCTTCTTTTTACTCCATTCTCCCTTCCAACCCTTCTTTTTAGCTGCCGATCTGGCCGTCAAGCTGCACGTCGATGGTCGCCGGTTGCGTGCCGATCTGCGCGTTGATCGTGCGTACTTCGGACCCTCTGGCTGGCTTCATGGCTGCTCAACTGCGCGTTGCTGGTGCGCACGATCGACGCCGACTTGGCTCCTGGTCGGCCCTGAACGTGCGCAACGCTGCGCATCCAAATGACCGGCTTCCCCTCCTGGCGACGGTCGGAAGTGCGTAACGATGCGCGCATGGAAGCGGCTGACGGAAGCTCCTGGCCGGCTGGATGACGTGTCGATGGTGCGCGCAACAATGCTTGCCGTTCCCTCCTTAGCCGCTTCTTCGACGTGCCAACTGCGCGCCCATTGTGCGCATGCCGATGGATGTTCAAGCGGCTGGCGGACCCTTGCTGACCGCTGATCTGGTGCGCAGCTGCGCGCACTCCAAGCGGCTGATGAGGCGGCTAAAAGGGAAGGTCGGGACGTGCCGATGTGCGCGCGGTCAACAACCTGGCTGACCCTCTGGCCGGCTCTGAACGTGCGCGATGGTGCGTACCTGGAAGCCGACAACCGATCCTCCTTGCCCCGATCTCGGGCGTGGTGCTGCGCGCCGTTGTCACCAACAACAGACCCGTCCCCGTCGTCCCTGTAGCTCCGTCGCGTCGGCGTCGGCCCTCACGAAAGAGCGCAGCGCTGGGGGCCGATGACGGGGCGATGGTGCGCAAGGGACGACAGCGGAGGGTACTCCCGCCGCTCCCCCTGGCAGCTCTGGAGCAGAGGTTGAGGTCCGGCTGGTGCGCCCGTTCACCCGTGTCCATCCACGTCCGGGCATATCCATCTTCGCGGTAATGCGCACGCCGGCGTGCGCGCTCACGACGCCTTGGAAGCGTAACGGTCGGCATAGGCTTCGACGAACTTGACGATCTGGTTCTGTTCATGCCTGGGCAACCTGTGTGCCTTATCAAAGGCCAGACGGAGTTTGCCCGGTGGTCCCTTGGTCGTTGCCTGCCGTGGATCGGCGCGCCCGATCAGGTGGTCAAGAGAGACGCTCAGGGTGTCAGCCAGCACGGCAAGTTGGTCGGGACGCAAGGCAACGGGATCACGCTCCCAACGGGCAAGGGCGCGCTGGCTGGTCCTGAGCTTGTCGGCCAACTGCTGCTGCGTGAGGCCGGCGCGCTCGCGTGCATCTGCCAGACGTTGGCCGAAGTCGGTACGGGGCTTGGTGGTGGGTCTTCCCTGCTTCATGAATGACAACATAAACGCTCCTGGGCATGCTCTTGCGATTTACTCGAATTGGGTATATTAAATAGGCGGGTAAAAAAAGTGAAACCCTCTTGACAGGGTTTTTTTGCATGGAGGCTCGAACATGGCCCGCATCGCTGATGACGAACTGCAACGGATCAAGAGCCAGGTGAAGGTGGCGGAGTTGTGCCGGGAGTACGGCATCGAACTGAAACCGATGGGGCCGGACAATCTGATGGGGCGCTGCCCGTTCCACGATGATGCCACGCCAAGCTTCGGCGTCACTCCAAGCAAAAACCTGTGGAACTGTCTGGCCGGCTGCGGGGGCGGGGATGTCATTACGCTGGTGATGAAGAAGCAAGGGGTGAGCTTCCGCCACGCGGTGGAAGTGCTTCGCCGCCGGCTGGGGATCGCGCCGGCTGCGGCGCCGGTGGTCAAGACGCGGATGGGGACGACGCATGAAGTGCTGGCGGACCCGGCGAATGAGCTGGCCGACCATGTGCTGCTGCGGCATGTGCGCGACTTTTATCATCAGACCTTCTGCAACGATCCGCCGGCGATGCGTTATCTCCAGCAGCGCAAGTGCTTCAACGCCGAAGCGGGCAAACTGTTCCAGATCGGCTATGCGAATCGGACGCTTGGCTATCGCATCCCGCCGGGAAAGACGGCGGCGGGCAAGCGGCTCAAGGAACAACTGACGCGCCTGGGGGTGTTGCGGAAAAAGACGGGGCATGAACATCTCAACGGGTGCGTGGTGTTCCCGATCTTCGACGACCAGGGAAACGTCGCGCAGATGTACGGCCGTCGGCTCACGCGGGAAGCGCCGGGGCAAAGCCCGCACCTGTACCTGGCGGGCAAACACCGTGCGGTGTGGAACGCGGCGGCGCTGCGGAATCAAAAGGAATGGCTGCTGTGCGAGTCGATCATCGACGGCCTGACGCTGTATTGCGCCGGGTTCCGCAATGTCACCTGCGCTTACGGGGTGAACGGCTTCACCGACGCGCACTGGAAGTTGATCGAGGAAGTGAAGCCCCAGCGGATCGTGAACTGTTACGACAACGATGACGCCGGCAACCCCGCCGCGGCGAAGCTGGCCCCGGAGCTTGCCGCCAAAGGGATCATCGTGGTCCGCGCCAAGCTGCCGGCGGGGAAGGACATCAACGACGTGGCGCGGGAGAACAAGAACGCGCAGGCGGCGCTGGCGATCGTGCTGGAATCAACGCCGCGCGGGAACGATGTCGAGCCGATCATCATCGACACGCCGGCGTGCGCAGTGAATCCCGCGTCGTCGCCGGCGTCTGCGGATCTCGAGCCGTCGCCGGCAGACGCGCCCACTTCTTCCTTAGCTGCTCAAACGAGTGCGATTGAAGCAGAAGCAGCTAAAGAGGAAGTACGGGCCGTGGCCGTCGAATCCACTTCTCTTTTAGCCGCTGTTCCCACCTTCATCGCCGGCACGGAAGCAGCTAAAGAAAAAGTGTCGGCAGACACGACGCCGGCGGGCGCACCTGCTGAGACGCCGGCGAGCGCCAACGGCCACGGCGATGAAGCCACCTTCACCTTCGGCCCGCGCCAGTGGCGCGTGCGCGGCATCGGCAAGAATCTCTCCTTTGAAACCCTTCGCGTGCAACTCCGCGTGTTGGTGCAGGGATCGTCGGAAGGCAAAGCCTCCGCTTCGGAGCAATACAGCTATCACCTGGACACGCTGGACCTGTGCAACGCCAAGCACCGGCAGGGTTTTGTTGCCGCCGCCCAGGGCGAGACGCGCCTGGACGCGGACCTGCTCAAACGCGACCTGGGGCAAGTGCTTTTGAAAGCCGAGGAATTGCAGGAAAAACACATCCGCCAGTCTGTCGAGCCGGCCCGGAAGGAAGTGGCCGTCGCCGACGGCGAGCGAGAATCCGCGCTGGCGCTGCTGCGCGATCCGAAGTTGCTGGACCGCATCCTGGCCGACTTCGAGCGCTGCGGCGTGGTGGGCGAAGAGATTAACAAGCTGGTGGGCTATCTCGCGGCCGTCAGCCGCAAACTCGATGAACCGCTGGCGATCATCATCCAGAGCACCAGCGCCGCCGGCAAATCATCCCTGATGGATGCGATTCTCGCCTTCGTGCCCGAAGAGCAGCGCATCAAGTACAGCGCCATGACCGGGCAATCCCTTTACTACCTGAGCGACGCCGATCTGGCGCACAAGGTGCTGGCCGTCGTCGAGGAGGAAGGCGCGGAGCGGGCCAGCTACGCGCTCAAGCTGCTGCAATCCGAAGGCGAGCTCACCATCGCCAGCACCGGCAAAGACCCGCAGACGGGCCGCATGGTGACGCAGGAATACCACGTCGAGGGTCCGGTGATGATTATGCTGACCACCACCGCCATCGACATCGACGAGGAACTCTTGAACCGCTGCATCGTGCTGAGCGTGGACGAGAGCCGGGAGCAGACCCGGCGCATTCATGATCTCCAGCGCGAGGCCCGCACGCTGGACGGCCTCAAACGCAAGCTGGACAAGGCGGCGGTCCTGGCCGTCCACCGCAACGCGCAGCGACTTCTTCGCCCGCTGCGCGTGGTGAACCCTTACGCCCGCCGCCTGACCTTCCTGGATGATCGCACTCGCACACGGCGCGATCACGAAAAATACCTGACGCTGATCGAGGCCATCGCGCTGCTGCATCAGTACCAGCGCCCGCTGCACCGTAACGGTTCCAAGCTCGATTACATCGAAGTGACGCTCGATGACATTGCCGTGGCCAACCGGATCGCCGGCGAAGCGCTGGGGCGAAGTCTTGATGAACTGCCCCCGCAGACGCGGAGATTGCTGTCATTGATCGACCAGTGGGCCGGCCAGGAGTGCCGGCGGCTCAAGCAACTTCGGACCGATCTGCGCTTCAGCCGGCGGGACGTGCGCGAGTTCACCGGGTGGACCGACTTCCAGGTGCGGGTGCATCTGGACCGGCTGATGCAACTGGAATACGTGCTGGCCCACCGGGGCCGGCGCGGCCAGTGCTTCGTCTACGAACTGCTCTATGACGGCCAGGGCAAAAGCGGCAAGCCGTTTTTGATCGGGCTGATCGACGTGGAGCAGCTACGATCCCAAAAGTTCGAGGGGGTAAAACCCGAGTTGGAGGGGGTAAACGGGAAGTTCGAGGCCCCATTGAGGCCCCAACGAGGGGCGGTTGTGCCCCCATCGAGCATCCCGGAAAAGGCGCTTTCATCTCGTAAAAACAGGGCTTTGCTCGCCGCCGGCATCCCAATGGTGGAAAACGCACGCCCTGGGGAAAACACCGCGCCGCCGCCATCGTCGTAATTGTACCCGTCTTCTTCTTTAGCTGCTTCTTCTCTTTTAGCTGCTCTAACTGCTCTGACCACCATGCCCCGCAAAGGACAAAAACAACTTCCGAAGATCATCGGTGATCCAAGCGACCCGCACGGCTTCGCCGCGCTGTCGTCGGCGTTCTTCGAGTGGATGCGCGTGAAAAACTACTCGGAGCGCACCGTTGAGAACCGCCAGCATTACCTGGAGCGCTTTACCGTCTGGTGCATTGAGCGCGGCATCACCCAACCGGCGGAAGTGACCAAGGCCTTGCTGGAGCGGTATCAGCGCCATCTGTATCACTACCGCAAGGAGAACGGCCAACCCCTCACCTTCGGCAGCCAGTTCACGCACCTGGTTCCGGTGCGGGCGTTCTTCAAATGGTGCGCCCGGAGCAATCACACGCTCTACAACCCCGCCGGCGAACTGGAAATGCCCCGGCTGGAAAAACGCCTGCCCAAACACGTTCTGACGGCGAGCGAATCGGATCGCGTGCTGAACCAAGCCAACGTCACCGATCCCCTGGGCCTGCGCGACCGCGCCATCCTGGAGACGTTCTACTCCACGGGGATGCGGCGGCGCGAACTCTCCGGGCTGAAACTTTACGATCTGGACATTGAGCGCGGCACGATCATGGTGCGCCAAGGCAAGGGGAAAAAGGATCGCATGATTCCCATCGGTTCAAGGGCGCTGGCGTGGATCGACAAGTATGTGCTTGAAGTGCGTCCGACGCTGGCCCGCCAGCCGGACGACGGCACGCTGTTCCTCTCCAACCAGGGCGACACCTTCTCGCCGAACCGATTGACGCAAATGGTGCGGGAGTATGTGGACGGGGCGCAGCTGGGCAAAAGTGGCGCGTGCCATCTGTTTCGGCACACGATGGCCACGCTGATGCTGGAGAACGGCGCGGACATTCGATTCATCCAGGCAATGCTCGGCCACGCGGAGCTGTCCACCACGCAAATCTACACGCAGGTCAGCATCCGCAAGCTGAAAGAGATTCATTCCCTCACGCATCCCGCGCGATTGGAAAAGCCGATCACTCCCACGCCGGCAGCGCCGACACCGCCGCCAACCGCTGACACCGTTGACGATCACGCCAGCGCCGACGCGCAGGCCCGCGACCAGTTGCTTGACGCGCTGGCTGATGATGACGATGAGGAAATCAACTAGCGCGGCTTCACCGCCGCCGTGTTCACCGCGTTCCCTCCAGCGGTTACAATGCCGTCGTCGATGGCAGCTAAAGAAAAAACATCATCCCGATGGGCGGCGTGGCTCGCGCCGATCCTCTTTCTTTTAGCTGCTGTAGTTGCTGCTCCATCCGCGCCGGCGTCGATGACGCGCGCATTGGAAACCCGCGCCTGGGAAAAAACTTCCTTCCCCCTTGAATCGTGCCGGTCCGAATCGCTGCAACTCCTTGACCTGCATCAGCAAAAAGCGACTGTCGGCTACGATTCTGTGTTGGGATCACCTCTTGCCGCAGACAACGGATGACCAGGAGGGTACAGTTGAGGAAGGAGAAAAGCCGGATCCGAAGCCGACGGAGACGGCACCCAAGCCGTCGATTTCGAATCCTGGAAATATTCCGCGTGGTCAGTCGCCAGGTCCAGGATGGGAATGGCGCGGCCAACCCCCAGCGGGTGGCGGCCAAGGAAATTGGTACAATCCAGACACTGGTGAAAGCCTGTACAATGATATGGGCTCTGAGGATCATGATCCGCATTGGGACTATCGTCTCCAGGGTGAACCAGGAAAATGGCGATGGTATCCGGACGGAAGGATGGTGTACCAAAAATGAGTAAAATCCCTGTAATTTTGTCGACGCCGGATACGAACGAGGCGCTACGCTATTTGACCAGGCATATATCGGACAGCCGTTTGATCGAACGCATCGGCACGGATGTCCTAGCGACGGAGTGCGACCATATCTCGGTCGTTAGTTCATTGCAGCCTCTTCCCGGTGTCGGTTTCGATAGCAGTATTGATGGGAAAAGCGGGCCAGTTAAGCTTTGGCTTGCTGAGAGAGTCATGTCGTACTTATGTCATGGGCCAACTGCGCTCGTCCTATTCGAAGATCCCATTTCCTCGCCAAATGATGAATTCCTTAACCGCCAAAAACACCCGCCATTCTGGCACCACAATGGGAGAATTTTTTGGCCAGTTACTACGCGTGTTGCGGATTATGATTATGTCGAGCGAGCAATGGCATCGGTTGCAGGATTTCGTCAGATCGCACTTTTTGTCGAGTCGCCATTCGTTGCGGACGCAACATTGGAGACCCGATCTTTGTCGCCGGAAGAGTTTGAGTTTATTGCGTTGTCTCTTCGACGCATTATTACGGATGTTTATGATCAAGAGGGTTATTTGGAATGGTGCCGCCGGGAATCATAAGAAAGCTTCAAAGAAGCTGCAAAGGCGACATCCACCTTTTCCAATGATCGGTCAGCTTTCCTCGTCCTTGTCGGAGGGAAGTTCTAAAAAGGCGGATGAAAGAAGCAGAGCAATGAAACCGGAACGAGGACGGTTTTTTAGATCGCTCGCAGGCCGTAAAAAATGCACCGTACCGACCCGATTGCCTGGTCCGATGATGAAACGAGCCGAACATTGGCGCACGAGATGGGGCATATTACGAAAATCTCTACGATTCGCTAAAAATAATTTCTGACCGAACCCCGTCGCGCTCCCACGCGCGGCTCTCTTTTTCATCCCACGGCGCAACACGGCCATTTTCCACTTGCTGCATCTACTACAATCGCGCTACAATGCGGGCATGAACAAAAATACATTTTTCATATATGCACGCAAGTCAACGGATGATGCCGACCGCCAGGTGCGGTCGATCGACGATCAATTGGCCGAGCTTCGCGAACTTGCCGCGAGGGAAGGCATCGAGGTCGTCGATACCTTGATCGAGAAGCAGAGTGCCAAGGTTCCCGGAAGACCGGTGTTCAATGAAATGGTCGCTCGGATCGAAGCCGGCGAGGCTTCCGGCATCCTCGCCTGGCACCCCGACCGCCTGGCCCGCAACAGCCTTGACGGCGGCAGGATCATCTACCTTGTCGATATGGGAAAGATCAAGGAATTGAAGTTTCCGACGTTCTGGTTCGAGCCGACCTCCCAGGGCAAGTTCATGCTCTCGGTCATGTTCGGCCAGTCCAAGTATTACGTCGATTCGCTCTCCGAGAACATCCGTCGCGGCCAGCGGCAGAAGTTGAAGAACGGCATCTGGCCGATGTTCTCGCCGTTGGGATACCTCAATGATCGCAAGACCCGCACGATCGTTGTCGATCCCGTGCGTGGCCCGCTCGTCCGCAAGGCCTTTGAACTCTACGCCACCGGCCTCTACACCTTCGATCAGATCACGAAGGCGGTGAATGCCCTGGGCCTCACCACCCGCCATGACGTGCCGCTGTCACGATCGCAGTACCACCGGATGTTCCAGAACCCCATCTATTACGGTGTCATCCGGTACAAGGACGAGAGCTACGAAGGTGCTCATGCTCCGCTCATCACCAAAGACCTCTTCGACCGCGTCCAGAACGCCATGCAGCGGAAATCGAAGCCCAAGACCTCGAAGCTCAAGCCCTACCTCTTCCGCGGCTTCCTTCGCTGCGGCGAGTGCGGCTGTTTCATCACGACCGAGACGCAGAAAGGCCACAACTACCTCCGCTGCACCAAGCGGGTGAAGAAGGACTGCTCGCAGAAGTACCTTCGCGAAGACATCTTCCGCGACCAGCTCTCCCGCTATCTCTTCAGGTTGTCCATTCCCTCCACATGGGCCGATTCGATGATCACCGAGTTGGAAGAGGAACGGGACAGGGACGCGACCGCTGCATCGGTCGGGACAAAAGCGATCCGGCTCCACATCAAAACGGCTGATGAACGGTTAGACCGTCTCATGCAGGCATATCTCGCACAACCGCCGGTGTTATCGCTCGACGAATACCGGGCCGCAAAGGCAATCATCATCAACGAGAAGAAGCAAATGCAGGAAGATCTGGCAGAATCGGAGCGACACCGCTCCGGTTGGTTCGAACCGGCCATTGCCTTCGTGAAAGCCCTGAAACAGGCCGAAATCGTGGCGTCGTCTCACGACGACGCCGAAAAACTCGAATTCGTGAAAAC
>Ga0302325_10034865_pt1 | contig 10291 bp, 8 predicted proteins | sample Palsa_T0_2_FD_201948 | JGI IMG/M metagenome (GOLD analysis project Ga0302325, IMG submission 201948) | Peat permafrost microbial communities from Stordalen Mire near Abisko, Sweden - Palsa_T0_2 | ecosystem: Environmental > Terrestrial > Soil > Palsa > Peat permafrost | place: Sweden: Abisko...
ACGCTCGGCTCGACCTCCTCATCAACAACGCCGGGGTCATGGGGACCCCGTACCGGCAGACCGCGGACGGTTTTGAGCTCCAGATGGCCACCAATCACCTGGGTCACTTCGCCTTCACGGGGCTCCTGCTCGACCGGCTCATCACCTCCGACCGGGCCCGCGTGGTGACGGTCAGCTCGCTGATGCACCGGTTGGGTCACATCGACTTCGACGACGTGGCCGGGCTGAAGATCCGCAACACGTGGTCGCACTACGGGAACTCCAAGTTGGCCAACCTCCTCTTCACCGCAGAGCTGAGCCGACGCCTGCGCGAGGCCGACGAACCGGTCGTGGCGGTGGCCGCGCACCCCGGATGGACGCGCAGCAACTTGATCGGCAACGGCGCCGCACTCGGAACGGGGAGGGTCCGCGCCAGGGTGGGGCACGCCTTCGGCACGATCCTCGGCCAGTCCGCCACCGCCGGTGCCTGGCCAATCCTGTACGCCGCCACCTCGCCCGACGTGCGGTCGGGTCAGTTCATCGGGCCCGCCCACTTGGCGGAGCTGTTCGGGCCACCGAAGGTCGTCCGTCCCAACCGCCGCGCCAGGAACCTCGCCGACGCGGCGCGCCTGTGGGACATTTCCGAGCAGTTGACCGACGTGCACTACCCCTTGCCCGCCCCCGTCTGAGCCAAACGACACCGGGCGCGATGACCGCCTCCGGCGGCCACTCCGCCGGGGTGCCCGTTCACGAACGCAGCATGCGCGGCGAACCGCTCGGGACGGATCACCCGACCCAACGGCACCACGGTGATGGAGCGGGCGCCGGCTCGGCGGAGTGCGGCCGCCGCACTCTGCGATCGCGCCCCACTGACGTAGGTGTCGTCGACCAGGACCACCCGCGACCCCTTGACCGCGGCGCGCCAGGAGTCGGGGACGGCGAACGCCCGTGCATTGGGCCGCATGTGGCCGATGCTGCCGTCGGCGCGCCGCAGGACCCGGGGTGCCCACCGGGCGCCGGGGGACACCGAGGACACGCACAACGCGCCCAACCCTTCGACCGCCTCGAGGGGTGTCCGGCCCGGGCGGGCGGACGAGGGCACCGGCAGGACGAGATCGACGCCGGGCGCGGTCGCCTCGTCCAGGCACCTCCGGTGGGTCACGAAGAAGTCGGCAAAGAGGCCGAAGACCAGCTGGGCGAAGCGACATCGCGCCTCGTCGACCGGTGACTCCTTGTACCCCATCAGCACCGTGTAGAGGGACCCCGGCACCGGGCACAGGTGCGCCGGCAGGAGCGGCGCCAGTGGCAGGCCGAGCCGGGAGGAGACGGTCCGGCAGGCGAAGCAAAGGGCGAAGCGCCGGCTGGTGGGACCGCAACAGACCAGGCAGGCGGTGACCCCGGGAGTCCCGGCTGGCTCAGGTGCGGGGGATCGCCTCGTCTCGATGCAAAAGAAAGGTCCCGGTGGCGCGGCTCACGAGCGCGCTGTCCGCATCCCGCAACGACGCCTCGCCGTAGGCCACCTGCTTGGCCATGCGCACCACCTCGCCACGGAGGGCGTACGTGGTACCCCGCACCGCCGGGCGCATGGTCTCGGTCTTCATCTCCAGCGTGCCCCGGGTCCTGTCCCGACCCGGTAGGGCGGCGTTGATGGCGAAATTCATGCCCGCATCGAGGAGGAGCGAGTGGATCCCGGCCTGGGTGACCCCGTGCGGATTGCAGGCGAGCTCCTCGGGTGTGAAGGTCCCGGCCACCCAACCGAGGTCCTCCCCGTCGACTCCATACGCGGTGAAGGCCCCGCCCACCAGGCCGATGATCGGCATGCCGCCGTCGCCCAGCCAGCGATCCATGTCCTTGCCGCCCATGAGCAGACCCTAACCGGCCCCGGATCGTGGGCCGCTAGAATTGCTGTGTTCTGCAACCGGTCGGAGTGCCCGCCCGGAACTGGGAGGAGACACCCCATGACCACTGCCGTCATCGTCGACGCCGTTCGCACCGCAGGCGGGACGCGCAACGGGAAGCTCCGCAACTGGCACGCCGTCGACCTGGCCTCCGAGGCCCTGAAGGCGCTGCAGGAGCGGAACTCGCTCGACCCCTCCCTCATCGACGACGTGATCATGGGCTGCGTGATGCAGGTCTCCGAACAGGCGCTCAACATCGGCCGCAACGCCGTGCTGGCCGCCGGCTGGCCCGAGTCGGTGCCCGCCACGACCATCGACCGCCAGTGCGGCTCCTCCCAGCAGGCCCTGCACTTCGCCGCCCAGGGAGTGATGGCCGGCGCCTACGACGTGGTTGTCGCCGCCGGTGTGGAGAGCATGACCCGCACGCCCATGGGCTCTTCGGTCGTCCGTGAGCTCGGGTATCCCTTCGGGCCCCGCATGATGGCCCGCTACGCCGAGAAGGGCGGCCTGGTCAGCCAGGGCATCGGGGCCGAAATGATCGCCGACCAGTGGGGCATCTCACGCGAAGAGCTCGACGCCTTCTCGGTGCAGAGCCACCAGCGGGCCGCCCGGGCCACCGCCGAGGGCCGGTTCGAGAACGAGATCACCCCGGTGGCCATCCGGGACGACGAGGGACACGACACCTCCGAGCTGTTGACGATTGACGAGGGGATCCGCCCGGACAGTAGGGTCGAGACCCTGGCCAAGCTCAAGCCCGCCTTCAAGCCCGAGGGCGGCAAGATCACCGCCGGGAACTCGTCGCAGATCACCGACGGGTCCTCCGCCGTGCTGATCATGAGCGAAGAGAAGGCCAGCGCTCTGGGTCTGCGGCCCCGGGCACGCTTCCATGCCTTCGCCCTGGCCGGTGTCGACCCGATCACCATGTTGACCGGGCCGATCCCGGCGACGACCACCGTGCTCGAGCGGGCCAAACTGACGCTGGACGACATCGATGCGGTGGAGATCAACGAGGCCTTCGCCTCGGTGGTGCTGGCCTGGGAGAAGGAGCACCACCCCAACATGGAGCTCGTCAACCCCAACGGCGGCGCCATTGCGCTCGGCCACCCGCTGGGCGCCTCTGGTGGCAAGCTGCTGGCCACGCTGCTCAACGAGCTGGAGCGGGTCGAGGGGCGCTACGGGCTGCTCACCATGTGCGAGGGTGGCGGGCTGGCCAACGCAACCATCATCGAGCGACTGGGCTGAACCCAGCCGCCAGGGTGTGGCCGCTGCTGCTGTTTCTGCGGCATCTGCTCCCGCGGCCGGGTGGTTAATTTTCGACTGGTACGAGATCCGGTACCAGTCTGTACTTCGCTGTGGGGCGCCGCCGCCTGAGCCTCGAGCGACTGGGCTGAACCCAGCCGCCACGGTGTGGCCGAGTGGTGCGTGGCTCGCCTGAGGGTGGCGTAGCCGGGGTTGGCTGTTGGCTGTTGGCTGTTGGCGGTCTCGAAGCGCCGCTGCTCCTGCGGCACCTGCTCCTGCGGCCCGGTGGTTAATTTTCGACTGGTACGAGATCCGGTACCACTCCCTACATCGCTTTGCGGCGCCGCCGCCTCAGGCTCGAATGGCCTCAGCGATATCGGGTCGCCATCAAGAACCCGGCGAAGATCAGCACCAGGCCGGCCACCAGGCCCCACGGGGACCCGTGGGCGACGCCTGGTATGTGCGCCAGGTAGTTGACCACAATGATGGCCACCCCGACGATGAGGAGGATGAGCACGAGGGCGCCGTACCACGGCGGGCTGCGGCGGACGCTCTTTGGGATCGGTCGGGTGTAGCGACCGCTCTCCTCGGCGGTCGAGGGACGACCGACCTTCGACGTTGTCTTCGAGGCGGTCTTCGACGTGCCCTTCGACGTGCTCCGTCCCCCCGCCGACTTCCCCTTGCGTGAGGCGCCACCCGGCCCGGTTCTGGTGTTGGTTGCCACCCGGGTGAGATTAGCCAGTCGTGGGGGGTCGTTCACGGCGGCTCGGTTACGATCGTTGGATGGGAGCACGGATCCTCGTCCTCGACAACTACGACTCGTTCGTCTACAACCTGGTCCAGGAGTTGGGCGAGCTCGGGGCGTCTCCCGTCGTCTTCCGTAACGACGCCATCGACGTGGCGGGCATCAGGGCCGAGCGGCCCGACGCCGTGCTGATCTCGCCGGGACCGGGACGTCCCGAGGACGGGGGCGTGTCCTTGGCCGCCATCGCGGAGCTGGCCGGGGAAATCCCCCTCCTGGGAGTCTGCCTCGGGCACCAGTGCATCGGGGAGGCCTTCGGCGGATCGGTCGTCGCGGCACCCCACCTGATGCACGGCAAGACCTCGGAGATCCACCACGACGGCCAGGGCATCTTCGAAGGCTTGCCCGACCCTTTCGTGGCCACCCGGTATCACTCGCTCGTGGTCAACCCCGATTCGGTTCCCGCCGCATTGATGGTGACGGCCACGTCCAGCGACGGCGTGATCATGGGCTTGCGTCACCGCGAGCTGCCGATAGAGGGCGTCCAGTTCCATCCCGAGTCGGTCCTCACCGTTTCGGGGCCCGCGCTGCTGGGCAACTTCTTGGCCCAGCTGGCGGGAACTCCCGTCCCCTAAGCCCGGGGGCGATCGCCCTTTTGGGTTCGCCTACCCCGACGTCGTGGTCGTGGTGGTTCCGCCGCCTCCGCCCGGTGACGTGGTGCTGGTGGTCGTGGTCGTCGTGGGCTGCTGGCAGACGGTCATGGTGATGGTCTGGGGGAAGGGCGGGCTCAAGACCGTCCCCGCCGAGGGACTCTCGCTCTGCACCGTGCCGACGGTCCCCCCGCTCTGGGAGCAGTCGACCGGCGTGAAGGACGGCGTGAGACCAGGGGTCGCCGATATGGCTGCGCTCGCCGCGCTCTGGGTCTCCTGAATCACGTCCGGCACGGTTGCCGTGCACGGACCGTTGGAGACGACCAGATTGACCGGCGCCCCACTCTTGACCGGCGTCCCGGCGGCCGGGCTCTGGGAGGCGATGTTGCCGGTGGCCACGCTCTGTGAGCACGCCGAGGTCTGCGTCCCGACCGTGAGGTTGTTACTGGTGATGGAGCTGCCCGCGTTGGTCTGGGAGAAACCGACGACATTGGGGACGCTGATGCTGGACGAGCTGCTCGACACCGTCAGCTGGACCACCGTCGACGACTTGACCGAAGTGCCGGCGGCCGGATTCTGGGTGAGTACCGTGCCCGGCGCCTTGTTGCTGGTCACGTATTTGGGCTTGAAGGACAGACCGGCGTTGGTGAGCAGCTCGACCGCGGCGTTCAGTTGCTGGCCCACCACCGGCGGCACGGGCACCAACGTGGGCGCGCCGGCGCTGACGACCAGGTTGACGTGACTGTTCTTCGACACCTTGGCACCGGCCTTGGGGTCGGTCGAGATGACTTCGCCCTTCGCGGTGCTACTGCTGTTCTGCGACGACCTGGACCCGACCGAGAGGTTCTGGCTCTGCAGGGTCTGCGTGGCGGCCGACACGGTCTGGCCGGCCACGCTGGGGACGGTGACGTGCTGGGAGTTGTCCAGCGACCGCACCAAAAAGAACGCGATGACCGCGAGCACCACCAAAAGGGTGACGAGGAGGGCCCAGATACTCCTGACGCGCCGTCGCCGCGTCGCCTCGGCCCGGCTCACTTCGCCGCCTCCGCCGCCACGGCCGCCGCCACCCGCCCCGGCCCCGCCCACTCCGCCCGGCCCGACCGGGACGGCCTGGGTCGAACCGGTCACCATGACGGCCTCGGTGGCCCCGACCGCCCCCATGGTGGTAGTGGCGGCGACATCGCTCGCTTCGACGGGCCTTCCGTCGACGAAGCGGAGGAGGTCGGCGCGGAACTCCTCGGCGGTGGCATAGCGGTCGCTCGGCGATTTCGCCATCGCCTTCATCACGATCGCCTCGAAGGCTGCAGGAATAGCCGGATTCACACTCCGGGGCAGCGCCGGTTGGTCGCGGACGTGCTTGGAGGCGACCGACACCGGTGAGTCACCGGTGAAGGGCGGCCTGCCGGTCGACATCTCGTACAGCACGACCCCCAGGGAGTAGATGTCGCTCCGGGCGTCGACGCCGTGCCCCTCGGCCTGCTCGGGCGAGAAGTACGCCGCGGTACCCATGACGGCACCGGTCTGCGTGAGGCTCTCCTCGGTGTTCATGGCCCGGGCGATGCCGAAGTCCGTGACCTTGACGATGCCGTCGGCCGTGATGAGCACGTTCCCCGGCTTCACGTCGCGGTGGACGACGCCGTGGCGATGGGCAAAGGCGAGTGCGGCGGCGACGTTGGCGCCGATGGTGGCGGTCTGCTGGGCCGAGAGTGGGCCGGACTCGCGCAGGACGGCGGAGAGGGGCCGGCCGTCGACGAACTCCATGACGATGAAGTAGGAGCCGCTGTCCTCGCCCCAGTCGAAGACGGGGACGATGTTGGGATGCGAGAGATTCGCCGCCGCTTGCGCCTCCCGCCGGAACCGCTCCACGAAGGCCCGATCCACCGAGAGCTCGGGGAAGAGCACCTTGAGCGCCACGGGGCGATCGAGTTGGCGGTCGCGGGCCCGGTACACCTGCGCCATGCCACCGCGGGCGATCAGATGTGTCAGTTCGTAGCGGTTCGAAAAGACCCGCGGCGTGTCGACCGGTTCCATGGCTGCCAGAGCCTACGCTGCGCGCCTGTAGGGACCGGGAGCGACCCCACCGTTTGACAAGGTGGTCATCCCTGCCCTCCCGCCTGGCCGAGATAGGCCGCAACGACCTGCCTCACGATGGGACCGGCGATCTGGGCCCCGGTGAGCGAGAAGGCCTGGTAGGGCACGACCACGGCGATGGCCAGCTGCGATGCCCCCGACGCAGCCGGAAGGAAGCCGATCATCCAGTCGTCGGTCTGCTCGGGCCCGCTCGGGGCCTGGACCTGGGCCGTGCCGGTCTTCACCGCTATGTGCCACGACGCCGGAAAGATGCCTGCGGCGGTCCCGTCGACGGCCACGCTCTGCATCAGTTTGGTGATCTCCGCCGCCTCGGCCGACGTGGTCACGGTGGACATGGCGCTGGGCGTGTACGTCTTGACGACGGAGCCCTGGGAGTCGGTGATCTGGGACATTAGGTGCGGGGTCATGACCACCCCGCCGTTGGCGATGCCGGCCGCCACCAAGGCGTTCTGCAGCGGGGTGGCCTGGTCGTCGAGCTGTCCGATGGCGCTGTAGGCCAGATCGGCCTGGGCCGTCGGCGAGATGTTGCTGATGGTCGACACGGCGACGTGGGGAAGATCGAGGCCGGGGACGGTCTGGGGACCCGACTGGTAGACGGAGAAGCCGAAGTCCTTCGCCTCCTGGGTGAGGTCGGCTTCTCCCAGCTTGATGCCGAGCTCCCCGTAACCCGGGTCGCACGATGCCGGCAGCATGACGACCATGGTCCCGCCGCACGCCGTGAAACCGTCATTGCTCAGGGTCTTGTTGGAGTCGGGGAACGAGATGGAGACCGCAGAGGGGAAGGAATAGTTGATCAGGCTCGGTTTGAGGTTGTAGACGGCGGCCGTCGTCACCACCTTGAACGTCGATCCGGGGAAGAAACTCTCCTGCGTGGCAATCGGGGTGAGACCGTTGAATCCCTCGATGTCGTTGGCCGACACCGCTTTTTCGTAGGCCAACTCGGACGGGACACTGGGGTTGGCGAGCGAGTTGGGATCGAAGGTCGGATTGGAGGCGAGCGCCAGCACCGCACCGGTCGACGGATTGAGGACCACCACCGCCCCGTCCTTGTTGGCGCTGGGAACGGTCGCCAGTGCGTGCGACGCGGCAGCCTGGAGGATCGGGTCGACCGTGAGCGCGACGTTGTCCGGTTCAGAAGGCGGTTTGTTGAAGAGCAACTGACTGAGGTTCCGCGGGGGCTGGGCGTGGGTCTGCAGGTACTGGTTGTACTGGTACTCGATGCCCGCCGGCGCGCCGAAATACGGGGAGTAGTACCCGGTGATACCGGCGTAGAGAGGCCCGTCGGGGTACTCCCGCTCATAGTTGTAGGTGCTCGAGCTCGAGTTGATGTTTACCGATTTGGCGAGCACGGTGCCGTCCGACGCCGTGATGGTGCCGCGCTCGTTGTCGAACTTCGTCGCCGCGACACGCGGGTTGTTCGGGGAGTTGGCCAGCGCGCTGGCCTGCCGGAATTGGATGTTGATCAACTGGACGATGACCAGCGCGAAGCAGAGGACCAATATCACCCCGAGCCAGCGGATGCGCCTTCCCATCAGTGCCGACCCCTCATGGCGCGGCCGTTGGGGAGGTCGTCGGCGCGGTGGTGGCCGTGGTTGCGGCCGGCGTCGCGGCCGTGGTGACTGTTGTCGGCGCAGTTGTGGCGGTCGTCGTGGCTCCCGTGGCGGTGGCCGTCGTGGCCGTTGTCGTATCCGCCGTGGCGGTGGCCGCCGCCGTTGTCGGGGTCGTCGGCGGGGCGGTCGTCCCCGTCGTCCCCGTCGTCCCGGTCGCCGGGAACGTCGTCGTGGTCGTGGTGGACGAGTTGGTCTCGGCGCGTTTCGCGTTCTGCACGCTGACGTACTCGTTCGCAAGGTTGCTCACATAACGTTTCGCCGCCTGCAACGAGGGCTCCTGCACCCCGGCGCGGACCTGGGCCACGTCCGTCGGGAGCACGTGTGATGTCGACGTCTTGGTCACGTCGACCACTCTCGGATGGAACCACAGAACACCGCCCGGCCGGCCCTGCTTGACGACGATCGTCTGTTTCTGCAGCGCCACGTACCAGTTGTCGTAGGCGTACCAGCGGATGGCGAAGTAGGCCGCAGTGGGTACGGCGGCAATCAGAAGGAAGAACAGCACCACGCGCAGGGTGATGCGGCGCGGGATCCCGAGACGGCGGCGGCGTTCACGACGGGTCTCGTCGGGCGGCGCGGTGGCGACGTTCCGAACACCCGGCGGGACCGAACGGTCGGTGGCCCGGGACACCGGGACCGCCTGCGTCGTGTCCGGAAAGAACTCACCGGTACGCAGCCCGTCGCCGCGCAGCGACCTGGTCTGGCTGCCGAAGCCCAGCTGCGTTCCCTCGGCGAAGGCGTCTGACCCCAGTTTTCCGGGGGCGGTCCCGGGGGCGGGTGCGGTTCCGGGTGCGAAGGCCGCTCCGGCGACCGAAGCCGGCCCGACGAGAAGGGGGGATCCGGCCCGGGCCCCGAGAGGGGTGATCACCGAGGCATCCGGCGGGGTGTCCTCTCCGACCAGGACGTCGACGACGACCACGGTGATGTTGTCGGAACCTCCGTGCTCGTTGGCGATCTCGACCAGCTGCTGCGCCGCCTCGCCCGGATCGCGCACCGCCGACAGCACTTCGGCCATCTCGTCGCTCGTGAGCTCGTTGGAGAGCCCGTCGCTACAGAGAACGAGGCGATCGCCGGAACGGAGCTGCAGGTCCCACATGTCGGCTTCGACCTCGGAGGAGACCCCGAGCGCCCGGGTGAGGATGTGTCGCTGCGGGTGCACCGCCGCTTCCTCCTCGGTCATCTCGCCGTGGCGCATGCGCTCTTCGGCCAGGCTGTGGTCGGCCGTGATCTGCACGATCCGGCCGTCCGAGAAGAGATAGGCCCGCGAGTCGCCGACATTGGCCAGGGCCAGCGTGTCGCGCCCGTCGTCGCCACCCACCAGTGCGAGCGCCGTCAACGTCGTCCCCATGCCGCGCAGCTCGCTGTGTTCCTGGCCCTCCTGCCACACTGCGCTGTTCGCCTTGTCGAAGGCGTCCCGGAGGCCGGCCCTGGTCGGTTCACTGCTGAACACCCGCAGGAGGGCGTCGACCGCCACCTGGGCCGCCACCTCTCCACCCACGTGCCCACCCATGCCGTCGGCCACCGCATAGAGGTTCATGGTCTCGAGGGGGAGATCCTGGTTGACCTTCCGCACCCGTCCGACATCCGTCGCCGACCCCGAGCGCAGGACGGTCACCGCGTCACCTCGAACACGGTGGATCCGGCCTGGAGGACGTCGCCCTTGCCGAGCCGCCGCGCGTGCGTGATCTTCTCCGAGTTGACGTAGGTCCCGTTCGTCGAACCGAGATCCTCCACCCAGAGTTGATCCTTTTGCCGGTACAGGCGGGCGTGCACGGTCGAGGCGTAGATGTCGTCGGGGGTCGGGACACCGCAGCCCGGCGACCGGCCGATGGTGAGCTCGTCATCCAGGTCGAAGGTCTGACCTTCGTGGGCGCTCGGCTCCACAATGCGCAGGAAGAGCTGTCTGCGACTGGGCTCGGCTCGCGGCGGGCGGGCGGCGGCCCTCTCCCGGCGTCGTTCGGAGCGGGACTTGCGAATGGTCGCCGGGCTCACCTCCACCCACACGGCCCTGATCACGCGCAGGAAAAAGAGGAAGATGAGCGCGATCACCCCCCACTGCAGGACCCGGAGCACCGCATTCAG
>Ga0302325_10034866_pt1 | contig 10291 bp, 12 predicted proteins | sample Palsa_T0_2_FD_201948 | JGI IMG/M metagenome (GOLD analysis project Ga0302325, IMG submission 201948) | Peat permafrost microbial communities from Stordalen Mire near Abisko, Sweden - Palsa_T0_2 | ecosystem: Environmental > Terrestrial > Soil > Palsa > Peat permafrost | place: Sweden: Abisko...
TACGCTGCAGGCAACGACAAAACCATGGCAAATTCAGTACGGAACTGGTTCTGCTGCGGGTGTGATCGTTGCCGATAGCGTTAGTGTGGGTCCCTTGACAGTCCCTCGGATGCCTTTTGGCGCTGTAACTCAGCTATCAGACAACTTCGCTCAATTTGTACAGCTTTCTTAAATCTTCGCTCACTTTCTAGGCCCCTGACGGGATCATGGGTCTTGCATTTGACAGTGCAAACGCACAAGGCGTCAAGACCATCATGGATCAGCTGGTATTCCCTTCCACTTTACCGCTGACGTGAAGCGGGACAATAATCTCGTCACCAGGAAACTTATCGGCGTCAATCTTCAACGAGCCTCTGAGCATCTCAACGACGGAGAGGTCAGTTTTGGAGTGATCGACACTTCAAAGTTCGTTGGGAAACTGTCAGTGGTGCCAAACGTTGCCACAAGCGGACTATGGGAGGCCCCTTTGACGGATGCCTTTGTAAATGGACAACCCATGGGCTTTGTTGGCCGAACATCTATCACCGACACCGGCACCAGTATGCTCTTCCATAAGCTTCGTTAATATCTAGCTCTCATGATCATCCCCCCTGATGACGCAGACACATTGCACAACGCAATTCCAGGTTCCGTCACAGATGGACAGGGAAACTACGCCTTTCCATGTTCCACCGATGCCGATATCGCGCTTGTTTTCGGCGGCACATCCTTCAGTATCTCGCCCAAAGATTATGTCGGCAGTCCCCTGAGCGGCACTTCCAATCTCTGTCAAAGTAACATTGTCGGACAACAAATTGGCGGACCCACTCAATGGCTGAGCGGCGATGTCTTCCTCAAGAACGTTTATACCGTTTTTGACTTTGACAACAACCAAATCGGGTTCGGGTCCAAGACCACAAACACCACAGCGTCGCAGGCGGCGGCCACTGGTCAGACCTTGATAGCAACGTCTACGTCTTCTATGTCTACGTCTGCGTCAGATTCTGAAGCAACATCTGGTGGGGAGTGGATTGGGTTCGGGTTGATTCAACGAACTTTGATTGGTGCATTGGGTTCATTTGTGCTTTCCGTGGTGTTGCTCATCTAAAGGCTGTGCTGGGATCTTTGGGATGCCATTTGTCATAGAATACGCTCATTAGCTGTAGAGATACAATTGCACGAAATTTGAAAATTGCGCATTCTCACGTCAATTGTCTACCGGCGGCCGGAGGAGCTTTGTTGAGATTTGTCCATCTCGCGGGTTTCCCATGGTCCGTCCAGCGAGTCTGGCGCTGTCAAGAAAGGATTCAGCACCTGTGACTATCTAGCACCTTAGAGTTGTGCTTCGCATCCTTGCGTGATGTATATATATCCTATCTGATCTGATCTCGGTGTGTCAGCGGATAAAACTGTCTGACGCAATTTGTGAGGCGCCGCCCCACGAAATGAACGGCGGATTCCTGTTGGCTGCCGTTTGCCGGAGATTATTATCTCGAGAGTTGCCGGTCCCACTTGAAGCAGGGCGGGCGAAACCAGCCCCGTGAAAAATTGACGGAGGATATCGGAGGCTGTCCGCGAGTGACTGCGGATTTTGTGGTGTTTCAGTGTCATTTGCTCGCCGTGATTAGGCGGGCTATCGCGGGCAACGGGCGAGCCGGGCGAGCGAGCGAGGGTTCGCGATTTGGGGCTTCGGGGGGAGATCTGCGAGCATTGAGGGAACACACATTCCTCATTGAAAAATCAAATTTTTTATCGCTGAAATTGGAAGATTGTCCCCTAGGCCCGGAGGTTGTCCCCCCCCACCAAAAAGGCCCCATCATCGCTCGGCCACCGCACAGCCCACAGCCCCCATTCCACCAACGGCACACCACACACATTACTGCCTACCACCACACACACAATTTCTGCCTTCCACACTTCGCCCGGCCAACCAGCTACATATAATAAATACTTCCCAAGGTCCCTCCATTTTGCAGATCACGCACAACAAATCACGCACATCACAACAAATCTACAATGATCCTTCGGATGATAATTTCATGATGCCTTCCATGCGAGGCAAGAAGAAACAGAACCCGCCAGCCGCAGGCCACAGTCCGTCCCACAGCGGCGACCACAGCGCAATGGACGGCGACGGCCAGGCAGGCGGTGTTGCGGCACTCGGGGACATGGACGACGTTGAGACAACTGCCCCAAGGAAACGGAAACGTGGGCATAACAGCTCTGAACACGAGGACGGGCAGATCTCGCCTGACGACCCAAACGGTAATGACGACGGAATATCTGACGGCAACTTTCCTGAAATCGGTATTTCTCCGTCTTCCACCAGCTGACATGAAGCAGACTCAAACGACATGGAAAAATTGCGTAAAGTCATTGAGGAGCAGTTCTCGCTCGAAATCCTTTTGAAGAACAGGGAGCGGACAACTATTGAAACAGAGAAGGCGAAAGTAGAAGCTTCAATTCTGCAACTAGAACAAAGTATCCCCATGGCAGGTCGGCAAGTTTCGTTGCACGTCTGATCGTAGATGCCACGTATGAGACTCCAAATCGGTATCTGAACTACTACGGCCAATTCGTCGAGCATGGAACGAGAAGTCAACAACACCATAATGGCACGGCTGCCTCGGGTTCCTCTCGTCCGCAGAGAAATGCTGCAATGAAGGCCGCAGCTCGCAATAATGCTACAGGGAACATCTGTCTAGCCAAGAATGATCAGGGAAAAGTAGTAAGGTATAAACCCAATCTTGGCCTGCTAACAAGACAGGGTAACCTGTCCAGATTGCTCTCGATACGATTTCAGCAATGTGCAGGGTTTCATCAACCATTGTCGGATCGCCCACAAGATCGAGTATGCGTCACATGAAGATGCCGTTCGCAGCTGCGGAGTAGAAATCGACGTTGCTGAACTCGGCACAGAAGAGTCTGCTCGCCTAACGCACATGGCGAGACCGGGCATTCAAAGTATTTTAAATACATCATCAACGCTGTCTGGAAAGCTTCCTGAAACGTGAGTCTCCGGCAGTCGTTCAGCACGGCTCCAATTTTTTCTGCGAACTCAACTGATGTCTTGGTTGCAGTGCGAATTCATATTCCAGTAACAAGCGAAAACTCAGCACGGCCTCCCTCGAGGAGAGTAGGCCGTACGATTTCAACGCCGCCATGGACGAATTTGTCGCCGCTCCGGTAACGACCCGTGCTCGTGCACAGTCCTTCAACTCGATGCACGGCAACAACGATTACTCATCTGCCTTGGCTGCCGGACTCAACAATCAAGGGCTACCTCTTCAGAGTGTGGGTCGTACGACTCGACGGAACAGTCTTCCCGGGCCTTCCAAGAACACTGCCAAATCGAAGCGAACCGGTGGGACGAGAACCAGTTCTCGAAGGAATACGTCCAATGGGATGCCTTCCCCAGCAGAGACCGAGACGACCCCGACCTTGAAGCATCTCAACAAATATATCAGAGACGCCAGCATAGACTATGATATCGATGGATTTGTGGACGAAATGCGACGAGAGAAACATAATTTGATGCTTCTAGGTGACGAGGGATTCTCTGTATCAGGCGATAGTGACGTCGAGGAGAAACCCGATACCAAGAAACCTCATTCTGGGGCGCGACGACCGACTGGCACGGGAAGAACGCCGGCGAACTCGATACCACCCATTCCAGGTTTAGTTGAGTTGCCTGCTACACGACTTCGAAATCGACAGCAGAAGGAGCAGGAACGACGAGCGAGCGAAATACAGGAGGAACCTACTCCATCCGCTGGCACTTCCAAAACAGCCCCTGAGGGGATGGTATGCTGTTCCTGAATATCTTTAACTGTAGACCCGAAATCCGTCGGCGAAGAGCGCAGTCGCAGGCTCAGATGTGGATATGCTCGATGTTGTTACTGCTGAGGAGTCTGCCGTTCAAGCCCGATCTCGCACGACCAGTGGCCGAAGAAGACAATCCACTGCAACAACTTCGCGAGTCAAACCGTTGAAAAAGTCCCCCATGGAGGAGCAAGCGTTTCTAAGCACCCTGCCTCTGAAGATCAAAAATCGCCGGCGTCGTACTTCCACCAACACATCAAAATCCGAGATTTTAACTACCGCCAACGAGCGCCTTGTCCAGCTGGATCAAGACAATCCAGACCATGATTCAGACGAGACTTCCTCGGACGATGAGCTTGGAAAACTTAGAAAGGCTACCTTGGTTGATGGGGCGATGACTCCTTCGAGTCTCGGAACGGCAACGGGATTCGTGGGACTATCATGTGGCAAGGATGCTCCCAATGTGCATTTCGTAAGTCCTGCGAAAGAGCCGTCGGAGACACTGGCAAGACCAGATCTTGTCGATGGCTCGAGGTTTTACGTGAAGAGACGCATCAAAATTGGGAATACCTCAAAGTTCATTCCTGAATGTATTTCTTCTGAAAATGTTTATCTGACTGCAGCGAAACGAAGCCCTAAAATGGCAAAGTTCACACACAAATGGATGATCTACTTTGTTTCGCCACCTTATGTATCTATCCACCCTAGATTGAACTAACAGAAGTCTGCACCCATATCGACATTTCTCTCGTCGGTGACTATATTCCTAGATGAATCGTTTCCGCTGCCGAGGATCATAGAGCTGCGTGTTCCGCCATTTCGATGGGTTTCCTACGGATGGGGAGAATTCAATCTCAACATCCGTCTAGCCTTCTGCGATCCCGACAAAAACAAGCCAATGGACGTAGTCCATCCTCTCAAACTCGATCCCGGCAAATCCGGCAGAGAAGTCGGTGGATATGAAGGATATTTCGATGTGGATCTAGATCGTAACTCAGAATTCCTTCCTGGCGAGCCAGGACTGGAATATGACGAGATTCCTAAAATGGCAGAAGTCGAGAAGATGGAAAGTGGAGTTTCCACACTTAATAATCAACCAAAGGACAATCCGTTTACTGATATCCATGATGCGGACACCATTCGAGTGGCGGATCCGAGAGAGGCGGATCCTACGAGTTCTCCGCAGTCGAGAAGGGAAAGTATGAATGAAAAGAGACCAGCACTTTCTAAGACCGGGAGCTACTCGGACGAAAGTGTCGTTGAGCGGATTTCGGAACTCGACGGTGAGGAAGTGCGACAAATGATGGACTTGCTGAAACCGTATAACCTGCGATTACGCACGAACGCGAAGAAATACCCCTTCGTATCAGATGAAGCAAAATTGCCTTACAGCGTCGCACCTTCCAAACAAGTTTTCTTGTCATGGAACATCGGGCGCCGAAAATCAGTTGAATGGCAACGCGCACGGTTAATACAAGCGGACATTCTTGAGAAAGATGCCATGGATCCAAAAACCGCGGAGGATGTGACCGTCAAAGCAGTTGTTCTTTGGTGTCGCCAGAACGATTATGGCCCACCGACATCGTCAGATGCCGACGACGAGTCACTACAGTATTGTCGATATTGCGGGATGATTAAGGATTCACCACCCCCCAAAGGGCAAAAGAGGGCAAAGTCGACGTGGGGCGTAGATGCGTATTGTCGATGCAGTCAGGACGTCAAGGACCATTTGACGGTGATGAAGACCGCGTCGAGCGTACAGGACATGATTGATCGGAGCCAGACTGGTATATCCGTTATGGAACCGGGTCAGGGAACATCACTTACGGGAGGGGAGTTACGGGCGTTATTGGCGAGGTCGGATGTTAATATGATGAGATGGGTGTGGAACACCATTCTACAATTGAATTTGCCACATACCGTGCCGGTGGATCCAGAAGACAGGAATCAGCCACACGAGGAGAACAATTTGGCCGTCAGCGCAATCATCACTCGCGCAACACAATCGTTTCTAACCCGAATGATCCGTCTGGCGGGTCAACAGTCCGCCGCACCAGATGCAGAAGACGAAGACGAAGTAATCATAGTGGGTACGACTTCTGCGCCGCAGGCGGATCGACAGTCGACGACGACGACGGTGCCTCTTGTAGTGACGCCGATCCATATTCTGCGGGCCATCCGTACGGGGAGGGAGTTTGATTTTCTTACGAATGCAGGGATGGCGACTGGGTCGTCTCACGGTGGGGGGAGTTAGCATTGAGGATTGGGGTGGGTTTGTTGCTGAAGGGTAGCATGATGCGGCATATTCGGATGGGACATTATAGATTGGCGCGAAGGTGTATATATAGACCGCCCATTTAAGGGTGTTGCGGGAATAAATGACCCCAAATCATAGTAATGAATGCATGACAGTAATGCTATTATGATGTACATTTCTCTTCAAGGCAGTGCCAATATATCTTGAGTGCGCGAGATGTCAGATCCAAGAATGATATATCTGAATTCCAATCACCCAAGTTTTGGAACCAGGCACAACCCAAACGTTCCTATTCCATGCAACCACCCAATACATTGACCCGAGCATACATACGTTACACTTTCTTCTTTCGCTTACTCCGTTTTCGCGTCGGCGGAGGAATAACCCCTGAGATGACATCTTTGGCATACTCTATCTCTGAGAACAAATGATCTACATCCGGCCCCTGCAAAGGGGCATATTTCAAAGCCAATCGCTCAATCTGTTTTATCCGTTCTCGAAAAGTAGGATTCATCTCTAGTGACATTTCGTAGTCTCTGTATTGTCAGTAACATTGCGGCGGGAAGTGCCTTTGCTTCCGACGGTGCAGTTCCAGTTCTAGTAGGGATATTCGATCTTGGGCGGTAGAAGACTGTGTTGCTAGTCGACCCTGTTGTCAACTTACACAAGGAATGGCGGAATCAAAGTACACGTTAAGGAGGGACCGATACTTTGGAATCCTGTAGACTTGCTCGTAACTCTTCGTTCTCCAACTTTAATCTCTCATCTGCCCTGCCAGTTCTCCCAGAATCATCGAGTCGTTTGCGTAATTCCTGGATTCGTTGTTCAATACTCGTTTGCAGTTCCTCCAATCGGACCTCCGATGCTTGTTTCTCCCTTCGTTCTTTGACGAGTTCCTTTGTCCCTTCTGTAACCGCTGTCTCCAATCTCGAGCATCTCGTAATCAAATCTCGTAATTTGGCAGTCGTTGAGTCTCGCTGGGTTCGTATCCGTGACAAGTATGCTTTGTGGTCACTTAACAGAGAAGTGATAAGTGTATCGTATTGACGTTTCAACGATGCCGTGCGATCAGGTGCCTCGGAATCAATACTCTTATCTCCACAGTGTTCTACCATGAGTACTGAATCCGGATCACCAGGGCCAGGAAAGAAGGGAAGATACCACGTAATTGAGCGTTCTCTTCGACGAGTTCGATGACTGCTCTCCGTTCACGAATCAGCGCCTTTTGAAGGTCTTGTATGTCCTGCTGTGATTTATCGAGCTCGTCTTCATATTCAAGCAACTCGCGTTCGAGAGTCGTTCGTTCCTGGCTGGATAATTCAATTTGTTTCAGTCGCGAGAGAAGGGACGCGTTTTGTTCGTGTTGGAGATCATGGATCCTGGAGCGGTAGAACTTGAGCAGCGATGGAGTCAGTTCAAGGTGCTCGACGTCGTCCATTCGGCGGAAATGGTGCTACAGCAGTGGAAATGAGAGTTGACGTCGCATGGTTGTTCAGGGGAATCAGAAATTTGCTGTGTTTCCATGGTGATCTGACGTTCGCTGGGCAACCGACAGGGTTCGGGTTCGGGTAGGGCCACACGATGGCAGCACCTCCACGTCGGACGATCCATCGATTGACCGCTGTAAGCGACAGCTTCATTCAACAATGCGACGAAAGAGGCTACGGTCAGAGGCCCCGGTGCTGTTCTTGCTCGCGCTGAGCGCAGTATCCGTCCTCAGCTCAGCTCATTTCTCTGTGCATGACGATGTACTGCCATCTCCACGCTGTGCTTACCGATATAGATCCATGCGTACCCGCAGTACAGGCTAGCCTGGGCCGACTCTACTATTTCGCCATCATCCGTACAGGAACTTCTATCATCATCGAGTGTAACTTCCTGCTTCTTAGATTGTCTGATTCCAGGACGAGGCGTCATATCATGTAATGAAAGTCAACTCCACGACCTTCCTGTGTACACTGCCGCACTTTCCACAATCTCCACCCGACGACGATACAACGTCCCTCACCCATGCCGAGGAAGAAAAAGAGCGTCTCCGCGCACGTAAGAAAGGCTGGGAACTTCTCCGTCCTCTTGAAGGAAATTGCATGTTCTACGTACTGTCCCAACAACGCTCTCGGACAGAAACTAATTCCAGAACACCGGCTGGTGGACCTACGCATTCTGTCACAACCGCTACGTAAAGCAATTCCACGCTCTTCCTCCCGGAAACGCCATCCCTTCTTACCCCCCCGTCGAAGATCCTGCCACCGAATCCTTCATCCTGGGCCAAACACCCGCAAACGAACGACACAGCGATGCGGAACTCTATGGACAACCGCCATCGCAGCTAGATGAGGGATTGACCTCCGTGGACGCGATTGGTGAACAGCGATATCTGGTGCAGAAAATGGGCGGTGGGACTTGGTGTGAGTTGATCAAGAAGAATAGGAGGATTGAAGTGCAGTTTCAATGTGATCCTTCGGGAGGAGATCGCGTGGCTTGGATTAAGGAAACGAGCACTTGCAGTTATCTCATGGTTATACATACCCCGAAACTGTGCAATGACTTGGCTTTTGTGCCGGTCAAGAGGGTCGGCGAGGGCGAGGGGGTGCATGAGATTATGTGTTACAAGGTGGGGAATACGGAGGAAATTGGAGGGGGAGTGAATGAGCAACAGGACTCGAAGCAGGATGTACTAGAGTTACCGCCGGGTGATACTCAGACTGCGGAACCGGATGCCGAGACGAACACGCCAGATCCGCCGACGTCAACTCCATCAGAGGCAGCGGAGAATCCCGATGCCGCGGACTATTTGGAATTCGTCATCCCACCTGCCCCTTTACCATCCGCTCTGAGTCTCCTCGAGGAAACAATCACCAAGCAAATTGCTGAAGGCAACTTTCTCCGCCCGGATGGTGTTCCATATGATCCCGAGGACGAAGAGGCCGTTGAATATCGCGTGGAACTTGTGGATGACGAGGAGGATCGGGTGTTTGGCGTGCTCAAGGTCAAAATCAGCAAAGGTGCCAAAGTGGAGACTGAGATCGTTACGGGAGATAATACAGTGGATGTCCTCCCTGAGTCACTGCGGCAGGAACTTAATGATTGGGTCGAGGGGAGAGTTGTGGGACAACCTGAGGAGTCTGATGATGATACCACAGAATAGGGTGCATATGTTTCTTCATGTATTCAATATCCGACACACAAAACCTGGCATAGAGTGTTATTTGCAGATCAAGATCAGATCATCCCAGCTATCCAGCTGCATATATCAGTCAGATGAGCACGCTCATTGACGATCAGACGGGCCAGACATCTCCTCAACGCTCTTGTGAAAGAAAACTGAAGGCACGTATTTTCCGATGCACAGACCCATGGTGATTACTTCATCTTGGGAAATTTGTTGTCCAAGCGCAACCGCAAGGCGTGTTTCGAGATAAGCTGAGCGTGTGACAAGCCGTCCAACCCCTGGACTATCAATAAACCCGACGAGGCCATTGCCGTCTATCGATAACCAAGCCGACCGGGAAGGGCAGTCTAGTGCTGGGAGCTGTGCATGTGGTCGTGAGCGAAGAGCGCCTAACGTTATTTACTTTTAGTCGCTCGTCGCTCACATCGGTTTGGTTTGTGTGGGCAACACCAACTTTCTTCGGTCGACATTTGAATTTGAATCCTGAAAGCGCATACTCACGCGGGAGATATTAGGAAAGAGGCGCCCCCGTATTCCGTTGCGTTCCCAGCAGCAGTTGTCCGTCGAGGCTGACGCGTTGTCATCATGAACCGCTTCAAAGTGAAAATGGTATGTTGTCTCGCTGGCTGCTTCCGGTGCTCGTTGCAGCCCAGAATTGACCTGTGTGTAGCTCAATCGGCACAAGAAGGACAACGGAGACAAGAACAACGCCGCCTCTGCGTCAGGCACCGCCTCTCCGGACAAGGAGCCAAAGAAGAGCGACAAGCACGAGAAACACGCCAAGAACGAGAAGCCGTTGCCTGTCCCGCAGCCTGTGTCGCCCGCACGCGCACAAACTCCTCCACGGAACGCTTCACCGTCGCCGGCTCCACCCTCCGTTGTCGTCACCTCGTCACCCATGGTACACATCTCTGTCTTCCCTCTCTAACTGTCCTGCAGCAACCTCCTCCGCCTGGCGCTGTGGAAACAATGCCCGGTGATCTCGCCATGAGCAAAACTCTTGCCAAAGGCCCTTCCTTCGACCGTCTTTCCATCATTCCCAAAGACGTGCCTCTCGCCGA
>Ga0302325_10034867_pt1 | contig 10290 bp, 7 predicted proteins | sample Palsa_T0_2_FD_201948 | JGI IMG/M metagenome (GOLD analysis project Ga0302325, IMG submission 201948) | Peat permafrost microbial communities from Stordalen Mire near Abisko, Sweden - Palsa_T0_2 | ecosystem: Environmental > Terrestrial > Soil > Palsa > Peat permafrost | place: Sweden: Abisko...
TCCGGCGCCGGCTGCAGGTCGGGCAGCGCCACGGCCTGGAACACGGCCTTCTTCGGGCCAACCTGCAGCGTGGTCGACCCGATCATGCCTCTGCCTGACTGGCCGTAGTCGACGATGCGGCCGTCCTTTACCTCAATCCAGCCGTGCAGCTCGTTGGCGAAGCGGAACCTGTCCGCCAGGCGGAGCTCCTCCAGGTCCTCGATCGCGTCCGGCGGTGGCGGGTCGTAGTGGGCGACGCCGGTCTCGAACGGGAGCTTTGTAGCACCGGCGATCGCTTCCGAAGGGATCCATGAGATCGATGTGACAGCCCCTCTTATGTTCATAAGCCATACGGTAGGTCTGCGGAGAGGCCGTAACCAATGGTGAAAGCCGGTGTCTCGGACGGGTGGTTACTGGTGGCCGTCGGGGGGGCTGGCACCCCCCCGGACAACTCGTTCAAACACCTTTGGCCAGACCCTTGAGCGCAGTCCTTGCGGCGTGGTAGCCGCACATGCCGTGCACGCCGCCGCCGGGGGGCGTCGAGGCCGAGCAAAGGTACAGGCCTGGCGAGGAGGTCTTGTAGTTGTCCCAGCGCAGGGTCGGCCGGAAGAGGGTCTGGCGCAGGGTCGCCATGCCGCCCGTAATGTCGCCGCCGACGTAATTGGGGTTGGCCTCCTCGGCCTGCGCGGCAGTCTTGGTCACCCGGGCCAAGATCAGGTCCCGGAAACCAGGCGCGAAGCGCTCGATTTGCGCCTCGATCCGCTCTGTCATGTCCACGGTCGAGCCCGACGGCACGTGGCAGTACGCCCAGAGGGTTTGTTTGCCGTCAGGGGCGCGCGTGGTGTCGACGACACCGGGCTGGGCGACTAGGCAGAAGGGCCGTTCCGCATGCCGTCCCGCCGCAACCTCGGACTCACTGGTGGCCACCTCTTCCAACGTCCCGCCCACGTGGACCGTGCCAGCCCTGCGGCACGCCGGAGCTTCCCAAGGGACCGGGCCGCTGAGCGCCCAGTCGACCTTGCATACCCCCGGGCCATAGCGGAAACGCCCCAGCGCCTTCTTGAACGAAGGGCTGAGCCGGTCGGCACCGAGAGCCACCAGGTGGCGAGGCGAGGTGTCGGCGAGCACAGCCCTGGCCTCGGGCAGCTCGCTCCAGCTGTTCACCCACCGGTCGAGCTGAATGGTCCCACCCAGGTCTGCCAGCTCGGCGACCAGAGCCTCCACGATCCGGTCGCTGCCGCCCTCGACGACCGGCCAACCGTAGGCATGGCCAAGGCTGATGAACAGCAGGCCGTACGAGCCGGTCAACGGTGTGCTCAGCGGGAGCATCGAGTGCGCTGCTGCTCCCGCTAGGAGCCCTCTCGCCTCCTCGCCGTGGAACCGACCGGCGAGCCGCGTGACCGGCAGGAGCCCGGGGAGCCCGAGGCGTGCCAACGCGAGCGGGTGCCTTGGCGGAGCCCGTAGGGGCCCTAGGAGAGTGGGGAGCACCTTGTCGGTGTCGCGCGCGAGCGGACCGAAGAGGCGGCGGTACTCTGCGGCGTCCTGGCCCAAGCTCGCCGCGGTGTCATCCACTGAGAGCAAGACAGCGCCGGCGCGCCCACCGTCGAGAGGGTGGGCGAAGGACACCTCGGGTGTCAGTAGCTTGACTCCCCGGGCCGCGAGTTCCACGCTGCGAAAGAAAGGTGAGGCCGCCACCAGCGGGTGGACCGCCGAGCAAATGTCATGGTGAAAGCCTGGGAGCGTCAGCTCAGCCGAGCGGCACCCTCCGCCGGCGGACCGATCTCCTTCGTAGACCTCGACAGAAAGACCGGCGCGAGCCAGGGTGAGCGCGGCGGCCAGCCCGTTCGGGCCAGAGCCGATGACGACAGCGTCAAGGGAGGGCACGATTGGCACGGTAGCGGGCCCTCCGGCGCCGGGCACGGGTGCTGGCCAGCGCGCGGGGGTGTCCCAGCACCACCGTCGAGAAACGTGCCTGCCCGATGGCCCGGCTCAGCTCCCCATAGAAAAATGAGGCCCAATGGTGCCACGTAGGTCCGGCGCGGTATGAGCGGAGCAGCAGAGTGAGCGGCGAAGCCGTACGGCTGGCGCGCTACCGCTTCGGTGCCACCTTCGGCCGGCGCTGGCCCGGCTACTTGAGCCTGGCCTTACTCATCGGGCTCGTGGGCGGGCTGTCCATGGGGTCCCTCGCTGGGGCGAGGCGGACCGACTCCTCGTTCAGCGTGTTTTGGAAAAGTACCAACCCGTCGGATCTGCTTGGCGCGACAGGGATCCTCAACCCGACCCTTCCCTTGACGCCCTATGACGGACCGCTCGTCTCCAAGATCTCGCAGCTACCCCATGTGAAAAGCGTGGAGACGCAGTCCGGCATCAACATCCTGCCCTTGCAACCCGACGGCGCCCCGGAGCAAAACGTCACCGAATTTTCCCCCGGTCCCGGCAACGGGTACGGGAGCGTAGACGGGCTTTACTTCAACCAGGACAAAGTCACCGTCATAGCGGGCCGGATGGCCAATCCTGCGAGGCCGGACCAGTTCATGCTGAGCGCCCTACAGGCCCAGTCAATGGGCCTGCATGTTGGGGACAAAGTGCGCTTCGGGATCTACACGAACGCGCAGATCCAGTTGGCGGATTTCGGCTCGGCGCGTGTAAGGCCGTACCGCGTCATCGAGGCCAAGCTCGTGGGGATCGCGGCCTTCAATACCGCCGTCGTGCAGGACCAATCCGACGAGGGGTCAGCGCCCGACAATCTGTTCACCCCGGCGCTTACCCGGCCGCTTCTGCGATGCTGCGTCAATTACAGCCAGAGCGGGGTGCAGGTGAGCAGCCCTCGCTTCGTCTCCTCGGTGATATCCGAGATCGACCAGCTGTACCCAAAGGGCGCGCCGTCCTTCGAAGCGGTCGGCCCGATATTGCTGCCGAAGGCACAGCGCACCATCGAACCTGAGGCTCTCGCGCTCGGTGTCTTCGGGGGCATCGTCGCTCTCGCATGCCTGCTGATCGCCGCTCAGCTGATCGGGCGCCAGATCCGCCTCGGTGCGGACGAAAGAGGAGCGCTCCGAGCTCTCGGGGCCAGCCCCGGGCAGATTTGGGCCGACGGCCTGATCGGGACAGTGGGCAGCGTGGTGTCGGGAGGCCTGCTCGCAGTCGTGGTTGCGGTAGCTCTTTCACCAATCGCGCCCATCGGTCCTGTCCGTCCGGTCTACCCCGATGCAGGCCTGAACCTCGACTGGACAGTACTTGGGCTCGGGTTGCTCGTCCTGGTCCTGGCGCTGAGCGCGATATCCGCCGCGATCAGCTTCCGGGGGATGCCGCACCGCCGCTCATCTGACCAAGCCGCTTCGCAGCAACAGCCTTCACGCATCCTGTCCGCGGCTGCTGCGACGGGGCTCCCCGCTCCAGCGCTCACCGGGGTGCGCTTCGCCCTTGTGCCCGGGAGTGGTCGCACGGCGGTCCCCGTGCGTTCGGCCGTCCTGGGAGCCGTGCTGGCCGTAATGGTGCTGGTTGGTACGGTCACCTTCGGGGCCAGCCTGAGCTCGCTCGTCTCGCACCCGTCCCTCTACGGCTGGAACTGGGACTACATGTTGGGCGCAGGAGGTGACCTCCCCCAACAGAAGGTGACTGCACTGCTCGACCATGACCCATATGTGGCTGCCTGGTCGGGGATCTACTCCGCAACCTTGCAGATCGACGGCCAAGAGGTCCCGGTGCTGGGAGAGACTCCCGGGACAACGGTCGCGCCCCCCCTGCTCTCGGGACATGGCGTCCAAGCAGCTGGGCAAGTGGTCCTGGGTTCGCTCACCCTCAGGCAACTTCGCCAGCACGTGGGCGGGACGGTCGAGGTGAGCTCCGGTGCCGGCCCGCCCCATCGACTGCAGATAGTCGGGACAGCCACGTTGCCCGCGTTCGGGCAGGGTGGGCTTCACCTGGAGATGGGGGAAGGGGCGGTCCTGTCGTACAAGCTGCTCCCCGAACTCGACCTCAACCAGTTCGATTCCGCGCTCCCCGGCCCGCAGGCTGCTCTCGTCCGGCTCCGCCCCCACGTCGACAGGGCGGCCGCCTACCGGTCGTTGGAGCAAGTCGCTCAGGAGACGACAAACCCGGAGAACTTCGGCGTCGGCGTGATCGGGGTCCAACGTCCGGCCGAGATCCTGAACTACCGGTCGCTCGGGAGCACCCCCGTCTACCTGGGCGCTGGCCTGGCCGCCGGCGCGATCGTCGCCCTGGCCCTGACGCTCATCGCCTCGGTTCGCCGGCGCCGGCGCGACCTCGCGCTGCTCAAAACACTTGGCTTTACTGAACGGCAAATGGCCGCTACCGTCGCCTGGCATGCCACCACCGCCGTGGCCATCGGGGTGGTGCTGGGGGTGCCTCTCGGAATAGCGGCCGGGCGTTGGCTGTGGGACCTCTTCGCACACGAGATCAATGCCGTTCCCGCACCAGCGGTCCCGGTGCTCCAGGTTGTCCTGATAGCGGTGGGTGCCCTCGTACTGGCCAACATCGTCGCTGCCATCCCCGGGCGGCTAGCCGCTCGGACCCCGACCGCTCTCGTACTGCGCGCCGAGTGAGCCAAGCGGTACGCTCGGGCGGTTGCGGGGTAGGGATAAGTTCTTGCGCGTCGCCAGCACGGGCGGGATGGCAGTTGGCGCAGCGCTTTTGGCGCTACTGACCACGGTGCCGCCCCTCGGCGCCATGCCCCTCGCCGCTATGCGCGTCCGCGCGTTGCCCCTCGCCGCTATGCGCGTCCGCGCCGTGCCCCCCGGCGCTCTGCACGGCAGCCAGGCTGGCCCTCTGGCGGCTCTGACCCAGACCAGCTTTGTGAAGGAGTGGCAACAGGGCCCGTTCACGCAGGACCAAGGTGCTCCGATCGCCGAGTCGTCCCCCATCGTCGCAACGCTCGATGGGCAAGGCCCATCGGTAGTCGTGGGCGACCGGAGCGGGTACCTCTACGCCTTCCATATTTCCAACGGGTCGGCGGTAACAGGGTGGCCGGTCAACGACGGCGGGCCGCCGATCGACTCCACGCCTTCGGTCGCCGCCCTCGAGGGCAGCGTCATGGCCGGGGGCAGCGCCCTGGATTCGGTGTTCGTCGGCGCCGGCAACGCCGAGTACCCCGACAAGGGAGGCTATATGGGCTTCGGCCCCAACGGTTCTCCTCTGTGGGACACCAAGATTGTCGACCCGGGCACGGACGCCCACCCCGCCTACGGGGTCCAGGCATCGCTAACGGTCGCGGACCTACAGGGAGGTGCTCCCGACGTCTTCGCTGGTTCGTTGGACCAGGAGTCCTACGCCCTTGACGCGGCGAACGGTTCGGCGCTCAGCGGTTGGCCCTTTTTCAGCGCCGACAGCGTCTTTTCGACAGCGGCAGCCGCCGACCTCTACGGCACCAGCCAGACCGAGCTCGTCGTCGGCGGGGCTTCGACAAAGGGTTTCGCTCTCGGCCAGATCTATGCAGCGGGGGGCCACCTGCGCATCCTTGACAGCCGGGGCGGTCTCATCTGCAGCCACGCCGTGGACCAGGAGGTCGACTCGTCGCCCGCCGTCGGCGGGTTCCTCCCGGGGGGAGCTGTTGGGATAGTTGTGGGGACAGGCTCCTACTACCCCGGCACCAGCGATACCAACGTCCTCGACGCCTTCAACAGCACCTGCGGCCTCGTGTGGTCGGGCACATTGGACGGCTTCACTGGCTCGAGCCCAGCGCTGGCAGACGTCCAGGACAACGGCACGCTTGACGTGGTGGAGGGCACCGACAACGGCATCACGGGGGACGTCTGGGTGCTCGACGGTGCCACCGGAGCTGTCATCTGGCACAGCTTCGTCGACGGCCGGGTGCTCGGGTCGGTGGTGACCGCCGACCTGACCGGCGACGGCTACCAGGACATCCTGGTGCCGACAACCCAGGGCGTCGAGGTCCTCGACGGCATGAACGGTATAGAGGTCGGCCTGCTCGGCAAGGGCCTCGGCTTTCAGAACTCCCCCCTCGTGACCGACGACCCCAACGGCACCATCGGTATCACCGTCGCCGGCTACAACGGTAACAACGAGGGCGTGGTCCAGCATTACGAGATCCCTGGTTCAAACGGTGGCGAGGCTGTCGGGGCGGGCTCGTGGCCGATGTTCCACCACGATCCGCAGTTGACCGGGACGACATCGGGCCTTCCCACCCCGGGCACCGTCTCGCCCTGCAGCGTCCCCGCCGAAGCCAACGCCGGTTACGACCTCGTTGCGGCGGACGGAGGCGTGTTCACCTTCGGGCAGCCCTTCTGCGGCAGTGCCGAGGCCAGCAAGCTCGCACCACCGGTCGTGGGCATCGCTATGTCCCCGGGCACAGGCGGTTATTGGGTAGCTGACGCGGAGGGAGGCGTGCTCAACTTCGGCGGCGCTCAGCTGTACGGCTCGATGACCGGCAAGCACATCAATTCCCCGATGGTCGGCATCGCGGCCAGGCCCAATGGGTTGGGCTACTGGCTCGTGTCAGCAGACGGAGGCGTGTTCGCGTTCGGGGCCCCCGCCACCTACTTCGGTTCGTTGGTCTCGCGGCACCTGACCGCCCCGATCGTGGGCATCGCGTCCACGCCCGATGGCAACGGCTACTGGCTGGTGGCTTCGAACGGGGAAGTTTTTGCTTTCGGTGACGCCAACCTCCCCCGCTCGACGCTCCCCAAACACCTGAACGCACCCATCGTGTCCCTCACACCGGACGTCGCGACCGGTGGCTACTGGCTCACGGGCGCCGATGGGGGGGTCTTCAATTTCAACGCACCTTTCGAGGGCTCCATGGGGAGCACGAAGCTGAACGAGCACATAGTCGGGATGGCCAGCACTGCCGACGGCGGGGGCTACTGGCTTGTGGCTGCGGACGGTGGCGTCTTTGCATTTGGTGACGCACCTTTCGTCGGCTCCATGGCCAGCCGCAGGCTCAACAACCGGGTCGTCAGTGTGAGCGGGTACTGCGGCTGAAGGTGATGTCGCAAAACCGCCAGATTAATCGGGGCCTATACGGCATGCTGGGTTCGTGATCGAAAGCTTCGAGCGCTGCTATCAAGCCGTGAAGTCCAGAGATCCGCGCTTTGACGGTTGGTTCTTCACGGCTGTGAGGACAACGGGCATCTATTGCCGCCCAAGTTGCCCGGCCATAACGCCTAAGCAAGCAAACGTTACCTTTTACATGACGGCGGCAGCTTGCCAACGGGCGGGCTATCGCGCCTGCAAACGCTGCCGGCCCGACGCTACCCCCGGCTCTCCTGAATGGGATAGCCGAGCAGATCTGGTTGGTCGTGCAATGCGCCTCATCGCTGATGGCGTCGTCGACCGGGAGGGCGTCGGCGGGCTTGCGGGCCGTCTCGGTTACAGCACCCGCCAGATAGAGCGCCTACTCATGGCCGAGGTCGGCGCCGGTCCCCTGGGGCTCTCTCGCGCCCAGCGGGCACAGGCTGCGCGTCTCCTTATCGAGACCACAACGATGCCGATGGCCCAGGTTGCTTTCGCCGCCGGCTTCGCCAGCGTCCGCCAGTTCAACGAGACAGTGCAGGCAGTGTTCGCCTTGAGCGCAACCGAACTACGGCGTAAGGCGGCGGACCGTTCCGCATGGCACAAGGCTGGGCCCGCGGCCCCTCCGGCCCAAGGCCCTGGCCAGACGCTCACGCTTCGGCTTCCCTTCCGCGCCCCCCTCTGCGTCGACAACCTCTTCGGGCACCTCGCCGCTACGGCCGTACCGGGGGTGGAGGAAATGCGAGACGGAGCCTACCGCCGCACTCTCCGGCTCCCCCACGGCGCGGCGATCGTCGCACTCCGGCCCGCCGAGGACTGCATCTGGGCTTCGCTTTCGTTGGGCGACCTGCGGGACCTGACATCTGCCGTGGCGCGGTGCAGACGTCTCCTCGACCTGGATGCCGACCCAGAGGCGACCGACCACCTGCTGTGCGAGGACCCAGTGCTTGCGCCGCTGGTCCGGTCGGCGCCTGGGCGCCGGGTACCCCGCACGGTGGACGAACACGAAATGGCGGTCCGAGCCGTTCTCGGCCAACAGGTGTCCACGGCGGCGGCACGAACCCAGGCCGGGCGGCTCGCCGCTGCCTACGGGGAACCGGTCGACGACCCGGCCGGCGGCTTGTCCCGGACCTTTCCGAGCGCGATCGCCCTGGTCGAGGCTTTACCGGCAACCGCGCGACCCGCCGCCGGCCCGTTGCTCGCCGGGCCGAGGGCTCGCCAAGCGACCTTCGCCGGCCTCGTTGCTGCGCTCGCCGACGGGAAGATCGACCTCGGCCCCGGCGGCGACTGGGAAGAGGCACGGGCACAGCTGGGCCAGCTGGCCGGAGTGGGGCCATGGACCGTGGAGATCATCGCGATGCGGGCGCTCGGCGACCCCGATGCGTTCCCAATTACCGACCTCGGGGTGCAACGCGCAGTGCTCGCGGCCGGGCTACCCAAGGCCCCGAGCCATCTTGCAAAACGCGCCGAACGGTGGCGTCCGTGGCGGGCCTATGCGACCCAGTACCTGTGGGCCACGCTCGACCACCCGATCAACAACCTGCCAAAAAGGAGCCTCGCATGACATCTCCCCGCACCATCACGCTTACCACCACGGTGGACAGCCCGGTCGGGCCCTTGACACTGACCTCCAATGAGGGCCGGCTCACGGGACTGCATATGGCGGGCCAAGCTCACTCCCCGACCGACCAGGCCGGCTGGGCCACGGACGCAAGCGCCTTCCGGGACATCACCGAGCAGTTGACTGCCTACTTCGCAGGGGAGCTTAAGGAGTTCGACGTGGATCTGGACCTTGCCGGTACCGAGTTCCAGCGCAGGGTCTGGGGAGCGCTCTGCGAGATCCCGTACGGGGAGACCTGGAGCTACTCTCAGCTCGCCGGGAAAATCGGCAACAGCCGAGCCTGCCGGGCGGTGGGCCTGGCCAACGGCCGCAACCCTGTTGCCATCATCGTCCCCTGCCATCGTGTGATCGGAGCGAACGGGTCGCTCGTCGGCTATGGCGGCGGCCTTGACCGCAAGGTCCTGCTCCTCGAGCACGAGCGCAAGGTACAGAGCGTCGCCGGACGCCCGGCAACCGGTGTGAAAAACTGAAAGCGTGACGCGCCCTTCGCTTTACGATTTTGCCGGCGGTGGCCCTGCGCTGCTTCGGCTCGCGGCGGCCCACCATCAGCGCTGCCTGGACGACCCTGTGTTGAACCACCCCTTTTCGCACGGCGGGCACCCTCAACACGTCGAGCGCCTAGCCGGTTACTGGGGCGAAGTTTTCGGCGGGCCACCGAGTTATTCGACATCGTGCGGCGGGCAGTCGGCGATGCTCGAGATCCACGCGCACAACGAAATGGAAGACGACCTAGGCACCCGGTTCGTTGAGTGCTTCGTGAGGGCGGCAGACGATGCGGGCCTCCCCGACGACCCCGAGTTCCGCTCGGCGCTGCGCGCCTACATGGAGTGGGCGGTCAGCGATGTCGTGGTCTACTCGCCAAAAGCCTCGGTCGTGCCGGGCTCCCTGCCCGTGCCGCGTTGGTCGTGGGACGGGCTGAAGGTCCCACCCGCCGCGCGCTGAGCGCCGCAGCCTTCGCAGGGACCGACCGTTCTCCACCGTCGGTTCATGAGGGTGAGGTTTTCCCCGGCTCCGGGTCGATGGTGATCCCGAAGTGGGCGCATAAGGCCTTCACGTGGGCATGCAGCTCGTCGATGCTCGCCGTGTTGGCGGCTACCACCTTGGTGAGATCTGTATTTTCCTTCAGCAGATCGGTCAGGTTGGCCTCCACCTCGACGATCTGGGCCTCCACTGCGACGTCGCGCTCTATTCCTGCTCGGATGTGCCCCAGCAGAGCGGTCAGCGCTGTCTGGCTGCGGTTGGCCGCCGCCGCGACCAGGAAGCCGATGAACAACTCGGCCACGGTGGTAACGAGGTTGAGCGGGAAGTTGAAGCCTTCGCTGGTGAACCAGCTCGGCAACCAGTTCCCACTGGCTATGTGGCGACCTCCGAATGCGAAAACGAAGGTCCATGCCAGGACGACCACAAACCAGAAGATGATGTTCATCGGCCGCCCCATGGCCTCGGACACCCAGTTGGCAAAACGAAGAAAGGCGTCAGCCTGCGGCGGCTCTTCGACATCATCGGTGGGGATGGGCAACCCGCTTTTAGGTGCTTCCATCGTGGTAGCCACAACGCGTACCTCCTATTCAAAGCTCTCGCTCGGTACGCTACCGAACGGGTCAGGTAGCGTCTGGTTATGACATCGCTCAGTGAGCTCGGCCAGCGTGCCAAGGCAGCGAGCCTTGCTCTGGCGCTGGCTTCGACCGCCACAAAGGACG
>Ga0302325_10034868_pt1 | contig 10290 bp, 10 predicted proteins | sample Palsa_T0_2_FD_201948 | JGI IMG/M metagenome (GOLD analysis project Ga0302325, IMG submission 201948) | Peat permafrost microbial communities from Stordalen Mire near Abisko, Sweden - Palsa_T0_2 | ecosystem: Environmental > Terrestrial > Soil > Palsa > Peat permafrost | place: Sweden: Abisko...
AGTCCCAACCACGCTGAATTAAAGTCAGTCTGGCCTGGGGGCAGTAGCTGGCTGTCGGGCCTACGGGTGGCTCAAGGGCGGCCGAGAACCGCGATGCGCTGCCTGCGGCTCCCCAGGATCTGACCTGTACCGGATTATGGGAGATAAATTCGGATTCTAGGTCGCATATCTCTCAAATATTCCGGTATAAGTATGCCCTGGTTAGGAAGTAGCCGCGCGGCCCGGCCTTCTGAATCCGGCATAAGTGGCGAAAGCGGGCCGGAGACGGGCGGAATCGGGATGGTGAGCAGTCATGAGCGGTCGTGAGCGGGCCCCGCCGACCTGGGTCGGCTGGGTGGGCGTCCGCCTGCGCGGCCGGGCCCAGCGCCCGGTCCTGTGACCTGCGGTCAGGTCTGCTCGGACGCCGGGTCCTGGGCGCTCGCGGCGGCGGGCGCGGCGGCGGGCGCGGCGGCGGCGGCCCGGCGCTTGGTCACCAGGCGCGCCGCTTGCTCGGCCCCGCGCGGCACGCCGCCCGCCTGGGACATCTCCAGCACGAAGCTGGTCGCTGCCTGGACTCCGTTCAGGAAGAGCTCGTCCTGCTGGGCCTTCGTCAGGTCGAACTGCGTCGCCGTCAGGTTCGCGTTGTCCACGAAGATGGTCCGCGCGGCGGTGGTCTCATCGACGAAGTTCGTGTCCCACTCGCTCAGCACCGTGTGCATCGTGCCGAGCGCCACGCTCAGCGCGGAGTCGCACGCCTGAGTCGCCGGGAAGGACGTCTGCAGCGCGGACAGCTTGACCCCGATCGTCGGCCAGCGCGGCGGCCCGCCGTCCTCGCGGTCGAACGCATTGATCGGGAAGTTCGCCAGGACGCCCCCGTCGACCCAGGTGACCGACCCGGCGTCGTAGTGCTGCTGGATCGAGCTGCCGCCCGGCAGCGGCACGCTGATGTTGGCCGCCTCGGCCTCGATCGTGACAGGCTCGAAGAAGAACGGGATGGACATCGACGCGCGGACCGCCGCGACGACCTCCTGCTCCCCGGCGGCAAGGCCGTACCAGCTGTAGTTCCAGGGCAGCCGGACAAGCTGCATGCGGGTGATGTCCGAGGTGTGCACGAGCAGCCGGTACCGCCGCTCGGGCGGCAGGCTCATCCCGGGATCGTCCGCCTGGTCGATCCGCAGGTCGCCGAACGTCCGAACCCCCAGCCCGGCCATGATCGGCTCCAGCCACTCCGCCAGGTACGTGCCCGGGTAGAGCCCGATCTTGCGGGCCAGGATGGCCACGTCAGCGGCCTTCTCCGCGACCGGGCCCAGGTGATCGAGGAAGTGGTGGATCTTGCCCTCGGGCATGAAGTTGGTGAAGTCCACCGAGGCTAGGTAGCCGCGTAGTGCCGTCATCGGCTGCCCGGCCCTGGACAGCGCGGCGACCAGGCTCGCGGCAATGGCGCCCGCGCTCGTCCCGGCGACGCGGGCGAACGAGTACCCGGCCTCGTCCAGCACCAGCACCGCGCCCGCGAGCCCGATCCCCTTCACGCCGCCGCCCTCGAGCACCAGGTCGGCACGCAGCTGCCTGCCGCGCTGGGGATCCGCCGGGTTCTGATATCCGTCGACCTGGCGCAGGTGCTCCGCCGCGGCCATGAACTCCTCCTGGAGCTGCGGCCCGCGCGCGTAGCCCCGCGCGCTCGCGGCGTCGATCCGCACATCGAGCGAAGACGATGAGCTGGACGGGACGGGACTGGTCACCGGCGCCTCCTGGTCGGGCTGGTCTTACTGGTCGGGCTAATCCTTCTGGCCGGGCTTGTCATTGACCGGGCTTGTTATTGACCGGGCTGGTCGTTCGGACGCGGCTGGTCCTTCGGCCCTGCGGCCTGTCAGCATTCTGCGCCCTGGCGGGGCCGCCCGGAAGTGGATAACTCCCTCGACGGAAGAAAACCGGGTCCCGGCGGAGTTGGCTAGGTACGTGATCGACGTACCGCTCTCCGTTCTGGATCTTTCCCCGGTCGCTGCTGGCACGACATCGGGCCAGGCGCTGCAGCACACCACCGAGCTGGCCAGGCGCGCCGAGGAGCTGGGCTACCACCGGTTCTGGGTCGCCGAGCACCACAACATGCCGGCGATCGCCAGCTCCGCGCCCGCCGTGCTGATCGCGCACCTGGCGGCGAGCACGTCCGCCATCCGGGTCGGCTCCGGCGGCGTGATGCTGCCCAACCACGCGCCGCTGGTGGTCGCGGAGCAGTTCGGCACCCTGGAGGCGCTCCATCCAGGCCGGATCGACCTGGGCATCGGCCGCGCGCCCGGCACCGACCAGGTGACCGCGCTGGCGCTGCGCCGCACCATGGAGGGGCTGTCCGGCGACGCGTTCCCGAGGGAGCTGCTGGACCTGATCGAGTTCTTCACCGGCGGGGACCCGGCGGCGCGGATCACCGCGACGCCCGGGCGCGGCGACATGCCGGCCATCTGGCTGCTCGGCTCCAGCGGGTTCAGCGCCCAGCTCGCCGGGATGCTCGGGCTGCCGTTCTCGTTCGCGCACCATTTCATGGCGGTCAACACGGTGCCCGCGCTGGCCCTGTACCGGCAGCATTTCCGTCCGTCGCAGTGGCTGGACCGGCCGCGCGCGATGGTGGCGGTCAGCGCGATCTGCGCGGACACCGACGAACGCGCCCGGTGGCTGGCCGGGCCGGCCGCGCTGTCGTTCCTCCGGCTGCGCGCCGGGATGCCGGAGCCGCTGGCCAGCCCGGAGGACGCGGCCGCTTACCCGTACACCGAGCTCGACAGGGAGTTCACCCGGCAGCGCGCCGAGGGCCAGGCGCTCGGGTCGCCGGAGACCGTACGGCGGCAGCTCGCCGGGCTGCTGGAGCGCACCGGCGCCGACGAGCTGATGCTCACCGCGATGGTGTACGACATCGAGGACCGGATCCGGTCCTTCGAGCTGATCGCCGAGAAGGTGGCCGGCGGGCTGGCCAGGCAGGCCGGCTGAGCCAGGCCGCGCGATGCCCGGCCGGGCTCCGGGCCATCGAGGCCGGCCATCGCCGAGACTTACCGGATACAGTGCGTAACGAATAATCCGGAGTACTCATGCGAGCAGAGCCGCCGCCCGCCGGGGAGCCGGAGCGTCAGGCTTACTCGTCTGATTCCGCCGCGCGGTCGGCGCGCTCGTAGATCGGCAACTCCCCGCCGTTCCCCGGCCAGAACGCGTTGGGGTCGGCGTGCGTCCAGATGCGGCCGTCCCGTGGATCGATGTACGGGCTGCCGAAATCTCCCGGGTGGTCGACCTCCTCGTGGTCACCACCCGGCTGATCGTTACGCAAGTAGATGTGCCCCATCGCAGTTCCTCCTGCTGGCGTGCGGAGGACGGCAGGTTACCGCCCGGGCACCGAGCATGCCAGGTGCGCGGTCAGCAGGTTGGGATCCTTGCCCGTGACATAGGCGGCGCTCGTGACGTCGACGGTGTGGCCGGTGACGGCAACGGACGAGGGGTTGGACAGGCCGTCCGCCGCGGTCAGAACGGTCGTGTGCGTGCCGTCCGGCCGGATCAGCGCGACCTGGCTGATGGCGTTCTGGGCAGCGAGCACGGTGTCGCCGGAGCCGCTGGTGAAGGAGAAGTCGTCGATGGCGGTGACGCCGCTGGCGGCGATCCGGATCGTCCCGGCCACGCCGCCGGGCAGGATCGGGATCCGCAGCAGCAGGCCCTTGTCAGTGTTGCTGGCCCAGACGGCGCCGTCATGCACCTTGAGCCCGTTGGCGCCCAGGAAGCCCGCGCTCTGCAGATCCGGGCCGCTTGCCCAGACCACCGGCGTGCCTCCGCTCACCGGTACCCGCCAGATGACGCCCAGCGCCGAGTCCGTGACGTAGAGCATCCCGGTGCCCCTGTCGATGGCCAGCCCGTTGGCCAGGCTGTCGGCCGGCAGCGCCGCGATCCTGACGGGCTGGCCGCCCGGGCGCACCCGCCAGACGCCGGTCAGCGCGGCCGTCCCGGTGTCGTAGTTGACGAAGCGGGTGCCGTCGCGGGCGATGACGATGCCGGCCAGGAACTCCGGAGCGCCGAGGACCGGGACTTTCGAGCCCGCCGGGGGCGCCGGCAGCGTCGCCAGCACCTGCACGCCGCCGCCGCGGGTCACCCGGGCGATCTGGTGCGCGAACGCGAACGTCACGTCCGGGGCGCCGTCACGCTCCAGCGCGATGTTCTCCGGCTGCTGCCCGGTGGCGATATCGAAATGCGCGATGATCCGGGCATGCGACACCGGCGGCGTCGCGGCCAGGGCCGGCCCGGCCGTCGCCGCCGTGGCGGCGGTCGCGGCCAGGGAGATCGCCGCCGCGCCGGACAGCACCAGGAAACGCTTACTGAGCATGATGCCCCTCCCCGCAGAACTGCCGAAAGCCTTGCCCGGAAAGGGTAAGTGCCGCCCGGCTCAGTTCACCAGGCCCAAAAACGGCTCAGTTCACCAGGCCCAAAAAGACGCCAGATCCGGAGATCACCCGGGACCTGCGCCTGGCCGCTGCTACTCGTCCGGATTCACTACGCCAGGCGGTGCGTACTCCCTGATCGGCACGTCGCAGCGCACGCGTCCCCCGCCCCGCCACAGCCCGACGGGGATCGATGTGCCGATCATGTCGCGGGTCAGCAGGTAATACAGGTCAGCGCGGTCCAGCACCGGGTGGCCGGCCAGCGACAGGATGATGTCACCCGGCCGCAGGTCGCAGCCGATGTCCGCGGCGACCCGGGTGATGACGGGCGCATGCCGTAGCTGTCCCTCGACGTTCTCGACCCGGCTCGCGACGGCGACTCCGAGGGCGCCCCTGCGGACGTCCCCGTACTGCAGGATCTGCGCCGCGATCCAGTCGACCGTCTCGCCGGGGACCGCGAAGCCGATACCCACCGCGCGGGTGTCGATGCAGGTGTTGACCCCGAGTACCTGGCCGGCCGCGTCGACGAGCGGGCCGCCGCTGTTGCCCGGGTTGATCGCGGCGTCGGTCTGGATGGCGCGTTCCAGCGGGCGGCCCCGCGTGGTCGGGATGGTGCGCGCGATGCCGGACACGATCCCGATGCTGACGGACTCGGTGTAGTCGCCTAACGGGCTGCCCATGGCGAGGCAGATCTCGCCCAGCACCGGCGGATGAGTCCGGACGCTCAGCGGGGGCGGCAGCGGGCCCGCGGCGCGCACCACCGCGAGGTCGGTCAGCGGGTCGGCACCCACCAGGACGGCCGGCCGGGCGAGCCCGGTGGCGAACTGGATCTGCAGCTCGGCGCCGCACTCGGTGACAACGTGGTGGTTGGTGACGACGTGGCCTGCCTCGTCGATGAGGAAGCCGGACCCGGTGCAGATCCCGTCCGGCGACTCGCCCCGGATGGTGGCGACGGCGGGGCGGCACCGGGCCGCGATCGTGATGACGTCGATGCTGAACTGCTCGAGTGCCGTCCTGGGCGGCCCGTTCACACCATCACCGAGTCGTCGGTCACCTCGGCGAACAGCGTCTTGCCGCCGAACCGGGACTGGAGCTGATGGTCGAAGTGGTCGGCGATCGCCGTGGCCGCGTCCAGGCTCGCGCGGACGATCTCCACGGTCAGCTGCTCGCCGTACAGCTCAAGCGCGTAGAGGACCTCGTTGCCCGGCGTATGAAAGACCCGGCCCACGGTGATGTTCAGGTTGATGTCGTTGAGCGCCTCCAGCAGTGCCGGCGTGCGCGGCACCTCGACGACCATCGGGGCGAACAGCCGCACGGACGGCGGATCCTCGATGCTCCGGACGAAGCACATCGTGCTGCCGTAGCGGATCCGGATGTCACCGTCGGCGTCGCGGCTGACCTCGTCTACATCGAGGATCTGCGCCACGGCCCAGCCGAGCCATTCGGTCAGGGTCGTCGGCGCCTGGCCATCCTCGCTAGCGTGCCCAGCCTCGCCAGCGTTGCCGGCCTGGCCGGTCTCAGCCGGGGGTGCCGCCTCGCCCCAGTCGGGCGCCACGACGGGATGGGGCGCCACGACGGGATTGTCGGTCACCGTGGCCTGGGAGGGGACCGGCATGTGAACCGGATCCGACTCGCCGAACGCCGTGAACACCGCGGCGACGACCTCGCGCAGCGCCGCTGAGTCGGCGCAGGACCGCAGGTAACCCAGTTCGGCGGCGGCTGCCCGGGCGGGCGCGGCGCCGCCGAGGCGGCGTGCGCTCAGCTCGGCGACGACCAGCTCACGCGATTCGCCGTCGCTGGCGAGCCACCCGTCGATGAGCGTCGGCCAGGCATCGCCGACGAACGCCGGCCCGGGCCTGGCGCCGTACCGTGCCTGCAGCGCCCGGTGGGCAGGCTGCGGGAGCCCGAGGTCGTGGGCCAGCTGACCCAGCAGGGCCGGCGGGAGGTTGTCCCAGGAGAAGCGATACCGCGGCATTTCTCGTCCCTCGCCCTCGGGTCTGCCAGGTCACCTTCCTACGATGACAGACCCGGCGCCCGTTGCCCCCTCATGCCGCCCCCGTTCTCAGTCTTGGCTGGCCGGCCTGGGTTCGCCGGCCTTGGTTCGCCGCTACGCCTGGGCTAGCTGGGCCAGCTGGCGACAGGGACGTTCCAGGTATGGATGACCGGCTCGTCGTGCTCGTAGTCCAGCGTGCACAGGGTGCCGGTGTCCAGCCGGAACAGCCGCCCGCTGGACGGGTCGAGCAGCAGCCAGCGGGCGGTCAGCACGCGCAGCAGGTGGCCGTGCGCCACGACCGCCACGTTGCCCTCGTCCAGCAGCGGCCGCAGCCGGCCGAGCACGGCGTCGACCCGGCTGCCCACCTGGGCGATGGTCTCGCCCGGGTGGGCGGCGTCCCCGGGGATGACCCCGTCGCGCCAGAGGTACCAGTCCGGCCGCGACGCCTGAATCTGCGCCGTGGTCAGGCCCTCGTAGCCGCCGTAATCCCACTCCTGCAGGTCCGGATCCTGCCGTGCGCCGGTGAGCCCGGCGAGCTCCGCCGTCCGCACCGCCCGCGATGCGGGGCTGGTGAACACGGCGCTGATCTTCAGCCGGGCGAGCGCCGGGGCCAGCGCGGCCGCGTTGGCCTCGCCCTCGGCGGTCAGCGGGACGTCGGTACGGCCGGTGTGCTGGCCCGACTTGCTCCACTCGGTCTCGCCGTGCCGCACGAGGATCAGCTCTCCCATGGGTCCCCATCATCGCCTAAGGAGCCGGGCCCGGCGCATATCCCGAGCGGGGAAATGCGCCGAATCCCGAACTGATACATGTAGGGTAACGTATGGTACCCTACATGTATGGTGAAGACGACGGTGTACCTGCCGGACGATCTCAAGCAGCGGCTGGCACAGGCGGCGGTGATCTCCGGCGAGTCCGAGGCCCGGATCATCCGCAGCGCGCTCGAGGAGCGGCTCGCGGGGATGCTCAGCCGCCCGACGCCACACTGGGGAATGATCGATTTCGGTGATCCCGACCTGCCGTACAAGGTCGACGAGATCCTTGCCGAGGGATTCGGCGAGCAGTGATCATCTGCGACACGAGCGCTCTCATCGCCGTCTACGGTGCCGACCAGCCCGCCCAGGGCCAAGTCGAGCGGGTGCTCAGATCCGACCCCGGGCCGCTAGTCCTGTCGCCTTTTGTCCTCGCCGAGCTGGACTACATAGTCAACCGCGCCGCACGTGTCAGCGGTGAGCTCACGATGCTGACCGATGTGGCGAGCGGCGTTTACAGCCTCGCCGAGTTCGGCCGGGCCGATGTCGCGCAGGCCACTGCAGTCATCGAGCGCTACGCGGACAACAACATCGGCCTGGCCGATGCCTCGATCGTCGTCCTCGCGGCGAGGTACGCCACCACCCGGGTGCTGACCTTCGACGAGCGGCATTTCCGTGCCATCCGGCCGCTGCACGCGGAGGCCTTCACGATCCTGCCGGCCGACGCCTGACTCACCTGTCCGGGCGAGCGCCTGGGACTGAACTGGGCGGCCGGCGCCTGGTTCAGCCTGCCGCCATGCTGGCGTGCAGGTCGTGCAAGGCGCGGGCGGGCGCCAGCGAGGTCTGCGTGGCGAGCTGCCGCGGCGCTTCCTCGCCGCGCAGCACGGCCTCGATGTGCGCGATGGCGGCGGTGAACGAGGGCTCGTCGCCGGCCGCCTGGTAGCTCCGGGCTTCCGCCCCTGCCGCAAGCACCTCGAGCCGGTCGGCCGGGCCGGGGTGGAACGGGTTCGTCAGGTGGATCTGGCCGGTCGTCCCCAGCAGCCGGGTGAACGTGTCGTAACTGCGGCGCAGGCCGCAGGACAGCAGCAGCCGGCGCCCGCCGTCGAAGCCGAGGCTGCCGGCGGTCTCCACGTCGACATCCTGCCCGCCGAAGTCTGCCGCCGCCCAGGCGCTCAGGAAGCCTGCCCCGAACAGCTCCAGGGCCAGCCGGACCGGGTAGCAGCCCACGTCGTTCAGCGCGCCGCCGCCGAGCTCGCTGGACAGCCTGATGTCATCGCCGCGGCTGAGCTGGAAATGGAAACTTGACTGGATCTCCCGCAGCTCGCCGATCGCGCCGCCCGCCAGCAGGCCGGTGAGCCGCGAGAACTGGTCACGGAACGGGAAGACGAACGCCTCCCAGAGCAGCGTCCCCGTCTCCTCGGCCACGGCAAGGACGCGCTCGGTCTCCGCGAGCGTGACGCAGAGCGGCTTCTCGCACAGCACGGGTTTGCCCGCGCGCAGCGCGCTGATGGTCCACTCGGCGTGCAGCGCGTTCGGCAGCGGGATGTAGAGGGCGTCCACCGCCGGGTCGTCGATCAGCCGCTGGTATCCCGCGATTGCCCGCTCGACCCCGTTCTCCTGAGCGAACAGCTCGGCGCGCTCCTGGTCGCGCCCCGCGACCGCGGCGGCCACGCCGCCGGCGCGGCGCAGGCCGGGCAGGAACGCGGTCCGGGCGATCCTGGCGGTGCCGATGATTCCCCAGCGCACGGGCCCGGTACCGGCCATCTCCGCTTTAGTCCTGTCTCTCGCCGGCCCCGGTCAGCGGGTCATCGCCTGCTTGACGAGGGTGCGCCCGAAGTCCCACATCAGGCCGGTGCCCTGGTGCGCTTCGTCCATCACGGCGGCGAAGGCGTCGCAGAACTGGGCCACCTCGGCGTCCCCGATCGTCAGCGGCGGCAGCAGCTTGATTACCTCCATGTGGTCGCCGGCCACCTGGGTGAGGATGCGGTGCTGCTGGAACAACGCGACGACGACCATCTGCGCGAAAAGGCCGTGCCTGGCTGCCTGCAGCATGTTCCAGCCCGCCCTGAGCCGCAGCGAGCGGGGCCTGCCGAACTCCAGCCCGATCATCAGGCCGCGTCCGCGCACCTCGGTGAGCAGCTCGTACTCACTCGCCATGTCCGTGAGCCGGTCCGCCAGCGCCTTCCCGGTCCGCTCGGCGCTGCTGACGAGCTGCTCGTCCTCGATGACCGACAGGGAGGCCAGCCCGGCGGCCATGGCGGACGCGTTGGAGCCGAAGGTCGAGTCGTGCACCAGCACCCGGTCCATGGAGGAGTAGACCTTCTCGAAGATCCAGCCCCTGGCCAGCGTCGCGCCTACCGGGACGAACCCGCCGGACAGCGCCTTCGCGACGGTGATGATGTCGGGCCTGACCTCCTCGTGCTGGTAGCCGAAGAACCGCCCGGTCCGGCCGATGCCTGTCTGCACCTCGTCGCAGATCAGCAGGGCCCCGTGGTCGTGCAGCAGGGCCCGGGCGGCGGTGAGGAATCCCGGCGGCGGTACCTGCACGCCCTTGCCCTGGATCGGCTCGACGATGAGCGCGGCGACGTCTCCGCCGCGGAGCTCGGCTGCCAGCGCGTCAATGTCCCCGAACGGGATCCGGGTGTCGGCGAGCAGCGGGTCGAAGCCGCGCCGGAACTCGGCCGAGCCGTTCACCGACAGCGAGCCGACCGTCAGGCCGTGGTAGCCACGGTCGCAGTAGAGGATCCGCGGCCGGCCTGTCGCGTACCTGGCGAACTTCAGCGCGGCCTCGACCGCCTCGGTGCCGCTGTTGCAGAAGTAAACCCGGTCCATTCCCGGCGCCTTGGCCAGTAGCTGCTCGGCGAGCAGGCCGGGCAGCAGCGCGCAGTCGAACTGGACCAGGTCCGCGAGCCCGCCGTCGAGCACGTCGCTCAGCGTCCTGCGGACCACCGGATGATTGCGGCCCACGGCAAAGACGCCGAAGCCGCTGAGGAAGTCCAGATAGCGGCTGCCGTCGCGGTCGTAGAGGTAGCAGCCTTCCCCTCGCTCGTAGACCTTGTCGAAGCCGATGGCATGCAGCATCCGCGGCAGCTGGGGGTTCAGGTGGCGGGCATGCAGTTCGTATCCCTGATCACGCCGGGCGGCGAGGAGGCCTGGCAAGTCGAATCCC
>Ga0302325_10034869_pt1 | contig 10290 bp, 7 predicted proteins | sample Palsa_T0_2_FD_201948 | JGI IMG/M metagenome (GOLD analysis project Ga0302325, IMG submission 201948) | Peat permafrost microbial communities from Stordalen Mire near Abisko, Sweden - Palsa_T0_2 | ecosystem: Environmental > Terrestrial > Soil > Palsa > Peat permafrost | place: Sweden: Abisko...
CGGTCGCGGTGAGCGCCGGCGCCGCCGCTTGCCACGACGATCTCGTCCTCGAGGCCGCGGAGGGAACCGCGTCGCCGCCGCCGCGGCGAGGGCCGAGGAGCCGGACGGCGCGGGGGCCCTCATCCTTCCCGGCCTCCGCGGGCTCCACCGCTTCGACACCGTGATCTCGCAAGCGGCGACCTCGCAGCGGCGTCCTGAGGGCCGGGGGCTCCAGCCGCCGGTCGAACGACCGGCCCCGCCTCGGGCCGTTCGCCTCAGTCCGAGGCAGCGACGGGATCGAGCACGAGCGCCGCGCTCCCGTCCTGGAGCTGGGCGAGCGAGTAGGTGTAGAAGACCGGCAGCGTCAGCCGGTCGATCGTCGCGGCCTCGGACTTGTCCGAGGAGGTCGGGAGTGGCGGCGTGGCGAGCGGGAGCGTCTTGTCGAGCGGCTCGGAGAGCTGATGGGTCAGGTCGCTCTTCTGGAAGTACAGGAGCGTCGTTGCGGTCTCGCCCGGCGGCGGCGGCATGAAGGTGACCAGCGAGTTGATCGCCGGGGTGAACTTGAAGGTGTAGAGCGCCACCTCGAGCGCCTCGCGGCGGACGAGCCGACCGCGCAGCACCGTTGAGTCGCCGGAGGAGATCGAGCAGCTCGGGCCGAGGCCGCAGAACTCGTCCGTCCAGGTGCCCGTCGTGGCGTAGAAGGCGATGTTCGCGTTCGAGGTCGGTGTCTTGCGCACCGCGACCTCCGAGATCGACACCTTGTGCGTGCCGCTCGTGACCGTCGGCGCCTCCGCGACGACCCCGACCAGCTGCGCCCCGTTCTTGTTGAGGTGGTACTGCGCCGCGACGTGGTTCGCGATCGCGGTCTCCATCGCCGCGGTCGACCCCGAGGGCGGCTTCCAGTTCGACCAGGGCGCGGCCTTCTGGACGCCGGGCTGGATCACCAGCACGATCAGCCCTGCGACCGCAGCCACGAAGACGCCCGCAAGCGAGATGTAGGCGAGCGCGAAGCGGGCCGTGTAGCGCCGCGGCTCGTCGAAGCTCGGGGGTCTCGTCACGACGGGCGAGCGCGCCTGGGCGGCGCTCGCCGTCGCGACCGCTGCCTCGTCGAGTTCCTCCTCAAGCCCCTCGGGGGCCGTCTCGGGGACGGCCACGTCTTCCGGTTGGGGATCCCCGGCCGGCATGTGCGTCGCTGCCGGACCGCCGTCCGCAGCCGTGTCCGTCTCGACGGGTGTCTGGGATTCGCTGTTCGTGTCGATCGGTTCAGTGCTCATGCGTTCACCCCGGTCCTGCGCGGCGGGCTCGATCGTCGTCGTGCATCGGGACGCGCGACCAGTTCATCATCCGAGGCCAGGCCGCCTCGTCGGTCCAGTCGATCTCGGGCTTGACGAAATGCTGTGCGTCGAGGAGGCGCACGAGGTCGTCGCCGTAGATCTCCTTCTGCGCCATCACGGCGTCGGCGACCGCCTCGATCTTCTCCTTGTTGACGAGGATCAGGTTGTAGGCGGTCACGAACGCCTGACCGATGAACTGCGAGGCGAAGCCGCGCTTGCGCGGGTCGCCCAGCACGGCCGCGATCGGATCCGCGGTCTGGCCGCCGCCCGAGGTCCGGTTGAGAAGGCGGCCGCCGATGTCCTCGAAGCGCTTCTGAATCCGCTCGCGCGTCTGCTCCTCGCTCTCGTCGGGGAACGTCCTGCCGTGCAGGTCGATCGGGAGCGGGGACATCCCGGCGGCGCCGGCCATCATCGAGGCGGTGTAGGTGGCCGACCAGAGGTCGCCGCCGACGCCCTGGGAGTTCTCGCCGTAGAAGGCGAACTCGGCCGCCATCGCGCCGACACCGTGGATCAGGTCGCCGAAGAGCGTGCTCTGGAAGGCGCCGAAGCGCTCCTCCTTCTCGAAGGACTGGTGGTGGCCGAGCGAGTTGCCGCGCATCCGGATCGAGAGTCGGCTCGACTCGAGCTCGGGTCGGTACACGTGCGCCGCGGCGGCATGCCCCGCCTCGTGGATCGCGACGGCGCGGGCGTCGTCCTCGGTGTACTTCACGTTGACGGCGGTACCGGACTCGATGACCGTCATCGCGTCGACGAGGTGCTCCCAGGTGAACGCGGCGCGACCCTCGTGGTGGGCGTTGGTGAGCGCCATCGAGCAGATCTGATCGATCATCGCCGGCGAGTAGCCGTTCGTGATGCGCGCGATCTCGTCGCGGCGCTCGGGCGTGTCGAGGTCGGGGTCGTGGGCGACCTTCGCGAGGTAGAGGTCGAACACGTCCTTGCGGTCGTCCTTGGTCGGTGTCCGGAAGGTGACGTGACGGCCCATCCGCCCCGGGCGCGTGAGCGCAGGGTCGAGGTTCCCCACGGGAACGTTCGTCGCGCCGATGAAGTAGATCTGCGCCCCCGTCGGCCGCGGTGGCGGGAGGCGGAGCCGGAAGCGCCCGACCCGCAGCGGGACGATGAAGATCGCGTCGAGGAACGAGTTCATCTTGCTCGTGAAGATGCGGCGGAAGAAGGGCGGGTTGTCGATCCCGTCCATCACGACGAGCAGCTGGTTGAGCGCGAGCCCGCCGCCCATCCCGCCCATGCCCGGGAACATGCCCTGGTTGACGATGTTGCCGATCTTCTGCACGACCGGCGGGTAGGGTGACGTTCGCTCCGGCGCGCGCTGCTCGAACATCCAGTCGCGCCACGCCGCGCTCTCGCAGATGAGGTCGCCGCTGGGATTGAGCGCGCCGTTGGGGCCGAAGTACTCCCTGCCCCAGGCTGTCATCGAGGAGCGGGCACCGCCCAGGGACTGGCGGCGCATCCCGACGGCGTCGATCTCGTCGATGAAGACGATGCACTGCCCGCCCCACTTGCGGGCGAGGCGCTTGGCCTTCATCGCCAGGAAGCGGACGATGATCGCGTCGATGCCGATGAAGGTCTGGGCGAACCCCGAGCCGGGGATCGAGACGAACGGCGAGTTGAATCCGGTCGCGATCGCCTTCGCCATCATCGTCTTGCCCGTGCCGGGCGCCCCGAGGAAGAGCAGGCCGCGCTCGCGCTTGCCTCCGGCGCCCTCGAACACCTCGCCCGACTGCCAGAGCGTGACGACGCGGCGGATGTCCTCCTTGGCCTCCGCCTGGCCGCGGACGTGGTCGAGCTTCACGCCCCACTCGGCGTCTCCGGGCTCGTAGCCGCGGATCTGGGAGACGCCCATCAGGAGCATCGGTCCCATGAAGATGAGGAAGTTCGCAAAGAAGAGGAAGAAGATCTGGAAGACGTAGACGAGCGCTGTCGGGTCGTGGACGACCTTGGAGATCTTCCCGAAGAGCGCGGTCGAGGTGCCGAGCCAGGTGATGTTCGAGCCCGGCTTGGCGGTCTCGAGCTGGATCAGGTAGACGAGCGTGATGAGCCCGCCGATCTTGATGACGAAGAGGCGGAAGAACCAGCGCCACGTCCAGGCGCGCCGACGGTTCGTCGTGTCCTCCTCGCGCAGGCGCGTGTCATCGGTGCCAAAGAGGCTCGGCCAGGGAACGACGCGGCGTACGAGCAGCTCGACGAGACCGCGGAAGCAGATGATCAACGCGAGCGTCGCGAGGAGGGCCTTCGCCACCCCCCAACCGTCGTGGTGGTGCAGCCACCAGAAGACCGAGGGGCTCGTGAGCACTGCGACGATCGTCGCCGCGCGGGTCAGTCTCCGTAGTTCCCGCGAGAGGTAGGCGTGCGACTCGGTGATCGCCGCGGTGCCGACCGGGCCGGGTACGGGAGCGGTGACCGTCGCCATGACCGCTTAGACTAGCGCCGATTGCGGCGAACCCGCTAGGGACGCCGGGGCCGATCCTTAGGAAGTTCTTAGCACGGCCGCCGATGCGTCGCCACTCCGCCCGAGAGCAGGGGATTTCTGCCTCCGCTGCTACAGTCAGCCGATGGAGCCCCCGCGCCCCGGCGAGCCTGGTCGCCGCGATTCTGCGCCCGCGAACGGGCCGATCGCCGCGGCATGCGCCCGCCCCGACGGGGGCCGTTGGGTCTCGCGCGGTCGGGTCCGCACCGGAGCCGGGTAAGGGTGCTCGTGTGAGGCGTCTCGGGCTCGCTCTCGTCGCGCTCGTCGTCTCGGCGTGCCTGGCCGCCGTCGCCGGGCACGCGGCGCGACCGGCCGCCGCGGTCGGTCGCCTCGCCGCCGTTCGCTCCGGCGCCTCGGCGCGGTTCGTGGGTTCGATGCCGGGCGTCGAGCCCGCGGTCAGCTCCAACTGGGGCGGATATGTCGCGCTCGGCCCGGGCTCGACCGCGACGACGGCGAGCCCCTCGATGACCTTCACCGACGTGACCGGGCAGTGGGTCGAGCCGAAGGCCGTTTGCAGCGGAGCCGCGAGCTCGGTCGCGCTCTGGGTCGGGCTCGGCGGCTACAGCACGGACTCGCAGACGCTCGAGCAGACGGGCACGTCGGCCGACTGCAGCTCCGCGGGAACGCCGAGCTACTACGCCTGGTACGAGCTCGTCCCCGCCAACTCCGTCACGATCAGCCTGAAGATATTCCCGGGCAACGTGATCGCCTCGAGCGTGGTCGCCGTCGGCGGTGACATCCTCGTCCAGGTGACCGACAGGACACGCGGAACGAGGTTCACCAAGCGCATCGCGATGGCCTCGCCCGACCTCACCTCGGCCGAGTGGATCGCCGAGGCGCCCGCCGAGTGCAGCTCGAACACGGCCTGCAAGCAGCTCGCGCTCACGGACTTCGGCAGCGTGAGCTTCGCGCGCACCTACGCCGTCGGCAACGACGCCGACGGCACGATCACCGGGCCGGGCTGGTCTGCGACCGCGATTCAGCTCGTCCCGCACGCGCAACGCTTCTACGGCGCCTCGAATCAGTCGACCTCCGGTACGCCCGGGGCAGGCGCGATGCCCTACGGGCTGACCGCCAACGGCACCGGTTTCACGATCACGTGGCAGGCGAACGCCTCCACCGCGGCGCCTACGGCCGCGTAAGCCGGGCCCGCGGGCGCGCTTGGACGCGCCTTGCCCCGTGGGCCGCCCGGTCGGCGCCTCGTGCCCGCCGCTCCCCGACGCCGCCGCGTGCGAAGTCGACACGCCGGGAGAGGCCCCGGCCGCCGGTCACGCCATCCGGCCCCCGCCGCGCGCCCGGCGTCCTCGTTCAGCCGTCGTCTGCGAGCGCGTTTGTCATCGCGTGCTTGAGCGGGAGTGGAACCAGGAGCTCCGACCGTGGAGGTTCCTCGCAGGCGACGACCGCGGCCTTGTGCGTGTCCCCGACGAGCGCGGTCCTCGCCGCGGTCGCCGCGCGCTGGCGCGACCCGGCCTGGCAGGTCTGGGTCTTCGCCTTCCTGGAGGGTGGGGGGGCGGTCAGTCTGATGTGGAGCCCCGGCAGGGTCGAGCCGCCCGTGGAGGCCGACGCGACGCTCGCCGCATACACCGTCCCTGCCGACACGACGACCGCGACGGCGACCACCGCTGCAACCCGGAGGCACACGAGGGTCATCGGGAGCAAGTGTACGCCCTCGTTTGTCTCGATGCATGCGCGGTTCCCCGATGCGCCCGGGTCGTGGGCGTCCGAAACTCCGGCAGGAGCGGCCCAGACAGCGCGCCCGTGCGCCCGGTTCGACGCAGCGGCGAGACCGTCGGGCACGCGCTCGCCCGCGGTCCTCGTGGGGCGCGCCAGGTCGTGTGTACCGGACCATGGCCGCCCTGCCGGTCGATCCGTCGCTCGCTCTGCGAGCTGCACCCGGGCGCGCGAGAGGCGTACGACCCTCGCCCCGGCCGCAGCGGGACGTCCGGCCGGCGACCGAGTCGCGTTGCCGGGGTCGGGCGGCCGCAGCAGATCGCCTCGTCTCCCGCCGCCACACGGGAGGATCGAGGCGCGCGGCCATCGATCGATGTCCCTGCGCTCGCGTCCTCGTCTGATGGCGACCACCGCACACCACCGGATCGAGCGCGTCGAACTCGATCTGCATCCGCTGCCCGCAGCGTCCTTCGCGGTGCGGTGCCCCGCCCCGCGGCTGTCTCGGCCCCCCGATGGCGAACGCGACGCCCGGCGCGTATGACGGCCGGATACTCGGGGACCCCGCAGGCGCGCAAGCTCGGCATCAAGCCCGGCCACCGCGTCTCGCTCGACGCGCCGCCTCCGGGATGGACGCTCCTCGACCCGCCGCCGGGCCTCGTGCCCGTCGACCCGCCCGGAGCGGCAGATGTGCTCGTCGCGTTCTTCCGAGGCGCAGACGAGCTGCCCCGCCGCTTGCCGGAGCTCGTGCGGCGGATCTATCCGGCCGGGGCGCTGTGGATCGCATGGCCGCGCCGGGCGGCGGGGCACGAGAGCGACATCACCGATGCCATCGTGCGCGTCGAGGCGCTCGCGCTCGGCGTCGTCGACGTCAAGGTCGCCGCGCTCGACGAGGACTGGTCCGGGCTCCGCTTCGTCTGGCGCCTCGCAAACCGCGGCTCATAGAGCCCCGGCATCGGCTGCGGGTATCGACGTCCCGGCGCGCCTTCGATCGCAAAACGGACGATCGTGAGAAATGCCACGCGCTGCCCCGTGGGATAAGCTCCCGCATGACCTAGGGGTGTAGCTCAGCTGGTAGAGCGGCGGTCTCCAAAACCGTAGGTCGGGGGTTCGAGCCCCTCCACCCCTGTAGCGTCGAGAGCCCTTGATGTCGAGACCCCTTGATAGAGCCAGAAACCGCTCAACCAGGCGGTTCTGGCCTTCTCAGACCCGCCCAGCCTCGCCCGCATCGAGACGCTCACGATCGCAGAGAAGAGCAATCGACTGGCGCGCCTCGCTCAGCTCGACCGGCCAGGTCAGTAGATCGGCCGGGCCCACCCCATGCCTGAGGTCGATCTGCGTCCGCACCCGGTCGAGCGTGACGCCTGCATCAGGTTAAGGGACCCTGCATGTGAGCCGACGTCATGCGACCGGATGGGACGGACGCGGGCGCGACGATCAACCGCCGGGGGACGGCGACCAGCGAGCCACCAGGGGTCTCGAACGCCCCGGCCGGTGAGCGTCGGCGCGAGGGAGTTGGATGTTCTCAGGCCGGTGGAATGGCCTGAGGGAAGCGGAATACCCGGTCGGGATCGAACTGCTGCTTGATCTCCTGGAGGCGGGGGTAGTTGGTCGCGTAGTACGCGTGCTTCCAGGTCGCGAGCTGGGGGTCCATGTAGTTCTGGTAGGCGTACCCGGAGACGAACGGGCGCATGGCCCCGTAGAAGCCGCTGATCCACTCGGCCGCCCCCGGCGCGTCTGATGGTTGCGACCAGTGGGCGAGGTACTGCGCGGAGAAGAGCGCGTCGCGATGCACGAACGCGGTTGCGTCAGGAGGGAGCCGGTTGATTGCTCCGCCGTAGGCATCGAGCTCGAGCGAGCCGAAGCCGAAGCCTCGGGTCTGCGCCTTGGCGAGCCATTGTGTCACCGTCGTGAGTGCGGCGGTTGTGAGCGGCGCGTTGACGTAGTCGGACTTCGCGTAGAAGTTCGCCCGCGGCAGTGTTCCCGTGGGTGTCTCACCGACGAGGTGACATGCGCCGATCGTCTTGCCGGAGCATCCGGCCCAGGCGAGTTGCGCGTCCAGGTACGACGTGGTACTCGCGGTCACTTTCGTGCCGGCGACGGCGGCGAGTGGAGCGAGCAGGGTCATGAGTTGCGCCTGAGCGCCGAGGTACTGGCCGAAGCACTCGATGCTCGGCCCGGTTTCACCCGTGCGGAGGTAGCAGACGGCGAAGAACTCGTCGGGCCCCGCGGGCGCGAGCGACTGCCAGGCCCGTATCACCTCGGCCGCCTGGCTCCAGGGCGAGGTCGCGATGAAGACGGAGAGGTCGCCAACCGGGTGGGTCTGAAAATCGAAGTGCGTCACGACGCCGAAGTTGCCTCCCCCTCCGCCCCGGCAGGCCCAGTAGAGGCCGGGGTTCTCGGTCGCGCTGCAGAGCCGAAACTTGCCGTCCGCGGTGACGATTCCGAGCGAAACGATGTTGTCCGAGGTGGTACCAAACGCGCGCGAGGCGAAGCCGACGCCGCCGCCGAGCGCCAGTCCGCCGATACCGACCGTCGGGCACGAGCCGCTCGGGATCGCCACGCCGGAGCGCGCCAGCGTCGCCTCGATGTCGATCAGCCGCGCTCCCGCACCGATCGACGCGAGACCGAGGTTACGGTCGAACACGATCGAACTGAGACGGGTCAGGTCGACGACCACGCCGGCCGAGGTCGAGTACCCGGCGTAGCTGTGTCCGCCCGAGCGGATCGCGAACGGAACCTTCGTGCTTTTCGACCAGGCGAGGATCCGGCTTACGTCGCCAGCCGACACCGGCTGGACGATGCCGAGCGGATAGATATCGTCGAAGCGCTCCTGATCGACGAGTCTCAGCCGAGCGTAGCTCGGGCTCGTGCGGACGATCACCGGCCCCTTCACGAGACGCTGCAAAGCCACCAGCCGCGGATCCGCAGCCCCGCCGGCGTCCGACACGCGACACCAACCCGAAAGAGCGACCGCGACCCCCGAAGCACGGCGCAGAAACGCGCGCCGATCAACCCTCTCCATCGCCGCCGATGCTACTCAGCGGGGAATCCGGCCGCCGGGTCGAGGTTGCCTGGCGGGTGCGGAGCCTCCACGACTCTCAGCGTCGTTCAACGTTTCCGAGGTCTGATGCACCACCGGCCACCCGGGCTGTCGCGACCGTCACACGAACCGCTTCACGAAGGCGAGCGCGGTGTCTGCGACTTCCCGCCAGCCGCTGTCGATCGTGAGCGCGTGGCCGCGGTCCGGGATCTTCACGATCTCGGTGACGTTCTCGTTGCGCTGTTGTCTCTTGAACGAGGCGTGGGCGATCGCCCAGGGGACGGTGTTGTCCTTCTCACCGTCGATGATCAGCAGCGGCCCGCGGTCCGGGTTTTTGGTGTCGACTTTCGCTTCCGTCCAGGGGTTGAGGTTCGCGGATGCGGCTTGGAAGAGGGGCGCACCGGAGGCGGGCACCGCGAAGGTCTCGTAGAGCTCTTTCGCTTCGGCTTCGCTGACGGCGTTCGCGAACGCGTAGCGGAACTGGTCGTAGGTGAGAGGGACGGCGCGGTTGCGGTTGACCGGGTTGCCGAGGACGGGCGCGGCTGATTTGAGCGCCGAGATCGGGAGCGGGAGCACGCCGCGGAAGGGTGCGGGGTCGATCGCGACCGAGACGGCTGCCAGGCCGCGGCCGGCGATGATCTGCGCGAGCAGGCCGCCGAAGGAGTGGCCGATCACGGCCGGCTTCCGTGCGAGCTGCACGATGACCTCGGCGAAGTGCTCGGCGACCTGTCCGACCGTTTTGTGCGCGAAGGCCTCGGGATGGGCATTGGCCTCCTCGACCGTGTCGGGGTCGTCGGGCCACCCCGGCGTGAGCGCGGTGTAGCCGGCCTCCTCGAAGACTGTCGCCCAGCGGTCCCAGCTGCTCGGCAGCAGCCAGAGGCCGTGGATGAACACGACCGGCGTCTTCTGCGACGCGTTCGACTGGTCAATCTGCTGCCGCTCGTGCTCGGTGAGAGCGTTCATCTCTGCCTCCGCTCGTGTCGGATTTGCGCAGAACGCAAGGTAACGTGTCGCCGAGCGTTTCTGAGGTCTGCTGTCGGCAGGGCGCGACCCGGGCTCGGTCATGAGCAGCACGCGTCGCTCTCGGATCCCGGGCGGCGACACAGCGCAGGCCAGTGCCAGCCGCCGAACCGTCTGCGACGCCGACGGCAATCTCGAACCCGCCCGAACCGTGCGACGGCAGGCCGGGAGGCTCGGCCTGCGCCAGGGTTGGTCTCCGCGGCTGTTGCGGCATCATCTCGGTAGCGTGGCTCTCGTCGCTCTGTTCACCTTCCTGACCCTGGCATTCGCCGGGATCGCGGTCGGCGGAGCGACGGCCGGACGGTGGGTGATCGCGCTCGGGGCGGCCGCGATCGCCGCCTGGATGGGGTCGTTTGCATGGGCCGCCGTGAGGAGAGCCCGTCGCTAGCTCGTATTCTCTTGTCATGGCCGCTGATTCGAACAGCAGGGCTCTCTGGCTCGAGTACCGGCGAACCCACGACAAGGCGCTCCGCGACCGTCTGATCATCAACTACGCGCCGCTTGTCAAGTACGTCGCCGGGCGGCTGGGATCGGGTCTGCCATCCCACGTCGAGGAGGCCGACCTCGTCTCCTACGGGCTGCTCGGCCTCATGAGCGCGATCGATCGCTACGACCCCGAACGCGACATCAAGTTCGAGACCTACGCCATCGCGCGCGTCCGCGGTTCGATCATCGACGAGCTACGCACGCTCGACTGGGTTCCCCGCTCGGTGCGCTCCCGCGCCCGGAACATCGAGCGTGCGATCCGCGAGCTCGAGGCGAAG
>Ga0302325_10034870_pt1 | contig 10290 bp, 6 predicted proteins | sample Palsa_T0_2_FD_201948 | JGI IMG/M metagenome (GOLD analysis project Ga0302325, IMG submission 201948) | Peat permafrost microbial communities from Stordalen Mire near Abisko, Sweden - Palsa_T0_2 | ecosystem: Environmental > Terrestrial > Soil > Palsa > Peat permafrost | place: Sweden: Abisko...
GAGACGGAGGGGGCGCAGCCGCGACCCCGCCCTAGCCATGCGCGGCCGAGGCGCCGCTGGCCCCGGCGTCCGCGGTGGCGCGGCCGCGGATCCAGGAGTCGAGCACCATCAGGTCGTCGTCCAGCAGCACCAGGTCGGCCAGGCAGCCCTGGGCGATGCGGCCGAGCTCGTGCTCGAGGCCGAGGAACTCGGCCGGGTTGCGGCTGGCCATGCGCGAGGCGTCGGCGAGGCTGAGGTCCAGCATCCGCACGGCGTTGCGCACGGCGCTGGCCATGTCGAGCGCCGAGCCGGCCAGCGTGCCGGCCTCGTCGAAGCAGGCGCCGTCGCGCACCGCGATGGTCTTGCCCTGCAGGTCGAACGAGGTCTGCCCCGTGCCGACGCAGGGCATGGCGTCGGTGATCAGGTTGAAGCGGCCGTGCGGCCGCAGCTTCAGCGCCAGCTTCAGCACCACCGGGTCGACGTGCACGCCATCGACGATGATCCCGCACCAGGCCCCCTGGTCCTCGAGCGCCGCACCGACCGCGCCGGGCTCGCGGCTGGTGAGCGGCGACATGGCGTTGAAGAGGTGGGTGAAGCCGCTGAGGCCTCGGTCCAGCGCCGCCCGCACCGAGGCGTAGGGCGCATTGGTGTGGCCGGCCGAGACGATCACGCCGGCCTCGACCAGCCGGGTGATGGTCTCCAGGCTGGTGGCTTCCGGCGCCAGGGTGACCAGGGTGCGGCCGACGCCCAGCGAGGTCAGCAGCTCGAACGAGGTGGCGTCGGTGCGCCGCAGCTTGCTGGCGTCGTGGATGCCGCGGCGAGCGACGTTGAGGAACGGGCCCTCGATGTGCACGCCGAGCACGCCGGGCACGCCGAGGCGGATCGCCTCGCGGGCGGCGTCGATGGCCACCTTCACCGTGCCGAGGTCGTCGCTGATCAGGGTCGGCAGGAAGCCGGTGGTGCCGAATTTGCGGTGCGCGGCGCCGATGCGGGAAATGGTCAGCGCGGTCGGCGCATCGTTGAACAACAGGCCATCGCCGCCATTGACCTGGGTGTCGATGAAGCCGGGCAGCAGCAGCGCGCCGCCGAGGTCGCGCACCTTGGCGCCGGCGGCGACGTCGCCCGGGACCCCGAGCGCGGCGATCCGCTCGCCGTGCAGGCGCACGGCCAGCCCGTCGACCAGCCCGCGCTCGGTCATTACCCGGCCGCCGACCAGCGCGACGTCCATCAGAGGGTCTCGGTGATCTTGCTGAGGCCGCGCGGCCGGTCCGGATCGAGGCCGCGGGCCAGGGCCAGCGCGTTCGCCAGGCGATAGAAGCTGAGCGCGTAGGCGATCGGCTCCAGGATCGGACAGGCCCGCTCGGTGGGCAGGCTGAGGACGCCGGCCTGCGCGCCGCCGCCGGCCTTGATCGCCGGCGCCCCTTGCGCCGCCGCCGCCGCCAGCGCCGCCTCGACCCCGGCCCGGGTCTCGTCGCCCTGCGCGAACGCCAGCACCGGAAAGTCCGGTCCCACCAGCGCCATCGGCCCGTGCCGCACCTCGGCGGCGCTGAACGCCTCGGCGTGGAGGTCGCAGGTCTCCTTCAGCTTCAGCGCCGCCTCCTCGGCGATGCCGAAGCCGACGCCGCGACCGAGCACATAGAGGCTGCGCGCCCCTTGCAGCGGCGCCAGGGCGGCGCGCCAGTCCAGCGCCCAGGCGCGCTCCAGCAGGTTGGGCAAGCCGGCCAGCGCCTGCTTCAGTTCGGCGCTGCCGCTCCAGTGGGCCGCCAGCTGCACGATGGCGCTGAGGGCGGCGATGTAGGACTTGGTGGCCGCGACACCGAGCTCCGGCCCGGCCAGCAGCGGCGCGCAGACCTCGGCCTGCTGAGCGAGCGGCGAGTCGGCATCGTTGACCAGCGCCACCACCAGCGCGCCGGCGGCCCGCGCGCCTTCGGCCGCGGCCAGGATGTCGGGGCTGCGGCCGGACTGCGAGATCACCAGGCAGAGTGTGTCCGCCATGCCGGGCGAGGCGTCGTAGACCGAGCTCACCGACGGGGCCTGCGAGGCGGTCATCACCCCCAGCCGGGTCTCGATCAGGTAGCGGGCGAAGGTGGCGGCGTGGTCGGAGCTGCCGCGGCCCAGCGTCAGCACAGCGCGGGGCGGGCGCCGGCGCAGCCGCTCGCCGAGCTCGCGGATCACCGGCTCGTTGGCCCCCAGCTGGGCGCGGACCACGGCCGGCGCCTCCGCCGCCTCGCGGAACAGCCGGGTCGCCTCGGGGGCGGGGTTCTGGCTCAACGCAACTCTCCGCGGACGCTTAGGAGGCCGAGGTGTTCAGTTCGGCGACGAAATCGTAGGCGTCGCCGCGATAATAGCTCTGGGTGAACTCGACCGGGCGGCCGTCGCGCAGATAACCGCGCCGTTCGATCAGCAGCCCGGGCGAGCCGTCGGGCACGGTCAGCAGCCGCGCCCGCTCGGCGGTGAACAGCACCGCGCGCAGCCGCTGCAGCGCCCGCGCCGGCCGCGCGCCGTGCTTGTCCAGCGCCTCGTAGAGCGACTCCTCCACCGCCGTCTCGGACGGCAGGCAGAAGCCGGGCACGGAGGAGTATTCCAGCGCCATCGGCGAGCCGTCGGCGTAGCGGATGCGGTTGAAGCGGTAGACCAGCGCGCCGGGGCTGAGGCCCAGGGTCAGCGATTCCTCCGGCGTCACCGCGCCGGACGAGCGGCTCAGCCAGACGCTCTCGGGCCGACGGCCGCGCGAGATCATGTCCTCGGTGAACGACGACAGCTTGGAAAAGCTCTTCTCCACCCGAGCGGCGACGAAGGTGCCGGCGCCCTGGCGGCGGATCAGCAGTCCTTCGCTGACCAGCGCGTCGAGCGCCTTGCGCACGGTGATGCGCGAGACCCGGAATTCCTCGGCCAGGTCCCGTTCCGGCGGCAGCGCCTCGTCGGCCGCCAGCCGGTTGTCGGCGATGGCGTCGCGCAGCGCCCGCTGCAGCTGCTGGTAAAGCGGCGCGCGGCCCTGTTCCTGAAGACTGCCGATCACGTCAGCGAACGACGCCACGCCCTGGTCCCTTCCTGGCTGTTGGGGGCGACCGACCAGCCGCCCCGACCCCCTGCGCCGTATGTGCCACAGAACCAGACCATTTGCATACCAATAAATGATTGGTACGTGATTGGTTCGCTTTTGGGCTTGCCATTGGGTAGGGTTTGGTGACAGCTTTGCGAAATCCTGAACGATTGGTCTTATCAAGAGGCCAGTTCCGACGGGATTGGTATGGAAATGGACTTAGGGGCGGGCCGCAGCTTATCGCAGCCCAAGCGGGGAGAAGACCCATGACATTCCGCGCGCGACTGATGCTTGGCGCGTCCAGCATCGCCGCTCTCACCTGCGCCGCCGCGCCAGCGCTGGCCGACACCACGACTAGCACGTCGTCCTCCACGACGGTGAGCGAGGTGGTGGTCACCGGCATCCGCGAATCCCTCGAACGCGCCATCGAGATCAAGCGGAACAACGTCGACCAGGTCGACGCCATCTCCGCCACCGACATCGGCAAACTGCCGGACAAGAACGTGGCGGACGCCCTGCAGCGCATCGCCGGCGTCAACACCGAGTCGGCCGCCAGCGGCGAGGGCGGCTTCGACGAGAACGACCGGGTCAGCATTCGGGGCACCTCCCCCAGCCTGACGCAGGTGATGGTCGATGGCCACAACATCGCCACCGGCGACTGGTTCATCCTCGACCAGTTCTCGACCGTCGGCCGCAGCGTCAGCTTTACCCTGCTGCCGGCTGAGATGGTCTCTTCCACCGTCGTCTATAAGACCCAGGACGCCAGCCTGCTGGAAGGCGGCGTGGCCGGCGACGTCGACATCCTCACCCCCAGCGCCATCGATCTGGGCAAAAACGGCCACCCGCTGTTCTTCGAGGGCTCGGTCGAGGCCGCTTACAACAGCAACAGCGGCGAGACCAAGCCGCAGGTGAATGGCACCGTGGCCTGGTCCAATCCGGACGAGACCTTCGGCGTCTCGCTGCAGGGCTTCTACGAGGACCGCAGCATCGAGCGCTTCGGCCAGGAGACCCTGGGCTACACCACCATCACCGCCGCCGATCCCCTAGGCGCGGCCCATCCGAGCCTGATCGGCGTGCAGGCGCCCAGCCTGATCGGTTCGACGCTGTTCCAGCAGGAGAAGGTCCGCGAAGGCGGCCACTTCGACGTCGAATGGCGCCCGAGCGATCGGGTCGAGTTGAACCTTGACGGCTTCTACTCGAACCTCAAGGCCAGCAACGTCAACGACAACTACATGTATTGGGGGTCGAACGAAGTCGGCAACAACCTCCCGACCAGCTACACCGTCGCCAACAACACTCTGACTTCGGCGATGTGGCCGCTGAAGAATCCCGGGGGGACAATCGTCGATGGCATCGTGGTCGACAACATCGTCCGCCCCGGCGCCAGCGCCTATACCTCGTACATCAACCTCGACGGCAAGTTCAAAGTCACCGACAACTTCACCTTGAAGTTCAAGGTCGGCTACACCCAGGGCGAAGGCGAGACCAACGGCTCGCCCTCGTTCGAGGTCGACGCGCAGACCGGGGTCAACTTTCAGCAGTCCGGCAACGGCTGGCAGGTGGCGCCCACCAACATCATCCCGTCTAGCCCCGCCGGCCTAGCCAACGACTGGGCCTGGAACGAGGCCTTCTTCTCCAAGGACAAGGAAATCTACGGCCAGTTCGACGGCGAATACGACCTAGACGCCGGCGTCTTCAAGGACATCACCTTCGGCTTCCACGCCGCCCAGCACACCCGCCAGGTGGACGGCTGGGACCGCGGCTGCTCGCTCGGCGCCAACGGCGAGTGCTGGACGAGTCCGGCGATGCCGTTCTCGGCCACCAACCCGGTCCCCTACCCGTCGGGCTTCAACGCCGGGAATCTGGGCATCCCGGGTCTGCTGATCCCGATCGCGGGGCAGCCGAGCACGATCGTCAACATCCTCAACAGCATCAACGACGGGGTGCACGGCCCGCTATCGTCGATCATCCAGCCGCAGAACTACTACTGGATGGGCGCCTTCAAGGTGCAGGAGAACGACTACTCCGGCTACCTGATGACCCACCTCTCCGGCGACGGCTGGCGCGGCAACGTCGGCCTCCGGCTGGCCGACACCCAGGAGAACGCCTACGTCAACACGCCCGGCGGCGCCAACCCGATCACTACGTCGGCGTTCGGTCCGTACACGGTCGATCACGTGCAGCACAACTATCTCGACCCGCTGCCGAGCGCGAACTTCACCTTCGATCTGCAGAAGGACGTGCTGCTGCGGCTGTCCGCCGCCGAGACCATGGCGCGGCCCGACTACAGCGCCCTGGGCGCCACTTTCTCGCTCACCGACCTCACCCACGTCGGCAACGGCGGCAACGCCAACCTCAAGCCGATCAAGTCGGCCAACTTCGACGCCGCGCTGGAGTGGTACTACGAGCCCACGGCGGTGGCGGCGGTCAGCGTCTTCTACGACGACCTACAGAGCTACGTGACGTATGGGACCAACACGCAGACTTTCTTGAACATGCTCGACAACAAGTTCGAGCCGTTTGTGATCTCCTCGCCGTATAACATCGCCGGCCACCTGGAAGGCGTCGAGGGGCAGGTGCAGCAGCCGCTGCCCTACAACTTCGGCGTCCAGGGCAACCTCACCTACATTCAGGGGCACGACGCCCAGGGCAACCCGCTCGTCGGCCTGTCGGACGTCACCTACAACCTAGTCGGCTACTACGAAATCCAGCAGATGAGCGTGCGGCTGGCCTATACCTACCGGTCGAGCTACCTCGTGGGCCTGGACCGCAGCTCGCTGGAGAACCAGGCCGGCTACGGCGAGCTCGACGCCTCGTTCAACCTCAACATCACCAAGAACGTCACCTTCACGGTCGACGCGCTCAACCTGACCAACACGCTCCTGAAATATTACGCACAGAATCCGACGCAGGTGCGGGCCGTCTACGACAACGGCGCCCAGGTCTATGGCGGCTTCCACGTGAAGTTTTGAGATCCCCCCAGTAGGCGTAACTTCTCCTCCCTCGGTCCTCTGCGGAGCGGTCCCCACCGCTCCGCAGCTTCTTTTTGGGGCATAGTGGGCGCCGCTGAGGAGGCAGCGATTGGCCGCGGACTCCGCCACTTTTCCACTCCGGGAGGCGATCGGCCTCCTGCAACGCGATCCGGCGCGCGCCGAGGCGCTGGCGCGCCAGCGGCTGGCGGCGTGGCCGGACGACGCCGACGCGCTGACCGTGCTGGGCGCGGCGCTGCGGCTGCGCGGCGAGCTCGAGGCCGCCAGCACGGTGATGGCGCCGCTGGCCGAGGCCGAGACCGCGCCCTGGACGGCGCTGTTCGAATGGGCGCAGCTGCGGGTGGCGCTGGGCGAGAGCCGGCAGGCGGCGGCGCCGCTGGCGCGGGTCGTGGCGCTGAATCCCGGCCTGGGCGCCGCCTGGCGGCTGCTCGGGGACCTGCGGCTGATCCCGGGCGACCCGCGCGGCGCCCAGCAAGCCTATGACCGGCTGCTCTTGGCGCTGATCCCTGACCCGCGGCTGCGCCAGCCGGCGACGGCGCTGGCCGAGGGACGGCCGGAGGAAGCCGCCGACACGCTGCGCGCCTTCCTAGAGCGCGAACCGTCGTCGCTCCCGGCCGCGCATCTGCTTGGCGAGGCGCTGGCCCGGCTGGGCCAGCTGCAGCCGGCCGAAGCCCTCCTCGCCCATTGCGTCGCCACCGCCCCGAACCTGTTGCTGGCCCGCCAGTCGTACGCCCTCCTGCTGCATCGCCTCGGCAGGCCGGTCGAGGCGCTCGCCGAACTGGATGCCGTACTGGCTCGCGATCCCGCCAACACCCGCGCCCGCATGGCCAAGGCCGCGGCGCTGACCGAGATCGGCGACTACGTCGCCGCCGCCGAGGTCACCGCCGCGGTGCTGGAGGACTTCCCCGACCAGCCGCACGGCTGGCTCGTCCGCGGCGCCGGCCTTCGCACCCTCGGCCGTGCCGACGAGGCGGTGGCGGCCTGGCGCCGGAGCCTGGCGCTCGATCCCGATTGCGCCGAGGCCTGGTGGTCGCTGGCCAATCTCAAGGACTACCCGCTGGACGCCGACGACTGTGCGCAGATGCAGGCGCGGCTGGCCGGCGAGGGCGTCGACGACGCGGCGCGCTCCCTGCTGCACTTCGCGCTCGGCAAGGCGCTGGAGGACGCCGGCCGCGACGCCGACGCCTTCGCCCACTACGCCGACGGCAACGCGATCCAGCACCAGAGCCGCCGCTACGACACGGACGCGACCACGGCGCAGGTGCTGCGGACCGAGGCGACTTTCACCCCCGAGTTCCTCGGCCATCGCGCCGGCTGGGGCGCGGCGGCGGCCGACCCGATCTTCATCGTCGGCCTGCCGCGCTCGGGCTCGACCCTGGTCGAGCAGATTCTGGCCAGCCACCCGCGGGTGGAGGGGGTCGGGGAGCTGATGGACATCCAGCAGATGGCCGACTGGGCCGCGGGTCAGGGGCCGCTGACCGAGCTGCCGCGCGAGGCGATCCGCCAGCTCGGCCTCGACTATCTGGCCCGCACACGGCCCCGCCGCCGGCTCGGCCGCCCCCGCTTCATCGACAAGGCGCCCTGGAACTGGCTGCACGTCGGCCTGATCCATCTGATGCTGCCGAACGCTCGGATCGTCGACGTGCGCCGCCACCCGCTGGGCTGCTGTTTCTCCGCCTTCAGGCAGCACTTCGCCGGCGGCTTCGACTTCGCCTACGACCTCGGCGACCTCGGCCGCTACTATGCCGACTACGTCGAGCTGATGGCGCACTTCGACGCCCTGGCGCCCGGCCTTGTTCATCGGGTGATCTACGAGCAGCTGGTGGCCGACACCGAAACCGAGGTGCGGCGGCTGCTGGATTCTCTCGGCCTGCCGTTCGATCCGGCCTGCCTGCGGTTCTTCGAGAACCGGCGGCCGGTGGCGACGCCCAGCTCCGAGCAGGTGCGCCGGCCGATCTTCGGCGAGGCGGTGGACCACTGGCGCCGGTTCGAGCCGTGGCTGGACCCGCTGAAGGCGGCGCTGGGCCCGGTGCTGGACGCCTATCCGGACGCGCCGCCCCAATCGGGATCGTAGCCGAACCGCTCGATCCAGGCGGCGAGCATGGGCCGGGTGGGCGCCAGCTCGGCCGCGTAGGCGCGCCAGCGGCCGACGCCCTGCCGGTTCAGCCCGGCCCGCACCTGCGCCGCGCTCGGCGTGCGGACCACCCGCCGGCGGGCGGTGGCGGCGACGTCGGTCATGCCGGGCGTGAGCTCCAGGCCGAGGAAGCCGCAGATGCGGCCAAGCTCGCCCGCGAAGTCGTCCACCAGGCGCTCGAGCCGCACCTCGATCACCGCCAGCGGCAACACGCGGCGGCAGACCTCGGCCAGGGCCATGGCGGCGGCGTAGGCGCGGGCGGTCTCGGTGAGGTCGGTGAAGGCGTAGGTCAGGGCGTTCATCTGGAAGCTGTTGCGGAAGCAGCTCAGCACCACGTCGCGCGGATCGCGCAGGGCGAAGATCACGCTCGCGGCGGGGAACAGCTTGGCGATCAGCGGCAAGTAGAGGGTCCCGGCCGGGGCCTTGTCGAGAAAGACGCTGCCGCGGGCGGCCGGGCAGCGGACGTCGACCTCGCGCCAGTAGCCGGCGCGCCAGCGCGCCGCGTCGCCCGGCGACAGCCGCGCCAGGCGCTCCAGGCCGAGCGGCCCGGTCATCAACTCGGCATAGGGCGCCGCCAGCGTCGGCGCTTCCTCAAGCGCGGCGAGACGCGGATGGCCGGCCAGCGCCTGCTCCAGCAGGGTGGTGCCCGATCTCGGAAAGCCGAGCAGGAAGGCGTGACCCGGGCGGTCGGGATCCGGCGGGGCGGGCGGCGCCTCCCGCCAGGCCGCCGGATCGGCGGCCGCGAACCAGGCGGCGAGCCGATTCAGCTTGACGGTCTCCGCCTCCCGTCCGGAAGCCCGACCTGCGTAGAAGGCGCGCAGGGCGCCCTTGCCACGGCTGAAAGCCTGGAACGCCTCGCCATAGCGGCCAAGCCCGTCGAGCGCCTCGCCCATCAGCAGTTCGGCTTCCGCCCGCTGGTCCGGCAAGAGGCCGCCGGCGGCCAGCATGCGCTGCGACGCGACGAGGGCCTCATCGTTGTCACCGCGACCTTGGGCGATCCGCGCCCTCAGCCAGTCCACGGCGGGACTGCTGTGCGCGACGCCGAGCGGTTGCACGAGCGCCTGCGCTTCCTCCCAGTCGCCCGCCTCCGCCGCCTGCAACGCCAGGCCCAACCGAGCTTCGGCGTTGGCCGGGTCCAGCCCCAACGCCTGCCGGTAGAGCACGACGGCCTCGGCCACCCGGCTGAGGCTCTGCAGCGTCCGCGCCTTGGCGCAGAGCAGCGCCGGCGCCGCGGGCAGCCGCTGCAGGCCGAGATCGCAGACGGTGATCGCCGCTTCGGCCCGCCGGTCCTGCAGCAGCGCGTCGGCCAGCAGCGCCCAGCCGGCCGGATCGAGCGGGGCCAGCTCCACGGCCCGCTGCAGCAGCGACCGCGCCGCCTCGAACCGGCCGCCGGCCCGATGCGCCTGCGCCGCGCGGCGCAACGCTGCGGCGTCGCCCTGACCAGCGTTCGAGACGACCACGCCGCTCCTGCCGCAGGCTGATGGACTTCCAGCCTTCGCTTTGAGCACATCGCGCCGCCTCGGCGAAGGTGGATTGCCACGGGCGGCCATCTCCGAAACCATGCGGGCAGGTTCAGCGAGAGGCGGCATGGCCGAGGAAGCAGTCGTTTTCGTAGAGGCCATCGCGGCGCCGGCGTCCGCGACGTTGGTCCCCGACCGGGGACGGCTCGGCCTCTTCCTGTTCGGCGGCGCGCTGATGCTGCTGATCAATATCGGCGATCCGGCGGTCGGCCTGATCAGCATCCCGATCAGCTTCTTCCTGAAGAACCGCCTGCACCTGGCGGCGCACGAACTGGCGATATTCCGGCTGTGGATCGCCGTGCCGCTGTTTCTCTCGTTCGTGTTCGGCTTCCTGCGCGACCGCTGGAACCCGTTCGGGGCCGGCGACCGCGGCCACCTGATGCTGTTCGGCGTGCTCACCGCGGCGATCTACGCCACCGTCGGCTTCATCACGCCAACCTACTCGGTGCTGCTGGTTGGCCTGATCATCGCCACCGCCTCGTTCCAGATGGTGCTGGGCGCCGGCTCGGGGATGATCGCCGCCATCGGCCAGCGGCGGGCGATGGCCGGCCAGATGAGCACCCTGCTCGGCATCGCCGTCACCTTACCGGCGCTGGCGTCCTACCTGCTGGGCGGCGCGCTCAG
>Ga0302325_10034872_pt1 | contig 10290 bp, 8 predicted proteins | sample Palsa_T0_2_FD_201948 | JGI IMG/M metagenome (GOLD analysis project Ga0302325, IMG submission 201948) | Peat permafrost microbial communities from Stordalen Mire near Abisko, Sweden - Palsa_T0_2 | ecosystem: Environmental > Terrestrial > Soil > Palsa > Peat permafrost | place: Sweden: Abisko...
AGGGCGTTTCAGCGCTTGTGTCCACTATAAACTAAGGCTTTAGTGGACGAATAGTGGATCTCGGCCTATATGCCCTAAAGTCTGTAGGATCGATCCCCAGCGATACTAGCTAATCCAGGACAAGATCGATCTAGGATCGATACCTCAGGTATCATCGCCGAGCCTAGTTTTGGTGCGGGACTTCGGTTAGCTCGCTCACCACTTTTTGGTGTACATGCCTCGCAGCAGCAGGATTACTTCTCTTGGAAACAAGTTTCCTACGAGAAGCATAAGCACTCCACGTCCACTACCTTCCAAAAATAGAAAGTCAGTTCCTAGTCCATCATCATCTGCGCATCGTATCTTAGGTCGGTACGATAGAAATAGATCCTGCCTCCAAAAAAGGAGGTAACAAGCCAATCAAAAATCGCACAGCAAGGAACCCCCCAGAAAAGCCAAGAATTTAACGAGGTCAAGAGAGCTGAGTGGTCGAAAGCCTGCACTTACGGGGCGCATAGGTCGTGAATTGTTGCCTCGAATGGCCATGGGACCGGCCGTGGCATCGAATTATGTGGATCGTTTTGACTCCATGGCGTACGCCTATGCAAGCTGACAGCCACGAAAGGGGGTTTTGACATGGGTTGTGCTTGACGGAGCCTTTCTGTGGTTTTTCTATTCCGGAGCAGGGAGAGAGAGAATGGCTACGTTGCGATGATAGGGTGCGCTGAGAGTTTCCTTGAGACAAGTGAGTCAGGTCCTGTGGGGTTACAGAGAAAAAGTTTACTTCGTGCCCGGGGTAATAGTTCCAAAGTCTCGACAGAGCCGCCTAAGTTAAGTAGGTAATAATTCACGAAATCTGGAAATCTTATTGGACAATTTCCCTGGTTGTCGAAGAACGCTCTAGAAGTCTTGGCAGGATCTATTACCCCGAGTACTAAGTATCTTCATGAAGGTGAAATGTGTTTCACTTTGCGAGAGCTAGGACCAAGTGGCCAGAAAAAGTTGCCCCTATTGTGTCACCGAGCGAGGTGGCAATGCGTTCGATGCCTGTAGTTTGGTAAAGACATAAAGAAGCTTCGGAGACGAAAATTGGGAATTATTCCTGCCGAGCCGATCCGCATGAAGTCGCGGCGGCGGCGGCGGCGGTTGCATTGGAGTGTCTCACGCCGAGTTGGCGAGCCCGCCATTCGTGAATATCTTCAAGTTTGAGGAGGGCGGTGTGGGCTTCTCTGTTGATGTTTGTTGTGGTTGGCTAGGATGATCTGTCATTAAGTTGAGTATGCATGTCGGAAACGCAGCAGTTACTCGGAGTCGGGGAGTCTTGATTCGGTAAAAGCGATTCGAAGTTTGCATTCTGGTATCTGACTAGTAGATCATTGGGTAAACAAGCAATCATAACAACATAATATATAATTCATCAGATCATGAAATTTGTCAGGTCCCAAAGCCGGTGCAAATAATAACTGAAAACCCATAGAGACGTAAGAAAAGACAGCGCAAGTGGAGCCGAGCCGCACGTAGGCGAGAAGGAAAGGGGGTCTAAACGTGGAGGAACTGTGCTAAAAGCAAAGGTGGTTTACGGACCATCTGCCGAGTTTATCGGTCAGGGTCCCTTACCGCTATATGACTCTTGCAGAGACATATGTGGCAAGGTTCCAGGAATAACGTATGTCGTGTAGCCACTATGGTAAAGCGGCATGGAACGGCGACAAGCTGAAAAAGATTCGACGCGAGCAGCGGGCTAATATGGTGGCTAACATGGTGGCAGGTCTCATTCGGCCAGAATGAGAATCTTCCTTGCTGAACACTTCAATGAAGTGCAACGTATAAAATGCGCTGAAATAAAAGAAAATTCGAGGTGGTGAATCGGAAATCGGAAAAAGTGTTCAGCGCCGACTCCTTCTCTTGCCGTCTTTCGAAGATCCCTTTACATACTCCCTGCTGCCAGAGCCCCCTTGGTATTCGTCCGTACTGGAGTCAGCTCTTGACGAAGTCGCTCTTGGGGGGAAGTCCGTGGGTCTTTCAGGAGGGTCGTGTACCTCTTTGAGATATGAATTATTGATGAGACTTTGCATCGAGTTCGGGTGGACCATTCCGATATTGAGGACGCGGACGTAATTTTCTACCGTATAGATCTTGCTGTAATTAATTCTCGAAGTAACGCCAAGATCTCCCTCTGGGCCCCTTTGTTCCCGCCTGACTCGAATGGGATCCTTGATCAAATTCTCCTGTACCACACTTCTATCCGTAGCATAGTACCACTTCTCATCGGGTGGCGTCTCAGTTGTGTGGATGATCGCATGTTTTTGGCGTTCAGGTAGGTTTGGTTTCAATGTTGCTTGACCGCCATATGTATGGATTGGGCTAAAATATCACCTTTTAGTGACACGTCAAGTACATCGGAGTAGGATTCACTCACGAGCAGATATTACTTCCATATCCTACCTTAATAACAACAAAGCGACGAATCTCACTAAACGCGGTCCCATTCAAATAGGTAGAGCTAAAGTGTGTTCCATCTCGACTTTGGCCGCCAGCCGCTCTGGCCGGTTCCGTCCATAGCATCATGAAAACGCGGCCGACCTTCCAGAACTTGCCCTGGTCTTTCACCTCCTTATACCCTATGACTTGTCAGCACGGTAGAAAACGACCACGGTGTCTTGACGTTTACTTGGGTCGAGGTCTTCATAATCTTGACTCCCGGGTGTTCTGCGAATGTAACTAACTCCTTCACTCGGGTTGTTCCTTGATGTTTCGAAGGGAGCTCGGATTCTATTAGCTAGGTTTCGTGAATATAGATCGGTGCAGCACCTCATACCTTGCTCGGGTACCTTCGACAATGACAGACTGGAGAAACCCGACAGCAAACAAGCAGGGCTTGCATAATTTGGGCCAGATAATGTGCCAGCAAATGAGTATGAGACTGGTACTGAAGATATAGACGTGGCTGTCCCTGGGGAGTTCTGAAAATCGGAAGCTGAACCCGCCGCTGAAGTGCTAACACTCGAGTCGAACGTGGTCGATGGCTCGGCGCTTGGCACGTTAGAACTAACACTAGAGTTGAAGTACTTGACAGTTCCTGGGCTCCGTTTATCTTCTGGGTAGTATTTTGGCGATGAGGCAGGGACACTGGAGTCCGATAAAGGTTGGTAGGGTGGATTGTAGGTAGGTCTCGCACTAGACGTTATATAGGTGGTACTTGTCTCACCCGTGTCAACTTGTGCATTTTCTCCAGCAGCGTATGAATGATCTTCTCCAGTAAATCGAGGAACCTCAGGGCTTTCTGCACTTGTCTGAGTTGGTGGCAATGTATTTCGTTCTGCAGTAGAGTCGCTAGTGGGCGGGTGACGGTAGTACTCGACTGCTCCTGATGGATTGTAACGCCACTGGTAGCAACCTTCATCATCCCAGAGGTAATCGGACCAGGGACCGTATCCAGCATTTCCTTTTCCTTTTCTGTTGGAAAAGGCCATGTTTGGCTGGCGTGAAAGCGCTTAGGTTCATTACCACCGCGATGCCTGTAAAACATTTTCTGAGCTGATTTCGGGGTTTTATGCCCGCAACGAATTGGAGAAACTCCCCATTCTTTTCCAGAGCCTCACAGTTTATCGCTCATTAGCCAGAATCCCCAGGTTGGATCCACATGGGGAGCACTATGACTATTGCGTGAGTTTCTGCAGCGGGACGGCTGTGAAGCCGTGACTATTGGAGGCAATTTGGAGCAGTGAAGACGGTAATTGGTCTGGTGTTCCATATCCATCCCTGAAAGCAATAGAGGTGGTGGTTGCAATAGAAAAGGAAATAAAGATTGTCTCTCAGTGCTATTGGCGTTTATGCCGGCGGGAAGGGTTGTGTCGCAAATGGGTAATCCTGCAGAAGGACCTCGGGGTAACCGCTGCTTTTAGAAGCCGACCGTTCGGCCCCGTTCTGCCCTGCCGCACCACCGGGACCATGTATATCACCCCACGCAACCTCCGTTTACCTTAAACGCGACTACTCGCAGGCTGAATCATAACTTCCGTTTCGAGACCCATAAGATTAAATGTTGCACAACTGCAACTGTCCCGTCTCATGCCTTGCATCCCGACATCTCATGTCGAGTCAACCATTTATGGACGGCATTCCAGAGAATGCGACGAAGAAAAAATCCCGCTGCTTCACACTCAAATGTGACTTACAGATGTGTCAGCCTTGCATTGGACACAGCGCTCATCTCAATAGATCAGTAACCCTCTAGATTCTAAAGGTAGTCAAACACGCTACGTGTCTGACAGCGGCCGAGCAATTTTGAACTGACAAATGTAGCGTAGGATTCGGGCCTATCGCGGTCTACTAAAACCGTGTCGGCCACACCAAGCCGAGCTGTGGAGAGCTATCTATCAGCCTCTGCCCACCTTGGGATGGGGCCGACAACATCCAAACATCGGGACAATGCATGGGACAAAGTTGCAGATATAGAACAATATCTTAGTGCTCTTACAACTACTTCATTCAAGATGGACCGTGGACTGATGAAAGTGGACGAATCTCGCTTGTTAAACTTAATGCAAGCCCTACAACGAATTGCAAGGTTGCAGAGGGAAGCAACAAGTGCACAGATTGAAGCACGACAGAAAAGACGTGAGGCTACATTGAGAAGACAAGACGTCTGGATGTGGGATGCGAAGCTCATGGCGGAGCTGCAACGTCTTACGGCGGAAGGGAAGCTTGCTGGTTTAGAAGAATTGCTGCGAATAGGAGAGCAATGTCAAGATGCTCGAAATGACCTTGGTCCTATCGAACAAGAGGGCATCGAGGCAGATCAACAATGGGAAGGGAACATTTGGAATCTACGGCAAGCTGAAGAGCATCTTTACAAGGAGTTCGCATACGAATTCGAAGCAGCTGGGTCTTATCCTCCAGCGCCAATAAGTGTTGCGTCCAGTGAGTATAACACATCTTCGGAACCTGGAAACCAGCCCTTGAACAAGGAACTTGAGAAAAATCATTCGGTCATTCCATATCAAGCGGGGGCATCCGCAGCATCGTCCTCTAGTTTCCTAGAGCGACCACAGGTCTACGAGACAAACGATGAACCGAATGAAGGCATACGCCAAGATTCCATACTGTTAGGCGTTGGGGGTCCAGAGGTCGAAGGTTTTGCAATGTATTCGGATTCTGGTATCGGAGACATTGATAAGACGCTTGGACAAGAAAGCTCTAAAGGCTTGGTCATACCGCCTCAATCGGCTTCCGAAAGTCAACCCACCGTCACGGAACTCTATCCGCACTTGCTCACAGACTTTGCTTCGAAAAGAGAAAGAATCAACAACTGGCTAGAGAACACCGTACTCATTTCCCGAATGGAAGCAACGTCGCTCTTCACAATTGTTAAGGAACTTTTGGAAGCAGAAAACATACAAATGCCATCGAATTGGTCACAGTTAGTGGTTGCGTATTGGGAGTTGGACGCAGCGGCACTTCCCAGAAAACGGCGAAAACATTTACCTCCTCTCCCATGTGCTCCGCGCGACCAAAAGACTCAGGCAGAAGATCACAACAGCCAACACCAGAGATGACCAGAATCCAGAGTTACTACTGTTAAAGCTCCAAATTGGAATGCAGTTTGTCTTGGACTACGGACAAGTACTCAAACGTGATAGCGTCGACCCACCGACTTGCCAGAGAGATTGAAGTGCAGTAATAACTCCATGCCGGGCTAACTCTGAATGGAATGGCTTGTCTTTCTGCTAGCAACGATCCCAGGAAACTCAAGAGTACGGACAAAAACTACAATTTAAGAATAGCGTTCAATAATTACAACGCTTGTTGAGCCTAGTGTGTGCTGAGCGTCGCGCGAGATATATGGAAAGGTCAAGACAAAGTCGGCTATGATGTGAGGGGTTTGGAGAGGACGGAGCGAGGAAAGGGTCCGAGAGACAACATCAATATATGAGGGTTATGCAGTGGGCGACATAATTGAGGAAGTATTGTACAACACTTATAGACTTGTCCTGGCGCTACAATAGAATTTGGTTCAGACCGAGGCTACCTCGTTGGCAGCTATTCCTTCGTTGGGCACCATCCATTAGGACGCCAAAGAATGTGTATGATTTTGTTTTGAGCTGTTAGCGGTAATATCGCTAAATTATAGCATATGAGAATCAACCTTTAGGTGTCTTATTGCTAAATTTATAGGCGAGCCATAGCTAATTTTCAGCGCCTTGACTTCAGGTGTTTCATCCCTGTTCAAAGTGGATGGTGCCGTTTGGAGGGATATCTCTTTCAAATAACTTTCAGCCTCGCCATAAGGCTCTAAGACTACCAATAAGAGGTTGCAGTTAAAACAGCGAAGCTTGCTCCACTCTTCGCATTTTTGATTGGAACCGTGGCGTACAATCCCACAGATATTTCATGCACCCCCATGCCCCACATCCGCGTTTTATGCACGATGGGTCATCTGCTCGACTTGCTAGAGACAACATTCCCGATAATCAGGTTCTGTCAGTCTGCCTTTACACGCCACCAACAGTTCGACCGCTTAGCAGTGACACAGGCTTGGGAATGGAGTCATCTGCTGAGCGTATTCTCATAAAGAACTTCGACTCTCAATAATTGCACCCGCACATGATCGACCAAATGATGAATCATGTTCCAGTACCTGTTTTTTTTCAGGTAACGTACGGTCCGAGCCGTATCTCATTGTGGCGAGCACATGCTTGCTTTTCGGGAACTTGAGCCCTGCCTTCGCGGAACTGTACTACCACACTTGAGGTAGGTGATGATCATTCGATGCCAAATCATCCTCAACGAAGAACAGAGCCTCAGTCTAGCCAATAGATACTTCGGGGTAATGCAGCTTTTAAACTCGGCAACTCTTGCGAGTGCAGACGGGCCCTTCCCCCGAAACTGCCGACTTTAACAATGCCATATGGATGCCACGTGTAAGGGCGACCACATGCAAAAGATATCGCCACGCAGGTAAAGGCGGAAGACTTTCCACATGCATGCGCAGCCCGCATATTCTGCTCCGGTGAGGAAATACTTGTAGTCTTGTAAGATTACTTCGTAATGCTCGGGATCGTCGACAGATATCGGGAATAAACATTTTCTCTTCTCAAAATTCATCCTTGCAACCCGCTGTCTTGCATTGCATTGCCGCTGCAAACTGATCGATGAGACTTGGGAATGCGACTTCTCGATATCGATCTCCGATGAGCATGCAGAAAAAGAATTACCTTCGTACCCATGCGTGACGTGCAAGATTGCCGAGTGGCGGGGCGATGGCTACGGTCCGCCCGATCGACCAAAAGTGACAATAGAATGTTTTCGCCTAAATAAGAAATTTCTTAACTTTTAAGTCATATTTTATAAGCGTTATAAGCTTAATATTAAGTTTTTTTTTTTAAGAAAATAATACATTAATAATATAATCTTATATTATATAAGAAAAAATTAAGAGTTTAAAAGATTTCCAGCCCCTTTTTAAGGGGGTTCCTTTTTGGGGGAGGAGGTGGGGATTAAGGTTTTGCGAGTGGTAATGGTCGGCCTGTGCGTCACGACTATTAAGTTCGCAAGTTGCTGCCTTATGTCGCTTAATCGGGGGTGGGTATAGTGAGTGCAGTGAGTGCAATAAGTGAATTAGGGCCCGTTTAGCTTGCGAGAATACGAATGTGCTAGCACAACAAATCTTGTATTCGTATTCGTATTCGTATTCGTATTCGCACTCATTCGCACTCAATAAATATATATTCGAGCAAAATTCGTTAGCCTTAAAATGGCAAATGCATATTTATTTGCTCACTACAAATGCACTAAACAAAATTTGAATACAAGAAAACCTCACTCGCGAGTCGCGAATTCGAACCCCTCTACCCTCCACTCGCAGCCAAACGGGCCCTTAAGATATTCACAGCGCATAGCAACTCTGATGCGCACAAAGCAGGGTGATAATATAAATTAGTGATCGATAAAGTTGTCTAATTAAGAACTAGAAAAGAAGGGAGGAGTGCTCCTATGATATAGGGTGCAAAGCGCCCCCGATTACGTGAGCTTAGTGCTTTAAGCTGCTATAAGCCTTTATAGTTGCAATATACCCCTTAGCTAATTAGGTGATAACACTAAACAAATAAAGCTTATATTTTATACGCGCACGCGTTCTTAAATATACAATTTGCTAGCTAATAAAATGATCGGATAATCCGCATATTAAAGGCTTTGCAATTGCTCTTGCACTAGCGCGTGCTATAGCTTTATAGCTTTTAATTATTAGGTTTAAGTTTATTCCTATTTAAAGTAGGCTTTTTTCCTAGTTTCTAGCTCCCTTTTTGCAATATAAATAATAGCGCAAAGCTTAAAGCCTCTTGCTAGTGTTTTAAACCCCCGTTTATATACCTTTACTCGAAATGTTGCTTATAAGATAATATATTTATTGCTCGACTTTATTAACGCAAGCTAATAACTTATAAGTGGCTATTATTATTCTTATTGCCCCTATTGCTTATATAGCTTGTGCTACTCCTAAGACTCTTGTGTGTAATAAAAGTAAATTACCTTCCTCGAGTAATTTTACTCTTGCTAAAACCCCTTTTAAAGCTTAAACCCTATAACTTGTAAAGGGCCTTTAACGCGACATTCTTTACTTTAATTGTAATATACTCGAAATAATTTAAATGCGTCTTTAGCTAACTTAAAAACTAGTTAACTTTATACTCTTTAAATAAAGTAATAATAGCTATTTCGACTTAGTTAACTAAAGCTTTTATTATTAGAAATGCGCTTTAAGCTCCTATTATAATGCTCTTTTACCCTCTTATATAAGTATAGCTTTGCAGTTTTTAAATAAGTTACTAACTACAAATAAGATTATAAGTTAATTGTTTTTTAGTCTTATTTATAATTAACTACTTGCTTTAAAAGCTTAACAAGCTTTGTGTGTTTGTTTATATTATACTCGAAATTATAAAATTGAATAGCGAAACTAGTAATAATAGTGTAAGGCTAGTAGTAGTTATACTTATAATTAATATAGCTAAACTAGTAGCTGCTACTCTTGCAATTCTTATTATAGCTACTCCTTTTAAGCTTATTACTTTTACAATTCTTGTTATAGCTACTCCTTTTAAGTATAATGCTTATAAAGCTATAAGAGGTTACGCGGCTAATAACGCAAGCTAGTCTAATTGTATAAAGGGTGTTTTAAGCAAGCTAGTTAACTTAATAGCAAAGAAGTTTTAATACTTAAGAATATTGCTCTATTTTTTTAATATAAACAAATAAAAATAAACAAATAAAATAATTCTTTATGCTATTCCACATTTTCGATTATTTTATATAAATTTTAAAGGTTTAATAATAATTGGAAGTATTTGAATTTATAATATAGCAAGTTTTTAGTTAATTTATTTACTAGCATTTCTTTTATTAGTAAATATATTACCTAAAATGTACTTTTTATATACTTTTAATATAGCTATATGTTTTAAATATTAATATAGTATAGCTTAGTAGTAATCTTTTTATTCTCTTTAACTATAAGCTTAATTGTTTGTTAATTGTTTGTTAATTGTTATAAAAGATTATTTATAATTCTCTTAAATTAAGCTTAATATCTTTAAAAAAACGCTAAAGAGCTAAAGTTTCCTTAGCTATAAGCTTAATAGCAAGTAGCTTAGCCTCTATTATAAAGGTGGTTATTATCGATTGATAAGCTACCCTTTATATGACTAGCCCTCTAAATAAGGATATAATATACCCTTGCAAGGATTGTCAAGTGTTTATATTATTAGTGTAAAATGCGTCAAATGCAATTATTAAGTTAGCGTTATAATATTCTTTAAATTATTAAATCCTTAAAAACCGCGTTTTATATAAGTACTTAATTGTCTAATTAATTGCTATATAGTGCTTAGGCCTAAGGTTTATTAAGAACTAAGAAAGCAGTAAAGCGGCATATGCTACATTTAGCCTAATTATAATTGCAATATAAAGCACTAAACTAACATTTTCCTAATACTCTTTAACTTGCTTAAAAGGAGCTTGTCTAGCGTATTTCTTAAGCTCTAAGATCGGGAAAGGAGTGCTTGTGCACTTTCTATTAATTAGGTAAAATTTCTTTGCAATCTTTTTAATATATATATTATATATAAGCTAAAGCTTCCGCGCAAGTTAATCTTTAATTATACAAACTCCTAAAAACTACTTTACCTCTCTTATTAAGTGAAAAGCGTAAGCTATATTAATTTTTGCAATAATCTTATTAGCTAATACTTTGTTGCTCTTATAAAACATCACTTGCACATTATTGATATAAAATAAAACAAACACTTTATA
>Ga0302325_10034873_pt1 | contig 10290 bp, 10 predicted proteins | sample Palsa_T0_2_FD_201948 | JGI IMG/M metagenome (GOLD analysis project Ga0302325, IMG submission 201948) | Peat permafrost microbial communities from Stordalen Mire near Abisko, Sweden - Palsa_T0_2 | ecosystem: Environmental > Terrestrial > Soil > Palsa > Peat permafrost | place: Sweden: Abisko...
GGAGACCGCCAGCGTATCGCCCGTCACGGCGATGCTGTTGACGGCAGTGCTGCCGGTCAAACTCACTTGAAGATTGTTGCCCGGCTCATTGATGACAACATCGTCCCCCGGCTGGGGAACCACCCCGGTGCTCCAGTCGGCCGCCGTGCTCCATAACCCGCTGCCTGTCGCGCTCCAACTTACCGTGCTGAGGAACAAACGGCTCTCCAGCGCTTCGGCACGGCAGCCAATCCCTCGCTTTTTTCGTGTTTTACGAATGCTGTTTCCATTCTCGAGAGAAACCCTCAGCGAGCCAACAGGAGCATTCTAACGTCGTTTTCCGATCCAACGCCCTCAAAAAGAAAAAGACTGGACGTCTAAACTGCATTGAGCTGCTTCACTGCCAAATCGGAGTGACAGGACACCGGTCGATCTCCGACGTTTCGTGGGGGAGACACGAATTTTGGCAGTCTGAGAGGCGCGTTTGCGCGTCATCGGGTTACCGTTGTAAGGAACCAATAGACAGCGTACGTCTCGATTTGCCCGCCGGGGCTGTCAAAATTGACCAGATCGAAGGCATGCGCGGCCCAGGGAAGCAAGACGAGGCCGCGCCGTACCCCTGCGGCGGCAAGTTTCTCATCCAGAAGCTCGCTCTGCCTTTTAAAAACATTGATATCGAGGCTGCCTTGGAGAATCAAAGTTGGTGGAGCGCTGGTCTTTACCAGTAGAGCACCGCTTGCACTGTCGTAGGCATCGCTGGCGCTTTCGGGGGAGCCGCCGAGAAACATTTCCAGATCTAATCGGTGATCGAGATTGCCGGGATGCGTTGCGGATTCCCATGTCAAACGGAAGTCGGTCGGCGGGTAAATTGCAATCACCCCTCGAATTCCCGGATCGTGCTTCCAATAGGCTGTCGCGGTAACCATTTGGCCACCCGCCGAACGGCCCAGCAGTACGAAACGCGCGGGATCAAGTCCCAATTGTGCTGCATGGGCACGCAAGAAAGCCACGGCGGCCAAAAGATCGTCACGTTGCGCCGGCCAAATAAACTCCGGGGCCAGCCGGTAGTCGATAGACGCCACGGCATATCCGTGTAGTGCAAGCCAGTCGTTCAACCATCGTGCCGTTCCGTCGTCCTTGCGGTTGCCTCCGACCCAACTGCCGCCGTGAACCACGATGACACAAGGTGCCGGGCTTCGTCCAACCGCTCGGTAAAAGTCGAGCATGAGCAGCTTCGAGTATTCCATGGTTTCGATGGTTACCGGCTCAGGCGCGTGCGGTAAAATGGCGGCAGTAATGGAAAACGGTGCTTGTTGCGGCGCCGCCGGTCCGAATGCCGTAGCAAGCTGCGCCGGCAAGGCGCGCCCAAGTTGCCATGCCTGCAGTGTGGGCTTGAGAAACAGCGCGAATGTCACGACGCAAAGGCCGACGGTAGCCGTGGTGATGACCGGATGGCTTCGCCGTAAGAACCACGCACCCACGCCAAAGCACACTGGCAGCGGCACCAGCCACAGGCTGATCTCAGGTAAAACCATCCCCACCGACCAGAGCGGTCCCATCCAACGTATCCAGATAGGCCACTTGAACGCCGTCAGTAATGCGAACAGTGAAGCGACAATCGTGTCGACGAGCAACGACAAGCGGATCGCAGTCGTCAACCAGCGTTTCCAGGTGAGCATTTCTGTATTGATGGCCAGGGCGCAGTCGAGTTCAAATTCTCTTCGGCGAGTTGGCTGCCGTCCATGAGCGACAGCGCCGTCAACATCTTGGGCCACGCCGTCGCCGCGTGGCGAACGTGGCGAGTAGCATGAAGACGCCTGCGGTCGCGCTCGGCTCTGGAGTCTCGAACGCGCCCAGATCCGGCGCGGCACCGTTGTACGGCAGGCCCACATTCAGCCCGGCGTCGATCAGATCGCTCCCTGGCGTCAGATTCATGAAGGTGATGTCGGGCAGGCTACCGTCGGCTTGGCGCGGAAGGGTCATCTGGCTGGCATCAAGGCTCTGGAAATCCGCGGCTTTCACGGTGAGGGGCAAGGTAAACCAATTGTTGGAGACCATGCTTCCACTCTCGTCGAGGTTGGCGGTACCCGTGCCCAGGTACGCCAGGTTGTTATGCATGACTTCTTGTGTGCCCGGAACGGCGCTGGTGGGCCCGGGGGTGGTATTGATCGCTTCGAGCATATTGAAGTTGTCGCCGGCGTTGTCGTAGGCCGTGTTGTTGTACCAGTTGGCGGCTTGTCCCGGCTGATGATTAGCATAAAAGCCGTTCGCTCCGTTGTCGGCCGACAGGCAGAATTCCACTGTGTGCACGGGCGGCGGACTGGGGAAGGCACCGCCGGTGTCGCCAAATCCGCCGATCTTGAAGCCGTTCTTGTTTCCGTCGAGACGCCCATTGTCGTACGCCCAGCAGTGGTCAAAGGTGACGCCCCCGCCGGAATTGTTGATGCAGTCGTACCCGTCATCGCTGTTAGCCCAGGAGCGGTCACCGTAAAACATATTGCCCGAGCCCGCGGAATGACAACCGAAACCATCGGTATTTCCCGCCGAGATATCTGCCACTCCGACAAGGTTGTAAGAATCACAATTCTTGACCAGGTTATTTCCCGCATGCGAAAAGATGTACATGCCGTTGCCCTGATCATCGTGGGTAACGATCTGGTTGAAGGTATTGCCGCTGCCGGATATTCGCCAATTGTCGGCTTGCTTCAAGGTGCCTGCCTGTACCCCGGTGACATTGAGGCCCTGAAACGTATTATCCGAGCCGGTCACCTCGATGCCGCACACCCGCAGGGTGGTGGGAGCGATATTGGAAAAATTCAGAACCGGCGCTGGATCTCCCGGGTAGGCAGAATAGTCAATGTTGCTCTTGCTGAAGTCGAGGACGTACTGGTAGGTCGCATCGGTGGCGGCGACGGTGAAGTTGGTATACGTCCCACCGCGGATATAGACCGTGTCGCCCGAAGATGCGGCCTGCTGTGCCCGCGCGACACTGGCAAATGGCTGGGCCAACGTCCCCGGATTGCTGTCGCTTCCGTTGGTTGCAACGTAGTAATCGGCCCCCCGCGCCCAGCCCGACACAAGCAGCGCAGTGAAGGCGGCCTGAGCCCTTAAATATCCGTTCATCTTTAGTCGCAATTCCCAGCCTCCAAGGAAGATATGAGGAAGCTACCACAATTTGTGCTCCCAACAAGAGGATTTTCGGGAGATGCGCGAGCAATCGGTAAAGAGTTCTTGGGATGACGCATTGTCATGAAAAACGTGTTCCATTTTGCACCTTTTTGTTCCAAACTGCTCCGCGGCATGGCTTCGCTCACGATCCAACAAGCTTTCGATCTTGCACTGCAACATCATCAATCGCAGCGGTTGGCCCAAGCCGAGCAACTTTATCGACAAGTTCTGGCACAGCAGCCGGAGCATGCAGATGCCATGCACAACCTGGGCCTGCTTTCCCATCAGGCGGGGCGCATCGATGCGGCATTGGATCTCATTCATCGGGCGATTGCGCTTAGGCCCAACTTTCCCGAAGCCTACAACAATCTGGGTAATGCTCTCAAAGACCGGGGGAAGCTTGATGACGCCGTTGCCGCGTATCGCCAGGCGATCGTCCTGACGCCCAATTATGCAGGAGCACACTACAATCTTGGCAACGCACTCAAAGACAAAGGAGAACTCGATCAGGCTATCGCGGCCTATCGAAAGGCCATCAACTTTCGGCCCGACTTCCCCGAAGCCCACAACAATCTCGCCAGTGCTCTGGTGGAAAAGGGACAATTGGACGAGGCGCTCGCCGTCTCTCAACGGGCCATCGCCCTCAGACCAAATTACCCTCAAGCCCACAGCAATGTAGGGAATGCCCTAAAGGGAAAGGGACAATTGGACGAAGCGATCGCGGCGTATCGCCGGGCCGTGGACATCGGACCTTCCAACACCAAAGTGCACAGCAATCTCCTCTACGCGCTACTCTTTCACCCCGCATACACCCCGCAGGCCATCGCCCGGGAGCACCGCCATTGGAACCAACTGCACGCACAGCCGCTGCGAAAACTCCTTCTGCCCCATTCCAATGAGCGCAGCCCCGAGCGCCGCCTTCGCATCGGCTACGTCTCACCGGATTTCCGAATGCATGTGATCGGCAGACATCTATTGCCGCTGCTCGAGCGGCACGATCGCCGGCAATTCCATATCATGTGCTATTCGCAGGTTTCCTCTCCGGATGCGATGACAACTCAATTGCGGAATTGCGTCGATGGCTGGTGCAACATCGATGGCCTCTCCGATGAACAGGCAGCCCGGCAAATTCGAGAAGACCGGATCGACATTCTCGTGGACCTGACGCTGCACATGGCCGGCAACCGCCTGCTGGTCTTTGCAAGAAAGCCGGCCCCGGTACAGGTGACCTACCTTGCCTACGCCGGCAGTAGCGGATTGACTGCGATGGATTATCGCCTTTCTGATCCGTATCTCGATCCACCCGATTCGGATCTTTCCTGCTATACCGAGGACACGGTTCGCTTGCCCCGCAGCTACTGGTGCTATCAGCCCGAACCGTTGCTGACACGGCCGCCCGCGCAGGCACCGGCATCAAAGAATGGTTTCATCACCTTTGGCTGCCTGAACAACTTCGCCAAGGTGTCACCCGCGGCGCTGGACCTTTGGGCGAAAATATTGTTGGCTGTGCCGCATTCTCGCCTGCTCATCCACGCCTCAGCCGGCACCCATCGAGACGATGTCAGGCAGCGGATGGAGCGCGCCGGCGTGGTGGGAGATCGTTTGTCCTTTGTCGGCATGCAGCCCTGGACGCAATACATGCAGACTCATTCCGAAATCGATATCGCACTCGATCCCTTTCCCTACGGCGGAGGCATTACGACATGCGATGCGATGTGGATGGGCGTGCCGGTTGTTACACTTTCCGGCCAAACCGCCGTCGGCCGCGGCGGTCGTAGCATCATTTCCAATCTCGGGCTACCAGATCTGATAGCATTCTCGCAAGAGCTGTACCTGCAAATTGCCGTCGCCCTTGCGCAGGATCAGGCTCGGCTAAACGATCTCCATTCGGGCTTGCGCCAGCGCATGCTCGCTTCGCCGCTGATGGATGCCGCGGCATTCGCCCGCGACATGGAAACGGCATATCGCGAAATGTGGCGAGCCCGGTGTAAATAAATCGGAGATTACGGTGCAGAAATAAGAAGCGCCAGTCAGGAGGCGGGGAACACAAACGTGCTGAACGAGTGGCTGGGCAGAGTCGCGCGGACGATCCCTGATGGCCCCTCGACGCCGATCGTGACTGGCAGCGGCTGGTTGGCGGAGTTTCCGATCAGCAGCACGGCCGACCCATCCGGCGCAATGAATGCCAGCTTATCTTTCCACGGGCCGGTCGTGCTGGCCAAGTGAGATCCCGGACGCACAAAATGGGACACGTGCTTCATCAGGTAGAACTCGGGATGGTAGGTCACGGCCTTGGAGTCTGGGTCGACAGTGATCATGGCGTTCTGCGTCCAGCCCCACGTGCTCTTGCCTTTGGGCTGCAGGACCATGTTCCAATAGAAGTAGCTGCCGGCCCCGCCGTTGAAATAGGTGCGAAGTAAGCCAAAGGTGTGCTCTGCGTCGGCGATGCTGTCGGCCCCTTTGCCGCACTCGCTCTCACTCTGCATGAGCTTGAATTTGGGGAACCGTTGGTGCGTTGGGGCGATGGCATCTCGTCCTTCCCACTGGTACGCCACACCGGCGACGAAAGCGGCGGCGGCGGGGTCCGAGAGGACTGGAACCGCGAAATCGTTGACGTCCCCGTCATTGAGCGTCCCCAGCCAAAGCTGGGCGTTCACATGTTTGTCGTGAAAAGTTGGCCCCATGTAATCGCGGATGAAGTCCCGTTCCTGCGGACCCGTCCATACGCACGTCGGGTACTTGCTGTTGGATTTGGGCTCATTTTGGACCATGCAGGCGTAGACGCGCAGCCCTTCCTGTTGATACGCCGCAACGGCCTTGGCCAGGTAAGCCGCATACGCCGTCTGAATTGCCGGATCGGTCTTCAAGTGGCCGGAGTTGTAACGATTGTTGTCTTTCATCCAGGCCGGCGGACTCCAAGCGGAGATCCACACACCCAATTCGGGCCGGACACTCATGGCTGCTTTCACGTATCGCAGCAGATACGAACGATCGCGATCAATTGAGAAATGGGCCAACTCCAGATCGCCGGGCGTGTCATCCAGGGAGTACCAATCTCGCGCATAATCGCTGGCCCCAATGGGCAGGCGGGCCAGGGTAAACCCGCACCCCTCATCCGCGAATAAGTCGCGGACGATCTTTTCCCGTTCTTCTTGCGGAAGTGCCAGTAGCACCTTCCATCCAAGCTCGTTGAAGCACCCGCCGAATCCATCGACCTGTTGCAGAAGCTGTCGGCGCTGCACGACCACATCGGGCACGGCGTTCGCATCGTTCTCCAATTGTGGCGCCGGTTGGTTCTTCCACGGCTGGGCCGCCGTCGTGCAAACCCACGACAGTTCCGCAGCCATGCCCGGGGCCGCCAACCAGAGCATCATTAAAAAGGCGAAAAAGAAGAACGGGACCAGTTGCCTCATGCGAGGGGGAGTGTATGCGGGCGACCAGACGAATGCCGGCATGGTAACCGAAGGCTCACACCGCGTCATCCGCGGCCGACAGACATCCATTGGATCACGAGGGGCTACGACCGCATCGGGGTGTGAAGAAGTTCTTTCGATCGGGTTTGGTGAATCGTCCGTTCCCTTCAGCAATATTGGCAGCTATGGAAAATGAGGCTCAGCTGAGTTGATCACCAAGAAAAAAATAGCTGCGTGGGAGTTGGCGAGTGATCGTGCAGATCGCGTCAGCGAATGTGATCGCCTTCTGGTAGACGATCAGTTTCTCGAACGCAAAGGACATTCACAGGATCGTCACCCAAGAAAGTAGAGAGTGGAAAGGAGATCGCGGGAGAGTTCGGCTCATCACGCCAGTTCGTCATCGGACAACGCGCTTGCCTTTGCTCCCCTCTCTACTTTCCACATCTCTTCTGCTCTATTTTTGGCCCCCACGGGCCAAAAATCGAAGTGACAAGACACCAGTTGAACTTTTTCTGCGCTATTGCGCCGAAATCGAAGTTTGGCCGTGCGCTCGGGCGGAGCGATGCCCGGTCCGGCTGCCGTTCCCGCTCGGCAGCAAGTGGTTGATCTTTGAAGCCGGAACGGGGTCAGGTTTCTGACCTCGTTACGCTTTCTCTTTCCGCGCCTTAGGATCGCCGCCCATGCCCTTTCATCAGATTGCGTATGCGCTACCCGTTGGGGATTATCGCACGTTGCACGATCATCGGGACAATTTCGCTGGCGGATTCGCATACGCTGTATTCCACTCCGGCACTGGTATACCGCAGCAGCCGTTGGCTATCTGATTCAATCAGCGGTTTGGCGATTGAAACGAGGCCGATGGTCACACTACCGCTTTGCACTGAACGGCGAAGCGCAAAAGATCGTCAATGGTGTCGAGTTTCGCTGGATTCAGTTTGCTCTTTGAAGAAAGCACGCTTAACGAATCGTCGAGGTCGTCAATGTCTGATCGCAAGTGAAAAAGGTTCGGCTGAGGCCGACTCAAGCGATCGGACGGCCGCAGCTTTCCGGGGTTGACGTGCAGGGCACCTGCTACTTCGTGCCACATAAGCAAGACAGCTCCGCGTTGCAACCCTGATTGTTCGTAGAACTGTCTATAAATCTCATCGTCGGAAAGTCCAGGCCGATCCTCGACCGTCCTACGGCGGTTGATGCGTTCGCGGGCCATTGCCACCATGGCCCAAGTTAGTCCAATGCCAAAAATCACCCATCCAATTGGCTTTATTAGCATGGGACAGTTTCGTGTTAGGTCAATAGGCACACGTGTCGCCGGCGCAGGCACTCAAGCAATGATCTTCAACGCCGAGCATGTAATATGCGTAGAGCATTTGGAGGTAAAAGCCGGCTACACCGGCGGCACGCAAAGGGTTGCTCGCGGGCACGCGAAGGATATTGGAGGCAACGCTAGGTGGAGTTGTCCAAGGGCTTACCTCACCGCCGACGCCAACCGTCCGGGTGCCCAACGCCTGCACGAGCGCCGAACATTCAAATGCGATGGCCCTAGACAACCCGGACCTTGTCGAGGCCCCGGTTTGCAAACTCAGGGTTGTCCCCTTATGTGCGCCATGTTCCCCTGTGTACGCCACATTCAGAAAAGGGCGATGATCGCGACCAGCGCCACTATGGGCCCAAGAAGTCCGAGGGCAGCGGCATATTCCCAGCCTATCCGATCACGACGACGAGTCAGACGCGCTGCCAGCGCGACCAATCCGGCAAACGGAATCCCCAATGCCAGAAGTGGCATCATTTCGCCCGACGCGTGGTGGCCAAGATAAGCGTTCTCCAAGATATCATCAAAAATGTTGGACAGGATTAATCCAACGAGGGAAGCACCAAAAAAAATTAGCCAGAATATTTTACGCCCCGATCCAGCTCTGGGCTTTGACGACGAAACCTCATAATCGAGCATACCCATGTTGGCGACGCTACTTGAAGAGCGTACGAAGTCCGCTAACCCCAGGCAGGGCCAAGATACAACCAAATTGCCTAGGCTTTATTGTGAGGGTAACAAGCTTACTTATCATCGTATACTCCTGCAATGCTATCCAAGAATTTGTCATACCATGGATCCGCACCGATAGGATCAGGGTAATCTTTTTTGAATTGCTGCTGAGTCTCGCAGGTGCATTGCCGTCCAGTAAGCGGATGCTGCGGCCCATGAAACGAATCCAAGACCTGCGGCGGAAGTGGATTCCCGTTTATGGGAGTCAGCAGCACAACATTGTGTCGTAGAAAACGCAGCTGGCCCGTTCCACCGGTCGTTCCAATATCCCACAGTTTCGGCGATGTATTCTGCCATGTCGGGTTAAATAGAAGCGATGCTTGCAGGTCTGCAGCCTGCACGTCGCACTGGTTTTGCCAAGACCAACGCGGATCCGTCTGCGCAAATTTTGTACCCAACGCATTCAATTGCGCCAGCTGCTGCGCAGCAAGAGCCGCGGCATTATTCGTCGGTTGGGTAGTCGATTGGCTCGCTGTCCCCTCTGGATCAACATAGGAAAGCGGATTACTCAGTTCGAGAAGGTAGAGGTTCTGCCCTTCGACATATGCCGATGGATCACGTTGCAAAAACCGACCGAGAATTGGTGAGTAGCCCATAATGAATCCTTATTCAGAGTGCGCCTTGGAGTCAGTTTGATCGGGAATTGTGCCCGTCTTTCGTTGAATGTATCGATCATCGATCACGAACCGCGACGCAGAAGCGTAGATTTCCGGTTTGAAGTTTTCCGCCTGCCGGTAACTCGTAGGCATTTTGCCATCGCGTCGGAGGTCGATTTCCTTGTTCAGCATGTCGATGAGGGACCCTAGACACGACGGGTCCATCGGCGACAGCCGGTGAGCGTGGGAGTAGGCGATGATTGCATCCAAGACATGCCCGCGATCCTGCAGGATGTGCCCGCGCGTAGCCATGAAGCAGCCAAGTTCTTCCGCCGGATCGAAGCTGCGAAGATAAATGCCGTGATGCACTTCCGCTTCTGTGATCGGGCGAGGCCAACTGCAATAATAATCGTCGGAGTTCGTGGTGAGACCGACACCGCTTCCCTCAATGTTGAACCGTTCGCCAGTCCGCACGGAATGCCAGCGGCAAAACAAATGCCCCCGTGCATGGGTGAGGTAAAGCGGATATCCTAGCGCTCGCCCCACAGCCAGGTACAAGACCGGCATGTTGGCGCAGGTGCCCCGTCGATCCCCAGTGAGAAGGCCATGAATGAACCCCTCCCGGGAACTTTTGAAGATGTGCGTCTTGGTGCATTCGGGGTCGTAAGTGACGCCGAGATCGCGCTGAAGCACCGTAATCATCGTCAAGATGCGGAAGTATGCTTCGGAGTTCTCGTATTCGGCGGGGTTCCGTCGGAACTGGAACAGATACTTTTCCGTTTCCCGTTTCACCATCGCTGTCCATTCGCCCAATGTCCGCATGCAGGCCGGGATATCGAGATTGACGGTGTCGGGCAGCATTGTCGCACATATCAAATTCAGGTAGCCGACGGGAATCGCGCGAAGCAAGTCGAGCGGCAGGAACAAGACTTCCCCGAGTGATGGCGCTTGGCGTTGATCACGAAATCGCAGATCGGGGGCAGGCGGAATGACGCTCGGAACAAACGTCGGATGATTGTAGACGCTGATGAGCGGCCGACGTTTGACGCGAGGCTTGTTCATCGACAAAAAGGGTATCGTCGCATTGGGGGCT
>Ga0302325_10034874_pt1 | contig 10290 bp, 11 predicted proteins | sample Palsa_T0_2_FD_201948 | JGI IMG/M metagenome (GOLD analysis project Ga0302325, IMG submission 201948) | Peat permafrost microbial communities from Stordalen Mire near Abisko, Sweden - Palsa_T0_2 | ecosystem: Environmental > Terrestrial > Soil > Palsa > Peat permafrost | place: Sweden: Abisko...
CCCAGGCGCTCGACAACCTGGTCACCAACGCGCTGGCGTACGGCGAGGGCACCATCACGCTGAGCGCCCGAGCCGACCGCGAGCAGGTCGTGCTGCACGTGACCGATGAGGGACCCGGCTTTCCCGGCGACCTGCTCCCGCGCGCGTTCGAACGGTTTGGACGCGGGCAACACGCTCGCGCCGACCAGCCGGGCAGCGGCCTCGGACTGGCGCTCGTTCAAGCCGTGGCGGTCGCCCATGGCGGTCACGCCGACGTGCGCAACCGGCCCGCGGGCGGCGCCGACGTCTCGATCACGCTGCCGCGCGCGACACCCACGGCCCCTCTCACGTGAGTCTCATCGGGTTGGCGCATCGTAGGACGCAGTCGCCAACCCACGATCACCCCGACGGAAGGGATCAGTCCATGTTTTCCCGCAGACTCACCAGACCCATCGCCATCGGCGCCACGGTCATCCTCATTGCGGGCGGTACCTACGGCATCGTCAGCGCCACCGCCAGCACCAACTCAAGCGCCGCGTCCACCGCCGCGACAACCGCCGCGTCCACCTCCGCGACATCAGGCAAGTCCCCAGCCGCCGGCGGAGGTTCCAACGCCCGATCTGGGCCCGCCGCAGGCGGGTCGTACGGCAAGATCGACACCATATCCACGACCGGCTTCACCCTATCCACCCCCACCGGACAAAAGGTCACGGTCAAGGAGACCTCCAGCACGAAATACGAGAAGGGGACCACTCCCGGCTCCGCGACCGTCCTGAAGAAGGGCGAAAACGTCCTCGTCCTCGGTACCACCAGCAGCACCACCATCACCGCCAGCCAAGTCATCGCCCAGCCCACCGACGGCGTCGGATCGACCACTCCCGCCGCGGCTGGAGTGGTCGCCTTCAAGCGCGGCGCATCGACCACCTCAAAGCAAGTCGGTCAGATCCCAGCCGCCTACAAGCAGGGCTCAGGTACCCTCGCCAGCGGAACCACTGCCAACCGGGCGACCGTAGCCTCACTGGCCGCCTACCCTGGAGCCGTGGTTGACCGCGTCGTAGAGCTCAGCAACGGCGACTACGAAGTCCACAACATCGGCGTCAACTGGCCACACCACGTCTTCGTCAACGCAGACTTCAAGGTCATCGGCGCCAACTAGCGTAGAGCCTTCCGATCGGTTCACTTCATCCTGCAGCACAGAAGAGGCCCGCGCAGGCGGGCCTCTTCTGCCGCAGCTGCCTCAAGGCTTGATCAACGCGAGACCGGATTCTGGATCGACGACCTTCTGCAACGTGACCGGGTTTTCGGTGATCACCACCTCACAGGTCGGCCGGACGTGGGCTTCGAACAGGTGACCACCGCGGGCGGTGCCATCCTTGGTGCCAACCACGACGTGGGCATGGATGACGGGCTCGCCGTCTTTGAGCGCCACGTCCCCGATCAGCGACAGCAGCTCGATCTGCTCGTCGAGGGTCACCGACGGTTCGTACTGCTTGGAGTCCCAACTGAACCAGCTCAGGCGCACCGAGGACAGGGCGCCGATGGCCTGGAAGCTCGCGGCCGACAGGTGCTGGTCCTTGGCGAACTGCTCGAGACCCCCAGCGAGCTCGTCACCGGTTTCGAACACCAGGATGAAGGTCTGCGGCGAGTCGTCAATCTTCCTGAATCTCATGATTGGGTTGCAGCTTCTCAACCGGCCTCGCGTTGGTACATACCGATCCACCGGAGAAGTCGCCCGGGACTTCCGGAGGCTCCGCTAGGGGAACCCCTACCCGCGCGCTAATACCGCCGCGGCCAGTCCGTGGCCGTGGGCGCGGGCCGGCCGATGTGGAAGCCCTGCGCGAGGTCGACACCGAGTTCGAGCAGGCGTGAGAGCGTGGCCTCGTTCTCGACTCCCTCGGCGATCGTCCGCAGCCCGAAGCCCCGGGCGAGCGCGACGACCCCCGCCACGACCGCGCGGGAGCGGTCGTTGTGGAGAAGGTCCCGGACGAAGTCGACGTCGATCTTCAGGTAGCTGAGCGGGATGTGCTTGAGGTAGGTAAGCGCGGCATACCCGGTACCGAAATCATCGAGCGCGAAATGGCAACCGATCGCCTCGAGCCGGCTGGCGAAGCGGGTCGCACCGACGATGTCGGAGATGACGGCAGTCTCGGTGATCTCGAAGGTGATCAGCGACGGCGGCGCACCGTGGCGCACCAGCGCGCGTTCGGCGACCTCGACAAACGACGAGCGCCCGACCGTCTGGGCCGAGACGTTCACGGTCACCGCCCGGCCGCTCGCCGCTATCCTCGTCGCCTGCTCGAACACCCATTCATCGATCGCGGTGATCGTGCCGTGGCGCTCGGCCGCCGCGAGTAACGCCGCCGGGCCCACGATGGCTCCGTCCGGGGATCGCATCCGCAGGAGCAGTTCCTCGAGGATTGTCTCTCCCGCGGCGATGTCGATGATGGGTTGCGCATAGATCACCAGTCGCCCCGCCGCCAGCGCCTCGTGCACGCTCTGGACGAGGTCGAGCGTCGCCAGGTCCTCCCGCACCCCGGCTTCCCGGGCACGCTGCCCGGTGACGTCGGCCAGCACTGCCACCGCGCCGAGACTGACGCCCCGTTTGTCATACACCGGGTTTGCGGTCGTGCTCATCAACACGTCCCCGCGCGGCGTCCAGACCAGCAGGTCGACGTCTCGCACGACCTCGCCCTGCAGGGCTCGAATGATCGGGAGCTCGCTCAGCGGCAGGACGCGACCCTCTGGGGTGCGGGCCCGCAGCTGTTCTATCCACGTGTCCGGATCCGCGCCGTTGGAGCCGTCCATCCCCATCAGCTCGATCGCGCGCCGGTTGCTATGCGTCGGCCGTCCGTCCGGTCCGCAGGCGATCACCGCGACCTCGACGCTGTCGAGGATCACCTCGAGCAGGTTCCCCTCTTCACGAAGCAGGCGGCGGATGCGGCGCCAGCGGCCACGCCGGGCACCCGGGAACATGCCTAATCTTCGAGGCTCGGCGTGCGGCTTGTCGATACCTCAGGCGGACGATTTGCCATTGTCGTCGTCGTCCGTATGCGCTACCAGGACCGGTGCTTGGCTGTCCATCGCAACGGCGACCAGCTGCGCGCGGGTGTGGGCCCCGAGCTTTGACATGGAGTTGCGCACGTGGGTCCGCACCGTGGACGGGGCGACGTGCAGCGTCTCCGCGATGTCCTGCGTCCCGCGGCCCATCGCGATCAGGCTGATCACCGCCCGCTCGCGCTCGGTGAGCATCTGAACGAGCGGTCGGCCGGAGCCGCTGGGAGGTGGCGGAGCCCCCTCGGCCAGGGCGAGGTGGATCGCCAGATTGCGATCGTCAACGAATTCCAAGCGCGCCACCAGGTCGACCGGCACCTCCGCTTCACCGGTGCGAATCGAGGCTCGCGCCCCGGCATACTCGCCGGAGCTCAGGAAGGCCTCCCACGCGTCCGGGATGGCCAGCGCAAGTCTTTCCCGGCGGGGACGGTTCGGGGCACTCATCCGACTGCTCGGTCAGACGCCGACACCGCAGCGACGACGTACTCGAGAATCGCGCGCGCGAAGCGGTCCGTCACCGCGGCGTGGGTGTGCAGGAGCCGATGGTAGAACGGACCGTAGAGCAGGTCCACGGCGGCTTCCACGTCGGTGTCCCGGGTGATCTCCCCGCGCTCGATCGCGCGGCGGAAGGCACTGCGGGCTGGCTTGCGGCGCGGCCCGACGAAGTGGGTGCGGTATTCGCGTGCGAACAGCGGGTCGACCTGGGCCCGGACGATGAGCGACGCGATCACGTGACCGTACGGCTTGGTCGCCAGCTCGCGCGTCCACGGCACGATCACCGCGCGCAGGTCCCCGGACAGCGATCCGGTATCGGTCACCTCGGGCACAGCGGTGTCCCACTCGTTCCGCAGGGCGTCGAGGACGAGCAGCTCCTTCGACGTCCACCACCGATAGATGGTCGCCTTGCTCGCCCCCGCTCGCTCGGCCACCGCGTCCATGCTGATCTCGCTGAGATCACGATCCAGCACGAGCTCGCTCACCGCACGCAGAATCGCCTGCCGCGACTGCTCGCTGCGGGGCCGCCCGCGGCGCGGTTCCGTTCTGGCTGTCTTTACAGGTGGCATCACACTCAACATATCAAAACCAGTCGTATCGTTTCGGAATTCTGGCCGAGCAGATCACGCTTTCCACCAGCCTAGGCCGGCCGGAGACGGTACCCCGCCCCGCGAACCGTCTCCAGCGTCTCGACCCCGAACGGGCGATCGAGCTTCTCGCGCAGATAGCGGACGTAAACGTCGACGACGTTCGATCGGTTCTCGTAGTCCATGTCCCACGCGCCCTCCAGCAAGTCAAAGCGCGAGAGGACCTGGCCCGGACGGCGCATGAACACCTCCAGCAGCTGCAGCTCCTTGGTCGAGAGCGCGATCTCGACCCCGGCGCGCGTGACGGTATGCGTGGCCAGGTCGAGGCTCAGGTCCCCGACGGTCAGGACCGGCCCGTGCTCCGCTGGGCCCCGCCGAGCCAGGGCACGCACCCGCGCAAACAGCTCTTGGAAGTCAAACGGCTTGACCATGTAATCGTCAGCGCCGGTGTCGAGCCCGGTGATGCGGTCATCGACGCCGTCACGTGCGGTCAGCATCAGGATCGGCGTTCGAATCCCATCCGTGCGCAAGCGATGGACGACCTCAAAGCCATCGATCCCCGGCAGGTTGACATCGAGCACCAACGCGTCATACGCGGTCGCTGCCGACATCCACAAGGCGTCCTCTCCGGTGATCGCCACGTCGGCCAGCATCCCCTGCTCGCGAAGCGCCCGGCGGATCAGCGACGCCAGCTTGACCTCGTCCTCGACAACCAACACGCGCACGACGCTTCTCCTTTCATCGCAGTCGATCACCATCGTGCTCCACACCGATGAGACGAGGATGAGTCGGGCGCCACGGTGATTCTCACACGGCTATCAGCATCCGCACACCTGGGCGTTACCGAGCGCGGGCAGACTGGGTGTCATACCAGCAGCCGATTCACTCACAGCGGCAAATCACTCCCATGATCCAGCTCATCCGCAACAACAGGCTTCTCGCAGCGATCGTCGCCCTCCTCGTTTCCGTGTCGGTGGGCGGGATGTCGCTCTCGACGGCCCGGACTCCGGAACACCCGCCCGTCATCGCGCTCGCGGTCCTTCCGGCGAATTCGCGCATCGAAACCGAGCGACGCTACGGCGTTGTCCGCTCGATCCGATCGCGGGTCGCGGGCCGGCTTCGCAAGATCCGGGTTCGGAACGGGCTGCGCACCCTGAAGCGTCATCGGCGGATACCCGTCCATGAGTGGTATGCGCGAGGGCCGCCGGCTGAGCACCAATAGCGCGCGAGGGACAGTCGGGGCGGCCACCAAGCCGCCCCGACTCGTTGTGAGCGACTTCAAGGTTGGCGCCGACCAGCGGCCACGAGCGCGGCGAATGCCGCGGCCGCGCGTGGGACCGTGTGGCTCGGCCGCGTCACCAGACCCACGGTGCGGCGCAACCGAGGTCTGAGCGACACGTAGGTGACCCCCGCCGGCGGCGCGGGGCGGTCGGCGAACAGTCCGATCCCGCTGCCTCCGCCGATCAGCGCGCGCAGGGTCGCGAGGTCATGATCCTCGAAGGCGATGACGGGCTCGATGCCGGCCTCGGCGCAGATCTGGTGCGCGAGGCGACGGGTCCCGTACCCCTTGGGTTGCAGGACCCACGGCTCGTTGGCGAGCTCGGCGACCCGCAGGGAGCGTCGTCCGGCGAGCCGGTGCTCGTCGGGGACGGCGATCACGAGCTCGTCGTCGAACAGCGGCGAGAAGGAGAGTTCGAGGGTCACCGGTGGCGCCTCGGTGATGAGCAGGTCGAGCTCGCCGCGCAGGAGCGCGCTGAGGATCCGGTCGGCGCCGTCATGCTGCAGCTGCACGCGCGCCGCCGGGTGGCGGTCGCGGAAGCCGGCAAGCAGCTCGGGAATCAGCCAGGTGCCGAGCGGGCTGAGGAACCCCAGCCGGACCAGACCGGTGTCAGGGTGGTTGGCGTCCTCGACGGCGCGCAGCGCCGCGTCGAGCTCGACGAGCACCCGCCGGCCCACGTCGGCGATGATCTCGCCCGCGAAGGTAAGCGCCAGACGCCGCCCGACGCGCTCGGTGAGGGCCGTCCCGACTTCGCCCGACAGTCGCTGCAGCCCGCGGCTCACCGCCGGCTGGGTGGTGTGGTGGCGGGCGGCGACCTCGGCGACCGTGCTCCCGTCGGCGACGTCGACCAGCCAGCGCAGTGTGTCTGATTCCATGGTCCGCGCCAAATATACGGAATTCACATTTGATCAGCTAAGAATCGGCATTTGAAGTATCGATTCATACCGGCCACGATCGCGGCCGTGGATGTCATCGAGATCGCCCTCGTCCTTGGCGCGGGCGTTACCGCCGGGATGGTCAACGTCGTCGCCGGCGCGGGCTCGCTGCTCACGTTCCCGATCCTCGTCGCGGTTGGCCTGCCGCCGCTGGCGGCCAACGTCACCAGCGACATCGGCGTGGTTCCGGGCAATGTCTCGGGCGTGGTCGGGGTGCGCGGCGGGCTGCGTGGGCAGCGCCGCCTGCTGTGGGGGCTCGTGCCGCGCGCGGTTTTGGGCTCACTGCTCGGCGCCGGGCTGCTGCTCGTGTTTCCCAGCGCGGCGTTCGCCTGGGTGGCGCCGCCCCTGCTGCTGGCCTCCAGCGCCCTTACGCTCGGTCAGCCTGCGCTCGCCCGGTGCGTCGCGCGCAACGCGTCGGACCGTCGGCGCGCGCTGCACCGGGGCGCGCTGCGCCGGATCATCGAGGCGACGTCGGTGTACGGCGGCTACTTCGGCGCCGGCGCGGGCCTGGTCTTCATGGCCGCGCTCGGGGTGTTCGTCGACGAGCCGCCGGCCCGGCTCAACGCGGTGAAGACCGTTCTGCAGCTCGCGTCCAACGGGGTCGCCGGGGTCGTGTTCGCGCTCGTCGCGCCGGTTCACTGGCCGGTCGCGGCCGCTCTGGCCGCCGGGACGATCGCCGGCGGTCAGGTGGGCGCATGGGCGGTCCCGCGCGTCTCACCCGACGCGCTGCGAGCGACGATCGCCGCGATCGGAGTGGGTGCCTCGCTGTGGCTGCTCGCCCAGCAGCTCGCGTGATCACGACGGGGTGATCGGCAGCCAGGCGGCGACCACGGTCCCTTCGCCGGGAGGGCTTTCGACGCGCAGGTCGCCGTGCAGGGCGGCGGCGCGGTCGCGCAGCCCCAGCAGGCCGGAGCTGCCGTTGGTGCAAGCGCCGCCCACGCCATCATCGCGGATCTCCAGCCACAGCACCCCGCCGTCCACGGCCGCCGTGATCCGGGCGCTGCTGGCCCGGGCGTGCTTGACGACGTTGGTGAGTGCCTCGGCGACGATGAAGTAGGCCGCCGCCTCCAATGCCATCGGCATCCGCTCGGCGGTGACCTCGACGGACACCGGCAGACGCACGCGGGAGACCAGACCGCCGACCCCGGCGCGCAGACCGCCCTGGCTGAGCGCGGGCGGCAGGATTCCATGCGCGAGCTCGCGCAGCTCGTCGTTCGCACGCTCGGCGTTCGCCAGCGCCTCTTCGACCAGCTCCATCGACGGCCCGGTGGTGTCCTCGAGCGCCCGCCGCGCCAACTTGAGCGTGATGATCGTGTGCACCAGGCGCTGCTGCGCGCCATCATGCAGGTCGCGCTGAATGCGCCGGCGGGCCACGTCGCCGGCGGCCGCCACGCGGGCGCGCGAGGCCATGAGCTCGGCCCGACTCTCGGCATTGGCCACCACCACACCGACGAGCTCGGTGAAGTGCGCGATGCGCTCCTCGATGTCCGCGGGCAGCGGCTCGCGCCTCGTCGAGGCGACCATGGCCCCCCAGAGAAGACCCTCCACGACGATCGGGCTCGCAACCACCGATTGGTTGCGCATGCGACGCGGGCAGGACGCATCCCACGCCGACGCCATGCTGTCGTTGCGCCTGTCCACCCGAACCGACCGGCCCGTGCGGGACACCTCGGCGATGGCCAGTGAGTCGTCGTGCTCCACGTGCCGCGCGATCTCGGTCACCCATCCGCCCATCCCGGCGACCACCGTCGCCGTACGGTCGGCCTCGAAGCGGACCACCGCGGCATCGTCGGCGCCGAGCAGCGGACCGACCTCCTCGGCCACGGTCCGGAAGATCTGGGCTGGGGGCACGCCGCGCGCGACGGCCGTGGCCAGGCGGCGCAATGCCGCCTGCTCCTCGGCGAGCCGGCGGAGCTCGTCGCGCCGGGCTCGCCAGCTCCCGAGCTCTGGCATCCGTCCGTTCGGGGCGGTGCGTGCGTTCGGGGTCGCGGGCGCTCGCCGCTCGGGGCGGCCGGCGTCGCGCACCTCAACCGGGCGCCCGTGCAATCGGCCGTCGCGCTCCTGCTGAAGGCGGCGGAGATGACTTTCGACGGCTCGGGCGGTGGTCATGACGATGTCCAGGGTGTGCGGGTGTACGTGCTTGTTCAGACCGGTCACGTCGATGACGCCGATCAGCTCGCCCGTCTCCGGGTCGTGGACGGGGGCGGCCGAGCACGTCCACGCCTGTACCGGCTCGACGAAGTGCTCCGTGGCGAAGATCTGCACGGCGTGATCCGCCGCCAGGGCGGTCCCGATGGCGTTGGTCCCAGCGCTGGCCTCACTCCACAGGGCGCCCTCGGTGAAGTTCATCGAATCGGCGGCCAGAGAGCGGACCCTGGCGCTGCCCTCGAGTGCGAGCAGCATGCCGGCCGCGTCGCTCACCACGATCAGCTCATCCGACTCGACAGCGACGGACGCCAGGCAATCGCGGATCAGTTGCGCGGCCTCAGCCAGCGGATGAGCCTGCCAACGCGCGGACGCCTCCGCACGATCAGACACCATCGCGGCCAACCGCCCCCCGGAGGGATCGACGCCCGCGTCGAGCGAGCGTCGCCACGAATCGGCGACCGGAAAGCGAACGCCGTTCACGTCGCCCCCGCCAAGAAACCGCTCCCGGTCGCGCCGTAGCTCGCTGGCCCGGCGCGCCGGCGGCGTAGCCGCGTCGATGGCCAGCCACGAATTCTGGGTATCCAGCCGCGCCATCACAGTCAACCCGTCTACAACCAGATCCTGGCCGTGAAGCCTCGCGGCGAGTGGAAGAACTCGAGCCTCCAGGTCAACTGGCGAGCCACCCAAAGGCCCTTGCCGGTTCCCGGGCGCGGGACGAGATAGCCGGCCACGGGGTCGTCGAAGCCGTTCCCGCGGTCGATGACCTCGCAGACGAACCGTCCGTCGCCGCGCCCGACGCGGACCTCCTCGATCCCGGCACCGTGTCGCATCGCATTTGCCGCGATCTCGCTGGCGGCCACGAGCATCTCCAGGGCTTTCGCACTGGGCACCCTCTCGGCCACCAGATCGCGTGCCAGCTGCTCGCGGAAACGCTCGAGGTCCGGACCCACCGACCACGAGCGCAGGTCGGGAAGCGACTGCGGCTCGGGCGTGAGCCTCCGCACCGCCTCCCTGGGGTCCTCAAACCGGTCGCTCTCCGCCCACCGGTCGGTGAGCACGTCGGAGTGGGTGCTGAGAACGCCATCCAGGACCGCGTCCGGCAGCCCGTTCGCCGGATACGTGCATACCACCCAGGCGGGGAGATGGGCGTAGGCGAGGTTCGTGATCGCTTCGTAGCTCTGCCACTCGTGCCAGTCCTCGAAGGTCGGGCCGAATTGAAACTCGGCCACGGCGCGTACCGAGGGAGCACTTCGCAGCAGACCGACAAATGTCCCGTAGTACGCGGCCACGGCGCGCGCCGGCCGCGTGTACGTCCGGCTCAGGTCGACGAACTGCACCCGGTTCGCGTCGGGCCCGAGCGCGTCGCGCATGGTGGCGAGCCCGGCGCGGTTGTGGCCGACCACGCAAGACTCACCCCCGTCCAGACCGTCGCGGAGGAAGGCAACCGACTGCGCCGCGTAGTCCTCGTCGGACTCGTACACAAGCGCGTGGTGGCGCAAGGCCTCAGTCTCCATGCCCTTTACCTACTAAGCGCCAGGCGCGCGAATTTCAAATGCGCTCGTGTGCGGCATCGGGCGGCTCCGCGGCCGCGTCGCGCAGCTTCCTCAGAGCGTCCCCCTCGATCTGCCGGACCCGCTCGGCGGTGAGTCCGAGGCTGCCGCCGATCTGGCTCAGCGACTGCGCGGGCCGGCCGAGTCCGAAATGGCGCCACAGCACCGTGATCTCGCGCTCGTCGAGCCGACGGGCGAGATCCCGTACCTCCATCTCGTCGAGCACACGCTGGTACGCGTCCTCGGCTTGCGGATCCGCGATCACG
>Ga0302325_10034877_pt1 | contig 10289 bp, 8 predicted proteins | sample Palsa_T0_2_FD_201948 | JGI IMG/M metagenome (GOLD analysis project Ga0302325, IMG submission 201948) | Peat permafrost microbial communities from Stordalen Mire near Abisko, Sweden - Palsa_T0_2 | ecosystem: Environmental > Terrestrial > Soil > Palsa > Peat permafrost | place: Sweden: Abisko...
AGAACGTCGACACGTTATTCACGGAGCAAAGAGAAGTGAGCACCTCGCTACCCCTGCAAGAGTGGCCGGTAGCCCAGCGCGTCTTCCGCTATACGCTGGAGCAGCCGCTGCCCCCGGGCGAGTATGCGTTAACCCAAATGACCGGCGTGCGCGGCCAAGACACCGATATCAGCCTATACGTCTGGGATTTCGGCGTGGATCCGGGCGTAGGAGTCGCCACTCCGACGGCGGCGCCAAAGAAGAAATAGCAGGTGGCGCGTTACGCTTTGTGCTCTTCCCGCCGGATCCCGGCTAAAACCGTCGCCGCTGGGCGTCGCACGCGTGCCCACAAATCCATCGATCTCGACTATCTGGCTTTCCTGCAGTACGCTACCGCTATGATGGACGCCGATTGGCTGCGACAGGTGTGCCTCTCGTTGACCGGCACCAGTGAGCATATCCAGTGGGAGATCGATCTGGTTTTCAAGGTGGGCGGCAAGATGTTCGCGGTCGCCCCGCTGGAGCCCGCGCCAGTCGTCTTATCGTTCAAATGCAGCAACGATGGCTTCGCCGAACTGATCGAACGCCCCGGCGTCATCCCGGCGCCGTACCTCGCCCGAGCCCAGTGGATTGCGCTGGAATCCGAATCCGCGCTTGTCCGTCCCGAATTGGAACGCCTCTTGCGTCAAGCTCATGCCTTAGTGGTCGCCAAGCTGCCCAAAAAGCTTCAAGCTACCCTGGTGGCGTCTAAGACGCGCCAATCGAAACCGCGCAGAAAAAAACTCCGCCCCCGCAAATCCAGAGGCCGCTAGCGCCGGAAGTTCGCGCCTTTCGGCACGTTTGGCTTCGCACATTGATGGAGTGGCGCAGAGGATTCTCTCCATGACCGGCATTCGCCGGCCGGTTAGGGTCCGATGCCCAGGTTCATCGCGACTTCGACTGCGGGGGCTAATTGATCCTCGAAGATGATTTTCTTGTCCAGATGAATCATGCCATCGCGCCACTTCCAGATTGCGAACGCGGCTGCGGGCACTAGCGGGGCCACGAAGAAAAATCGGAAAGGGTCTTCCAGGGCCCATTGCTCGGCGGTGGAGGTCAGCGTCGAGAATACGAAGAAACCGATGATGAAAATCACGACGGTCGCGATGGAGTGACTCTTGAAAGCGGGCATCGAGCAGGTAAAAGGGATTTTCCGGAACGACATCAGGAAAATCTCGATGAGCAACAGGTACATCGCGGCGACGATGGCGGTGTGAGTGACGGCGAGTTGCCAGCCACGGAAATGGGTATAGACCGGGACGCAAATCAGGACCAGCGGCGGTAGCAGGAACAGCAGCATCATCTTGCGAACCAGAGGCGCGCATTGATGGCTGTCTGGGTCGACGGTGACGCGGAACAGCCAATTGGCGCGGAGCGCCACGGGAACATCGAAGGCGACGCGCAGTCCCGTGATCAGGAAGTAGCCCAGAGTAAGCGGGATGCTGAGAATCGCGGCCGAGGGAACGTGATTGACCTCCTGGGTGCGCGCGCTGAGCGCCGCGAATAAGGTCTGCGAGGCAATCACGATCCCCAAACCGCCAAACCACCCCAATACCAGGGCTTGGCTGTCGCTCCGGGCCAGCGCCTTCATGGTGAAACGAAAGCCAGCGCGCTCGAACGGAGTTCGGAATACCAGCCAATCCAGGAGCCGAAATACTCGAGGAAGAATCGCGCCTCCGCCAGCGGGCAGGCTTTCCATTATTTCCGCGCTGCGGATGAAGCTGCGCCGGTAGCTCAAGGCGTACGCGCCGATCGCCACCACCAGCGCGATGGCGGTGGCGGCCAGTGCGGTCCGACCCAGGCCCAAGAGCGCGGGGCCGGCCCGTTCTAGCATCGACTGGTTTAACGCTACAAACCACACCGGGGGAAGAAACCGCAGCGGCGAAGATGAAAGTGTCGGGAGTTTCTCAAGCATGGGCGGAACGGCGAAACTGGTGGAGAGGATGGCCAGAAGGAAGGTGACGATCCCCAATCGGACGTACAAAGAGGACTTTCGGAACCAACGGTATGGCAGAACGCTCATTAGCGTGCCGAGAACTGCCAACACCACCAGAAAACTGAATACGCTGGCCAGCAGGAGGCTGGTTACGTGAGCCCCGAGAAATACCGCATAGTAGCTGAATGAAGAGCGCGACCCGGTGACCACCAGCGGGAACGCCACCATCGACGCAGCGTTCACATCCAGCGACATGATGGTGGTTACGAAGGTGAGCGCGAGCAGGTTGGCCGCGAAGAAAGTACGGTTGTGGATAGGAAGAGGGGCGAGATTGGCGTAATCGCGGCGGTCGGGGAGCAAGCTATCCCACTTCCAGATGACTACCGATGCGGTGACCACCATCGAAAGGGCGATAAAAAAATATTCGTCGGGCATCGACGCGGCGTAAGGGTCGAAATCTTTTATGCCGAGAATGACCTGAAACAGGGATCCATACTTGTCAATGAGGAAGAACGAAACCAGAACGCCGGGAAGGGCTAGCAGACCGAGCGCGACGCCAACTCCCAAGTCCAGCTCGTCTTCCTGCGCCGCGTCGCCGCCGTAGAAAATTCTGGCCAGGCAGTGACGAACCAAGCGCGCGAAAGGCGTTTTCAGGAATTTATCCCAAGGGCGCGGTGGCGGCGGGCTGGCGTAGAGAGTCAAGCGGCGGCCATGACGTCGATGATGTCCCGTGCGGTTTGTACGGCGTCGCGGTCCTCAACCAGGTGCACGAAAGCGTGTTCCAGTGTGGATTGTCCTGAGGCCTGCTGCAGATCGGCGGTAGAACCGTAAGCTAGCACGCGGCCTTTGCGGAGAATCATCACGTGGGAGCAGACCTTTTCGACGACTTCAAGGACGTGAGAACAATAGAAGACTGCTTTGCCCCGCTCGCCCAGCCCGCGGATCAGGTTCTTGACGATCAGCGCGGAGGTTACGTCCAGGCCGGAGAGCGGTTCGTCGAAGATCAGTAGATCCGGATCGTGCAGAAACGATGCAATCAGCAGAATGCGCTGGCGCATCCCTTTGGAGTACGACCCAATGGCGGAATGGCGATGGGGGAAAAGCGAGAAGAGTTCGAGCATCGCGTCTATTTTCTTGGCCAGCCGCGACGCTCCCATACCGCGCAGGGTCCCTACCAGCTCCAGATATTCCCAGCCCGACAGGAAGGGATAGAGATTGGTGTCTTCAGGGACGTAGCCCAAGTGTTCGCGGTAGCCGACCAGATTCGATTGGATGCTCTTGCCGCCGCACAGCACCTGGCCACGGGTGGGTTCCAGCAGACCGGTGAGCATTCGCACCGTGGTGCTCTTGCCCGAACCGTTGGGGCCCAAGCAGCCCAGCACCTCGCCGGAATTCAGGGAGAACGAGACGTCACTGACGGCTGGGACCGAGGTATAGGCCTTCATCAAGCCGCGTGCTTCCAGAGCGATCATCCGATTCCTCCACAGGGGACACAGTACACCAGCAACGCGACGAACGCCGTCACGCTGTAAATTGACACCGCGGGATGGGGGAAAGTTCCAGCCACTTCCATGAGAAAAACTGGAGAGCTAATCGAACGAGGGATTGCCCGCAATACGTCCGAGACATGGGGGCCGTGGGACAGTGCAGTCCAAACACCAACCTTCTTAAATTGCGACGCGGGGAGGACGCGGAAACGATCAAATTATCAGAGATAAGATCGGCGGGGTGCCCGCGCCGGACCTGGGCGCCAGCGACGCATTTTTGATGTGTGCCGCCTGCTGGGGGACGGAATACCCGCCCCGCGCGCGACTGGTAATAGGACTCATGGTGCGAATACCGGCCACCACTCCTCAAATCCGTACGTTACTGGGATTGCTTGACGGGCGGGGTTATCGTAGGCTGTACCCAGTTGGTACCAATGGCGGGACTCTCGTGGCCGAAAAGCCGGGTACGGGCGTACTCTGGGAGTGTATCGCCAGCGCGGCTCGCTAGCCTTTTCTGATTGGGAGCGTGATTGCGACACGGATTTTCATACGTTGCGGCGTCTTCCCTGACGACTTGGCGCGAAAAGATTCATAAACCACTTTGAGCGCCACCACCACCCAAGTCGCTCCGGTTGCCGATTCCGCCAAGATCCTCCGCCTGGTCGGTTATGGCCTGTCCCTTGTCTGCTTGGTCTGGGTTCTGCACGATATCCATTTCGGACGGCTGGTCCACGATGTCTCCAATGTCGATTGGAAATGGGTGTCGCTGGGTATTGGGTTTGACGTCCTGAGCTACGTGATTCAGGCGATCCGCTGGAAATTCCTGCTGGCGCCATTCGGGCCGGTGCGGCTCGGCCGCTCGACGCGCGCGGTATTTGCGGGCCTATTCGCTAACCTGGTATTCCCCCTGCGGCCCGGCGAACTGTTGCGCGCTTACCTGGTAGCAGACACCGAGCACATTAAATTCGGAAAGGTGATGGGTTCGGTGGGAGTCGAACGGCTGGTGGATCTGGTGATTGCAACGTCGTCTCTGGCGATAGCGGCGCTGTTCGTCGATTTGCCGAACAAGTTCAAAAGAGTGGCGGACACCATGGGTGTGGTAGCGCTGATATTACTGGCGATCGTGGTGGCCCTGATTTTCTACCTCGAAATCCGCATGGGAAGCGACGCGACCTGCGATGCGCGGAAAGCGCACCTTCCCAATCGGATGATGACGGCTTTGATGGCGCTGCACGCCATGGGCACTTCGCCTAGTTTTTATCCGGCGGTGCTGTTCTCGATGGTGATGCCGTTCCTGCAGGTGCTGGGACTGTGGTGCATGATGAACGCCTACAGTTTGGGGCTGCCCTTTTTGTCGGCGCTGGTGGTTCTGCTGGTCATCAACATCGGCGTATCGCTCCCCAACGCTCCTGCCAACGTCGGTTCCTACCAGTTCTTCTGCGTCCTGGGCCTGAGCATCTTCCAGATCGAAAAAACGAAGGCGGCGGGCTTTTCGATTTTCGCGTTTTTGGCGATGACCTTGCCGTTTCTGGTCCTGGGCTTCGCGGCGGTGCTGCGAAGCGGGATGTCGGTGCGGTCGATGCGCGAACAGGTCATTCGGATCCCCAAAGCCAAGCAAGCCGACGAATGCCAGAAAATCTTCCACTTCCCTGCCACACAGTAGTTTCCCGGGTGTTCAATTCCGCGCACGTCGGTGTCGATTAAGGTTTGAGGGCCGCTCAGGGTACGGTTAATATTGATTACCTCGCCGTACGCGCTGAAATCAGCCCGTAACTCGCAGGGAGACAGCAGGATGGCTCGCCAACCCTCCGCCGCGCGCTGCGACGCCGGGTGGCTCATACTTCAATATGGCCCAGGACCTCCAAAAACGCCTCGAACGCGCCCGCCGGAGCTTGGAGAAGAATAAGCTCCGCGATGCTATTGCGGATTACCAGGCGGTGCTAGAGCTGGCGCCGGACAATTTGGAGGCGCTGCAATCGCTAGGTACGGTGTACATCCGGCAGAACGACCCGGAGCCCGCTGCGCATTATTTCGGCATGCAGTTTGAAACATTGCTTCAGAGCGGCGATGTGGCCAAAGCATCGGCAGTATTTTCGCGCTTCTTGCGCAGTTCGCGCCAGCCGCCGGATCGATTGATGCGCTACGCGGTGCTGCTGCAGCAGCAGAACCGACCCGCCGAAGCCGTCGAGCAATACGAGGCTGCGGCCCGGCTATTCAAACAAGCGCGGCAGAACTCTGAAGCGCTTACTTGCCTCGAAAAAATCACCCAGCTGGACCCGGAAAACTCCACCCGTTATCTGGCGCTCGCAGAGATGGCCGAAAGCCTGGGCCGCGCCGACGTAGCCGCGCGGGCCTACATGCGCGCCGGCCAACTCACCCAAGTGGCGGGCTCCCGCGATAAAGCGCTGCAGTGCTTCGCACGCGGACACGACCTGGCGCCCCAGGACCGTATGGGTTCGTTACTATACGCCGAAGCGCGCTTGCGCAACGGCGACGCAGCGGCAGCCGTCACGCTGCTCGAACCGCTTTCCAACTCCGACTCCGATTCCGCCTTCCTGTCGCTGTATGGCGATGCGTTATTGCAAACGGGCCTGCTCGATCGCGCCCGGCAGGCGCTGGAAACCTACTACGCCCAAAAACAGGACAGCTTCACCAAGTTATTCGATCTGGCCTTGGCGTATCTGCGCGCGGCTCAGGACGATCGAGCCGTGGCGGTGATCACCCTGGCGCGAGCGCGCATGAAAGACGCGCTGAAGGAAAATGAGTTTGTTGCGCAGGCTGAACGCGTGGCCGCCGCGGCTCCCAAATCGGTTTTGCTCGCGGAATTCATCGCCCAGTTATTCGAGGACCTGAACCGCGAAGCCAAATATTTCGACGCGTTGGTGCGGCTCTTCGACCTGAATGTGGAGGCCAATCGAATACCTCAGGCCAGCGCCAACCTCGATCGCATGATCGACATCGACCCCTACGACCATCGGATTTCCGCCCGGCTGGCGCAGCTCGAGGGAAAAGCCACCCCTGAGTACCTTCGCGGGGTTTATGCCCGGACGCCAAAGCCGGCCAGCGGAAGCCCGGTGGCGAAGCCGTCCCCGGCCGCAGGTTTTTCTGCAGCCGTTGGATCTGGCAGCCCCGTGGCCGCACCGCCGGTATCGGTGGTTCCAGAAGACAAGCGCACCCAACAAGCTTTGGAGGATTTGATCGTCCAAGTGGAAATTTTCCTGCAATATTCGTTGCAGGCCAAAGCGGTGGAGCGGCTGGAACGTATTGCCGAGCTTTTTCCCGGGGAAGAAGAACGCAACGAGCGCCTGCGCGCATTGTATGAACGAGCCTCGTGGTGGCCGAAGCGCCCCGTGCCGCCGGTAACGGCACCGCCGCCCGCGCCAGTGGCTGCGGTCGCCCAGGGGAAGCCCGCTGCTGTACCGGGCACTGCGGCTCCATCTGCCACGTTGACCAGCCATCGCGACCTGGCCGCGATCGCCGAGACTACCCGGCTGATGTATCGCCAAGCCACGCCTCGGGAAGTGCTGTTTGCCGCCGTGCAACAAGTGGCACGGCATCTCGACGTCGCCCGTGCCCTGGTCTGGGTAGGCGCTCCCGGTGAAAAACCGCTTACTGCAGAATTTGCGGCACCGGGCCTGAATTCGATTGGCACCTCCCAATTGATGGGGATAGCGCTAAGCCTGCTGGAACATGCTACGCCGGATGCGCTCGGCGGCATCGATCTGCAGGCCGCGGCAGTTCCTGCTTTGCGGAAGATCGGCCTGGAATCGGCGATGGGGATTCTGCTGACGGACAAGGAAACCCAGGCGCCGGCCGGGGCGTTGCTGGTCGGCGATACCGGCGCGCGGAATTGGCAACCCAACGTCAGTTTCTTTATGCATGCGGTGGGCGACCAACTCGTCCTTTCCACCAACCATAGCCGCCTGCGCTCGCTGGTCCGGTCGCTGTCGGTGGCCGACGAGAAAACCGGGCTGCTCAGCCGAGGCGGCTACATCGATTGCCTGATGGCCGAGGCGAATCGCTCCCGATCGCAGAATACCGCTCTCTCCTTGCTCGTTTTGCTGCTGGACCATGGCAGCGAACTGCTCCGCCAGCACGGCGACGCCCCGGTTGAACGCTACATCGAGCGCCTGGCGCGCACGCTGGGCACGAACGTCCGCCAAACCGACATCGCGGTGAAATACACCGCCTGGTCGCTGGCATTTATTTTGCCGGACACGTCGGCCGAAAATGCGCTGGTCCTCGCGGGAAAACTGCGACAGACCGCAGCCACTATTCCCACGCCGTGGGACGGTCCTGGCATCACGATGAGCATGATCGTCGCGGATGCGTCGCGGCGGCCGGCCGACGACATCGAGGATTGCGTCACCGAATGGATCAATCGCGTCGAGACCGGGCTCGATCAACTCCGCCAAAGTGAGGAAAGCAGCAGTGCTCTGGTAACCCTGAAATCCCCGTAGTAAAACATACGCAGTTATCCGGACTGGACGACCGCTCGAGGTGCAAGCGATGGCGATTGAAAAAGTAGGTGTGGTGGGCTGCGGACTAATGGGCTCTGGCATCGCGCAGGTGGCGGCGCAGGGAGGTTGTGCGGTGGTGGTCCGCGAAGTCTCGCAGGCGGTTATCGATAAAGGCCTGCAGTCGATCGACAAGAATTTGCAGCGCATGGTCGACAAGGGCACGCTCACCAGCCAAGCACGCGATCAGGCTCGCTCGCGGCTGCGGGGGACTACATCTCTTGAAGACTTGAAGGACTGCGACCTGATCATCGAAGCGATCGTCGAACAGCTGCCGGCGAAGAAAGAATTGTGGACGGCGCTGGATTCGATGTGCGGCGGCGCCACGATCTTTTGCAGCAATACGTCTTCGCTTTCGATCACCGAGATGGCTACGTTTACCAAGCGGCCCGATCGCTTTCTGGGACTGCACTTCTTCAACCCAGTGCCGGTGATGAAACTGGTGGAAGTGATTCGCACCATCGCCACGGATGCGAAGGTGTACGAGGAAGTGGTGGCGTACGCGGTGAAGGTAGGCAAGACGCCGGTGCGCACCAGCGACCGGACCGGGTTCATCGTCAACCGCCTGCTGGTGCCGTATCTGCTGGATGCGGTGCGGGCGCTGGAAGAGGGCGTGGCGTCGGTGACGGATATCGATAACTCGATGAAACTTGGCTGCGGCTATCCTATGGGACCGTTGACGCTGCTCGATTTTGTGGGCATCGATACTACCGTCTACATCGCCGACATCATGTTCAACGAATTCAAGGAAAAGCGTTTTGCCGCGCCGCCGCTGCTGAAGCGCATGGCCCTGGCCGGATGGAACGGCCGCAAAGCGGGCCGCGGCTTCTACGACTATAGCGATCCGGCCTACCCCAAACCGCAACAGCTCACCTAGCTCTGGCACAATTTAGCGACTGAGTCTGGACGATAAATTGCAAAGGCCCGCAAAGCGGGGCCTCGTTATAGTGCTCGCCTGCGAGTGCATCGGATGGACCAACCTAAGACCGCCCTCGCTTCCAACATCAATCCCTCCAGGCAGGGGCGACACGAAATTTGACTTGTGTAACCTGAGTAGTTACACTACACGATAATGATACTGCGGTTTCGTCATAAGGGGCTGGAACGGCTTTTTGCCTCTGGTGACACGCGAGGGGTGAGTGCTCACCAGGCGAAGCGCTTGCGCCGCTTGCTGGCGTCGCTTGCGACCCCCTCCACTCCGCTGAATATGAACATTGCCGGTTATCAGCTCCATCCGCTCGTCGGCGAGCGCAAGGGCGAGTGGGCGGTTTCCGTGTGGGGCAACTGGCGGCTGGTGTTCCGCTTCGATGGTGAAAACGCAACCGATGTTGATTTGGTTGATTACCACTAGCAACAGGAGAGACAAACACATGGATATGTTCAATCCCCCGCACCCGGGCGAGATCGTCCGGGAGGACTGCCTTAAGGCGCTCGATCTGACCGTAACCGAAGCGGCGAAGGGTTTGGGCGTCACGCGTAAGACTCTGTCGTCAATTCTCAACGGCCGCTCCGGCGTCACCGCAGAAATGGCGCTGCGTCTGTCTAAGGCATTTGGGAGCACGCCGGAGCACTGGTTGCAGATGCAGCTTGCCTACGATCTGTGGCAAGCCAAACGCCACGCCAAGAAGTTGCGCGTCAAGCAGTTCTTCGCCACGGCGCCCGCCTGACGGACGGGCGTTGACGCCTGATCGAAGCGCGAGCCTACGACTAGCCTATGAAATCGTCTACGCGAGTGTCACTTCTTCGGTGGTTCTGCATTTCAGTTTGCGTGCAGTCACTACTAGCGCCTGCTTCTCAACGCAGTCCATGGCGATCAATCCTCACTCAGAAAATGAAACACAGCCGCCCGTTTAGCACCGCTCGCGTCGCCGTAACGCCCAGAGTGATTGGTGTCGAAAACAGGGGCCAAACCGGTGTATCTGCGCCGCGGCCGCCGGTGCAAACCAGCAAAAATCTGGAAAAGATGCGAAGATACATCCTTCGGAATTTATAGCTTGGCGAATTTGTCGCGCCGGACGGAGCAACTTGCGGATGAGTTACGAGAATCTCCTGTTTGAGACCAGCGAGCAGATCGCGCGCATCACGTTCAACCGGCCCGCGGCGCTGAATGCGCTGAACCGTAAGACGGTGGAAGAGCTTGGCGCGGCGCTGGACGCGGTTCGCGGCGACGAATCGATTCGCGCGCTGATCCTGACCGGAGCGGGCGAGAAGGCGTTCGTAGCCGGCGCGGACATTAAAGAGTTGGCTGCGCAGCTTCCAGTGCAGGGCAAAGAAACTTCGCTCTTTGGGCAGGGGGTTTTTCGCCGGCTGGAGACGATGGGAATACCTTCG
>Ga0302325_10034879_pt1 | contig 10288 bp, 9 predicted proteins | sample Palsa_T0_2_FD_201948 | JGI IMG/M metagenome (GOLD analysis project Ga0302325, IMG submission 201948) | Peat permafrost microbial communities from Stordalen Mire near Abisko, Sweden - Palsa_T0_2 | ecosystem: Environmental > Terrestrial > Soil > Palsa > Peat permafrost | place: Sweden: Abisko...
CTCATGCCAACGCCGAACACGTTGTATTGGCCCTGCAACGCTTCGGGGATCTGCACGAATTGCTGCGATGAACCCATGGTGTAGTCGGTCGCCGCGACCGCCATGAAAACGAGGCCGATGGTGAACAGCACCTGGTCGAGATGCGGTCGTGCATAGACGTGGACATAAAGCGTGCGCTCGAACAAACCGCCGAGGATCGCCGTCAACAGGAACGCGATCGGCAAGCCGAGCGCGAACGGCACGCCGAGGCGATTGACCAGGACCACCGTGCAGTAGCCGCCGGCCATGGCGAACGCGCCATGGGCGAGGTTGATGAAGTTCATCAGGCCAAGCGTGACCGACAAGCCGCATGCCAGCACGAACAGCAGCATGCCGTAGGCCACACCATCGAAAATGATCGTCAGCATGTTGGGCCCAACGCCCCCCAGCGCAGGCTACGCTGGCGGTACAGTTACTTCTTCTCTGCCGCCTTGATCGGATCCTTCACGTTCGGGAAGGTCGCGAACTCGACGTTGTAGAGTTCGCCGTTCTTCTTCTCGACCTTGCGGATATAGACATTCTGGATGATATCGCGGGTATCCGGATCAATCGAGATCGGCCCGCGCGGGCTTTCCCAGGACATGCCTTTGATGGCGCCGATGAGCGAGTCGCCGTCGGTCTTGCCGCCGGTCTTCTTCACCGCCTCGTACATCAGGTGCATGCCATCATAGCCGCTGACCGCCATGAAGTTCGGCCGCAGGCCGTCATTGGCCTTCTTGAACGCGGCGACGAAGGCCTTGTTCATCGCCGAGTCGTGATCGGCGGAATAGATATGCGCCGTGATCGTGCCGATCACCGCGTCGCCCATCCCATTGAGCAGATCGTCGTCGGTGACATCGCCGGGGCCGATGATCTTGACGCCGGCATTATCGAGACCGCGCTCGACGAATTGCTTCATGAAAATTCCGCCTTGTCCGGACGGCACGAACACGAAGATCGCGTCCGGCTTCTGGTCGGCGGCCTTTTGCAGGAACGGTGCGAAATCAGGATTGGCCAACGGAAAGCGAATCGTGTCGAGAATCTCTCCGCCCTTGGCGGTAAACTCCTGTTTGAATGAATTTTCCGAATCGATGCCGGGGCCGTATTCCGACACCATGCTGACGACTTTCTTGATGCCGTTCTGCGCCGCCCAGTCGGCCATCGGCACGGTCGATTGCGCGAGTGTGAAACTGGTGCGCGAAATGTAAGGCGACTTCTCGGTGATAATCGAGGTGCCAGCGGCGGTAACGATCTCCGGCGTCTTGGATTCCGCCGACAGCGGCGCAACCGAAAGCGCGGCCGGCGTCACCCCGAAGCCGGCGAGGAACGTTACCTTGTCGTTGACGATCATTTCCTGCGCGATGCGCTTGGTGTTGTCGGGAACCGCGCCGTCGTCCTTGAGGAGGAGCTCGACTTTTTTGCCGGCAACGGTGTCGCCATTTTGCGCCATGTACAGTTTGATCGCCGCGGCGATCTGTTTGCCGGTCGATTGCTGCTGGCCGGTCATCGGCAGGATGAAGCCGATCTTGACACTATCTTGCGCAAGCGCCGCCTGGGCCGCGGAGAGCACTAAGGCCGCACATGCCGCGGCCAGAAAAAGCTTACGATTCATGGAGTTTCTCCCGGAGAGATCTTTCGTCTCGGTCGGGCGGCATACCATCATTCCGGCCCGGTCTTGTCCAGACTTGGCGCGGATTTCACGCCGGTTCGCCTTGTCGCGTGTCGCGGCGTGCCTGCTGTACCGAGCAAGCTGTGCTAGCATTCGACGAACAAGGCGGATGACGCCGCCTAAAAAACGAGCGTGCAACGATGGGTGGAATACGTGCGCTGGGATGGGTGATATTCGTTGTCGCCGCTGCCGGTTTTGAAAGCACGGCGACAGCGCAGCCATTTCCCAATCAGCCGGTTCGATTGTATGTGCCGGCCGCGCCCGGCGGACCGACTGACATTCCCGCCCGCCTCGTCTCGCAAATCATTCCGAAGCTCGGGCAACCGGGCGTAGTGGAGAACCGTCCTGGAGCCGGCGGCGCGATCGCCGCACGGTTTGTCGCCAGCGCCACGCCCGATGGCTATTCCCTGCTGGTCGGCAACACCAGCGTGCTTGCGGTTGCTCCGGCCGTTTCGGCGAGTGCGGGATACGATCCAATCAACGCCTTCGCTGCAGTTGCCAAAGTCTCCGAGAGTTATCAGATTTTGGTGCTCAATCCGTCCTTGCCTTACAAAACCGTCGGCGAGCTTGTCACCTATGCCAAGACCAATCCCGGCAAGCTTACCTTCGCTCATACCGGACCTGGCGGCCTGCCTCATATGACCGGCGAACTGTTCAACGCGCTGGCCGAAGTCGATCTCCTCGGCGTGTCGTACAAGAGCGGCGGGGAGTCGGTGGCGGCGGTGCTCGGCCATCAGGTCGACATGACGTTCGAGAGCGTCACCATCCTGCTGCCACTGATCCGTGACGGCAGATTGCGCGCGCTGGCGATCACGTCGCGCGAGCGCACGCCTTTGGCGCCCGACCTGCCGACCATGATCGAGGCCGGCGTTCCCAATTACGAAGTGACAACGTTCAACGGCATCGTCGCGCCAGCTGGCACGCCGGCGCCGGCGGTGAACCTGCTGAACAAGACAATCAACGAAGGTTTGCAGACGCCGGAGAACAAGGACGCAATCGCCCATCTCGGCGCGGTCTCCAATCCCGGCTCGCCGCAGGACTTTGCGGCCTTCATCGCAGCCCAGCACCGCAAATGGTTGCAGGTGGCGAAGGCCGCGCATATCAGCGTCGATTAGTACAAGGTGGAAACGAAGGAGTTGGTCATGGGTAAAATCGTTCTCGGCGCCGGAAGCTCGCACACGCCAATGTTGCTCGCCTCCGATGAGACCCTGCCGCGCTTTCTCGAGACCGATCAGAAGATCAAACACCGCGACAAGGAAGGCCGGCCGACCAGCTACGCCGATCTTCTGGAAAAAGCCGACCCGAAGATGGCGGCGATGACTGCACCGGACGAGATGGTGGCGCGGCAAAACAAGGTGCGCGCCGCGATGGCGCAGCTCAGCAAAACCCTGAACAATTCCGGCCTCGATACGCTGGTCGTCATGAGCGACGATCAGGATGAAGCCTATCTCGAGGACGCACGGCCGACCTTCGCGATCTATTACGGCGACACCATCCTCAACAGCAACGAACAGCACGAGCAGTACCACAAACGTTTTCCGGAATGGTACGTGAAGAACCGCCAGGGCTTCTTCGAGGCAGACAAGCCGCGCGCCTATCCGGTCGATTCAAAACTTGCCGTGCACCTGATCGATTATCTCATGGATCACGGTTTCGACCCGGCTTCCTCGAAGCGGATGCGCGAGGGCGAAGGCGAAGGCCACGGCATGGCCTACGTGCATCGCCGCCTGATGGACGAAGCCAAGCCAATCCCGATCGTGCCGATGTTCCTCAACACCTACTTTCCGCCGAATCAGCCGCGGCCGCGGCGCTGCTACGAGTTAGGCCAGGCGATCCGCAAGGCGGTCGAAAGTTTTCCGGGCGATGTACGAGTCGGCGTGATCGCTTCAGGCGGCTTGAGTCATTTCCTGGTCGATGAGGATTTCGACCGCGCCATTCTCAAAGCCTGCGCCGACAAGGATGCCAACTTTCTGCAAAATCTGCCCCGCAACAAGCTGCATTCCGGCAGCTCGGAAATCCTCAACTGGGTCGGCGTCGCCGGCGCCTGCGAGCACCTCGACCTGAACTGGTTTGAATACGTGCCCGGCTATCGCACACCGGCCGGCACCGGGACGGGATTGAGCTTCGCAAGCTGGGCGTGATTCCTTTAATCCATCGCGGCTGCGCGAAGTTCAACACTGCGTCAGGGGCACGGCTCCATTCCTCCAGCCTTGATCGCCGCTGTAGCTGACGGAGACTTCAGGAAATCGACGAGAGCCTTGGCCGCAGCCGGTGCCGCGGCATTTCTGGTGACCGCAGCGGCGACGACCGTGACGTCCTGCAACTCCTCCGGCAATGGGCCAACAAGCTGGACACCTTTTACCGGTACGATCTCGCTGATGAACTGAATGGCAATCTGGGCCTCGCCGCGCGCGACCAGCTCGGCACTGAGGCTACCGTCGTTCAGTATCGATTTGGCCTTGAGCTGATCAGCTATTCCGAGTCGTTCGAGCACTTTGGCGAAGTGAATACCGCTCCTGCCTCCGACGGCGGGGTCGGTGTAGACAATTGATCTCGCAGCAAGCAGCGTCCTTGTAACCGCCTCGACCGAACTGATGTCGGGCTTGGCCGCGCCTGCATGCACGGCGACACCGATACGATTGTTGGCAATGTCGACTCGGCTTTCCGCCAAGACCAAGCCTTCATGCTGAAGCCCCTCAATGCCGGGGGCTCCCAGCAGCACAAGGTCGGCGTGATCGCCGCGCTTCAGTTTTGCTTTGATCTGGCCCGGCGGGCCATACTCTATTGTCAGCTTGCACGCCCTTTCACGTTCGAATTGTGGCGTAATCTCCTGCAGCACGCCTCGCAAGATATTGGAGCTCAATATTCTGATCTCGGATGGCGGCATGAGCCGGCGTCCTGGCTACTCTTGCTGCAAGCCCACCTGTTGGACGATCGGAGTCCAGCGTGCGACTTCGTCATTGAGATACCGCGCTGCGGCGGCCGTATCCACATCAGCTACGAATTCAAAGCCTGCGGCGGCAAAACGATCTTTTAGCACTGCACTTTGCATCGCCTGCCGCGTCACGTCGGCGACCTTGGCGACAACGGGCGGAGGCGTCTTTGCCGGCGCAAACAAGCCGACAAACAGGCGCGCAATAAGTCCCGGGTAACCTTGCTCGGCACCCGTCTGGATGTCGGGCATTGCTGCAAGGCGCCGATCCGACGCCACGGCGAGGATCCTGATCTCACCTCGTCGATGCATTTCAAGGATTGTCTCGCTCATCATCGGCGTTGCCATCGGGACGTGACCTGCAATCACATCCGTCATCGCCGGGTTACCACCTCTGTACGGAACGTGCGTGATGTCCGAACAATCGGCCAAGCGCTTGAAAAGTTCACCGGCCAGATTGGATACCGTTCCTGCGCCCGCCGAACCATAACTGAGACGACCGGGATTACTCTTCGCGTAAGCCACCAGTTCGCTTAGATTGGTGACAGGCACGCTGGGGTTGATCACGATCGACGCGATGGACTCGCAAATAATCGCGATGGGCTCGAAGCTCGCGACGGAATACGAAAGATTTGGCAAGATTGGACTGAGCACCATTTCACTGGTCGTCCCGAACAACAGCGTGTAACCGTCAGGCTCCGCGCGCGCCGCAAGCGCAGCGCCGATCGTGCCTCCCCCGCCGCCAACATTTTCAATCACAGTCGGACTGAATGCTGTGCCGACCGCGTTGGTCCACTCGCGGGCGATGATGTCGACCACGCCGCCGGCGGCCCGAGGCACGATCAGCCTGACCGCACGATCGGGATAGTCCGATTGAGTTCTGCCTGACGACGAGGCCATCGTGACCGCGGCCGAAACGACACCCAAATGCAGAAACGCGCGACGGTTCAAGACAGCATCCTTTTACGACCCAGCGTTCAAGGCTCGGCAGGGTTGGCGCTCGGCCGCTCCTCGCCAAACGGCATCTCGCTGCCAAGGCCTCGGCTCCGCGCCCGTTCATAGATCCATTGGCCAATACCGGCGTCGAGCAATCCGAGGCCGGCGCACTCATAAAGGATGATCTCACAATCAGCGGTGCGGCCAGGCTTTTTTCCGGCGACGACATCGCAAAGGTCGGCGACCACATCGCTCACGCCAAACCGGCCGCTGGCAACCAGACTATCGAAAGGTTTACGCGGCGGGTCGTCTCCCAGCACCTGCTCAATGGCGGACAGATAGACCCGAGTGCGCAAGACTGTCTGCTCGTCAGATTCGCCGGGCGCCAACGACATCAGCAGCATGCCTGGCTCCAACCAGTCGGATTCGAAAACAATGGTGTTTCCCGATGTCGCCGTGATTGCGATTTCGGCACCGCGGACCGCATCGCGTCCGGAGCGGCAAGGCACCACGTCGATCCCGAGCGTCGCACTCATCGCTTCGCAGAAGCGCCGAACGTTCGCTGGATCCCGGCTGAACACCTGCAGCTTTTTGATAGAGCGCACAGCGCAAACCGCCTGAACCATGCCGCGCGCATAGCGGCCAGTGCCAATAACTCCGACCGTGCTGGCGTCCGCGCGCGCCAGATACTTTGCCGCCACACCGTAGGGCGCACTGGTGCGAATGGCGTGAAGATGGAAGTCGGAAATGATCGCCGACATCCTCATATCCGTCCAATCGAACAGGCAGATCACCTCGGACCGATTGGTCCCGCGATATCCGGAATACACGCGTACCGCAGCCGCGCCGAGATCAGGCACCATGCCCGGAAGCATGCGAATATTATGCCACAGGTGTCCGGGATGAGCCGGATGCGTCATGGTGTATCGCTTCAAGTGATACGTCGTGCCTTCAGATTGCTGACGAAACACCCGCTCGATGACATCGACGGCTGACTTGTAGGCGTCATCGCCGGCTAGCGCGTCCTTCACATCCTGTTCGGTCAAAAAAAGCATGGTCACATCCGGGTTGCGAATTGTGTGCAATGAGGCTCTCGTTCGAGCGAGAAGCCCGATCACAGCGTACGCCTAAATAATTTGCCCGCCACAGAGCCCGCGCCGTAGTTGTTACTTCATGCCTGTTGCGGGCCCGTTCCGGCCCTCGACATGCTGCGGCGCAGCCATTGCTTGCACGATTTCGGCTTTTCGCCCTAGTATGAAATAAACAAGACCAGCGTGAAATTGTCGGGATCGTTAGCCGGTGGAGGGACATGTGATGTCCAAACGAGTGGTCGCCGCTTTGACCGCATGCGCTGCGATTGCCGGAGCAGGCACTGCCAGCGCGCAGGAAGTAAAAGTCGGCCTCGTACTGCCTTATACCGGCGTCGGTGCCGAACTTGCACAGCAGATGGAGCGCGGAATCGAGCTTTATCTCAAGCTCAACCCCGATCAGGTAAAGCCGTATACGATCACGCTGATCAAGCGTGATTCCAAGGCTCCGGATGGAGCCGGCGCAAAGATCGCAGTCCAGGAATTGCTTACCCAGGACAAGGTCGACGCCATCGCCGGCTTCTCATATTCGCCCGACGCTATCGCCTCTGCCCCAGTCATCTCCGCCGGCAAGAAGCTTGCAATCATCACCAACGCCGGAACCTCATTCATAACGAACCTGTCGCCGGACTTCGTGCGTACATCGTTCACGATGTGGCATTCCGGCTACGCGCTAGGAGAGGCCGCGGCAAAAATCCTGCATGCCAAGACCGCGGTTGTGGCCTATTCCGATTACCCGCCCGGCAAAGACAGCCTTGATGCGTTCAAAAACTCCTTCGAGGCCAACGGCGGCAAGGTGATCGACGCGATTCCGTCGGGCGGGCCTGGCGCCGTGCCGGACTTCACGCCGTTCTTTCAGCGCGCCAAGGATGAGCATCCAGACGTATTATTCGTATTCGTACCGGCGGGCGATCACGCAACCGCAGTGGCCAAAACTTACGCCGCGCTCGGCATGAATGCCGCGGGCATCAAGCTGATCGGGCCCGGCGACATTGTGCAAGATATCAAACTGCAGGCCATGGGCGACGCCGCGATCGGCCTTATCACCATGCACCATTACAACGCCGACCTCGACAATCCACAGAACAAGCGTTTCGTCGACGCATGGAAGAAGGAATACGGTGCCGATACCACGCCGGACTTTTTCGGCGTGGACGCCTATGACGGCATGGCCGCAATCGTCCACGCGGTGCAGGCCACCAAAGGCCAGATGGATGGCGACGCTGCAGTGAAGTCTCTGCTCGGATGGACGTTCGACAGTCCGCAGGGCCCGATCATGATCGATCCCGAGACACGCGACATCATCATGAACGAGTACCTCTCGGAAGTGGTGAAGGGCGCAGACGGCAAGCTTCATCAAAAGAAACTTGCCGAGATCGATCATGTGAAGGACCAATGCAAGGCGCAGGCAATCGGTCCGTGCGCGCCGAAAAAGTGACCTGGGCGTAGTAACTGGGCGTGCCGGTAGCGTCTTAGGACGCAAAGGAGTACTGCCCGGACGCGTTATTGGCTGCTTGGCAATGGCCGGCTACGGGACTTTCTGTGGATCTTCTCGGTAATTTCGCTGGCATTCTCCTGGGCGGCCTTTCGGCCGGTACGGTCCTGTTCATCGTCTCGGTTGGCCTTTCGGTCACAATGGGACTGATGGGCTTCGTCAACCTCGCCCACGGCGCCTTCGCCATGCTCGGCGGCTATGTGATCGTGCTGGCGATGAACCGCGCCCATGTCGGCTTCGCCGCGGCGTTGGCGCTCGGCTTCATCGTGACGGCGGCGGTCAGCGTCGTGCTGGAACGGCTCCTCTATCGGCGACTCTACCGCGCCGGCGAACTCGACCAGGTCCTCTTTACGATAGGCCTGATCTTCATTTTCATCGCCGGGATCACGATCGCGGTCGGCCCGGAGAGCCAGTCGCTGCACCTGCCACCCGCTCTCGGCGGCCAGATCAATCTCGGCTTCGTTCAGTACCGCACCTACAGCATTTTTCTGATCGTTGTCGGAGCGCTGATCAATCTCGTCATCTGGCTAGCCTTCGAGAAGACAAGCATCGGTGCGCAAATCCGCGCCACCGTCGACAACCGACGCATGGCTGAGTCGCTCGGCATCGATGTCGACCGGCTGTTCACCATCACCTTCGCATTCGGCAGCGGCATGGCGGCGATCGGCGGCGGGCTCGGAGCCGAGTTTCTTGGGCTCGATCCGCAATATGCTCTCAAATATCTGGTGTATTTTCTGATCGCGGTCTCGGTCGGCGGGCTCGGCAGCGTAGTCGGCGTGTACTACGCGTCGCTGCTGCTCGGCGTGCTCGATTTCGTGCTGAAGCTCTACCTGCCAAAAGGCGGCACTGTCTTCATTTACGCGCTCACCATTCTGCTCCTGTTGTGGCGGCCGCAGGGCCTGTTCGGCAGGAAGGAAACATGACCGGCGCGGCGATCCCCGCCAAACCGAATGCCGACGCCGTCCAGCTCGGCCATCCGGCAGCGCTGGCGCTGGCGCGGCGGCATCATTTCCGCTGGTGGGAAGCGCTGCCATGGCTCGCCGCCATCGGTTTCTATTTCGCATTTCCGGATTATCTCGCCTTCGGCTCCGGGCTTTTGATCACGATCCTGTTCGCGCTCTCGCTCGATTTGGCGCTCGGCTACGCCGGCATCATCACGCTCGGACACGCCGCGTTCTTCGGCGCCGGCGCCTACACGGTCGGTATGCTCGCCTATTACGGCATCTGGAGCGAGCCGATCACTGGGCTGCTGCTCGCCGGTCTTGCGGCGGCGATCATCGGCCTTCTCTCGGGTCTCGTCCTACTCCGCACCACAGGCCTCACCCTCCTGATGCTGACGCTGTGTACCATGGCGCTGTTGCAGGAGACCGCCAACATGGCACGAGCCTATACAGGCGGCTTTGATGGCTTGCCGGACCTGACCATCGATCCGGTATTCGGTATCTTTGAATTCAATCCGCTCTATTCCAACACGCAGTATCTGTTCAGCCTTGCCGTACTGCTGACCTGCTTCCTGTTCGTGCGAACTCTCATCTACTCGCCGTTTGGCCAGAGCCTGACTGGCATCCGTGAAAACCTGCTGCGCATGCACGCCATCGGCGCGCCGGTGCGGCGCCGCCTGATCATCTGTTACACGATCTCGGCGGCGACCGCCGGCATTGCCGGCGGCCTGTGGGCGCAGACCAACGCCTTCGTCAATCTCAGCGCACTCGACCTCGATCGCGCCGCCACTGTGCTCATCGTTCTGATTCTCGGCGGCTATGGGCGACTCTATGGCGCATTCATCGGCGCCGTCGCCTATCTGGCACTGGAGCATTTCCTGGCACGCGTTTATCCCACCGCGTGGCAGCTCGGCCTTGGTCTGCTTTTGGTGCTCATCGCACTGTTTGCTCGCAACGGCATCATCGGCCTCGGCGAGACACTATGGGCGCGCTATGCCACCCGGCACCGGGCGTCATGAGCGAGATCAAGCTAGAGACTCGGGCGCTCAGCCGGCAATTCGGCGCGCTCAAGGCGGTGCAGGGCATCAATTTCAAGCTGGAGACCGGCGCGCGCCATGCGCTGATCGGCCCGAACGGTGCCGGCAAGACGACGTTCGTCAATCTGTTGACTGGCGTGCTGACGCCGACGGCAGGCAGCGTACGGCTCGC
>Ga0302325_10034881_pt1 | contig 10288 bp, 4 predicted proteins | sample Palsa_T0_2_FD_201948 | JGI IMG/M metagenome (GOLD analysis project Ga0302325, IMG submission 201948) | Peat permafrost microbial communities from Stordalen Mire near Abisko, Sweden - Palsa_T0_2 | ecosystem: Environmental > Terrestrial > Soil > Palsa > Peat permafrost | place: Sweden: Abisko...
GCTCCCTCGATCTCCACGAAACTGCTCGGTTCATCACCGAAGTTGAAGAAATCGGAGAGTGGGTATGCACGGCGCCGGGAGGCGTCTTGTAGGTGTCAGCTAACTTCGCCGCATCCGCACCACCGGCCAGAGCCATGCGAATTTCCTCGGTCTTCGCGCGAGCCTCGGCTTCCGACAGGCCCGGCACGCCAGGCTTGGCGCCGGCGAGTTTCTTGCGAACGCTGATCTGGCGGACCTCGACCTGCTCGAAATCGGCCTTGTGGGCGTTGAAGTACCCGGTGATGTCGTCGGGCGTGACTTGAATATCGTCGGCGAGCTTCTTATACTCGGCCTGGGCAAGAATCTGTTGCTTCTGGACCTTTAAGCGCTGGATGATTTCTGGGTCCTGGTCGAGATGATCACTCACCGCCTTCTGCGAGAGCGCCAGCGTCATGGCGTACTTTTCGCCCACGCCGCGAGGCACCTGCGTCGCCACCATCCGCTGGACTTGCGGCGGCATGCTCTTGATCATGGCTTGCATATCCGCGGCGGGTATCTTCTCGTCGCCGACTTTCAATACTACCGTGTCGGGCGGGACTGGCGGCTTGGCTTGCGCGTCCGGCTTAGCGGATGCATCGGCCGCTGCCGGTGAGGTGGTTTGCGCAGGTGGCTTCGACTGATGCGCCCTGATTGGCATCGCAGCCGCCAGCAGTATTAAAAGGCCCAATTGCATGGAGTGAAGTTTCGTATTCACGTTTCGGGCCTCCTTCTTCGATGTCCGTGCTTCAATGTATCCAGACTTGGCTTGCCGCTACTTCCCTTCGTTAGCCACCGGCGAGATTTCATAGGCCACGCCGCCACCGTATTGGCCGGCGAAGCCGGTCACCCCGAACAAATCGTCTTTGGCATCGACCAGAATGGAGCCGTCCGGGACGGCCCCATCCGGCCCCGTGAATGCATGCAGCACCTGGTATGCCCATTGCCCGTTTTTCTGCTGCTTCATCCCGTATACCACTCCACACTGGCAGGAGGGAGCCCCACCCATGCCCGTCGTTCCGAACAAATCTCCCTGCCTGTTAAATGTCGGTCCAAACATTGGCTGGTCACCCTGCATCCCGTCCTCTCCGCCGAAATTCCAAATGGTTTGCTCGTTGGCCATTTGGCCGGATCCGCGCGTCAATTCAAAGACCGTGCCGCAGCCGCCTGTAGGTGTACATAGTCCCCCTCCATCTGATGCCACCCCGTATAATCCCCCATCGCGGGCTGCTAATCCTCCCTGCGGGCTGCCACCATCCTGATTAGACTTTTCCTGAAACACATACAGCACAATCTCATCCCACTGGCCGTTCGACTGCCTCTGCAGTTCATAAGCCACTCCGCAACCGGCCGGATCGCTGATGCACTGCCCTCCGAGAATGGTCCCGCCGTAGAGGTTGCCCGCCTTGTCCAGAACCGGCGCGCCGGAAGGATCCTCTCCGTCAGGGCAATTCAGTCCCGTATAGCAAAATGTGTAGAGCACATTGAGCGTCCAGCCATTGGGACCAGGAGTCAATGTGTAGACGCTGTTCCCTGCGATACCATAGATAATGCCTCCGGGCCCAATCGTTGGCTGCTCGGGACCGGGGCCGCTATCAGCGCAATTCGGCAGTGAACAGAAGTTGTACAGGATGCTTTCGGTCCATTGGCCGTTTCCTTGAGGCATCATCTCAAAAATGGTTCCGCAGCCGTCAATAACACACTCAACCTGGGTGGAGTCGCCGCCGAATTCGGTTGAGCCAAACAAGTTCCCGGCACCATCTATTGCTAGCCCGAGAGGCTCGTATCCATCAGGGGGGCCGATAAAACTGTAAAGCACTGTCTCCGTCCATTGCCCGTTGCCCTGCGGAGTCAGTTCGAACACAGTCCCGTAGTTGTAAGCTCCGCCAAATCCCGTAGTACCATACAGATTTCCTTTGCTATCCATGACGAGTGCATTGCCCGGCGTAGCACCGTCTCCCGCAGCCCCAAACGAATGCAGAACTTGGAATTGAACCTGTACCGGAGGGCCATCAGGCGCCTTCGGCACCTGATCTCTAGACGACGCGGAAGAAGCCCATCCAGCGCCTATGAAAATGAGCGCCAACATGGCAATCCAACGCATTCTTCCTTGACTCATAAAAAACTCTCCCTCCCGGCCCAGTGACGGACTCTCAATGGGCCGGGATGTTCATTACCGCCAACTATCGAATCATCGTCGGCTGCATCTCTCCAACATTCTACTCCTCCGCTTCAACCACGTCATCGTCCGGATCGGTCGCAAGGAAGGTGCCCGTGGTTATGTAGCCGGTCCCCGTAGGATTGAGGAAGCAACCGGGCGCATATTTCGCCCCGGTGGTGTCCGTGAATGTGCGCGCCGGGGCGGGAATCTCGTAACACCCACTCCCGCCACGGGCAGTCTCCCTCTGATGTGGCCCACACGCCCAGAACAAGAAAACATTCCGAGGCCTGAATTTTCAAGATGAAAATCAGATGAAAGCATGTATACTGCATGGCGCCGTGGCAAACGTGAGGGCAGCCGCGCCGCGCGCAATCTTGACGCCGGCTGGAAAAGCAGCGTATATACTGATTGCGTTCTGGGTTATGTGAGCGGAAGCCCCAGTCGGATTCGTAAGTTCCCGGGTTGGTGAATTTCAAAAAGGGGGCCGGCAAGATGCGAATCGAATCTGTCATGCAGTCAAACCGGAGAACGCTCCCCGTGGTCAATCGCCTGATGGTATGCAGCGTCCTGATTGCGTTGGCGGGCAGCGTGCCGCTGGCCGCCCAAAACGTGGTCTTGACGGGCTCGCTGAGGGGCCGGGTCACGGATCAAAGTGGAGCGGTGGTGCCGGGAGCGTCCGTTGTTCTTCAGAACCCCGCAACAGGTGTGAAACAATCCGCCGAAACAAACGCGTCGGGAATTTACCGGTTTCTGGCGGTTATGCCGGGCGACTATACGGTCACGGCAAGTAACAAAGGTTTTCGAGATGTCCAGGTCTCGGTGCGAGTGGTGGTTGGAAACACCACTTCGCAGGACATCCAGTTGCAGGTAGGAACCAGTGGGGCCACCGTTATCGTGAGCGGGACGACTACGCCGCTGCTGCGGCCGGCGGAATCCTCCGCGAGCACGGTGATAGACCGCAGTTTTCTTGAGGCATTACCGCTCAACGGACGCCGTTACACCGACTTCACACTTATCACGCCGAATACGAGCGCCGACGGCGACACCGGCCTAGTGAGCATTGCCGGACAACAGGGCGGCGAGGACTCTGGATACGCCAATGGAAACGGCTCCACTACTTTCACCGTGAACGGAACCAACGCAACCAGCAACTACTTCGCCGACATTCTGGGCCGCTATCGCATTCCTTACTTATATGGCGAGAACGGAATCCAGGAGTTTCAGGTCGCGGTCAGCCCGTACTCGGCGGTTTATGGGGGCGGAGCGGGCTTCATCAATGCGGTGACGCGGTCGGGGAGCAACGCGTTCCATGGTGATGCGTTCTATTACAACCGGAATTCCGCGACTGGAGCCAACGACGCCCTCTCGATCGCCAGCGGCTATCCGAAACCGGAGGATGCTTTGCAGCAATTCGGCGGCGGTGTGGGTGGACCGATCCGGCGGGACCGTTTATGGTTCTTCGTGGATTACGAGCAGCAACTGGATAACAGCCCGATTTCCATCATCAACCCGGCAATAGCACAGGTAAATGAGACTTCTTTTGGGATCCCGAACGGCACGACGCTGCCCGCGCCGAACGCTCCTTACCCCGTGCCGGGCAGCGACAGTGTGCCGAATCCGAGCAATCCGGTTTACCTTCAGCAAGTGTCGAACGCCCTGAACATGCTGAATTCCAATCTTGGAATCAAGGCAAGACAGAAAAACGATTTCGTGATTACGCCGCGTTTGGATTACCAGGCCACCTCCCGCGACAGCCTGTTCGCCAGCTTCAACGTGAATTGGTTCGACTCGCCCGGAGGCGTGATTACCGTAAGTCCGGTGGCGGTCTATGGCGCTCAAACACTGGCCGATGCCAATGTGCATGACTTCCAGGCCACCGTGGGATGGACACACACGTTCTCCTCGACGCTACTGAACGAATTCCATTTCGGCGCCTCGGACGATAACCAGATTTCGACGCCAACCACCTCGGCTGCAAATTTACCCACCATTCTCCTGGAAAGCCCAACCTTTTTCACTTTAGGCAACGCCCCTTTCTCCGTGGGCAGGGTTTTTGAAAGACAGTGGTCCGTCGGCGACCGCGTTGATTGGGTGGTTGGCAAGCACACGTTGCAGTTCGGCTTCGATATGAATTACGCCTACGATGCGGACCATAATGACGGCGGGGCCGACCCGAATGCAGACGTGGAATTCGGGTCACCCCTCGGCAGCTACGTCTTTACGAGTTTGGAGGGTTTTGCGCTGGGTGAATACAACACTTTCACGCAAGCTTCGGGAAACCCGAGATTCGCTTTTTCCGTGCCGTATTACGGATTTTATGTGCAGGATTCCTACCGGGTTCTGCCGCAGTTGACTCTGCAAATGGGCTTGCGCGAGGATTTCCAGGTTTACCCACAGCCGGCGGAAAACTCGGCTTTTCCGCTCACCGGGCAGTATCCGAACCAGTTTCAACGGCTGGCGCCTCGCTTCGGATTCGCCTGGCAGCCCATCTCGAAGACGGTAGTGCGCGGCGGATTCGGGCAGTTCTATACCAACATGAACGGCCTGAACTACCGGAACGCGGTGGTCTCGAATGGGCTGCCGTCCCAGCAGTCTTCGCTGAGCGCCAGTTACAACCCGGCCCTGGCGCCGAACCAACAAATGCCGTCGGTCATGGGCGGGAACGTCTTCGGACCAACCTTCCCGGGAATCGTCCCCGGCAATTCTCCCCTGTTCCAGGCTTCGCCGGATATTTCCCTGGTTTCTCCGCAGTTTAAAGCGCCTTACGTGTTGCAGGGAAGTCTGCAGATTGAGCGCGAGATTTCCCGGAACACAACTGTAAGTATCGGCACCATGTGGAATCACGGGGTGCACCTGCTTAACGGCAGTGCCAATGATCTGAACCTGCAGCCGTTGCAGGGGACGACCACATACATCGTGTGTCCTCCCGGTACAACCACGGCACCGTGCAACGGGCAGACAGTCGTCCTGCCGAACATGGACAGCGGCCTGCTGACAGAAGGCCGCATCAATCCCAACCTGGGCCAGATTAACGAGCTGATCAGCACGGGGCAAAACTATTACAATTCCATGTACGTGCAATTGCAGCATCGCATGTCTGACGGCCTTTCCATGCAGTTTTCATATACGCTGGCCAAAAGCATCATGCTGAACGGGATGGATTTTAACAATCAGTTCGACTTCAGCAATACCCATGCTCCGTCGCTGCTGGACCAACGCAATAACATCAGCTTTGCGGCCGTGTACCTGCCCAGGCTGGAAAGATTCACCAGTTCGGACGCAGGGCGCGCAATCCTTTCGAACTGGAGGCTGAGCAGTGTCATGGCATTCTCTTCCGGCCGTCCCTATGCGGCGTTGTTGAGCCCCGCATGTACGAGCTCGACGATGTCCTTCAATAATTGCGATGGCGCCAACGGAAACCTGAACGACACCGCCTTTAACGAAGACACCGCGAACACCGCGGACGGGATCAACGGCGGGGGTCCCACGCCGGGGATTGGCCTGAATTCGTTCTACGGCCCATGGCTTGAGAGGATTGACGTTGGGCTGGCCCGCAGTTTTCAGATCAGGGAAGGCAAGACACTGCAATTTGAAGTGCAAGCGTTCAATTTATTCAACCATCCCAACTTCTACGTCCAGAACGGCGACGGGATCAACCCGCTGCAATACAACCCGATTGGGAGCAATTGTGGTGACGGGGCAACGCTGAACCAAACCTGCTATCTGGTGCCCAACATGGGTCCTGGAAATTTCGGATCCCTGCAGGAAATCAGCCCGCAGGGCCTGCCACGCGTGCTGCAGTTTTCAGCGCGATTCGCGTTCTAGGTTCCCGAGTGGAAGGCTTTCTTTCTCGGGTCAGCGTCCGGACGCCGTGGACACAGGGTGTGCATCCTCCCAGGTACCATTTGAAGGGCCCCGCGGGGTTTTACCTTGCTGGTACCTTTACTCCATAGCCGCGTCCTCTTCCTGCTGCTATAAACGTCTCAGCAGTTGCGGGGAAGCGCAGTTACGGTAAGATGGTATTCACGTAACCCAGGGCTTCCCCCTACCGTCTCACTGGCGTCAGCATCCACATTGGGGATTCGTGGGCAGATATTAGGATGGATGCTAACCGGGTTTGCGACAAACGGATTGTGCAATTGCGTTGTCGGCCTCGTGCTGGACTGGCCTCAATTCCCAGCTGGACGGCGCCTCCGGGCGTAAGAGATTTTTCAATATACAAGGAGAATTCGAATGGATTGTGCGGCAATGCGGAGTGTTTTGATTGGTTCGGGAAACAAGACCGGCGGCAGGAATTATGCGGCGATGATGCGCAAACTGGTTATTTTTGGACTGGCAATTTTGCCGCTATTGTTTCTGAGCGCGGGCGCGCAGGCGCAGAATCCACCTGTTCCATTCGTCAATAATCCTCTGGTTCCGGATACGGCGGCCCCTGGAAGCGGCAACCTCACGCTGACTATTCGCGGCACGGGCTTCACGGCGAATTCCGTGATGAACTGGAACGGCAGCCCACGCGCCACGATATTTGTCAGCTCCACAAAGTTGACGGCCACGATTCTTGCCTCGGACTTCGCCGCTGCGGGCACCGCCGCGGTGACGGTGACCAATCCTTCCGTTGCCCAGTCCAACATCGTCTGGTTCCCGGTGAATACTCCACACAACACCGTGGGAACCTTTGGGGCGAGTATGAATACCGTGGGAGGAAATCCCACGGGTGTGGCGATCGCGGACTTTAATGGCGATGGCATTCTGGACATGGCCATTTCCAATGACATGAGCAACACGGTCGCCATTTATCTGGGCAATGGCAATGGGACATTTCAGATGCCGACGAACCATGACGTTTACCCCACGGGAGCCGACACTTATAACATTCTGGTCGGGGACGTGAACAACGACGGCAAGCTGGACTTGGTAACGGGTAATCTCAGCTCCCAGAGCATTTCGGTGCTCCTGGGCAATGGCGACGGCACGTTCCAGCCGGCGATCAATATTCCTACCGGCGCCGAGGCGCAGTCCATTGCCATGGCGGACTTAAACGGCGACGGAAATTTGGACGTGGTGGTTCCGAATTACGGCAACGCAGAGGTCACGGTGCTGCTGGGAAACGGCAACGGCACCTTCCAGGCGCCAAAGAACTATGCAGTGCAGAAATGGCCGCTTGACGTAAAGATCGCCGACTTCAATGGCGATGGGAAACTGGACATAGTGGCCGTGAATAATTACCCCAACACGGTTTCCATTCTATTCGGCAACGGAGACGGCACCTTCCAGCCGGCACAGAACTATTCCACGGGGAACAATTCCGATCCAAACGCCGTCGGCGTCGCGGACCTGAATGGCGACGGCTATCCGGATTTGGTGACCGCCAACGGCGGCAATTCCATCACCGTGCTGCTGAATGCGGGAAACGGCACATTCTTGAACACCTCGACTTATAAGTCGTGCCTCTTCCCATCGTATGTGGTGGGCCTTGCCGATATGGGCAACACGGGAAACCTGGACGTGGTCGTCCCGAATTTCTCCTGTTGGATGGTGGACGTTTATTATGGAAAAGGAAACGGAAGCCTGGCGAAGGTGCCTGCCTTTCTGCCTGTGGCCGGGCAGGTGGACGGACTGGGGATAGCCGACTTCAACAACGACGGACGGCTGGATATCGTCGCGCTGGATGAATTCGACAATGAGTTCAACATTCTGACCCAGTCTCCGGTTGTTCCGCCTACGTTTTCTCCGGCATATTTTGTCTTCGGCAGCGTGGCGCCAGGCAATAGCGCGTCGCAAACCTTCACCTTCACCAATGTGACCGGCGCGTCGTTGACGAATATCGTTCCGTCGCTCAGCGGGCCATCCGTGGCGGATTTCAGCCAGACTAACAACTGTCCGGCAACCTTGAGCGCCGGAGGAAGCTGCAAACTTACCGTCACTTTTGCGCCGCAGGCTGCGAAGTCCTATGTGATAACTCTGCAGGTGACGGACTCGGCGGGCACACAGGCGGCATTTATGCAGGGCGCTGGAAGTTAGCAGCGGAAGACGCAGGGCCGTTACCAAATGGGGAGGATGTCTCCCGCGTGCCGACGCAGCTTCGATCTCGTGAAGCGGGCGGCCAGTGCGGGACCCTCCCTCCTTTCGCTCCTTTTCCTCATCCGTTGGCTCACCCATATCTTGTCGGACTCGTTACATCACAGAGACTTGACAAACTTGCTGTTAGCAGGTAAGAATAACATTGGCATCATGGGTTTGGGGAGAACGAGCCGGATGTATCGCCGTGCTCGGCATTGGGAACTCTTCCAACCTTGATGTGATGATTAGCGCATTACTATTGGGATTCTCGACTGCCCAGTCTAACTGAATACCAGTAGCAGGGTTACTCCAGCCCTCAACCCGTAGCATTCACGATTCGACGAATCTTTGGGTTCCCATCGGGGGGACATGGGGAGGGCGCGTGCATATACAGCGGGCGATTCTGGCACTGGTGGTGTGCCTTTTTCTAACCGAAGGATTGGCCAAAGCACAAGCAAACATCAACGAAAACCTGGAGACGGCTCTTCTTTACGTGGATGTGAATACCGGCAACGACAGCAATCCGGGAACCAAGCAGTTGCCGCTGAAGACCATCGGCAAGGCTGCGGAGCTCGCCGAGAAGAACAATCAGAACGACATCGGAACGCAGGTGAATATCGAGCCAGGCCTCTACCGCGAGAGCATTGACCTTCGTGGTTTCAAGAATGATACCGCCATGCCGGAAACCTATCAGGCTGTCACACCGGGCACCGTCTTCATTTCCGGTGCCGATCCCTATACGGACTGGGCTCCCTATTCCCAGAACCCCAGCATCTATTCCAATGCCTGGAAATACAATTTTGGCCTGTGCGCTCCGGAGGCGGGAGGCGCTCCTCCCCAGCCGGATATCACTTTGCGGCGCGAGATGGCCTTTGTGAACGGCGCTCAGATGACTCAAGTCCTTTCACTGGTGCAGATGGTCCAGGGTACTTTCTTTGTAGACGAAACGCAGGGCCAGATTTATCTTTGGCCGCCCTCCGGCGTCGATCCCAATAGCGCCGACGTCGAATTGGCCGACCGCTACCAGCTGTTTGTCATCACCACCAAGAATGGCGTGGTCCTCAGAGGCCTCACCTTCGAGTATTCCGCGGATTGCGTCGACTCTGGGGCCGTCGAGCTGAATTTCGGCGCTTCCTCCAACTTTCTATTTGATACCGACTCTTTCCTCTGGAATAACGCTGCGGGCATCCACATCTTCACCACGAATCCCCAGGATCCCCAGACCAATTACACCATTGAAAACGTCATCGCCAATCATAACGGCCAGAGAGGTATAGCCACTAACCGAACGCTGTACGGCCTTTGGCAAAATATCGACGCCTCTTTCAACGACTGGCGTGGCGAACAGGGCGCTTTCACTGTATGGGCCGCCGCCGGCATCTATCCCTTTGGCGACCATGTGGCCACATACAAGAACGTTGAGTTCGATTACAACCTGGGCGACGGTACGCACTACGACACGAGCTTCGAAAACCTGAACGCAACGAACATCAGTGCCCGCAATAACCTGGGAAACGGCGTGATGGCCGAGAAAAGCGACGGCCCCATCAATCTTTCGGATTTCGTCATCTGCTACAACGCGGTCCCCGGCTATGAGTCCTATCTGCCCACCTATGCCGAGGGCGGCTTTGAACTGCGTGATTCCGCCAACGTTACGCTGACCAACTCAATGCTTTTTGAGAATGGCGCCACCGGAATCACTGTCCAGGGCGTGCCCGGCGGCATTCCCTATATCGATTGGCAGACGGGCCAGAACCAGCTCATGCAAAATAAGAACTTTGTGAATACCCACAACACCTTCGTGGGCACCAATGCCTTGCAGGATGAGTTCAACGACTCCTATCTGAACGGATCGGACTGGATTCTCTTCCAGAGTACCCTCCAGTCGAATTACAACACCTGGTGGAACTCCGCCACCGACATGACTTTCGTCGTCCCCGTACCTGCGCCAGGCACGCTAACTGACTTTGCCGGCTGGCAGGAGGCCAGCCTCCAGGACCAGAACTCCGTTTGGCAACAGTGGCAGGGTGGTCCCCCTGCGGACTGTTCGAG
>Ga0302325_10034882_pt1 | contig 10288 bp, 7 predicted proteins | sample Palsa_T0_2_FD_201948 | JGI IMG/M metagenome (GOLD analysis project Ga0302325, IMG submission 201948) | Peat permafrost microbial communities from Stordalen Mire near Abisko, Sweden - Palsa_T0_2 | ecosystem: Environmental > Terrestrial > Soil > Palsa > Peat permafrost | place: Sweden: Abisko...
GAGCCAGGTGACGCTGCTGCCGCCGCCGGGCGAGCCGGTGGCGATCAGCCGGGGCGGAGGCGACCTCACCAGCCGCATCGCCGAAGACCTTTTCTGGCTGGGGCGTTATATCGAGCGCGCCGAATCGCAGGTCCGCCTCTGCCGCGGAACCATTGCGCGTATCACCGATCAGAGCGGCGTCGATAACCGGCACGCCATCGAGACTTTGCTCCGCGCGTGGCCCAAGGGATTTCTTCTGCGGCCGAATTCAGAATTGAATCTTGAATTCATCGAAGGGCTGCTGGGCGATGTGGATGGCAGCGGGCTGCGCGGGATGATCGCCTCGGTGCACAGTTTCGCGAGGGTCCTGCGCGACCGCATTTCTTCGGACGGTTGGCGCATCCTGCAGGAGATTTACACTGCTGTGACCGACGTGCCCGTCGATCCCAATCGCCCGGCGGCGCGCATCCCTGAGCTGCTCGATAACCTGATCGAGCGTTTCGCCGCTTTCGTGGGTCTCGCGGGCGATTCGATGACCCGGGGAATGGCCTGGCGATTTCTCGATATCGGGCGGCGCGTGGAGCGCGTGGATTTTACGGCGCGCTTCGTGAGCGGCACGCTGACACCGCCGGGTAACGATTCCGTTCTTCTCGAAGCGGTGCTCGAAGTGATGGATTGCTCGCTCACCTACCGCAGAAGGTATCTGACAAACCTCGAAGCCCACGCCGTCGCGGACCTTCTGCTGGCCGATGAGAGCAATCCGCGGGGAGTGGCTTTCCAGCTGGCGCAGCTGGACCAGCACCTGGAAGCCCTGCCGCGCGAAAACAGCCAGCCGGATCGCAACCGCGACCGGCGCACACTCCTCAAGCTGCGCACCACCATCCAGCTGGCGGATTTGATGGAAGTGTGCAACATGCCCTTCGAACAGCCTCGGAAAGCCCTCAAGTCGCTGCTGGCGGAAGTGAACGACCAGGTTGCGTTACTCGCCGACGCCATCGCGCGGCTCTACTTTTCGCATGCGGAATTCTCGCGTGAGCTGGGCGAAGTCTCGCAGGAGTCCACATGATTTATCGCGTCACGCACAAGACGCTGTACGAATATGCGGACGCGGTGAACCTTTCGCACAATATCGTGCGGGCGCGGCCCCGCAGCACTAGCGCGCAGACGTGCCGGTGGCACGAACTTGTCGTGTCTCCCGTGCCCGCGATCCGCGGCGAGCGGCGGGATTATTTCGGCAACCACGTTTCGTGGCTCAGCCTGCAGGAGCCGCACACACTGCTCACGGTCGAGTCGCGCAGCGAAGTGGAAGTGCGTCTGGAACTGCGGCCGGAGCTATCGCAAGGGGCGTCCTGGGAACACGTGGCGGCGACGATTGCTGGTTCCTCCGACCCGCAAACCATTCCCGTGCGGCAGTTCACCTTCGACTCTCTCTACGGGAGGCGGCTGCCGGAGCTGGCGGCTTATGCGATGAGTTCCTTCCCGCCGGACCGGTCGCTTCTGGAGTGCGCGTTCGACCTTACGCTGCGGATTCACGCCGACTTCAAATATTTGCCTGGATCGACGAAGGTGGGCACGCCCAGCCTGGAAGTGCTGCGGATTCGGAGGGGTGTCTGCCAGGATTTCGCGCACCTGGCGATCGGGTGTTTGCGATCGCTGGGCTTGGCTGCGCGGTATGTGAGCGGATATCTTGTGACGAAACCGCCCCCGGGCAGACCTCGCCTGGCGGGGTCCGACGCTTCCCACGCCTGGATTGGCGTCTATACCCCGGATTTCGGCTGGGTGGATTTCGACCCGACAAACGGCATGATGCCGCTCGACTCGCACATCACCGTCGCCTGGGGGCGCGACTACGACGACGTTGGCCCGATTCGCGGAATCCTGATCGGCGGGCAGCGCCAGCGTCTAGATGTGGGTGTGGACGTGGTCCCAATCGACGCCTCCAACTGAACTGTTGCGTCAGTCGACGTCTTTTAGCTTCGAAAGCTCCGCGTCAATGTGGGATAGCGCTTTGCCCAGCTGTTCGCGATAACGGGGGTTCTGGCTTGCGTTCAAGTCTTTCTCGACGTGCGCGCGGGAGAGAAGAAGCACTTCCTTGCGACGATGCGCTTCCATCTGTTCGGGTGTGAGCTGCTTCCTGGGGTTTTCCTGCTCGGCTGCCTGGGACTCCTGAATCTGCTCTTCTACCGCCTTGCTTTCCCATCCTTTAGCCATGTCTATATTCTACGTTGCTGGCATTTCCACGGGCGCACTTTTTTGAAAATAAGTTCTTTTGGGAACAACGGTAACCGGATTGTGGGCCGCTGCTTAGTCCTTCTGCCGGTCTGCACTATAAGTTGAGGACACCTGTCCTTTAGTACAGGTGCCACTTTGCCTACATATGTCGCAGTTCAATTCCTACTTTGCGGACCTTCCTGATTAGATGGTCTTGGGTCAAAGCGAATCCATTCTTCGCGGCTGGGTAAAATGCGCAAAAAAATGAAGCACCGTGCCATAGCAATGATTGCTGTCATCGTGTCGCTGGTTCTTTCGACCGGGACACCGAACTTCGCCCAGAGCGTGGCCGATGCGGCGCGCCAAGAGCGAGAGCGCAAGAGGCAGTTGGCGCTACATGCCGTCCACGTCTACACCAACGAAGACCTTTCGAAGCCGCACATTCTTGTTCCGGAAGACGAAGCGAGGATTGCCGGGCGGGTTGACGAACCGGTTGGCGCTGAAACGGCCGTAAACGCCGAACCGCCTGCCCCGGTTGCTCCGCTGGTGGTTATGCCCGCACAAGCCCCCGCTCCGGACATCGCCGACTTTGCCACCGAGGTTTCTCTGCCTGAGGCGGCGAAACCTGCGACGAACGTAGTGCTCCCCGCGAATGATTCCAATTCCGCGCCGCCCTTGGCGACCCGCCGTGCGCGGAACGATGCGTCCGCCCCCGCCGTTGCGGCGCAGGCGCAAGTTCCGGTGACGGTGGGGGAGATCAAGATCCCGTCGACCACGATGCCGTTTGCCGCTGCCGATGCTTATGGCCCGGCGAATCTGGCGCTTCCAGTGAGTGTTTCCAAGCCGCTCGTGAGAGAGGCAGGCTCCCGGCTCCAGACACAACCTGTGCCGTTGGCCGTGATCAATACGCCATCGACTACACTGCCATTCGCGACGGCTGAGGCCTACAATCCGGCCAAACCGGCGCTGCCCGCTGTCGTTTCCAAGCCGATCCTGAAAACGCAGGGCAACCGAGCGAAAACTCTGGTTGCCGTACCCATGGTCGTGGTCAATTCTCCCGCGTCGGCGATACCCGTCGCGACGAATGCAGGCCCTGCCGGTATCATGATCCCGGCGACCGTTTCAAAACCCCTGGTGAAGGATGCAAGCAGCCGGATGATCGAAACCGCAGCTCCGGCGCTGGGCAATTCCTCAGCGATCAGTGCCCCCGTGGCGGCCATGCCGTTTGCGACGAGGGCTACTTATGGTCCGGCAAAAGTGGGCATGCCCGCACCCGTGGCGCCTGCGGTAGCCCGTGAAATGAAGAGAAATTCGAACCGGGAAATCGCCGCCCCGGCCGTGTCGTACCTTGCGCCTGCCTCCCCCGTGAGAGTCACCCTGACGGAGCACACGATTGTGCGCCCAGCCGAGCCCGTAACGCAGCGCTCGGAGTCAACCTGCTCGGCACCCTGCGACGGAAAGCTGAAAACCAGCCCAATAGCACCGGCCGCAGTGCTGGTACGAGCGGATGCGCACTCCGATATCGCCAAGATCCCTCCGAGCCCAGCGTCCGTGCCTGAGACGCTCGGAACGAGGAACCCCGAGTCCGTTGTAGAGGGATCGACCGAAAAGCTGAAAATACAGCCGGGAGATTCCCTGTGGAAGCTGGCCCAGCGCTATTTCGGCAGCGGTTCGCGCTGGAAGAGGCTGGCGGCGCTTAATCCGCAACTAGCCAATCCAAGCCGAATCCTCGTGGGGGAGTGGATCCACGTGCCTGCGGAGCACAAGCAACACGCTCATCAGGTGGTGATTCAACCCGGCGACACCCTCTGGAAAGTCGCCCAGACGGCGCTAGGGAGCCCGGTCGCGCTGAACTGCATCGCGCAGGCGAACCCGCAGATTCAGTCGGTAAATCTGGTGCGCGCCGGTGAGACGCTGACCGTCCCGACGGCCTGCGGCGATCAGGACAAGGCCCAGAACTAGCCGAACAGAAGCAACCCCCTTAAAAGCTGCTATTTCTACGCACCATCCGTATAACTACGGACCAAACGCCGAACTTCGCTCCATCCGCATCTAATCGCTTGTGAGTCCCGTTTGCCAACAACTGTTTGTATCTACCGCAACTCAAGATTCAAAAAGGGCATTTGGTAGGCGGTGGAGTTAGAATAAAGGCCTCGAAAATGGAACCGGCGTCCAATTTGACGAGCATGAGCCCCGCTGCGAAGCGGACGGTGGACCTGCGCTTTGTCGAATTGGTGGATAAGGTGCGCAGGAATCGTCCCGGAGACGATTTTTCTCTGCTGCGCCGGGCCTACGATTTCGCCGCGGAACACCATCGCGGGCAGATTCGCTTGTCCGGCGAACCCTACCTGAGCCACCCGCTCGAAGTGGCGCATTCGCTGGGGGACATGAAGCTCGACGTGACCTCGTTGTGCGCGGCGCTGCTGCACGACGTGGTGGAAGACACCAAGGTCACGATGGAAAAGCTCTCCACCGAGTTCGGCCCCGACGTGGCGCGCCTCGTCGAGGGCGTCACGAAGATCAGCCGCCTCGACTTGCTTGCCCCGGAAGCCCGCCAGGCGGAGAACGTCCGCAAGATGCTGCTGGCGATGGTCAATGACGTTCGCGTGGTGCTGGTGAAGCTGGCCGACCGGCTGCACAACATGCGCACACTGCAATATCTCGATTCCGAGAAGCAGCAGCGCATCGCGCGCGAAACGCTCGATATCTACGCGCCGGTGGCGAACCGGCTTGGAATGGGCCTCATCCGCGGGGAACTTGAAGATCTTTCGTTCCGCTATCTCGAGCCGGAGGCGTTTTTCGAGCTGCAGAAGAAAATCAGCTCGAAGCAGAAAGTTTTCGACAAGTTTTTGGTCGAAGTGCAGGACATGATTCGCGGCAAGCTGGTCGAGAACGGCATTCCCGCCGAGGTGCAGGCGCGCATCAAGCGCCTCTACTCGCTGCACCAGAAGATTCAGAAGCAGCAGCGGACACTCGATCAGGTTTACGACCTGCTCGCGGTGCGCGTGGTTACCGACACGGTAAAAAATTGTTATGCGGCGCTGGGCGTGATCCATCAGATATGGCGCCCTGTTCCCGGGCGATTCAAAGATTACATCGCCATGCCGCGGCCCAACCTCTACCAGTCGCTACACACCGCCGTGATCCATTCCGGGCAGCCCTTTGAAACGCAGATCCGTACCCAGGAAATGCACCGCATCGCCGAACAAGGCGTGGCGGCGCACTGGAAGTACAAGGATGGGCGCGCGGAAACGGCTTCCTCGCCCGACGATCAGCGCATCATCTGGATGCGCCACCTGATCGAGTGGGTGCAGGAGATGCAGGAGCCGAGTGAGTTTCTTTCGACGCTGCGCGTCGATCTGTATCCCGAAGAAGTCTACACATTCACGCCCAAGGGGCGCGTGGTGGTGCTGCCGCGAGGCGCCACGCCCATCGACTTTGCCTATGCCGTGCATACCGAGGTTGGCCACCAATGCGCGGGCGCGAAGGTGAACGGCGAAATGGTTCCGCTGCGCCACGCGCTGGCCAACGGCGATGTGGTGGAAATCGTTGCCCAGAAGGGGCACGCGCCGTCGCGCGACTGGCTCTCGATCGTGCATACGTCGCGGGCGCGCAGCAAGATCCGCCAGTGGATTCACCTGCACGAACGCGAAGAGGCCACGGAAGTGGGGCGGCGCCTGCTCGAGAAGGAAGCGCGCAATTCCGGGTTGAGCCTGAAGAAAATTCCCGATGCGGACTGGCAGCGGGTGGCTTCCGAATACGGCTGCGCTCGAATTGAGGATCTGCATGCGGACCTCGGTTACGGCAAATGGTCTGCCCGGCAAGTGCTGGCCAAGGCCAGCGGCCAGGCTGTTCCGGAAGCGGGGCCGGAGGAAAAGCCGAAGCTCGCCACAACTGTCAAGCGGATGCTCGGTATCGACGACGCGGCAATTCTGGTGCGCGGGCATGGCGACTTGATGGTCTACCGGTCGAAATGTTGTAACCCGATTCCGGGCGACGATATCGTCGGCTACGTGACGCGCGGCCGCGGGATCGCCGTACACAGCAAGATCTGTCCGAACGTCGAGAATCTTCTCTACGAAGCGGAGCGGCGCATACCCGTCGAATGGGACGATGCGACGCAGGCCACCTTCCCGGTCCGTCTGCGTATTTTTACGGAGGACCGCCCCGGGATGCTTGCGGGTATTACCAGCGTGATCAGCGACACCGGCGCGAATATCCGCACGTTTGAGAGCGGCGGGGAAGATAACACACGCGCGCGCATCGAAGTGGCGCTGGACGTCCGCGATCGAAAGCAATTGGAACAGATTCTGGCCGGCATCAAGCGTATCCCCGGCGTATTCGATATCGAACGCGTTTACAACGTCTGATCCAGCCGCCAGACCGTGTTGCTTGGGTTACACGCCTCCCGCAGCAAACCCCGATTACCTGCCAAATTCACTAGAATAAAATAGATGTGGAAAGCCGCGTCAAGGCGTGTTGCTCGGTCCGGATCGTTCCGCTTTCTTGCGCCCGCTGCGTTGTACGCGATTACTCTGCTTTTCGCAGGCTGCCACCACGAGATTCTGGTCGACACCGCACCGCTCGATGCCGCCGGCATGAATTATGACGCCATTCAGCAGGCGAAAACTCTGAAGGTAACCAGCGCGGAAGTCGGCGAGCTCGCCAAAGCGAAGCAAGGCGGACTTTCCGACGAGAACGCCGTCAAGATACTTCAGATATTTCGAACCCAGGGGCAGCCCTTCACCGCTGGCGCAACCATTGCGGGACTGATCCGGGCCGGCCTCGACGAGCCTACAGTCGTGGAACTGGCCAATCTGAACCAGCTAGGATTGGCCGCCGGCGAACTGGAAGCGATGCGGCTCGCCGGCCTTTCCGACGAGACGATTGTCGAAGTAGCTCGCCGCCGCGCGGAGGGCAAGACGGTTTTGTCCGGCGCCTCGCTCGCGGACATGAAGAATGCGGGCTTGCGTGACTCGACTCTGCTTGAGCTATCCCGCCGCGGCATACCCGATTCGCAAGCGACGGCAATTATTGCACTGCGCCGCAGAGGAACGAACGACGAGGAAATCCTCCGGCATTTTACCGGCTCCTGAAGCGCGAATTTACTCTGCCTGTCTCCGCCATTTGATCCTTCCACCCGTCTGAATGCCTCGGTAGAATTGATGCATCTTGAACCGCCGATCCCCGCATTCGTGCCTGGCCACTGTTTCCGCGCTAGTAATTCTGCTTATGGGAGCGGCGTGCAGCGTTCCGCTGGCTCCTGGCTACCGCATCCTCAAGGAATCGCGCGACGTTCGATTTGTGCCGGGCGACTCGCCACAGGTGCAAGTGAAGTCGCTCTACACGCTGGAGAATTCCGGAACCATGGATTTGTCTTTTATCGACTTAACCTTCCCGGACGAGCAGGCTTACGGCAGGAAAGAGCTTCGCGTCGAACTGGATGGCCGCGCGGTCGAACCTGTGGGTTTGCCGGAGGAATATCAATCGTCTTTGCCCATGGCGCGGCGCATTAACTTTGACCCGGTCTGGAAGCGGGGCGAGAAGCATGGACTCACGATTGAGTACTCGTTTCTCTCACCGGCGGATTCGGGGTCGCGGATCACCATCGGGCACGACGATTTTCACCTCGGTTCGAGCGGATGGATGCCGGGACTGAGGCCGCCAAACCACTTTCTTTCGCCTTCTCCGGGAAGGCCGGAGCGGGTGAGTTACACGGTGCGCGTGCCGCCGGATTTTCTTGTGCTGGCCAGGGGAGCTTCGGCCGGCCGAAAGCGAGACGGCGCGGAAACGGTTTACCGCTTCGAGCTTCGCAAGGGCGATCTGGCGCCCTTCATAGTCGCGGGGAAGTACGTCGCATCGTCGCCCGAGCGCAAGGCGCAGGATGCAATTTTCTGGACGTTTCAGCCGCTTAAAGAGGATCCGGGCGCTGCGGTAAAAGCGGTTACCGGTGCGTGGAGCGTTCTGGAAAAGGATTTTGGCCCCCTCGACAAGAATATTCACGCTCCGCACATCGTGGAATCCACCGGACTGCGAAATCATGTGATCGGAGACCCAGGCCCCGCAGCGGTCGCGTTTCCCGGAGGGGCTTTGGTGGATTCGCAGGCGCTCGCGCTTGGCATCGGGAATGAAGATTTTCTCGAACGCGTGACGCACGCTCTGGCGCACAACTGGTTTGGCGACGAGGTCTCTTTTGCGCCGGATGCGGCCCTGGGCATGGGAGAAGGATTGCCCGAATACGCGACGATCGTGGTGGAAGAAAGCGCCAAGGGCGAAGCGGGCCGGCGCCAGCGGGTCGCCAGATACCTGCGCGAATACGACAAAGCCCGCAGCGGAGCGAACGAGAGCCCGCTGGGTGTGACGATGCTGACGGACCCGCTCGAGCAGCGGAATATCGCTCTCGCCAAAGCTCCGCTCTTCTTTGTGGCGATCGAGGACGCATGTGGAGAAGAACCCATGCGAAGCGGCCTCAAGCGAATGGTCACTTTGCTGCGTGGGCAGGAGACCAGCTATGATGCTCTGCGCTCCGTGCTGGAGGAGTCCAGCGGCAAGAATCTTGCGGCACTGTTTCGCGTCTGGCTCAACGATAAAGACATACCGGCTGATTTCCGGTTACGCTATGGCGGCGAGGCGGCCGAAGCGCAGCAGTAAGAAAGATCGTGACGCACAGGAGGTTCCGTGAAGGAAGTCATCGCAACCGACAAGGGGCCCAAGGCGATTGGGCCGTATTCGCAGGCGATCAAGGCGAACGGGTTTATCTACACCGCCGGGCAAATTCCGTTCGATCCGGCTACGGGGCAGATCATTGAAGGCGATGTGGCGGCGCAGACGGCGCGCGTATTCGACAATCTGAAGGCAATCGTGGAGGCGGCGGGCTCGTCTCTCGATAAAACTGTGAAAGCGACCGTCTACCTGAAGGACATGAACGATTTCGCAGCGATGAACGAGGTGTATGCGCGTTACATGCAAAAAGACGCCCCGGCGCGCTCGACCGTGGAGGTGTCGCGATTGCCGCGCGACGTCCGTGTGGAAATCGATCTGGTTGTCCTCGCATGAGCTGCTGGCGCGCGGACGTGTAGCTTTGCGCGCACATTCCGCCGGCGGATTTCCGGCCGCGTTCATCTTTCTGTAAGATTCATAGCGGACATTCGTTTCGCGAATTCACTCTTTACCCCTTCTGTAATGCATGGGCGCCTTGTGCCTGCACTGTGGGCGCGGTGGCCTTCGTCTATATTGCAGTCATATTGAATATCGAGTGCGAGCCTATGAATGATTCAAAGTTCGACCTGCTGGTGATCGGGAGCGGGCCCGCGGGACAGAAGGGCGCCATCTGCGCGGCGAAGCTGCGGAAGCGCGTGGCGGTGATCGACCGCACTTTCATGCTCGGCGGGGTCTGCGTGCATACCGGCACGATTCCCAGCAAGAGTGTGCGCGAGGCGATTTTTCAGCTGACTGGCATGGCCGTGAAGACCCTGTACGGAACGAGCTACCGCGGGGTGCGCGATGTTTCGCTGAAGGAGCTGGCGTTCCGCGTAAGCACGATCGTCCAGCGAGAGACCGACGTGATCCATTCGCAGCTGAAGCGAAACGGCATCGCGATTTTTCAGGGCACCGCCGAGTTTGCCGATCCTCATACCGTGGAGGTGCAGGGAGAGGAAGGAAAGGTGGCCCTGCACGCGGATCATATTCTCATAGCCTGCGGAACGCGGACGGCTCGCTCCCCCGACATCACTTTCGACGGGAAACGTGTCCTGGATACGGATCAGATTTTCGCGCTGAGCGAACTTCCGCGGGAGTTGATTGTTGTGGGAGCCGGCGTTGTCGGCCTGGAGTACGCGTCCTTCCTGGCGGCCCTCGGTGTGGAGGTGACGCTGATCGACCAGCGGCCCGTCATTCTGGATTTTGTGGACCGCGAAATCGTCGACACGCTGGAGTATCACCTGCGGCAGTTGGGGACTGTATTCCGGCTGGGAGAGAAAGTGACGCGCGTCGGCATCGACCCGAAGCGCGACCGCGTGTTCGCCGAGTTGGAGAGCGGCAAGAAAATCCTGGCGGACGGGCTGGTGTACGCGGTGGGACGCCAGGCAAACGGCGACCA
>Ga0302325_10034883_pt1 | contig 10288 bp, 3 predicted proteins | sample Palsa_T0_2_FD_201948 | JGI IMG/M metagenome (GOLD analysis project Ga0302325, IMG submission 201948) | Peat permafrost microbial communities from Stordalen Mire near Abisko, Sweden - Palsa_T0_2 | ecosystem: Environmental > Terrestrial > Soil > Palsa > Peat permafrost | place: Sweden: Abisko...
ACCGGCGATCGCCTCGAACTACTCATCTAGGGCATCATTACGCCATTCTTGGAGCAGTTCGCGGAAACCGTTGACAATAGCGGACACCTGCTGACCCGCAACCGCATCGGGCCAATCAACGCGAGACAGAGCAGCACAGACAGCATCAACAGTCTCCCTGTCGACATGGAGCGTCAGGAACAGTGCCGGATCGACCAGCGAACCGGATACCGACAGGCCTTCCTGTTGGGCGACCTGTAGCAGTTGCTCAGCTGACGACCGGCTCAGCCCTGGCAGATCAACCGACCAGTACGGCCACGAAGAGTCTGCGTCCTTCATCCGTCATGGCCCAATATAGTTGAGATCATAGTCATACGTTCCTATGCGTGTTGATTTACTTGCGAGATTGGCAACCGAGCTCGCCATCTTCCGCAAACCACCCGAGTGGGAGTCTATGTCCTGAGTAATGAACGTTTTGCCGTTTGTAAATACTCGCTGACCGCTAGAAACGAACTTAGTAGGACGATAGCCCAATCGGTTGGCCATATCCTTTGCCTGAGTATTAGTCAGCGGGCAACTAGCATTGTGGACGAGAACTGGTACTTCTCCAGCTTCCACATGGTATGCGCGGTCAGTGCCATCCGGCGCGGGGAGTACGTAGAAGTCGTGGTCGTTGTTGCCGGGGACCGTGAGATCCCACATCCAGCCGTCATGGTCAGTCGGGGCCGAGCCTCCCTCCGCTACCGCGTCCTGCCCGTCCGAGGTCTTGAGGTGCTCACCTTTCGATAGTTTGTTCGCACTAACCCAGTAGTGCAGATAAGGATCCCAGAACAGGTGGCTGCTGGTGGTGTGAATGACCTCGGTCCGGCCGCCGGAGCGGACGGTGAGGTTGTAGAGGTCGGTGTCGTGGTGGAGCAGGACGGCGGTGACGGTCTCGGCCTGGTCCCTGCCGGTCTTGGTGTCGTAGGCCTCGATCTTGTCGCCGGGCTTGAGGGAGGAGATCGGGGCGGTCTTGCCGTTGGGCAGCAGGACCTTGGTGTTGCCGGTGAAGGACTGGCCGCCGCTGGTTGTGTCCTGGTTCTGGTTATTGCCGGGCTGCGGGGACAGCAGGCCAGGGTCCGGGAGGCCGCCGCCGGATGACTGCGATCAGCAGCAGCTGTCGGCCGCTACGCCGGACCGGACGCGTCAGGCCAGCACCTCGTTAAACACCCACCCAGTAAGGCCCTCGCTTTCGAATGCTCGCTTTATTTAATTGCCGACGAAGACAGGCAGACCAAATCCCCGGTTCGGAACCCTGAAAATTCTATTCTGGATTACCGAATCAAAAGCCGGTGAAATATATGGGTATGAGAAATCCGCCCAAGAATATTCAGACGGAACAGACCTCGCGACATCTACCACATCTAGCACTGAGGTCACTTGAAGAGCCGAAAACGTCGTTCCATCCAAAAGCAGCTTGGCAAAGGCTTTTATGTCGGGCTCGGCCTTCTGCATGAAAAACTCAAGGGCGCGATCATCGACGACGAAATCTCTGATTAGATTATGGCGAAGGATATTGGGTCTAATTCCAAGCGAGCCAGGCTCCCAGGAGACAGCTACCTGATGTTCCACAACCGGGAATGGCTCGGGCCATGGGTGGTGCGCGATGCTCGCCGCTAGACCACCGTCGGCCCCCGACAGGAAGCCGTAAGAGTCCACATCATTTTCTACGATGTATGGCATTGACCACCTTCCTATACCCCATTTCCATAGTTCTGATCCAGTGCCTGGAGTGTATTTTTTGTATTCCCCAGTACGTCCAGGACCGCCGAACGCCCGCCTGTCGATGCTGCATTTACAATTTGATCATTTATCCATTGAACATAAGAGTTAGCGCGAGTTCCTATATGTGTGGCCCGACCAAGCCAGACGCCATTTCCGGCCGAGTCTATGCCGATACCAAGAGACCTAAGAATAGCTCTCCCAGACGCCGCAAGCGGATGGCCCTCTGGAACTATATGATGCGCTTCCGGATTGGGGGTATTTGGATCTTCGTCCGCATCCCGGAGATTACAGCCTAGCTGATAGCTGCTGTTATGGACAAGGACCGCGACAGTGTTCGCCACGACGTAGAAGTCGTGGTCGTCGTTGCCGGGGACGGTGAGGTCCCACATCCAGCCGTTATGGTCCGTCGGCACGCCACCGCCGTCGGCGGTGGTGGTGGTTGGCCCGTTGGGGGTGTTGAGGTGTTCGCCCTTCTTCAGCTTGGCGGCGGGGACCCAGTGCTTCAGTGAAGGAGTGTTGACTGGACTAACTAAGTCCGGGTCATGATTCTCCTGACGCGCGGGGACGGCGGTCGTTACGGTCGCGGTTCATGGCTGAACGTGACGACGATGGTGCGATCCGGGATCTCAGGTCGCTGGTGGTGCCCGCGGCCGGGGGCCTCGTGGAGACCGGGGACCGGTGGGAGCCGTACTACCTGAGTGATCCGGCGGGCGGCCGGGTCGAGCCGGTTTCGGAGTTCCTGAGGGATCTGCAGGCGGCGGGTCGGCCGGCGACGACGCAGCGGTCGTACTCGCCAGCGGCAGGCTCCCCTGCTCCGGCGGTGAGCGGCGTATTCTCCAACTCTCTGCAAGCCTCTCGGCAGGCATCCCGGTTGACCTCCGCGACTCCATCACCGGACTCGATAACGACAACGCCGCCCGACTCATCACCGCCATCCTGCACGCGACCGGAAAACGTCCGTGAACCGCGGCCAACACTCGCCTCGCCTGCTCGCGTAGAGCACGCCCGACGTGACGTAGCCATCCTGATTATCATCGATAATTACGCAAACGATGCAAGTACTTTCGGTGCACATCAAACAAATTAAGATACCGCAGCAGAAATCGCTACCACGAGAGCGGCAGGTTCCTCCACGTCATCCGCATATATCTTAACGTGGCTGCCTACATCTTTAACAGGAATCGTCATCGATATCATCTCGTTCGGATCGGAGAACCTTATCTGCCGACTCTGAAGGGTAAGATTTCCAGAGAAGATCAGAGTCCCTTCGTCCCCTGAATTGGTTACCTCATCTTCGTCCACACATATCACCGAGACCAGGCCGCCACCCGTGTCTCTTACGCGTACATAGATGGAATCAGCCGAAGCATGCACCATTTCCGATGACGAGTCCCAGTCCCCATGATCATCCCTGCTGGCGGGATCCTCAATCACAAGCAGACCGAACGAGAAGGATGCCTCGAAAGATCCAAGCCGCATAAATCTCCGATCGATAACTCAGGAGGGAATTCATACTGTTCTTTCAGGATTGTGCGGACGATCCCGCCCTGCTGCGCAGCGCATGCAGCGCATTGGGGGTAACCGGTCCACGGGCCACTCGGGGCCAACTTATTCGGCGGCTGATGATCCACGGTCCAGCGGCCACCTTTCCGGCCTGACTCAGTCGCGTCACAGGTCGAGCAGCCGTTCACATCACCCGACTCGTTGACCAACTGCTGCTCCTCTTGCGTAAAGCTATCTCCCCTTTCAAGAGAAACGCCACTCCCGCTGTTCGGGCCAAGGGTCTGCTGAGCGACTCGTTCGCAGTCTATGTTGTGAACTAGGACCGCTGTTGTGGCAACGGTCACGTAGAAGTCGTGGTCGTTGTTGCCGGGGACGGTCAGGTCCCACATCCAGCCGTCATGCACGGCCGGGACCGATCCGCCGACCACTACGGCCGACTGGCCGTCCGGGGTCTTGAGATGCATGCCCGGTTTGAGTTGTTTTGCCGGAATCCAGCCGTAGTGCGGATAAGGGTCCCAGAACAGGTGATTGCTGGTGGTGCGGATGACCTCGGTCCGGCCGCGGGACTTCACGCGCAGGTCGTACAGGTCCTTGTCGTAGTGGACCAGGACCGCGGTCACCTTCTCGGCCTGGTTCCCGCCGGTCCTGGTGTCGGCGGCGAGTACCTTGTCGCCCTTGCGCAGCGATGAGATCGGGACCGTCTTCCCCGACGCCAGCAGTACCAGGGTGCCTGCCGTGAACGACTGCCCGCCCGGGACCGGGCACGAGGACCCGCCCTCATCACCGCCTGCCGGCTCCCCGTCGGCGCTGCTGCCGACCGCGTCACCGCCGGCCGCGTCACCGCCGGCCGCGTCAGCGCCGGCGGCGGCCTCCGAACCCCCGGCAGCGGCCGCGGACCCGTCCGCGGCCGCCCCGGCGCCGTCGGCAGCGGAGACGGCGGAGTCGGCGAGCACCGACCCTGCCACCTCACCGCCCGCCGACAGCAGCCCGGAGACAGCACCGCCGATAAAGGACCCGACCAGCCCCGCGACCGCGCCCTCCCCGGCCGCGACCCCCAGCCCCGACCACGAGAAATGACCCGACTGCGCGGCGGTCACCGCGTACCCCGCCGCCGCGCCCGCCGCGCCCGCCAGCGCGCCGCACACCGGGGTCGCCGCCCCCGCCGTCACCGCGCCCAGCGTCGCCTCGCAGCCGGCCATCACCGCCACCGACGCCGCGATAGCCGCGATCGACGCCGCATGCACCTTCACGAAATGCGCCCCCGCCGTCCCCGCCCGGGCCACCGCATGCATCCCCGACCCCACCACGTGCACCACCGCACGGGCCGCCTTGCCCGCATACGCCGTCACCGCGTCATACGCACGCCCGCCCGCCGACACCGCACGCCGCACCCCGTCGGAGACCGCATGCGCCCCCTCCCTCGCCGCATCCGACACCGCCGTCGACACGTCCCGCACCACATGCTCGACCGCCGCGGCCCCGGCCGCCAGGACCTTCACCGCCACGTGCGCCACATACGCCGCCGCACGGTGAATATCGCGCATCACCTCCTGCGCATCGGCCACGCTGTCATCACCCCACGACGCCAGCGCATGCCGCGCGTCATCGAGCCCCGAAGCGACATCGTGCCACCCGTCATCAAAGCCGCTCGTGACATCCTGCCCAACCGACGTCACCCACGACCACGACCACGGCGACGACGACGCGGGAGCCGGCGGAGGCGGCGGCGGCGGGACCGTCGCGCCCCCGTCGAGGAAGTGCCCGGTCGGGTCCCCGCTCCCCAGCGGGTCATCCGCCACGTACGCGAACGGGCCCGCCGCCGCGCTGTCCGGCACCGGCGACACGCCCGCCGTATCCCGCGACGTGAAGCTCCCGGTACCCGGCGAGTACCACCGGGCCCCCATCGACACCTTCCCCGTCACCGCGTCCGTCCACCCCGACTGGAAGCCCAGGCTCCCCGCCAGCGCCCCGCTGGTCGCGGTGACCGTCCCCCACGGGTCGAACGCCTGCGACCCCGACAGCGACGCCCCGGCCGCGGCGAACTCCCCGACCACGTCATCATGCTGATTCGTGAACGCCAGCACCCCATCCGGCGACGAGGCCCCCGACGACCCCACCCCGACCAGGCCCGAGCCCGACGGATCCCACGTATACGTCGACGTGCCGTCCGACGCGAGCGTCCCCGACGAGCCCGCATACGAGAAAGCGGCCGCCTGCCCGTTCCCCGAATCCGACATCACCCGGCCAAGCGCGTCATATCCGTACGACTGCGACCCCGACGCCACCTGCTCGCCGTAGGCGTCGAACGCCGACGGCGACACCGCCCCCGACGAAGAGGTCTCGGACGCGAGCGTCCCGTTCGCCGCGTACGAGTACGAGTCCGCCCCGTCCGACGTCAGTTCGTCCCGCGCGTCGTAGGTGTAGGCCTTCGACCCGTCCTGGGTCAGGTTCCCGTCCGCGTCATACCCGTAGCCCGTGGTCGTGGTCCCGTTGTTCCAGGACGTCAGCCGACCCGACTCGTCGTAGGTGTAGGCGTTGGACGACGCCCCGGCCAGGCCGGACGTGTTGATCGAGGTGATGTCGCCGTCGGCGTCGTACCCGTAGCCCGTCGAGGCGACGGTGGCGCCCGACGCCGTCGCCAGCGTCTGCGACGTCAACCGGTGCAGGCCGTCGTAACCGAACGACTCCGTGTCCTGCCCGCTGCCGAACGAGACCGTCGACACCTGCGACATGGGGTTGTAGGAGTACGAAAGCGTCGTGCCCGTCGCCGGATCCGCCAGCGTCGACAGCCGGTCATCGCCGTCATAGGTGTAGGACGTGGTGCCGGCCGTGTCAGCCACCGACGTCGTGAGCCCGTCACCGTTGTACGTGAACGACGACGACCCGCCGCTGCCCGACGCTGACAGCGGCAGCCCGCGGTCGTCGTAGGTGAACGTCTCGCTTGTCGCGTTCGAGCTCTGGTTCCCGGACGCCGTGTTCGACGTCGCCGCGGAGAGCATGTTCCCGGTCTCGTCGTAGGTGAACGTCCGGCTGGGCGTCGTCCCGGTCGCACCGCTGCCGGACTGCCCGGTCAGATTCCCCACACTGTCGTAGCTGTCGGTGACCGTGACGCCGCCCGGCTGCGCCTGCGCCACCGGCTCCCCGTCCGCGTTGTAGGCGGTGGTGAACGTCGAGTCGGCGGCCGAGGAGTACTGCGACGTGGACGGCTCGGTCTCCGACTCCTGCAGCCCCCACGAGTTGTACGCGTAGTACCAGTTAGTGCCGTTTCCGTCGGTGTACCTGGTCCGGTTGCCGTCCCCGTCGTACCCGAACGATGTCGTGATCGACGACGACTCCGATACCGGCGCCACCTCCTGGCTGAGCATGCCTGTCGCGTCGTAACCGAAGGTGGTCGTGTCGCCGCGGGCATCGGTCGATGACAGCAGGTCGCCGTCACCGTCGTAGGTCGCCGACGTGCTTGTCAGCGTCTTGCCTGTCGCGTCGAGGCTGGTCTGCGAGACGGGGTTCCCCGCCACGTCGTAGGCCATCTGCGACGAGGTACCGTCCGGGTTTACCGTCGCGATCTGACGGCCGAGGGAATCGTACTGATAGCTGGTCGTGTTCCCGGCGCCGTCGGTGACCGAGGTTTCCTCGCCCGCGGCGTCGTATCCGTAGGCCGTCGTCACGCCGTCCGGCGACGTGGACGACGACAGCCAGGCTCCATCCGGGTCAGTCGATGACGGCGCATACGCGTAATTCGTCGTGTATGCGGCCGATGACGGGTACCGCTCAACCTGCGTGGCGGTCAGCTTGCGGCCCAGGTAGTCGTAGGTCGCATCGGTGACCGCGCCGGTCGGGCCCGTCTCCGACACCTGGTCGCCATCGGCGTCGTAGGTGTAGTCCGTGACCCCGCTGTCCGGGGCGGTCTCTGACGTTAGGTCACCGAGCTGGTCATATGAGTACGTGGTCGTGTTGCCCATGGGGTCGGTCGACGACGTGACCTGCCCGAGCCCGTCGTATTCGGCCGAAGACTCGGCGGTGATCGCGGTAGAGGATCCCGGCGGGGTGTACGGGGGCAGGGTCTGCGAGGTCTGGCGCCCGTCCCCGTCGTAGCCGTAGTCGGTAACGTTCCCGTCCGGGTCCTCGGTCTCCGCCGTCTCGCCGAACGTGTCATAGCCGGCCGTCGTCACGGGGCGGGCCGTCACCGGCGATCCGCCGTCGGTCTCCACGGGGACGGCGGGCCCGGTGGTGACGGCCAGGCGGCCGGCCTCGTCGTAGCTGTAGTCGGTAACGTTGCCGTCCGGGTCGGCCATCGACGTCGGCAGGCCACGCTGGTCAAGCGTCCAGGATGTGGTCAGCGGCCCGGTCGTAGCCGGGGCGCCCGTGCCGGACTCCGTCACCGACTCCGACGTCAGGTTGCCGTCCGGGTCGTAGGTATAAGACGTCGACTGGGTCGGACCGTTAGGCCCTGACACGGTGACGGACGCCTGCTTGTCGTCCGGGGTATAGGTGTAGCTGGTCTCGCCGTCAAGCCCGGACGGGTCGAGCGTCTCCGACTGCACGCGGTCGGCGGCGTCCACCGTGTAGTTAGTGCTTGTCGCCCCGTTGTCGGTGACCCGCTTGACCAGGTTCCCCGCGGCGTCGTAAGTGTCGGATTCCTCGACATACGAGGAGCTGCCGTCCGAGCTGCTGCGCGTGATGGAGGCGACGAGGCCGTTGTCTGTGTACCCGTAGCTGGTGACGTCGCCCATCGCGTCGGTGATGGACGCGAGCCGCCCGGCCGGATCATAGCTGCGTGACGACTCCACCAGGGATCCCGCGGATTGCTGTCCCACGAGGCCGCCGGCGTAATTCTGCAGCGTCGCCGTCAGTAGCTGGCCGTCGGCGTCGTAGGCGTAGTCCGTCACGTTGCCGTTGGGATCGGTCTCGCTGGCCTTGTCGCCGTAGGCGTCGTACGTGTACTGCGTCTCGCCGCCAGCCGCGTCGGTGTAGGTCTTCACCAGGTCATGGCCGTCATAGGTATACGAAACGGTGCGTGCGGCGTCGCCGCCGGTGGTGTCCTTGACCGTCTGGGACAGCACGTCACCGTCGGCGTCGTACGTCGTATCCGTCTCCGCGGTGTGCTGCGCACCCGTGACCCGGTCGGTGACCTCGGGGTCGGTCTCGGTGACCACGTCGCCGTTGGCGTCGTACGCGTACGTCGTCGTCAGGCCATCGGGGTAGGAGTTGGAGATGACGGTCGTGGAGGTCACCCTGCCCACGCCGTCGTAGGAGTACTGAGTCGTCTCCCCGTCCGGGTCGGTCGTCTCCGCGATGTCGCCGTCGGCGTAGTACTCGGCGGTGGTGACCGCACCGCCTGGGCTTGTCTCCTTGTACTCAAGACCCCTCGGCGGTATCGCGCCGTTGTAACCGCCGGTGGCGGTCGTTCCGTCGGTGTACGCGTAGCTGGTGGTCCGCCCCGAGGCGAAGCCAGCCACCGGCGGGGTCGTCACCGCGGTGACGTTGCCCTTGGCGTTGTAGGTGTAGGACGTCTGATAGGCGGTGTCCGACGCCGCGGACGACCTGCCGTCGCTCGAGGTCAGCATCATGTCGTTGCGCGGATCCGGCGCCGGGTCCAGGGTCGTATCGTCCGGGTAGTAGCTGTAGTAAGAGGTCGAGCACTGCCGGGTTGCCTGATCCTGGCAGGTGGTGCTCGACACGGTGTTACCGCGCGTGTCGTACCCGGTCTCGGTGACGTCGCCGTTCGGGTCGTCCACCACGTCCTGGAAGCCGTCGACGTCATAGCCGTAGCTGGTGCGATTGCCCAGGCCATCGGTCTCGGACAGGATCCGGCCGCCGTGCAGCGGATCGTAGGTGAAGCTGACCGTCTTGCCGGCGGGATCGGTCACGGACTCGTACTCGACCGGAGTTAGCCCGGTTGAGTACGTGGCCGCGCTCCACAGGTCGGTGGCCACGTTGGAGTCGACCTGATAGTCGTAGAACGAGACCTCGCCCAGGTCGCCGGTGAAGTAGGTGCGGTATCCGGTGCCGCCGTCGCCGCTGTGTGGCTCATCTGGCCATGACCCGCCGAGGAAGCCCGCGCCGAGGTAGGCGTAGGCCAGCGCGCCGCCATCGACCGCCGTGTCCAGCGTGGCCTGAAGCTTGCCGTCCAGGTACAGCGTCTCGGTGCCGGTGCCGCCCGTCAGGACGACATTGTGCCACTTGCCGTCGTCGACCGGCCCGGTCGACAGCATGGGATCGGCCTGGCCGTTCCAGAACTCGGCGTTGAGATCGCCGCCGGTCCCGATGTAAAGCTCCGCGACATAGCCGCCGGCCACCGAGCTGTCGGTGATCGGGGAGTCGGACGAGGAGAAGATCACGCCGCCCGCCGTGCTTGTCTTGAACCACAGGCTGATCGCCTCGCCCCCGCTTGACTTGAGCAGGCCGGTTGGCAGGCTTATGTAGGAGGACGAGCCGTCGAACCCGTCCGCCCGCGAGTCGGAGAACGGGCCGTCCACACCCTCCGTTACATCGTTGTACACCGCGGTCCCGCCGTTGACCTGGTTGACCGCGTCGGTGGCGCCGCCGTCGTTGAGCCGCCAGTAGTCGGCAGGCTGGGCGCCGAGCACCGCCGACCGGTACTCCTGCGACGACCCGGTCACCGACGGCGTGCCGACGCCCCAGGTCCCGCCGTTGGAGTCGGTCACCGAGGTCACCTGCCCGGTCAGCGGGCCGTAGGCGGCCTTCGCGTAGACGCTGCCCGATGGCCTTGTCACCTGCGTGATCAGTTTCGCGGCGTTCGTGCCCGTCTTATACAGCGACGCGACCTCGCTGGCGGTCAGCGACTGGTCCCAGATCGCCGCGTCCGACAGGTAGCCCACGTAGTAATCCGCGTAACCCTCCGAGCCGTTCTGGCCCAGGTGCGTCTCGTCCGGCCAGCTTCCGCCGAGGAACCCGGCGCCCAGGTAGTCCTCCTGCTGACCGGTCAGCGTGATCGTGCCCGATCGGGACCCGATCTTCGTGCCGTCCAGGTACAGCGACTGCGTGTTCCCCGCCGCGGTCATGACCACCTGATGCCAGGCCC
>Ga0302325_10034884_pt1 | contig 10288 bp, 8 predicted proteins | sample Palsa_T0_2_FD_201948 | JGI IMG/M metagenome (GOLD analysis project Ga0302325, IMG submission 201948) | Peat permafrost microbial communities from Stordalen Mire near Abisko, Sweden - Palsa_T0_2 | ecosystem: Environmental > Terrestrial > Soil > Palsa > Peat permafrost | place: Sweden: Abisko...
CCCAATTACTCAGCTGGTTTCTCCCTCAATATTCCTTTCCGCAACCGCGCCGCACAGGCGGACTACGTGACTGATCAATTGATGCTCCGCCAAAGCGAGTTGCAACTCCAACGCGTGATCAATCAGGTGCGCGTCGACGTCAAGAACGGCGTCATCGGCCTGCAGCAGGCGCGCGCCCGTTATGAAGCCGCGGTGCGAACTCGGGTGCTGGCAGAACAAACACTCGATGCCGAACAGAAGAAATTCCAGTTCAGCTTATCGCCTGACCTGACAGGTGTGGTGCAAGCCCAACGCGATCTCGCGGCCGACCAAAGTGCGGAGGTTCAGGCCATGGCGAACTACACGCACGCGAAAGTAGCCTTCGATCTGGCGCTCGGCAAAACGCTGGAGACGAACAACATTTCGATGGATGAAGCCGCCGTGGGCAAGGTGGCGCGCCAGTCGTTGATCCCCGTTGAGGAGCCCAAGCGATGAGAACGGCTCTGGTTTGGCTTTCCATCACCTCGATGCTCTGCGCCCAGGTCGTCGACCGGCCCACGGGATCTATCCTGCTTCGCCCGTACCGCGCACCGGATGTAGTTCCCGTTCAACTGGAAAACTCTACGCGGATTCAGAATTTCATTCGCGCGGGAAAGATCTATCTCACGGCCCAGGACGCGATCGTGTTGGCGATAGAAAACAGTCTGGACCTGGAAGTAGAACGCTACAACGGCGTGTTATCCGAATGGGCCATCGAACGCGCCGAAACTGGTGGACCGATCCGGGGAGTCACCAGCGGCAGTTCGCAGATCGGAAGCGTCGCCAGTGGGCAAGGCGTCAGCGGCAGCCAGGCCAGTTTAGGACTGAACAGCAATTCAGGCGGATCGGCCACTTCGGGCGGCAGCGCGATCATTCAGCAGATTGGCGCCATCACGCCGAACCTGGATCCAGTGTTGTTGAACACAACCGTGTTTTCACACACCACCTATCCTCAATCCAATTCCGTGCAGAGTCAGACTACCGCTCTGGTCGACTCGGTCCATACCTATTCCACATCCGTGCAGGAAGGCTTTCTCACCGGCGGATACGTGCGGATCAGCGGTTCGGAATCTTACCTCAAGGAGAACACTCCGACCGATATTCTGAATCCTTCTGTCGCGCCGCGTGGACAGATTTATTTTCAACACGCCCTCCTGCAGGGCTTGGGCAAAGGCGTGAACGACCGCTTCATTCGCGTTGCGCTAAATAACCAGGCCGCGGCGGACCAGACCTTTCGTTCGCGCCTGATCAATGTCATCACCCAGGTCCTCAATCTTTATTGGGATCTAGTCAGTGACGAGCAGGACTTGCAGGCCAAGCGGGATGCTCGCGACATCGCCCAGAAATTCGCCGATGACACGCGCGGGCAAATCCGGATCGGTACAATCGCACGAGTTGAGATCTCGCGCGCCGAAGGCGAACTGGCGAACCGCCAGGAGCAGTTGACGCAAGCCGAAAGCGCCGAGCAGTTGCAACAGAACCTGCTCAAAGCCGCCATCTTACGCGACGTATCTCGTGATTCGGATTTGCCGGTCGTGCCCACAGACGCACTGCAAATTCCGGAGAAAGAAGATCTGCCGCCGTTGCGCCAACTCGTCAATGCGGCCATGTCCAAACGCCCCGACATTGCCGCGACGCGCCTGAATACAAAGTCGGCCGAGATTTCCACGCTCGGCACTTCGAACGGACTGTTGCCCACGTTGACCGGCTTCGCTTCATTCACGGACAACGGGCTCTCCGGCACGCCTCAAGCAGGAGGCGGAGCCGACCCCTATTTCGTCGGCGGTCTGGGTAATGCTCTGGAACAGGTATTCCGCAGAAACTTCCCCACTAACCGCGTAGGTTTGAGTATGAATACGGTGCCGGTGTTTGTGGACCATCCCGATCAGGCCGATTTCGCGATCGATCAACTAACCTTCCGCCAGACACAGTTAACCCAGCAGCGAGAGATCAATCAACTCGCGGTGGATGTCTCAAATCAAGTAGTGGCCCTCCGGCAAGCCCGAGCACGGCACGCAGCTGCGATGAACGCCCGCAGGGTCCAGGAACAACTGATGGCGGGTGAAGAGAAGAAGTTTGAGCTCTCCAGTTCGACGATTGGCGCGGTAGTGGCTGCCCGCCAAAGCCTGGCCGCGGCCCGCGCAACGGAACTTGCCGCCGTTGCCGCGTACAAGCACGCGCGCATCGCCCTGGACCAGGTACTCGGCGACACGCTAGAGACGAACCACGTCTCGGTAGCAAATGCCGCACGTTTCCGCTAGCTTCACATCGGCGACCCCGGTTCGAGCCCTCCCAGCTCGCGGGATCCCGAACAGGAATCCAATCAACGCGCCGGTCAACAACGATCGGACCCTTCGGCACGACTGACCGGACAGAGAACAGGATGAGACCGGCCATTCCGACGTAGGAGAACGTGAGTACCGTGTCGCGGGTCCAGCGAGTGTCTCTGTCCTGTTTCGTTTCGCCGCCACCCTTTGAACGGAACGTTGCCGCCGAGCCATCCGAAAAGAACCACCAGCCCAGAAGCGCCAGAGCGGCTCCTGCCCCGGCCAACAAGACGAACTGACGCGGCGGGCCATCGGGCGTCACGCTGGCGATTCCGGCAACGATTAAACCCGCGGCCGTCATCCAGCAGAGCATCAGCGGCCAGGGGAATTGCGTTTCACCGCCAGAGGCTTCGCCGATCAGCCGCGCGGCGACAATCGCCACGAACAGCCCGCTTCCCGCTAGAACGAGGCGGTGCGCAGCCATCGCATGACTATTTGAAGGTCGAATCGATCGCGTTCGCCGCAACATGCCCTACGGCAGCGTCATGGACCACGGCACCATGTTCGTCGGATTCAGCGCGGACCAGCAACGCCTTTCGAGAATGCCCCCGGCGGCGCCACCTGGGACCGCGGCCGAGATCAGAAGAACGGCGGCGATAAGGTGCGAAATAGTAAGAATTGTCGTGCGTACGCGCGGCGACATAATCTGAGTTGGGAAGATTTTATCACCGAAAACAGTGCTGTCGAGCTATCTCTTTTCACGGAATCCTGATGTAGGCTTGGCAGAGTGCCCAGTGAGCCAAGAATCCGTGAGATCCGAGCCTACGGACTGCGTGGAAAGACGCCGGAAGGCGGTTGGTCGCACGAATTAAAGCCCGAGGATTGTGTCCACACGCTGATCGCCATCCTGACCACGGAAGGCATTACGGGCTGGGGCAGCGTGTTCACTAATGATGCCTTAGTGAATTCCGCGCTTGCCGTGTTGCGCCCTCTCTACGAAGGCGAGAATGCGCTGGAGCCTGAACGGGTCAGCGAGAAACTGCATCAGAACACTTTCTGGCAGGGCCGCGGCGGTTCGATCACGCACACCATTAGCGGCATCGATATTGCTCTGTGGGACATTCTCGGCAAAGCCAGCGGGCAGCCGGTTGGCCGTCTGCTGGGCGGCCGTTATCGCGATCGCGTGCGGCCCTACGCCTCGCTGCTGATGCGCGAACCGGAGCGCATGGCGGACGAGCTGCTGCCTGTGAAAGCACAGGGATTTCGGGCTTTCAAAATCGGATGGGGACCGTTCGGCAAAAAGAGTTCCGCGCGGGATGAAGCCATCGTTCGGGCCGCTCGCGAGGCCGTCGGACTGGAATCGATGCTGATGGTGGACGCCGGAGCGAGCGACGCGTTCTGGCCTCAGGGTTACAAATGGGCTTTGCGTACGGCGGAAATGTTGTGCGACTACGATGTCGCCTGGTTTGAGGAGCCGCTGGTCCCCGATGCCCTGGAGGATTTCGTGGCGTTGCGGCGCGCGGCCATGGTTCCGATTGCCGGGGGAGAAGTATTGACCCGCCGGCAGAGCTTTCGGCCCTGGCTCGAAGCTGGCGCATTCGACATCGTGCAGCCGGATGTAACGAAAGTAGGCGGTTTGAGCGAGCAGAGGCAAATCGCGTGGTTGGCGCGGGAGCACGGTGTCCGCTTCATTCCGCACGGTTGGAATACCGCGGTTGGGCTGGCTTCGGATTTGCAGATCGCCTCGGCGTTCGCGGATACGAATTTGGTGGAGTATCTCACCGGCTCTCCCTTCATCGATGAAGTCGCGGCAGGTGGTTGGCATCTGGATTCGGAGGGCATGCTGCCGATTCCGGATAAGCCGGGACTGGGTATCGAGATCGACCTGGATGCGCTAACTCGTTTTTCCGGCGCCGGTTTTCTGGGCGATCTTTAGGGGCCGGGTCCAGATCAGATAAAAAGGTATGCCCGCCGCAGTGATCAAGAGCGCGGCAAACGAAGGTCCAGGCCGGCCGAATACAGCATCCGCGATGAACCATGCCGAGGCGGCAAGGAATAGCCAGAGCGTCGCCGGGTAGCCCCACATCCGATAAGGCCTGTGCGCATCGGGGCGCTTGCGGCGCAACACCGCCACGGCGTTTACGGTGAGCACGTAGAAGAGCCACGCCGAAAGGATGGTGTATGAAGATAGGGCTTCAAACGAACCGCTGAACAGCAGAACCAGGCTCCAGGCGCACTGCACGGCGATGGCGAATGAAGGCGTTTTGAAACTAGGGTGAATGTGGCCGAAGCGCGCAAAGAAGAGCCCATCGCGCGCCTGTGCGAAGGGGATTCGCGCTCCGGTCATGATGTTCCCGTTGATCGCGCCAACGATCGAACACAGCACCAGCGCGGAGAGAAGGCGGGCTCCCGCGGCGCCCGTAATTCTTTCCATCACGGTGGCTCCCACACGGCCGGTGGCCGCGATTTCAGGAACTGTGAGCACGTGCATATAGGCAAGGTTCGCGCCCAGATAAAGGAACATCACGATCAGCATTCCGATCACGAGCGACCGCGGAATGTTTCGCTCCGGATGCTTGACCTCGCCCGCGACGAAACTCACAAAGCTCCAGCCGTTGTATGCCATCAGGCAAGCGGACACGGCGATTCCGATTCCGTGATAGCTGAACTCGACCGGCTGCGCCGCGCCACCGGCATTCGGATGGGCGAAGAGGGCGGCGACAATCAGCAGAACCAGGCCGGCGATTTTTAGAGTGCCGAAGATGCGCTGCGTCCAAGCGCCTTCGCGAACGCCGATATAGTTAATGCTGGAGAGGACAAGGATCAACGCCGCTGACGCCAGATTCGCGTTCAGCGGCGTCAACGTGAAGAACTGGCCGAGGTAGATCGAGAAGCCTCGGGCCAGGAAGGCGATTGCGCCGGGGACCGCGGCGAATACAAACACCCAGGCGCTCAAGAATGCGCAGGCCGGTCCATAGGCCTCGCGGAGAAAAACGTACTGCCCTCCCGTGGCCGGCATCATCGCACCTAGTTCGGCGTAGGCGAATGCGCCGAGCAGCGAGACAATGCCTGTCGCGATCCAGATGGCCATGATCGCCCGCTCGCTGGGAACGTTTCGGGCAATCAGGCTCGGCAGCAGAAAGATGCCGGACCCAATGACGACGCCCACCACGATAAGCGTGGCGTCGATGAAATTGAGCTTGCGCGGAAGTTGTTCCAAGTGAACCTAATGGATCGGCACGGCGTTCTTCTTGACGTAGTCTTCCAGGGTGGTGGGCATGCCGATAGCAGCCGCGTTTGGACCCACGTAGTGAAATGCTTCTGCGTATTCGACGCCGATCGTCTTCCCGAGAGCGCGATTCGGCGCCAGGACGAACTCGCGAATGTAATTGCGGTCGGCGGTACGATCGTCGCCTTCAAGCAAGGGCAGCTTCTTCCCTTCACGCGCGAGCTGAGCGCGCAACTCTGAGCCGTGGTGGCCGCCGGGACCCTTGGCTACGTTGCAAAGATTGGCGTCGATCTTCTTATCGATAGTGGACGTGATGTCCACAACGCGTGTGACCTCCGGGCGGCGCGCATAGTAGTACTTGTCGGTCACCGCGTGCGCGGCGAACCCGGCATCGATCTGCTCGGGATAATCGTGAACGCGTCCCGCCATCCACGAAGCGGCCTCGACGCAGTGGCCCAGCACATAGTGGTCGGGATTTTCCTCGTCGTGAGCCCAGGGGTCGTAGCAGAACACGGTGTCGAGCTTGAGGTAACGGATCAGAAAGATGAGCCGGCAAATCAACTCATTGCGCGAAATGTCGCTCATCCGGTGGTTGTTGTAGTTGAGGCCGAAGTGTTTCTTCAGGCCGAGTACGCGGGTCTGCTCATCCACCTCGCGCTCGTTACGCAGAACGTTTTCTCCCACGGTGCCGGGTTGGCCCACGTCGTCGCCCATATCGTCGTTGGTGGCGCGGATCATGTAGCCGGTGTACCCTTCATGGATCAGCTTGGCGACCGTGCCGGCGCACAGGAGCGCGATGTCGTCCGAGTGCGGCTGAATGGCGGCCAGCACCTTCCCGGCGTGGGGGTTTCCAGCGCGCTCGATGAATGGTGGCGAGGTGGTCCATTGGGCGCGAAGCGGACTTGCGCCGATCAGCGTGACGCCCGCGAGCATGCGATGGAAGAACTCACGTCTTTGCATATCAGGTGGAGAAGAGTATATCCACATGCGACGCGAGGTTCAATGCTCGCTCCGCCATTCACGAGCGAGTCATCGGCGGTCTCACCCCGCCAGCGCCGCCACGCATCCGATCGAAATCAGCAGGCCTTTCGGGAGCGGAACCTGCATGGTCATGCGCGCCGGCGGATTCACGGGAAAGTGCTCGGCAAACGCCGCATTCCCGCAGGAAAATTCGCGATATCGCTGACGAGGACAGTCGTGTTCACAACGAGCTCCATTCCGCTTCCACCCGCGATCAATACTGAGTCCAGATTCCGGAAGACCTGCCGCAACTGAATCGCGAAATCGGGCCCGGCAGCCTCGCCCGTCGCGGGGTCGACCCCCGGTTGACCCGAAACAAATAGCAGGCCGCCCGCCCGAACCGCCTGCGAATAAGGGCCGATCGCTTTCAGCCCGGGAACCTCAACAATCTCTTTTTGAGTCATCTGTTGAGCTTAGTGGTTGTACCTCGTTCTTGAAATGCCAAACTGGCATCTCAAGGCTGGCGAGCACTCAATATGATATTGTGTACGCAGGGTACGCAGCATATGGAAACTGAAAAGATTGGAATGCGGGAGTTCCGTGAGAACCTTGCGGGGTACTTAGAGAGCGGAAAATCGCTAGCCATCACGCGGCACGGCGAGACGCTCGGCTTCTTTATTCCGGCACAGAAGCGAAGCCGCAAAGCGGAGGTCGAAGCGATGCGCGCCGCAGCGAAGGAACTCGACGCCATGATTGCCACTTGGGGCGCGTCCGAGGACGAACTAATGCGGGAGTACAGCGAAATCCGCCGCGCCAGCCGCGAGAAGAAGCGTACCTCGAAATAGTTGGCATGGAGGGCAGATCCCCTTGTGCTTGACGCCAACATTTTGATTCGAGCGGTGCTCGGCCAGCGGGTTCGCCGTATTCTCGAAGCCCATGCCGGTACCACTTCGTTCTTCGTTCCTGAGACTGCGTATGCGGAAGCGGAGGAGCACCTGACCGCTCTGACCGTGAAGCGCGGCGGAGATCCCGAAAAGGCCATGGCCGCCTTGAAGGCCATGGCCGCCCTCGCCACGATAGTGACCATGACCTCTATGGTGAGTTCGAAGCCGAAGCGCTCAAGAGACTCTGCGGGCGCGATCCGGAGGATTGGCCGGTATTAGCCGCGGCGATGGCTCTCGGTTGCCCGATCTGGACGGAAGACACGGACTTCTTTGGATGTGGCGTCGCCACCTGGACGTCCGGCAGCATCAATATCTATCTTGCGCAGTAGCGCCGCAGGCACTCTGAGCCCGCGCGTAGCAGAATAGAGCGTGGGTCGAATCCGTGTCCTTTCCGATAACGTTGCCAATAAGATAGCCGCCGGCGAGGTGGTCGAGCGCCCTGCCTCCGTCGTGAAAGAGCTTCTTGAGAACTCGCTCGACGCCGGTTCCACGCGCATCCGCGTCGATATCGAAAATGGCGGACGCCGCCTCATACGAATCACTGATGACGGCGCCGGCATGCTTCGTGACGACGCCCTGCTCGCCTTCGAACGTCACGCCACAAGCAAGCTGCACGATGTGAAGGATCTGCTCTCCATCTCGACTCTTGGTTTCCGCGGCGAAGCTCTGCCCTCGATCGCCTCCGTCTCGCGGCTCTTACTGGAAACTCGCGCCGAAGATGAAACAACTGGTAGCCGCGTCGAAATCGCAGGCGGCAAAATGCTCAGCGTCGAGGAAATTGCAACAGCTCGCGGCACCGTCATCACCGTGCGAGATCTGTTCTTCAACGTGCCCGCACGCAAGAAGTTTCTGCGCTCGGAGCAAACGGAACTGGCGCACATCGCGTCCCTGGTTACGCACTACAGTCTCGCGCATCCGGATAAAACCTTCGAGTTGACCAACGGCCCTACCGAGCTTCTGCACGTGACTCCGGTTCCTACGCTCCGCGAGCGGGTCTTTCAGGTTTTCGGCAGCGAAATTCTGTCTGAACTGATCGACCTCGGCACGCGCGAACGCGAAATGATTCTTCCGGAAGAGGACACGCGCCGATTCCGGGTCAGTGGCTTCGTTTCGCGCCCGCAAGTGCAGAAGAACAATCGCAACTCCATCTACATCTTCGTTAACGGACGCCTCATTCGCGACCGCCTCATGCTCCACGCAATCTCGGCGGCCTATTACAACTTGATGCCCGCGGCCTGCTTCCCTTTCGCGCTGATTTTTGTCGATTGCGATTCTGAGGAAGTCGACGTCAACGTGCATCCCTCGAAGACGGAGGTCCGCTTCCGCCATCAAACATTCGTTCACGATTTCGTGCGGGATATGATTCGCGCGCAGTTGATGGAATCTCGGCCTGCGCCCGCATTTGCCGTAACTCCCGTTCCTCAACCAGCCGCCCAACTGCCTTATTCCGAGTTCAGCCAGATGATCGAGAACGAACATGCTCCGGAACCCAGTGCGATGCCCGCACCGGCGCCGATGCCCAGGCTCGATTTCGACGCGCCTCCCATGCCGTCACCGCCTGTGCTGCCCGCGGCCTCACGCCTGCGCGTACCGGACACTCATGCCGGCTTCCCGATCGATTCCATCCCCGCCACTACTCTCGCCAGTCTGACCGATCTGCGCCCACTCGGACAGATCCACGAAAGCTTCATCATCGCTGCGGGCCGCGACGGCCTATGGATCATCGATCAGCACGTAGCCCACGAACGCATTCTGTTCGAGAAGGTCCTCAAGCAGCGCGCCTCGGGCCGCACAGAGGTACAACGCCTGCTCATGCCTCTGGTCATCGCACTCACGCCGGAGCAGCAGATCGAATATGCGCGCATCGCCGAGGAACTCGACGCGACAGGCTTTGAGACCGAGCCCTTCGGACACCGCACCATCGCCGTCAAAGCCGCGCCCGCCGCCATTTCGCCTGCCGACCTGGAGCGCGTCATCTTCGAAATCCTCGAAATCGCCGAGACCGAGTTGCGCAAAGTCTCCCTCGAAGACCTGCGTCGCGGCATCGCGGCGTCCATCGCCTGCCGCGCCGCCATCAAGATCAACACCCGCCTCGACCACGCCAAGATGGAATGGCTCTTGCGCGAACTTTCCGCCACTGACTATCCGATGGCCTGTCCGCACGGACGGCCCATCGCCCTGCAATACAGCACCCGTGAGATTCTGAAAGCCTTCCACAGGATATAAAGTAGAACCCATGTCCGATTCCAAACCGCTTCGCAGAGGATTCCTCGCCGGCGCAGCCGGATTCGCCGCCGCTCCGCTCAAAGCTCAGGCGGCGACCCCAATCCACCTGCCCGATTACGCTCTCGCACAGGATTACCATTCCCTCAAGCAATCGAGTTACGACCGCACCGGCGGCAATGCCGATAGCTGGCCCATCGCGCCTGGCGCAACGAAAGAGATCTTCGCCGCCGACGGACCCGGTGTCATCACCCACATCTGGTGCACCATTTCCGCGCAGAGCGCCAACCACCTGAAAGAGATCGTCATGCGCATTTATTGGGACGCCAATGCCAAGCCCAGCGTCGAAGTGCCCGTCGGCGATTTCTTCGGCCTCAACCTCGGCCAGTACAACGTCTATCAGTCGGCCTTCCTCAACTGTTCCTCGGTTAAGGCGCTCAACTGCTATTTCGCCATGCCGTTTCGCAAGTCGGCGCGCATCACCGTCACGAACGAAGCCACCACGCCCGTTGGCGCTTATTACTCGAACATCGATTACCAGCTGGTTCCGTCGCTTCCCGATCGCAGTCTGTATTTCCACGCGCAATACCGCCAGGCCACGCCCAACCCTGCCATCAAAGCGCCGGATCATAAAAATCTCGACGGCC
>Ga0302325_10034885_pt1 | contig 10288 bp, 9 predicted proteins | sample Palsa_T0_2_FD_201948 | JGI IMG/M metagenome (GOLD analysis project Ga0302325, IMG submission 201948) | Peat permafrost microbial communities from Stordalen Mire near Abisko, Sweden - Palsa_T0_2 | ecosystem: Environmental > Terrestrial > Soil > Palsa > Peat permafrost | place: Sweden: Abisko...
TTGTGGAAGCAATTCTAAACGCTCTTAATCTCCGCGGAATCGATCCTCAGGCCAGAGGCTTCTTTGTTGCGGGCGCGAAAGCCACTGCCAGCTATCGCCGATGGCGCGCATACCGTGATCAGGTTGCGAACAGCCGGACATGCTAACTCGTAGCAGGCTACGGCCCTGCGGGTTTCCACTTACTTCACGGATTTTCCTCCCCGCATAGTAAAGTAGTAACAGCCCACTTTTCTGGAAGGATCCTTTTTGAGTTCAAGCATCCGCAACATCGCCATCATCGCGCACGTCGACCACGGCAAGACCACGCTGGTCGACGCCATGCTGCAGCAGAGCGGCACGTTTCGCGCTAACGAGCACCACGTCGAGCGGGTGATGGACTCCAACGAACTGGAGCGCGAGCGCGGCATCACGATTCTGGCCAAGAATACCGCCATCTTCTATCACGACGTGAAGATCAACATCGTCGACACGCCCGGCCACAGCGATTTTGGCGGCGAAGTAGAGCGCGCGCTGAAGATGGTTGACGGCGTTATGCTGCTGGTTGATGCCAGCGAAGGCCCGCTGCCCCAGACACGCTACGTGCTGAGCAAAGCGCTCGAAGCCAAGCTGTCGCCGATCGTGGTTATTAATAAGATCGACCGCGCCGACGCGCGCCCCCAGGAAGTACTCAACGAAATCTACGATCTGTTCATTGATCTCGACGCCAAAGAGGATCAAATCGATTTTCCCGTCCTCTATACCAACGCCAAGACGGGCACCGCTTCGACCGACATCAAAGGCGGCGGCGAAGACCTGCGCCCACTCTTCGACGCCATCATCAAGACGATTCCGGTTCCGCAAGGCGACGCCAGCGGCCCGCTGCAGATCCTGGTCGCGAACCTCGACTACAGCGATTACCTCGGCCGCCTCGCCATCGCGCGCGTTTTTAACGGAACCATGAAAACCGGCGAGGAAGTCGCCATTGCCCGCATCGACGGCTCGCTGCACAAGACGAAGATCACGAAACTTTTTTCCTTCTCCGGCCTGAAGCGCACCGACATCACAGAAACCCAGCTCGGCGACATCATCGCGGTCGCCGGAGTCGAAGGCATCACCATCGGCGAAACCATCACCGACGTTAACAACCCCGCCCCGTTGCCGCACATCGCGATCGACGAACCGACCATCGCGATGCTGTTCACCGTCAACACCTCGCCCTTCGCTGGAAAAGACGGACAGTACGTCACCTCGCGTAATCTGCGCGAGCGCCTGGAAAAGGAATTGCTCACCAACGTTTCCTTGCGGGTTGAAGACACCGGCACCACGGATTCGTTCAAGGTACTGGGCCGCGGCGAACTGCAGCTTTCGATCCTCATCGAAATGATGCGCCGCGAAGGTTACGAGCTCATGGTCGGCAAGCCGGAGATCGTGACCAAGCGCGACAAAGATACTGGCAAGCTGATGGAGCCGGTCGAACATCTCACCGTCGACGTCCCCGAAGATTTCGTCGGCGTCGTCATGGAGCAACTCGGATCGCGCAAGGGTGAAGTCACCAACATGCACAATCACGGCTACGGCCGTGTGCGCATCGAGTTCCGCGTACCCAGCCGCGGGCTCATCGGCCTGCGCAGCCAGTTGCTGACCGACACCCGCGGCACCATCGTCATGAACGCGCTCTTCGACGGCTACACCGAATGGCAGGGCGATATTCCGCACCGTCTGACCGGCGCTCTCATCGCCGACCGCGGCGGCGTTTCGACGGCCTATGCCCTGTGGGGATTGCAGGAGCGCGGCGAACTTTTTGTCGGGCCCGGCATTGAACTCTACGAAGGAATGCTCATCGGCGAGAACGCAAAAGACACCGATCTCGACGTCAATGCAGTCCGCGAAAAGAAACTGACCAACATGCGCGCCTCGACCGCGGACGAAGCCATCCGCCTCGTTCCCTTCCGCCCGCTGAACCTCGAACAGGCCATCGAATTCATCGCCGACGATGAGTTCGTGGAAGTCACGCCGAAGTCGCTGCGGTTGCGCAAGAAAGTCCTGCAATCGAATCGACGCGCCAAGAAGGGCGTATTCGCCACCGCCGATGAATCGTGAGTCGTGAAGCCCGGGCTCAAGCGCGGACGTACCCCCAAGGAAAAGAAAGAGGAGAAGAGCGCAAAAGCTCCCCTCCGCATGTTCCTGGTCCCGTGCAGTTGCGGCACAACCTTTGCCGTTACTGAAAACTATAACCACCAAGGGACCGCCTGGAGCCGCTATCTAATCTGTCCCAGTTGCGGCAAGCGCCACGATCCCAAGAACCGCCTATTGCAAATGGGATTCCACCCCGAAGGCTACTGGAAAGTCGACGAATGCTGACCCGGTTGCGTACGCACTCTGTGACTTCGATAGAGTCCTAATTTGACTTAATAGGGCAGGTCGTCCGGGTCGACGCCGACATAATCGGGTTCCGGGTCTTGACTGAACTGTTTGGCAGGAAGGCTATCAATATTCTGCATTGCGGCTTTTGCGACGCGATGCATTCCGTCCATTATTCGCCCATCCGAGGATAGAATAAGCGGAAATGTCAGGTCGGTTTCGTTGATCAATTTGGCATGTCCGGCGACGCTCCGGCATGTTGGAACTGACCCATGCCCATACCAATACGGCTCATCAAGCTCCCGAATAGCGGAAAGCGGCACCTCAACCATAGGCAGGTCCTTTGCAAGTTCGACGAGCCGATGAACATCCCAAGCGCGAAGCCCGTCAGATCCGTCACGAAAGTGATACTGCTTTCGCACTTGTCAACCAACCTTTCCTGGTTGCTCCGTCACAATAGCTATCCTTATCACATCCCTTAGACTAAATTAGGACACTACCTGGAATTCAATTTAACAAGGCAGTCTTATAAAACCTGCTATACTTCTGCCCGCAATTGACTGTTCGCCAGCTCCGGTATCGATTTTCAGGAACGGCCCACCCGACCTGCCAATTCCGCCGAACTGAGCTTGCTACTTCCGACAGCTCATTGCAGAGGCAGACGCGTGAAGAATATTTTTGTAGGAAATCTCAGCTTCAACACGAATGAAGAAGAACTGCGGCAGCTGTTCGAGCCTCATGGACAAGTCGACCGCGTGAGCATCATGACCGACCGCGACACCGGACGCTCCCGCGGCTTCGGTTTCGTCGAGATGGCGAGCAATGAAGACGGAGAGAAAGCCATCACCGCGCTGAACGGCACCCAGGTCGGCGGACGCACCATTAACGTGAATGAAGCGCGCCCCAAGACCGAGCGCGCTGGAGGCGGCGGCGGCGGTGGTGGCCGCGACCGGGGAGATCGGGGTGGGCGCGGCGGCGGTGGCGGTGGCGGGCGGCGCGACCGCTACTAAAGTGCCCCGCTACTAGAACTAAGTTTTAAGCTCCCTAATTGGCCCGGTCGTCCCAGTTACTCCGGCCGGAGAAGTCGTTGCGACCTCAAAGTTCCAAACCTGAGCGGTCATTTTGCAGCCTCTTCTCAGTCCTTGCGCCAACCTGAGATTGGAGCCTTTTCCCCGGCCCGTGTAAACTAGATGTACTGATTGTGTGCGCCCGTAGCTCAGCTGGATAGAGCGGTTGCCTCCGGAGCAACAGGCCGGGAGTTCGAATCTCTCCGGGCGCACCATATCCCTTCAACGGAAAATACTGCGGGCTCATCTTCGCGCTGACCTCTCGCTGACCTCTCGCGCTGACTTCTCGCGCTGACTTCAGTGCGCCGGCGCCCCGGCGCCCGGCTTTCCCTTCTTGATCAGGAAAACCATGGGAACCATGGCAAGAATGGCGAACCCGAGAAACTGAAAGCAATCCACGTAAGCCAACATGCTCGCCTGACGTCCGATCGTGGCTTGAAGCAGCCCATAAGCCTGTTGCGTCGCCTGAGACGAACTGGAGCCATGGGCCATCATGGCGCGCGAAGCGCCTTGAATCATGCCCCGCAAGGCCGCGCTGCCGGCGGTCAGATGACTGGCAAAATCGTTCAGATGAGTCTGGCTTCGCCGGTCCAGCATCGTCGTGACGACAGAAATACCCACGCTGCCGCCCATGTTGCGCGCCAGGTTCATCAGGCCCGAGGCGGCGTTGTTTTTGTCCCGCGGCAGAAATGCATACGCCGCAGTATTGATGGGCACAAAAAGGAATGCCATCCCTGCCGCCTGGTACACGCGTGCCATGGCCACCGTATGGAAATCAATGTCGAGATCAAACCTGGTCATGTTGAACAGCGAGTACGACAGCATCAGCAACCCGAACAGAAGCAGCCAGCGCGGAGTGTACTTTGACAGCAAGAAACCCACCAGGGGCAGCAGAATAATGATCGTGAAGCCCCCCGGCATGAGCGCCAGACCTGCCTCTTCCGCCGTATATCCCAGCAGAGTCTGCGAAAACAGAGGAAGCAGCAAGGTGCTGCCCAACAGGGCAAAGCCCAGCATAAACATCAGCAGGTTCGATACCCCGAAGGTGCGATCGCGGAACAGATGCAGGTCAATGATCGGATCTTTATGCCGCCACTCCCAAATCGCCACAAAGATCAAAGATGCCATTGCCACCAGCGTGAGCACGAGAATGAAGTGTGACTCGAACCAGTCGTCGCGCTGTCCCTTGTCGAGAACAATCTGCAGGGCTCCTAACCCCAGGGCGACAAATCCCAGCCCCACGTAATCAATATGCGTTTCCTTAAGCTTGCGGCGCCTGAAGTAAGGAGGATCCTGAATCAGGCGCGAAGTCAGCAGGATGGAAAGAATCCCCACCGGAATATTGATGAAGAAAATCCAGCGCCAGGTGAAGTTGTCGGTGATCCAGCCGCCCAATGTCGGCCCGATCGCGGGTGCGGTTACAACCGCCATTCCGTAAACGGCGAAGGCCATGCCCCGCTTCGCCGGAGGAAATGTATCCGCCAGAATGGCCTGTTCGCTCGGTTGCAAACCGCCGCCGCCAGCGCCCTGCAGAATGCGGCATACAATCAGCGTAGCCAGGTTCGGCGCCAGCCCGCACAGGAACGAACTTACGGTAAACAGGGCCACGCAGCCCATGTAGAAATTCTTGCGCCCAATAATCGACGACAGCCAGCCGCTGAGCGGAAGTACGATGGCGTTCGAAACCAGATAGGAAGTGAGTACCCACGTGCTCTCGTCCTGCCCCGCTGAGAGACTGCCGGCGATGTGCGGCAGCGCAACGTTCGCGATCGAGGTGTCCAGCACCTCCATGAACGTGGCCAGCGTCACCGCTACCGCGATGATCCACGGATTTACCGCTGGGCGCCAGTCAGCGTGATCCAGCGTGGCAGTTGCCGAGCTCATTGACGAATCCAGACCTTGGGATCAACCGACATGCCCGGCCGCAACTGATGATCATTATTGGAGCCCGGATCGAGCACAATCTTGACCGGAATTCTCTGCACGACTTTCACATAATTGCCGGTGGCGTTTTCCGGAGGTAACAGGCTGAAACGCGCTCCGCTGGCGCCAGCCACGCTGTCCACTTTGCCCTGGTAGGTCCTGCCGTTGGCGTCAACGTGGATGTCGACTCGCTGGCCAACCCTCATCTCCCTCAGCTGTGTCTCTTTGAAGTCGGCGGTGATCCAGATGTCGTCCAGGTTGATCACTTCCATCAATTCCTGGCCGGGAGCGACGTTCTGCCCGACCTCAACCGTGCGATTGCTGACGACACCGTTCACCGGCGCGACGATCTTGGTGTATTGCAGATTCAGCGCCGCCTGGTCGAGGTCCGCTTTCTTTTGCTGCGCCTCTGCCAGAGCCGACGCAGCCCGCGCCCGAATAACTTCCATTTGCCGGGGCGCGGTATTGGCTTGGCTATAGTTGGCCTGCGCCTGCACCAGTTTGCCTTGCGCCTGCGTCACTTGTTGCTGGGCAGCGTCGGCGCTGGCCCGCGCCGCCTCGACTGTCGCCGCACTCGCCTTGGCCGAGGCGGTCGCCTGGTCATATTGCTGTTGCGAAATCTCCTGCTTGTCGACCAGCTGTTTGTAGCGGACCAGATCGTTCTGCGCCTTCACGTTGTTAGCTTCCGCCTCCAGCAGTTGCGCTTTGGCGGCTTCGAACTGTTGCTGTGCTGCCTTGATGCCCGCGCGGGAGCTGTTAACGTCGGCCTCGCTGGCCGACACCTGGCTCGTGGTATTTACCGAAGTGATCGGGACATTCACTCCGGCAGCGACCGCCGTGGCCTGCGCGTTCTCGTAGTCCGCCTTGGCACGCTCGTAGGCCACTTGATAGTCGGCGGGGTCAATCTCCACCAGCACTGTTCCCGCCTGCACGTACTGATTGTCCTGAACATTCAACTTGACGACGTGACCGGAAACGCGCGCGCTGACCGCGTTGATATGGCCGTCAATCTGGGCATCGTCGGTCGACTCGTAACTGCTCATGTAGCGATAGACGAAAAATCCGACGACCAGCAAGACAAGGACGGCGATCGCGATCCCGATCCGGAAACCAGGGCTGCTGGTCCGGGAAGGCCGTTGAATATCCGGCTCGCTCGACGGTCGCGGCCTGGTAGTGCTTTCGGGTTTGCTGTTCCCGTCGGTTTGAATATTGCCTTCCGGTTTCGCGGTTTCGTCCGGCGCGCTTTGTGTGGTTTCTGCCATACGTTATTGAGATTGACTGCCTTTCAAGAATCGTTTTACGCCTGCTTCCGCATCGCCGATGGCGTATGCGAGCTCCACCTTCGACAAATTGTGGGCGTAGAGGCTCTGGATGTAACTTTCGTGGGCGCTGGCCAGCGCTTCCTGCGCCTGCACCACTTCGAGATTGTCAGCCACGCCGGCGGTAAAACGGTCCTGCGATTGGGCGAGAGCTTGTTCGGCGAGGCTCACGGAACTGCGGCCGACTTCCACTTGCTCGGCGGCAGCGGCCAGATCGAGCAGGGCGCTGCGAACCTCGTAATCGATCTTGCCGCGCAGATCCCCCAGTCGCGAGCGCGCTTCCTTCAGTTGCGAGTCGGCCTCCAGCACGTCGCTGTGCACACGGCCGCCGGCGAAGATCGGAATATTGAGGCCGCCATTCACCTGCCAGGTTCCGTTGGACTGCGAGGGAGTGACCCCAATGTCGCCCAGATTCGCATTCAAATCGAGCGTAGGATATCGGCCCGCGGACGCGGCTCGTCGCGATAGCTCCGCAGAGCGAACTTTGGCCAGCGCCGCCTGATAATCTCCACGGGACGCGTACGCGCGCTGCAGATAAGTATCCAGTGGCAAAACGGTTAAGGACTGGTAAGGGGCTTTCTCTGTCAGCACGAACTCCTGGCCCGGCGCCAGTCCAATTACTCGCGCCACGCTTAATTTCAGCTTGGCCAGATCATTGCGCGCAGAGATAAGTTGCTGCTGGCGGGTTTGCAGTTCAACCTGCGACCGCAGCGCATCGATCGATGGCGTCAGCCCAGCCTTTAATTGGTCGGCAGCCTTGCCGTAGAGAGCCTGCGCGTTGGCAACTTGCGCTTCTGCGGTCTCCACCCGTGCCGCCGCCGCAATGGCCTGCAGGTAAGAGTTGCCCACCGCCAGCACCACCATCTCGCGCGCATCTTTATAGGTGAACTGCGCCGACTTTAGGCCCTCCGAGGCTGAGCGTTCATTCTCCAGGCTCTTAAAGCTGAACAGCGACTGGCTCAGGGAAGCCCGAGCGTCAAAATAATTGAAGGGAGGGGTCACCCTGGGAAAACTATGAGCATCGCTGCCTCCCGCGCCAAAAAAGGGGATGAGCTTGTTGAATCCCAAAGCGGCCAGGCTTTCGGTTTCTGCATTCTCCTGGATTCGCGCGTTGAGGTTGGGCAACAATTCGGCGAGTTCTTTCCACCTCTCGCCACGAGCCCTCTGGGTCTGATCGCCAGCCAGCAACAGACCGAGATTATGGCGCAGGCCACGGTCGATCGCTTCCTTAAAATCAATCTGCAAGACGTCCGCGGTCGGCTTGGCCTCAGGATCGCTGCCCAGAAACGGGCTGTCGTTACCGGGCAGTGAAACACTTGGCGTAGGGGAGGGTGTAGCAGAAACACCACTCTGGCCCGATAGCCACGCAGTAGAGAACGCCAGAAACATCAGGCATGAACCTACCGTTCGCAGAACCTTCAATGGGCGCCGCATCAATGGGCACCGCATCCTTGAAATTGGGCAAGTGCCCCGCCCCGGTCAAACCGAGACAAGTCCAGCGGAGAGACTACCAAACGTACCGGGCATCGCATCGAACTGGTTAGCAATGGATTTGAATGCATCAAAATAAATCGCACAATAAAGAAAGCCCACCAGACTTCACCGCTTAGGTTTTCTAAAACTACCTAAATTCTGATTTTTGATTCGTTTGCAGCCATTAGGGATGCAAGAATTTGATCTGGCGGTCGAAAACGACATTGAGTGCTATTCCCCAACCTGGGACATTTCTTTAAAGGGGAGCCACTTTAAACGGCTCGATCGATCCACTGTCAACCTGACGCTGACGACGGATCTGTCTGCCATGCCGGAGGCCAGCCGGCACATCCAAAGTCCAATAACCTCCGTACTTTGCGCGCGACGCCGATTCCCGTTACCTTGTCAGTGGAAAGGTCCGGTTCGTGCCAAAACTTGCCGCAGTCATTTTCCTCGCGATCATCTCAGTCGCTCCTTTGCGAGCGCAATCGAGTCCCGCTCCGTCAGGCGAGGAGCGGAAAGTGACTATGCGCGTCGCACCCACTTACCCTGAACTGGCGCAAAGAATGCACATTCACGGGGTTGTCAGAATTGAGGCGATCGTGCGACCTAACGGCAGCGTCCGGTCGACTCGTGTGCTCGGAGGAAGTCCCGTTCTGGTGGACGCAGCCGGCGACGCCGTCAAGAAATGGAAGTTCGAAACCGGACAAAACGAAACCACGCAGGTGGTCCAGGTCTCGTTTGAAGAAAAGCAATGAAGAAAAGCAATAACGAAAAGCTATAAACCATCGGCCTTCCCTGCGCCCCGGGAATGCGACAAATCTAGAATCAGTTATGTCATCTCAGCCAGCAAAGGCGCCGAAACGGGTACTTGAACGGCGGCGGCGACGCTACCCGCGCTACCGCTCCGAATTTCCCGTCACTTTAACTCTCTTTTGCGGAAGGGAGCACACCCGCATTCATGCCCATTGCAGAGACCTGTCCCAGGCGGGGATCGGGCTTCTCATCGCGGGCGACCTGGCGTTGGGTGAAGTTGTTTCCATCGACTTCTCTTTGCCCAGCCAGACCGAAAACTGGAATCTGCGCGCCGTCCTGCGCTGCCGCCGTGGATATCACTATGGGTTCGAGTTTCTTTCGCTCCCGGCTCAACAAAGTAAGCAACTGGCGGACTACGTTGCCGGGCTGGAGCGGGCAGACTCTGATCTTGACCCTTTATCCTCTCGCGATAAACGCAAACCTGCGCAGGTGACTTAGGTCATCTTGAAGACTGATGACCTTGGGTTCAACCTAGGTGAGAATCCGCCTAAGAATTTGGAACCGCCGGAATTTCATGAGTATGGCAAGATGAGCACGGCAAACGGCACCGATTGGACTCGAATCTTGTCCGATCCGGACCTCGTCCGGCATGTGGGCAAGTTGCTGCAGGCCTATCGCGAAGCTCCGGTCGAGAAGCGCGAATCGGCCCTGCTCGAGGCTATGCGCGAGATCAAAGCCGGCGCGTCTGGCGAATTAAGAACCGGCAATTCCACTCCTGCACAAAACTTGCCGCAGCCCCACCCAGTTCCGACTCCCGCATCGGCGACACCGCCCTTTGAGCCCGACCTCTTCAGCCCGAACTGGGGCAGCGATCGCAGGCGCCATCCGCGACTGAAGTGCTTCGTCGCCGTCGAATTGCACGTTAACGACGACGCCACTCCGATCTGGGGAAATCTTTCCAACACCAGCGTCGGCGGATGTCTGGTAGAAACGGCCAGTCCAGTCAAGCCGGGGTCGAAGGTAGAAATTGGCCTCTGGCTGGCTAACGGCAAGATCTGGGTCAAGGGATTCGCCATCAGCGGAGTAGTCACTCGCAGCCCGGCCAGCGGCATTCGCCTTCGTTTCGACGCCATGGCTCCCACCGAGCGGGATAGTCTGCGCCAATTCCTGAAGTTCGTGCAGGAGACCACGCGAGCCTCCCATAGCGAGAGCAGCTATCTCCAGTTGTTAAAGTAAGCCATTAAAGTAAATTAATTCCCGTAAGAAAATTAATTCCGCGATCTCTCCGGGTTTTTCACTGTAGCTCAATCCACTCCGTCCCGGAAATTGATACACTTTCCTCGTACTGAACCCTTTCTGTAATCGGACGCTCTAAGTAGTAAGGGCGAGATGTTCGCGTAGGTCGCACCG
>Ga0302325_10034886_pt1 | contig 10288 bp, 10 predicted proteins | sample Palsa_T0_2_FD_201948 | JGI IMG/M metagenome (GOLD analysis project Ga0302325, IMG submission 201948) | Peat permafrost microbial communities from Stordalen Mire near Abisko, Sweden - Palsa_T0_2 | ecosystem: Environmental > Terrestrial > Soil > Palsa > Peat permafrost | place: Sweden: Abisko...
CGATCTGATCGGCAATCAGCAACTGTTGCTCGATATCACGCATCCAGAAGATCAAGCGAAGCTAGAACCCATTCTTCAAGCCGCTCGAGATAGCAGCGACCAGTTTGACCTCGAGATCAGACAGCGCCAAAAAAGCGGCGAGTATCGCGTGATGCGCCTGCGCGGCATGTGCGAGTGTGATGCGCACGGGGAGCCAATAACCGTTTCCGGTTCCCAACAGGACATCACCGAGCGGTATGAACATCAAAAGGCCATGATCGTGGCTACCAACGCGGCAGCTGCGGCGAATCACGCCAAGAGCGAATTCCTGGCCAACATGAGCCACGAGATCAGGACGCCGATGAATGGCGTGATAGGCATGACAGGCCTGCTGCTGGAAACGGATTTGAATCCGGAGCAGCGCGATTACGCGGAGACGGTGCGCGACAGCGCAGCGGCGCTGCTGACGGTGATCAACGATATTCTGGACTTTTCCAAAGTTGAGGCGGGCAAGCTCGAAATCGAATCCATTGACATGGATTTGCGTGACACGGTGGAGGATGTGGCACGATTGCTGGCAATTCAAGCTCACGCGAAGAGTCTGGAAGTCACCGTGTGTTTGGATTCGTCCATACCTGACATTGTGAAAGGCGATGCCGGCCGATTGCGACAGATACTGCTCAATCTAGGCGGCAATGCCGTGAAGTTTACACAGCGCGGGGAGGTGTCGATTGATGCGCGGGTTGTCGCGCAAGATAAGCAGGGAACGATGTTGCGATGTGAAGTGCGTGATACGGGTGTAGGTATTCCCGCAGATCGAATTGCCGCGCTGTTCAAGCCCTTCTCGCAGATTGACGCGTCGACCACGCGAAAATTCGGCGGCACAGGGCTTGGCCTTTCCATTGTGAAGCGACTTGTCGAGTTAATGGGCGGTGAGAGCGGGGTGATTAGCGCCGAAGGCGCTGGATCGACATTCTGGTTTACGGCGCGGTTTGGCACATCGATGGGAAAAAGCAAAACTCAACCACCGCCGCTGGCCGCCATTCAGGGCCGACGCATCCTCATCGTTGATGACAACGCGACAAACCGCAAGGTGCTGGTGGGTCAGATGGCGCGGTGCGGCATATCGGCTCAAGCCGCTGGCTCGGCGGAGGAAGCGCTCTGCCTCCTGCGTGATGCAGCGGGTTCCGGCCGTGGCTTCGAGTTGGCGCTGCTCGATCATCAAATGCCCGGTTGTGATGGTGAGGAATTGGGTCAGATCATTTCCAACGATGCCGCTCTACAATTGACGCGCCTGGTGCTCCTGACCTCGTCCGGACAGCGCAATGACGCACCCCGCTTTGCGAAACTCGGCTTCGCGGGCTATCTGCTGAAGCCGGTGACTCAGGGCGATTTGATGCGGTGCCTGATGCTTGCATTCGCGGCGCCTGCCGCGAGTTGGCATTCGCAAACGCAACCCATCCTCACCAATGCTTCGCTGCAATCCCAGCGCGGCCGGGATGACTATCGCATCCTGCTTGCCGAAGACAATGCGGTGAATCAAAAAGTCGCTTGTCGCATTCTGCAAAAGCTTGGGTTTCGAGTCGACGTTGTGGCGGATGGGCGGGCGGCCGTTGAGGCGTGGAAGACGGGTCGTTACGATCTCATCCTGATGGATTGTCAGATGCCGGAGCTGGATGGTTATGAAGCGACCCGCGCGATTCGGGCCCTTGAACATGGAGACAAGCGCATTCCGATCGTCGCTCTCACCGCTCATGCGATGAAAGGGTCGGATGAGCTGTGTGAAAATGCTGGTATGGATGCGCACTTAACCAAGCCGATCGAGCGAGCGCGGCTGGAGGCCTGTCTTGATGGATTCTTGCATGCAGAATCGGTCACTGGATCCATGAGTGCGTAGCCGGATTCCTTTTTTTACCTCTATATCTTTAGCAAGGATGTACTTAACGGCAGCTTGCGCACGCGGCGCCCGGATGCTGCAAATATGGCGTTGCAGAGTGCCGGAAGCGCGGACGGATAGGCGGGTTCACCAAGCCCAGTGGGCGGAAAATCTGTTTTGATGAACTCGATGTGTATCGGCGGGATTTTCCGGTTTCGAAGCAGAGTGTAATTGTCATAGTTGCTTTGTTGGACTCGGCCGTTTTCAAATGTGATTTGCTGACCGAATGCCGCCGACATACCGTCCACGATGGATCCGATGATCTGATGTTCCGCATTAGTCGGATTCACTATGTGCTTGCCGACGTCCACCGCCGCCCAAATTTGTTGCGGGGTCACCGTGCCGTCCGTACTTACGGCGACTTGATGGATTTGGGCGACATAGCCAACATGACTCCAATAACAAGCGAATCCCATTCCGGTGTGCGCCGGCAAATGGTGGCGAGATTTCCAGTTCGAATTATCACGCGCGCGTTCGATGACGGCGATCATGCGCGCCGCCATGAAGCTTGGTCCAAAGCGACCGGGAGGTTTGCCCTCGCCCTCCCCGGGATTAGGATTGCGCAGTAGCTCCAACTGAAAGTCAATCGGGTCACGCCCGGCAACGTGTGCGACTTCGTCCAAAAACGATTGGAATACCCAGGCATGCGCGTTATCGCCGGGTGCGCGCAGCGGACCGACGGGAACATTGAACGGAATACGGGACGTGCGCAGCGCGTAGTTCCTGATGAATCCAGCGGGGAAAGAGTCTCGATTGGGGACCGCCAACCCTGCGAAATATTCGTTGCGCGCGAACCCGGCAAAATGGTTGTGCCAAACCTCAAGCGAACCGTCCTGGCCGAGTCCTGCAGTCAAATTGTGATAACCACCAGGCCGATAAAAATCATGCTGGATCTCGTCCTCCCGGGCCCACAGTACTTTGATCGATCCATTGATCTCCTTCGAGATCGCCGCAGCCTCAATCATGTAATCGTTGGCAAGTCGCCGGCCAAAACCGCCGCCGCACCGAATCATGTGAATCGTGATGTTGTTGGGGTCGATGTCGAGTAGCTTGGCGACACCCGCGCGGCCTGGCCCCGGATTTTGGGTAGGAGCCCAGATTTCGACTTTCCCGTCACGGTAGGAAGCTACGCAGTTCTGAGGTTCCATGGTGGCGTGCGATATGAATGGATACGAGTATGTGGCGCGAACCAACCTGGCTGCGTCTTTCAGCGCGGCCTCGGGATTGCCGTCGACCCGCACTTGTCCTTGCGGTGCCTGCGAAAATAATTCCTTAGCCTTCGCATCGAAGCCTGCGGTCGAATCGTTGGCATGCGGACCCTCGTCCCAATCTACCTGCAACTTGCGTCGCGCTACTTGTGCATGCCACCAGGTATCGGCGACGATGGCGACGCCGCCGCGCAAGCCATCATCTATGCCCAGTCCTGGCGTTCCCGGGGCGACTTCCATGGCGCGCGCAGATCCCTGCAGCACGAACACATGACTGACGCCGGGCATGGCCTTGATTTCGTCCAAATTGGCGCTCTTGACCACCGCGTCGAAAACCGGACCTTTTTGGTACACCGCGTACTTCATGCCTGGCACTTTGACATCGATGCCAAACTGCTGTTTGCCCTTCACAATCCGGGCTTTGTCCGGATCGACGACCGATTTTCCGATGATCTTGAACGTTGCTTCGTCTTTCAGTTTGACGTTCTCAAGATCTGGCTGCGGCAGCTTCGATGCATCCTCCGCCAACAAGCCGTAGGTGAGAGAACGGCCGCTCGGCGCATGACTCACGATGCCATCACAGGTCGAACATTCCGAAGCGGGCACGCCCCATTTTGCCGCCGCTGCGCTAATCAGCATCTGTCGGCCCGCCGCACCGGCCCTGCGCAGCGGCAGCCAATTAGCCGGAGTTGAGTAGCTGCCGCCGGAAGACTGACCGCCCATTTTTCCACCCTGATAGTCGGCCATTTCGATCACGACATCTTTCCACGCGACGTCGAGCTCTTCAGCAAAAATCATAGGCAGCGCGGTCTTCGTGCCCTGACCGACCTCGGGATTTGGAGCAAAGATGGTTACAGCACCCGAGGGAGAGATGCGCGCAAAGAGCGTGACCATGCTGGCGTCGCCAGTGCCCGCGGCGCTGGCGGTGCCTCTTAGCGCGGAAAACGTTGCAGCAAATAAGATGCCGCCACCGGCGGCGAGACTTGCCGTCAGGAAGCAGCGCCGCGACAGCGCGCTCTGCGGCGGGCCGATGCCGAGAGCAGAAGGATTGGTTGCCATCGGCGCCTCCTTTAAGCGTTTTGCGCTTCGCCAAGGTGCTTGATAGCCGCGCGGATTCGTGTGTAGCAGCCGCAGCGACAGATGTTTCCCGCCATACCGGCATCGATATCCTCGTCCTTGGGCCGAGGCGTGCGTGTGAGCAACGCGGCAGCGGACATGATCTGTCCACCCTGACAGTAGCCGCATTGCGGCACGTCCAGTGTGAGCCAGCGCTCTTGGACTTTTCTGCCGATTTCCGTTTCGCCGACGCCTTCGATGGTGGTGATCTGCAAGTTGACCACGGCTTCCAGCGGCAATTGGCAAGAGCGGACCGCCGAACCATTGGCATGCACCGTGCACGCGCCGCACTGGCCGATTCCGCAGCCGAATTTGGTGCCGGTCAGATTGAGGATGTCACGCAACACCCACAGTAGCGGCGTGTCACCCTCGGCATCCACGTCGTGCTTAATGCCGTTTATTTCGATAGTGTAGCTCATCATTAGCCTCTTTCCTGCTCGGAACTTTGATCACAGTTGGGGCCGCTAGCGTGCTCGCATGGGGTTCGCATTGAAGTAAAGTATAGGTCAAACGCATTTGCGGGGGGCATCGAACCGAACTGCTATATAAATTAATCGTGAAAACAGATACTTCCGGTGGCAAGCCGTAGCCCTGCTCGATGGCCACGACCATTTGATGCCAATTGTTTTCTGGGAACCGGCTTTGACCCTGACCGAAAACGATACGGCCGAGCGCGGAAAGAGCGTGAGAGTTCAAGCGCTGCTGGCTGCGGCGCGCTGCTTAATCAGATCGTAGAGCGCCTGCGCCGCCGGTGAAAGATGCGCCGCAGACCGAGCTACCAATACCAGGTAGCGGCAGATTATTGGATCGACCAGGGCAATCGCCCGCAGTCGCGGGTAAGCGGCTTTCTGCACCGCTAAGCGCGGTACTACCGCGACAGCCACTCCTTCCGCCACCAACCCGAGCGCGGTGGAACTGCGCTGAACTTCATAGAATAGTTGCAGCTTGATCTTGCTGTTACCCAACGCCTGATCGAGCACGCTGCGATTGGCGTTCGCCTGACCAGCAAAGATGAGTGGATATGGTGCCAGCTGCTTCCAGGCCAAACTTCTCTTCTTCGCCAGGGGGTGATCGTCGCGGCAAACCAAGGCGAACTGATCCGTTAGCAAGCGACTGCTGGTCAATTCGGAATGATGCGTCTGTGCGACATTGATTCCAAACTCTGCCTCGCGACGCAAGACAGCGTCGGCGACCGCGGCCGATGAATGATCGAGGATGGTAATTCGATTGTTAGGAAACAGATCTGAGTATTCCTGGATGATTCGCGGCAAGAATTGGATGCCGGCGGTCGGCACGCAAGCGATGCAAACATCACCGCGACGGGCCTTGCCAGATTCGATGATTTCCACTAGCGCATTCGACAGCTCACCCATCAGCCGCCTTGCCTGCGGAAGGAAGTCGTTTCCTGTCGCAGTCAATGCGACAGTGCGAGTCGTACGCTCGATCAGCTTGACCCCAAGATTCGACTCGAGAGTCTGCAGGCGTCGCGTAATGGCAGTCTGCGAAATATGCAGTTCATTTGCCGCCCGCTGGAAGCTGGCGCGATCGGCGATCGAAATGAAAGCCTGGACCCCAAGTGTGTCTAATTTCATGATTATTTCTCATTAATATAACAATTAAATGCATTTTACTTGATCAGGTTTCAGTCTCAAAATCGTCACTCGTGAGCACAGCATCTGATTCGCTGACGCGGCAATTCCTTGAGTGGCTAGACCATCGACCGCGAACGCGCGAAGAGGCGCTCGATGCTTGGCGCACGAGCTGTCCGCGGTTATCCATCTGGGAGGACGCGTGGATCGCCTGCTTGATCGAAGCGCACGCTACGGGGCTCTGGATAATTGTCAGCGCCAAAGGCAGGATGTTTCTGCTACATCGCTCCCAAGGTGGGAGCGAATGTTGAAAGTCGCCGCGACAGCGTTATTGGCCGGGCTCGCAGCGATGGCTGTCTGCGGCAGGTATGGTCCGCGCAGCGTCGCGGTCGCTGACGGATCGGTCGCTTTCGCTATTTCGGTACCAAGGGTATAGCCTTCGGCGAGTTGACAAAAGGAGCCTGTCATGGCCGGACGCTATCGCTTGTTGCCAGGATTGCTGCTGATCACTTCGCTGCCGCTGATTGGCCCGACAGGAGCCGCGGAAATGGCCCCATCTTTCGCGACCCAAACCGCCGGCTACCGGGTTTCGAACGCATTTTCGATAGACCCGCAGAATCATTCAGTGGTATCGCCGCCCGAGGGCGCCCTCACGGGCGATCTACTGTGGATTCGTCCTCTGCGGCTCAATGCGGATGAGTACCTCGTTCTGCAGAAGTGCAAATCCGCTGACTGTTCCGAGGCGCAAGTACTTCGTGCATGGAACGCGTATGGGGCCATGGGTCCGTTGCCGATACTGTCTAACAAGGTACGCATGGAAGCGGGTGCCACCTATATGATTTGGATGCAGCGCATCTCTATCAAGGGTGGCGGAACTTTTCCGCTATTTCAGAGTGATAGTCCGCCACTTGCCTTTGCGCCGTCGGGCTCCGCTAAACTTTTTGCGGCGGCCGATTTGCAAGGAGCTCGCCAACGTGGTCCAACACCAATAACCAAGGCCAGTCAGGATGGGCGCGACTTTGTTGCTACATTCGAGGGCGGCTCGGTAGTGAGAATGCAAATGTTAAGAGCGGGGACTGTGGCTTCGGCACGTTGATCGTGGGCCGCAGAATTCCAGCGTCATGTTCTTGGCTTAGTTGGCTAGCCAGGAAGCACCGGATCGCCATTACGCGCGAACCTGTGAAGGGCATGACCCCTTGTGCTTACGCCAAAACGTCTTGCCAAGATAGTTGTATTGGCAATCCCACGCCACTTCATGGTTTGCGGTCTGCACCTGGTGCATTCGCCCGGTGAAGAAGGCAGTGGCGGCAAATGCCGGCAATGCGGCGAGTGAAAGGCACAATATCCCGAGGAGCCGCTTCATGAGTTCATCCTTAACAGCGCAGATGTTAAATTGTCCTCCCGGCACGCGACCTTGTCATGGGATATACGTCGCAATTTGAGAAGAACCGAGGCAGCCCCGCCACACGGTCATCGAGTCGCGCCCCTTGAGCGAGCGGGGCCGGCTGGCCGCGGATCGCGTGATAGGGGAGGGACTGGGGGTGTTGCGGCATTGGGCACTTCCGGAGGAGTACAATAGAGCAGTCTGCGAGCCATACACGTTCTTGCGCATGCATCCCAAAGTGAGCGACGTTTCGGGCGCGGCGTTGTTGGCAATGCTGCTGGCCTGGGGCGCCGCGTATTCGGAGTCTATACCGCTTGTTCGCGAACATGGCACACTGCAGGTGCCTGTCGTTATCAACGGCAAGACTTCATTCAATTTCACGGTCGATAGCGGCGCGACCGACGTCTCCATTCCAGCGAACATATTTTTCTCTCTCACCAACGCAGGGACAGTGTCGCCACAAGATTTCCTGGATGAGCAGGCCTATAAACTCGCCGACGGCACGACGGAATTCTCCCGGCGATTTCGCATTCGATCCTTGCGAGTGGGTAATTTGGAGCTCCGAGATGTCATCGCGTCGGTCGTTCCCTCCGCAGGATCTCTGCTTTTAGGGCAGAGTTTTCTTTCGCGACTTAAATCCTGGTCGATTGATAACGAACGGCAAGTCCTGCTCATCACTCCGTCGGCGACTTCCCGATCATCATTGATACTGCCGCGGTCCAAAATCAGTAGCTGGGGTAGCGGTTGGGTGCGGCTCACGGCTCTGAATGATCCTGCGGGAGAACTCTTAGTCAATACCGCGAGCTTCCAGGGCGACGGGACGTTGCGGTGGTTTTCGGAAAAACACTTTTTCCCGGCTCATAGCGAGAAGTGGCTGGGTAAGTGGGTGAGTTATGCGCTGGATCACTGGGAATTTGACTGTGCGAGAGAGAGAGCCAAGTTGGACGCAAGAACGGATATCTACGAGGACGGATCACATTGGATTGCGGACTCCAAGCTGATCTCGTCAACCGCGTGGCACCGCGTCGAGGGAGACTCGTGGAAGGAGGGAGAAATGAAGCTTCTCTGCGAGTGGCAGCCGCACGCAGTTACAGAGTCGAAAACGCCTCACTAGATCGCTCAGCGGCTGAGCGGCATGAACTCCGGGATGCGGAGCTTGTCTGATATAGTGTGGGATTCAAATCATCATGAAACCCTGGCAATGGCATCCGCGGTTGGCCTCTGGATTGTTGTGTGCAGCGGCGCTCATGGCGCAGCCTTCCCTCGCGCATCATTCGTTCGCCGAATACGATGCGACTCAGACTCGCACCCTCAAGGGGATAGTCAGGACGTTCCAGTGGAGCAATCCGCATGCGGCATTCACGCTGGTGCTCGAAGCCGATGGCGGCGGTGAACCACATGAATGGAATATCGTGACCAGCAGCCCTGCCATCCTGATGCGTTTCGGTTGGACGCGCGATTCGCTCAGGCCAGGCGACCGCGTCAGCGTCATTTGCAATCCGCTGAGCGATGGCGCTCATGGCGGCCGTTTGCATACCGTCGTCTTACTCGACAAGGGTCAGGTTTTGCACACCAAACTTTCGGCTGGCGAGCCGTCGAATTAGCCGGGAACCGTGATGGAGTCGTGACGTGCCAGGCTCAATAATCTACGTTTTTCTTGTTTGTCAGCTTTGCGTCGTGCTCTTTATTGCATTGCACGACTGGATCCCGCTCGGTAGGCTGAATAATATGGCGGGGATTCGCGCGGCGGACACCCCCGGCCGACTTTTCTTCGTGACGGTCATCAGCACCTTGCCATACGCGATTGGCTTCGCGGCGAGCGCTTACTACGCTTTTTCCCGCTTTCCAATGTGGTTGATGTGGTTGCTCTGGATCAGTTATGTAGCAGGCGTGTACGGCATGCTGCGCGCCTGGTGGGTGCCTTACTTGCTGGTGCGAGATCCAGTTCGAGCAGCTCGCTATCAGTCAAGATTCGCGCAAACGCATGCATTCCTACCGACGCGAAACGGAATCAGGCCGGATACGCTTCACGTTTGCTTCCACGCGGTTTTCCTATTAGCACTGGTCCTGCTTGGCGTTCTTACGTTCTCAAGGGATTCTTCGGCTACCGGCTGAATCAGCCCCTGCGCAACCGCGACCAGAGGATGTAAACCATGCGGCGTTTCAAAAAATATCATGTTAATCATGGGTATATATTGACAAGTTAGTGATCTTCCGAGGATATACGCTTCGCGCCTAGGACTCGGCGTATGGCGCGCCATCCTTGTGCACGAACCGGCCGTCGGCGTTGTAACTCATCATGTCGATATCGGAGCAAGTGGTGAGGTCCAGCGGGTTGCGAGAACCCACCTCCAAATAGACGGCCATCGCGGAGGATCTGTTGACCAGGTGATGACCATTGCCGGTGCCTTTCGGAAAGGTCGCGCATTCCCCTGCGTGCAACACGGTCTCGCCGCCGTCTTCGATGAGCGTTACTTCGCCTGCAAGCAGATAGACGAATTCGTCTTCGTGGCTGTGCCAGTGGCGCTGACTTGACCAGCTGCCTGGCGGCAACGTCATCAGATTGACGCCGAAATCGCGAAGCCCACCTGCATTGCCCACGCGCTGACGCGCGCGCGCACTGCAGGGTGCATCGAATGGCGCGGGATAGCCCGAACCCTTGCGTGCGGGTACGGCGGCGAGGTCGATTTTGGGCATGCATTGCTCCTTGGTTCCGTGCTGGCAACCCTGTTGGAATCGGCTATTTGGGATTCTATTTTGAATTGTTCCGGCTTCCAATTTCCGGGTTTCTCGGATGGTGTTCTCTCGAGGAAGTGCGCCACCGCACAGACGCTCGGTGTTACATTGTCAATGCTGTCTCGCCTCGAGTTGCCGTATTGCGTTTAATGGAGGTTTACGATGAATTCAAACAACAAACTTGTCCACGGTCACCTATTACTGCTTGTACTCCTGGTCGCGGGATGTGCTGCACAGCCCAGCAGACACCCCGCCTACTTGCATGCTTTGACGGACTTGCGCACTGCGCGATGGATGCTGGAGCATCGACCGGGTGATGCTGCTGTCAGCGTGCATGAAG
>Ga0302325_10034889_pt1 | contig 10287 bp, 3 predicted proteins | sample Palsa_T0_2_FD_201948 | JGI IMG/M metagenome (GOLD analysis project Ga0302325, IMG submission 201948) | Peat permafrost microbial communities from Stordalen Mire near Abisko, Sweden - Palsa_T0_2 | ecosystem: Environmental > Terrestrial > Soil > Palsa > Peat permafrost | place: Sweden: Abisko...
CATTTAGCAGAAGAGGCCGAGGTCCCTTAAGCTAGCTTGCAAATGGACTTGTATAATCGGATCACGCCGGCCCTTTAGCGGGGAATAGCTCCTAATTTACCTAAGCTCCGTTCTTATGCCGAATTGGCGGCCGACGTCTCCTCCCTAGATTTAGAGCTCCGACAAATCACCGCCTGTGAGGACCGTCAAAGGAGGTTCAAGGAACGCTAAGCTTTATAGCCCTTACAGATCACCGGCCCTGCTACTAGTTTTAGATCCGGTCTAGGCCTAACCTTTGCTCTAGTAGCTACCCCTCCCCGTACGACCCCCTCTCTAAGCACATCCTATAAGGAGCTTACCCCTTGTACGGATCGTATAGATCGCCGTTCGGTAAAACCCTACTATATAGTAGAGCTTATAGACAAGTGCTATAATTGCAACAAGCTAGGGCACTTCTCATCTAATTGCCTTAAGCCTAAGAGGACCAATTTGCATGAAATCGAGGAGGAATAACTGTACGATTCTTAAGAGGAGACTAAGGAATCGGGAAAAGAGGAACCTTAAGCCAAGACTCTTGCTTAAGGTATGCTATCAATTGCTCAAAAATTGACTTGAGTCGACTAATAAGGGGCTAACATTTTACTATTCCTTATACTTTATCAAAGAATAAATATAGTATTATCGCACCTTTATTGCTTGATATAAGAGCAAACGGTTTTGCATTTATTAATACCACTTTTGCTATTTAGCTAGCTAACTTCTTAAATATTAAAGCTTAACCCTTAAATCGTACAATTTAAGCTAAAGGATTCGATAGAAAGACTAGTAAAGTAATTACTTACTTGCTTGTCTTAAACTTTATAATTAATGGCTATTGCTAAGAAGAGGTGCCTTTTTTAATCTTTGACCTAAGTACCTATAATGTGATTTTAGGCCTAAAATAGATGGCCTATTTTAATATATAGCTAAATCCTAAATAGCATCGAATTATATAGCCGGACTACCTTACCCGAGAACTACCCTTCTCTTTTTGTAAAGAAATCCGAATCCCTAAGAGTTTATTGCAAGAGGTTTACCCTAATCGGGAGCACTAAAAGGACCTTACAAGACGCGATCGAGCTATTAAATTAAAGGAGGCACAAAGCAAATCCGGAACTTATTCGATTTAACAAATCTAAAATAGACTTGCAAGTAAAATAAAAATCTTCCCTTATATAAAACTTACAAATTTACTTATAAATCTTACAAATCCGGATTCGGGCTATAAGAGCACTAATTTTTTATTAAGATTGTCTCAAGAAAGAATTAGTATTACCGGCCGGAATAGACACAAGTAAGATATCCGGGACCGAATTAAGCGTATGTAATACAAGCTACAAATGCTTAAAAACTTACTCTTAAAGACTCGTATAACCCTTACTAAACTTGACCCCCCTCTTAAGGATCTCCTTGATTTGGATATTGCACATATCACTGCTACTAGTTTTTACCGGCAAGCCCGCAAGAGGGAGAATATCTCTTTTTATACTAGCTTATACGAATTAGACCGATTAATCGAGGATAAAAGCACACAAGACTAAGAGGCTTAAGATAATAAGGCTACTTTTAAGGAAATTTAGGCCAAGCTCCCTTTATGCTATTATTTGTATAAAAACGTCTTCTTAAAGGCCGCCTTTAACGTCCTCCCCCCGCATCGATTATACGATTACTAGATCTAATTAGAGGCCGATAACACCTTAGGCTATAGTCCCTTATAGCATTAATTTACGGATAAATTACGGGCTATCAAGCAATACTTGCTAGACAACTTAGACAAGGGCTTTATTAAAGATAGCTAGGCCTTATACGCATTACTTACCCTATTTGTCAAGAAACTAGATAAGAGCTTACAATTTTATATTAACTTTTGTAAATTAAATGCCCTTACCCGTAAAGACAAATACCCTTTACTATTAATCGATAAGACCTTAGCACGGATTAGCTAAGCTAAGATCTTTACTAAGCTAAACATCCGGCAAGCCTTTTATAGGATCCGAATGCACCCCGATTCGGAGGAACTTACTACCTTTTATACGAGGTACAAGTCGTACAAATATAAGGTATTGCTATTTAGGCTTATTAATAGACCGGCTACATATTAGCGGTATATAAACGATGTGTTATTTGACTACTTAGATGATTTTTGTATAGCTTACTTAGATAATATCCTTATTTACTCGGATAACGAGCTTTAGCACTAAGAGCATATGCAAAAAGTGCTTTAAAGGCTTTGTGATGCAAGTTTACAAGCCGATATCAAAAAGAGCAAATTTAGAGTTACTTGTACAAAATACCTAAGCTTTATTATAAGCACTTAAGGGATTAAGGTTAATCCGGAAAAGACAGATATCATCTGCTACTAGGCTAAGCCTTGTATAGTAAAAGGTGTATAGTTATTTCTAGGATTTTGCAATTTTTATTGGCGCTTTATTCGGGAGTTCGGTGCGCTTTTAAAACCCCTCTTATAGCTTACTTACTTAAATCTACTATTCGTATGGGACAAGACTTGTACTAGAGCCTTTGAGGAGCTTAAACGGAGGCTTATTTTAGCCCTTATCCTTTGTTACTACGACTACTTACTAGAAACGAAGCTAGAAACTGATGCTTTAAATAGGGTAATTACTAGCATACTTTTACAATTGCATTCGGATAAAAACTAGTACTTTATAAGATACTTCTCCAAAACTATAGCCCTTGCAAAGATTAATTATTAGATTTATGATAAGGAGATGCTAGCAATCGTATAATCCTTTAGCTACTAGAGACCGGAGCTTTAAAGGAATGCTAGATAAATAAAGGTTTATACGGATTATAAAGCTTTAAAGTACTTTATAACGACTAAATAGCTAAATAGCCGCTAAGCCCGCTAGGCCGAGCTATTAGCCGATTACTTATTTATTATTATATACCGATCCGGGAAGGAAAATGCTAAGGCCGATATACTCTCTTGTAAGGAATAAGACCTAAAACCCTCTATAAACCTAAAAGCATACCTTTGTACGAAGGCCTTGCTTTAGCCTAAACAAATCGACCCGCAAATCCGGGAGACCCTAAAGATCTAAGAGCTAGATGCAACTATACACGAACCCTTACTTCTAATAAAGCAATTGCTAGCTGCAAACTATACCTCTAATTTATTGCAAGCTTTATATGTGCAAGCTATATATACTATTGCAAGAGACTTCTCCCTTATAGACAGCCTATTGCTATACTAGGGCAAGCTAATAATTCCTACAGATAATTAGCTAATCGTAGACCTAATCCGTGAAGCACATAACCAAGTATCCTCCGCTTACCCTAGCTGCACAAAAACAATTCAAATCCTTACTAAGAAGTACTATTAAGCATAACTATCCTCACATATAGCCTAATATATCTGGAACTGCTATGCTTGCAAACGATCCCATATACTTAAAGATCGTACGCCTAGAATGCTATACCCCTTGCTAGTACCGGATAGACTTTAGTAGTATATTGCAATAGACTTTAAATTATTTGCTAAAGCAAAGGATAGCCACGATATAGCATTTGTTATTATAGACCGGTTAAGCAAATAAAGCGTGTCAATTCCATATTATAAGACAACTATAGCAAAGGAAATAGCCTAGCTATTTATTATATACGTATACCGGTTTTGTAGAGCCCCCTAGTCTATTATATCCGATAGAGGCCCTTAGTTTATATTTGCTTTTTAGAATAAGTTTTGCCGGATCCTAAGCATAAAGCTTAAGCTTTTAACCGCGTTTTACCCGCAAACTAATAGCTAAATAGAGATAATAAACTAGTATTTGGATTAACGCTTATAGCTATTTGTAAATTACTATCAGGACAATTAGCTAGAACTCTTGCCGATTATAGACTATGCCTAGCTCATATTGCTGCATGATAGTATAAGCATGTTACCCGCTATGCTTTTAAATGCATACGAGCCTCGTATATCATTTGATTAAGACATGCTAAAGGTAATAACCTTTAAGGAAGAGCTTAATCGGGAAGAAGGCTAACGAGTGGTCTATACGCTATAAGAAGCCTAGGAGATAGCTTATAAGATTATAAAAGAAGCTTAAGAGAAGAAGGAATAGGATATGAATTTACACTGCAAGCTAGTCGACTTTAAGCTTAAGGATAAAGTATAGATTTTAATAAAAAACTAGAAGACCCAAAGACTAAGCTATAAACTAGATTACTAGATGGCCGGCTTATATAGGATTTTGTGCCGAATAAGGAACTTGTATAAAGTCAAACTGCCCAAATTAATAAAAATTTACCCTATATTCTTACCGGATAAGTTACGGAAAGCTAGTAATAACCCTTTGCTAGGCTAGCGAAACGAGCCCCCTCCGACAATTAGAATTACAGATAACAAGGAGTGAGAAGTAGAAGAAATACTAGCTATATAAAAGACTAGGAAGTATTTGTCTTACTAGGCTAAATAGGTTAGCTATAATAAAGACCCCGAATAGTACTTGGCTAGTGATTTTAAGTATGCCCCGCATAAGCTATAAGACTTCCACTTACAAAATCCGGATTGTCTAGGACCCCTAAGGCTATTAAGGAATTAGATTAAGATGTGGGAGGATAGAGCTAATTCGTATAATAAATTAGAAGACGATATACAAATGCTAAGAAGCTTAAGGACAAGCTTTTTTACAAAGGGGGGGTAATGTGATAGCTCTAGCCGCCACTTACGCTACGGGTATTATACGGGTCTTATATAAGCCTTAGGCTAAGGCCACGCTATGTCACCTGACTACTTATTGTGTATATAGCTCACCTTTCCCTCCTTTACCCTCTTCTTCTTTCCTTAGCTTTAGATCTTCGCATATAGCCCAATTGTACGAGTTTAGGTGAAGACCTCTTCCTCTAGTGAAGTGTATCCTGGCATACCTCGTAAGCCCGTCACAGGGGCTTGTTAGTAGTGAAGGCTATAGCAATAAGACTAATAATATAACCAAAGCAACGTAATTGGTGCTTAGGGCTATTTTATATAATATTGATAGTTAAAAGATATTGATATATAGCTAATAATAACGTATCATTGTTGCTTGTATTGTCAAGTATACAAAAACCTAGCCGATTTTCCAAGTAATAATCCTTGATTATTTGTACTAAAGGTGTAGCTATATTTTCACTACTATGAAGTCTATATAACGCATTTAAGCTAAAGAGAATTGTATAAGCTTTAAAACTCAAATTAATAAAGTAGCAAACAATGCCTAGCATAAAATATCTATTAAAAGAAGTTTATAAGTCAAAGGATATATGCACTTTAGCACGTGATTTTAGGAGTAAAGCAATAAGCATTACCTTAAATATAATAAACATGGGCGAAAGATTAATATACCACGGGTTTTGAATAAAAAGATTTCAATACTATCTATAAGATTTCAATAACATAGATAAGAATAGTAACCCTTGCACCTTATCGGCGCTCTTAATTGTAACTATTTATTTGCACCTTGTCGCCACTAATACTCCTAATTGTAAAGCCTTTTATATGTTGTAAAAAGGTGCCCTCGCTATCCACAAGTAGTTTATAATATTAATAATAACCACGTTTTCATTCTTTAAATTCAAGTAAGCTACTACACTCCACAAGTAGTCCGTTGTTATTACACTTCTATTAGGTGTGTTTCTTGTCTTTGTATAGTACTTTAAAGCTAAATTTCTGCTTTATAAATTTATTAAGATTTATAAACTACTTTAAAAAGATCATCGGATAAAAGAAGTAATCTCTTACAATTAAGAGCTTATAAAGCTTATAAAGTAAGGCTTAATATTATGAGAATTAATAGTAGCATCAAATAAAGGGAATCTGTTAATATATTACACTTAAACCCTCCTCTTAGACACTATAAGAACCTACAAACTTATAGTTAAGAAGAAGATATTACTAATACTTTATAATTAGTGTCACGAACACAGCCTTAGGGGCCCAAAGGGCGAAGGTTGAAGGTGCGTCTATTGCGAGAATTCTAAGTTAAGGAGTAGAGTCGAGTTGTATAGGAAGTCGGAGGCTTTATATGGCGCTCGCGTAGGTCATTTGATGCACTAGTGCAAATAGTGCAAATAGTGCAAACAGAGCAAACCCTAACAATTAGGGCGATAGTAACATCGACAATAAGCTTACTGTGATAGTGGGGTAACCGAAATCTTTGATAAGAAACTCGTAGTATTTAAATCTTTTCCTCCAAAAGCCGTGGTACATTAATCTTTCGCTCTTGTTTTAAAAGGCCCTGCTGTACCTACCTAGGTAGTGGGCGGATGGGCGAGGGGAGTCACATGACCAGGTGCGGTTATAATTCTTACTAATCACACCCAAGGGGGGGTGCATTTAGCAATCCTTACTGGTAGGTGTGCCTAATAAACCGCAAATTTTTTGGGGGCCGAAACTTTTATTCTTAATTTTTCCCCACAACCACGCCGAATAATTTAATTACAATTATATTTGCAATTGGAAGTAGCATATTGCACACGTTTCCATTAAAAAAAAATATGCATTTAGTGTTGTTGTGGGCTGTGATGATTAAATTGGTGTGGGCGCCAAAAAAATTGTCAGCATTGAGTGACATCGACTGTTGATTGATTAAATAAAGTATCTTGTTCATTGCGGTAGTGAAGTTCCTGGGGTTGTACCCCCTGTCCAAATTTAGATCAGCCCTACTTACAGTATCACTTATTTCTTAAACGTCGTTAATCGACATATTTACAGAGATTCCAGCCAAAAGTCTTGCGACTACAGGGCACGGTAGCTGGCAGGGCAACTACAGCGCTTGGACGCTGATGGCAGTTAGACGAGAATTACAGGGTTCGACACCTGGAAACTCGCTAAAGGTGTCATCTACGCTATGAGCTCTGCTTTAGGGTGACATGCCTACTGTGGTCTGGGGATAAATAAGTCCGCCCCTAGCAAGGTACCAACAGGGGCTTTTTGTATGGTAAGCGAGTGGCAAAATACTAACAGGGGGTGGACTTATTTATCCAAAGACCACAGTATCCGTTCGGCTGTCATCAAGAACACAGTGGGTCGTGATCAAATGTACGAAAGGTACTGCAAAAGTGCAGCGAATCAGAAGTTTTAGATCAAGAAATATACATTATGATTTGCTAAAAGAGCTCGCTTAAAGGAGCACAGCCCCACTGTGATCCCGATGGCAGTAGCGTCCTTTAGCGTAATAGACCCTGCCCCTGCCAGAATACCACCTTACAGAATCTGCGTGTTGTTTCCTTACTCCCCCCTAAATTTCAGCTTCGTCCCTTATCTCCTTCCTACTCCTTCGTGACCACATCACGCAGAGCACTTACATTTGTGCAACCATGAAACTTCATTCCTCGATCACGAAAATGCGTCACGATCATGCGGTTGCGATTTCAATAGTGTTTCACCGTCAATTTGAACCTGTCAGCCTTCGCTAAAGTTACTGCAGCGCAGTGGCACAGTAGCCCTTCATATCAACCCTACCGCAAAAATAGATCAGGCGCAGGTAGCTTGATCCTATTTATCTCAAGCTCTAACGACTTGGGACGGTTTACTGGGAGGCCTTCCGCATATTTCCCATTTGCAGGCTTTTAAATGCATATCCTTCATCCTTATTTCTACCTTAATTGTACGATCTATTTGCGAGAATGGACAATAGCCTTCATCCCACGGGTTGGGAATCAAACTCAAAATATGGAAGTGGACCAGAAGGTCTCGAAGTCAATCGAGACGCAGAGGGCTTGCAACACGTGCCTCTCAAAAGAGGCCACGGGTATCGAGGCACAAAAATGGAAGAGCCTCCGAAGCGGAGGATACTGGGTCTTGGTGTGATGGCCTTCTGGATTATGGTCACAGTTCTGGTTATAATCCTTGCGGGTGCGATCGGTGGTGGAGTTGCTGGTGGATTGGCAGGCCAGAAAAAGAGCTCAACAACTTTCAGGTGAGTCTCTCAACCAAGTTACAAAGACACATCAATGGAGTTCAGCACTAACTCAAGGTTTTTCTCCAGCCCTCAAACATCGACATCAATATCAGCATCACTTAACGCAGACTCAACACCCACTCCGACAACTACATCCCAAAAGTCCTCAAGCACCACCTCAACTCCGACAACCTCTGCGACACTCGGCGGAGCCTCGCCCGTCATATCATCACCTTGCACAAACAGCCTGGCGAACAATGGCACCATCTTAACAGCCGTCGATGCCACCGGTGTTGCCTTCACTGGGGAAAGCAAGTTCCAAGTTCTCTGCAACACCAACTTTCCCAGTGGCGCAGTCTACGGCAATCCCAACACTATCGATCTCTATCATACATGGGTACCCGACATGCAATCATGCATTGCTGTTTGTGTGGAGTGGAACTTAGGGTATGCTGTCACAAATAGTGGGAGTCCTGCGTGTGCCGTCGCCGCCGTAGTTAAACAGCCTGGGGATTATTGCTACTTAAAGAGTGCTGTGGGAGTCAACAACACGAGTACGAGTAACGGAGCGGCGATTGATGTTGCTGTCTTATTATAGGTGTTGGGGATATGCTGAACGGTTCTTGGCTTTTTTCGATGATGAGTTCTGGAAGGGTGTATTTTGAGGTTTGCACGCATTTCTGGGACCTAGTGGTGGACTGATATGGGGAAAAACGTTGTTTTCCCCCCTCGGCGTTTGGCGGATAGCTGTCACGATTAGACTATTAGGTCATACTCTTCTATGCTAGATACCCTAAAATTTATTTCTTAACTACCTTGTTTATTCAAGACATGAATTCTTCCGTCACTGCTGCACAGTTTGTGGAGTCCCCGCCCTATCCATGCCAAGCGGCAGAGTCCCACCCATCTACTGTATGCAGGCTGAGCAAGCGCTTCGTTGCACAAAAATATTACCAGCCTGTCGGGTCAAGTCGATCAATTCCATCTGAGACATGCATCTCGAAAGATTGAGCAATTTTTACGAGGCCATTTCCGTGTTGTGAAATTCTAGAAAATTGTGTCGGGTTGGATCGTGGACGTGGTTTCTTTGTCTTTGGTTAGAAACCAGTTATCTTTTCTCGCTGAACCTGCTGATCCTTGAGGAGTTAGGGGCAGCTGCTAGAAGTCTAGAGCATGTTGTATTTTAAAATTCTTTCATACTCTTCTGGTTTTTAGAATTTGTTGATAGTGTACTGTACGAACGTACAGTGAGCTCAGTAGCTGACCAATTGTATTGCAGCTAGAAAGCCACAACCTTCAGCCTGCACTAGTCGACCCCACTTGCTGAACGTCGAGGGCATCTCAGAGAGCACTTCCTCCTCTCTTTGTCGGAATCTCTACATACCTACATGCTGTTGCACCATGCTTACAAATTACGATTATTTACCTCTGAACCCGAATCTGGGCGAGTTTAGCGTGCTCGCCTTGCAACCAGGAAGCGACACCAACACGATTCAATGCCTAATTGGGACAACCTCAATATCCTCCAACACGCCATATGAAGCCCTGTCATACTGTTGGGGGGATGCCTCAATCACTCAAAACATTGAGGTAGAAGGGTATCGCTTCCCGATTACAGCCAATCTCTTCGCCGCCCTGCATAGCTTGCGCTTGGAAGACTAACTGAGAAACCTGTGGATTGACGCCATATGCGTCGATCAGAACAATATTGCGGAACGGGAAACCCAAGTTGGGCTGTTGCAAAATATCTATCAGCAGGCACATCACGTGGTTATATGACTTGGTCCAAGAAGACAGAAAACACTTGCTTTTGAATAACTCCGCTGTTTGACGCCTTCGGGAGCGGCGAGCTGGCGTTTCGGAACGCAACCTATGATAAACAGAGAAAATCAGCGCGAGGAGGAAGCCATCGGCATGGTTCGACAGTTGGTGATTTCGCAGCCGCCACTGATGGAGTCTGCACAAGTATTCTTCTCTCAGATCTGCTTACTCGGGACTGGTGGCGTCGAGTCTGGATCCTCCAAGAAGCTGCTGTGGCATAAAGTCTTTTTGTGAAGTGCGGAGAAGAAGAATTAGATTGGGATCGCTTCTTGGGGTGAGCTTTGATATTTATTTGGCCTACTCGCCATTGAGCAGTGGGTTTAATGTTAAAAAGCCCAACATGCGTGGCGCAATTTCGAGCGTCTTACCATTATTGAGTTTATTCGATCTGCGTCGAGGAGTCAGATATCTCTCCCTCTATCGGATCTGGTCGCTTTCTCTCGCATGTCCCGTGCTTTAGATCCTAAGGATCTGGTATCCCTTCGACCGGTGAGACATTGCCCACGCCAGGCATCACAGCTAAGCGGTACGTACCCGCCTGACGATT
>Ga0302325_10034894_pt1 | contig 10286 bp, 5 predicted proteins | sample Palsa_T0_2_FD_201948 | JGI IMG/M metagenome (GOLD analysis project Ga0302325, IMG submission 201948) | Peat permafrost microbial communities from Stordalen Mire near Abisko, Sweden - Palsa_T0_2 | ecosystem: Environmental > Terrestrial > Soil > Palsa > Peat permafrost | place: Sweden: Abisko...
CCGAGTAAACGGAACCCGGCCCCAATAATCTTCTCTGTGCTCTCTGTGTCTCTGTGGTGAACACGTGTTTCTGTGGTGAACCTGCATGCCAACTGAACCAACCGATCGTCTGCGAAGCCTGATGATGTTCCTGGCCGTGGGAAGCTGGGTGTTTCTGCTGCTGGCCCTGGGCAGCTTCCACGCCACCGACTGGCCGAGCCATGCGATCGACCCGCATCCACCCACGGGCAATCTGTGTGGGCCGGCCGGGGCGTTTGTCGCTTATTACCTGTATCTGTTCATCGGGCAGGGCGTCTTCCCGATCCTCTTCTTCACCGGCGTCTGCATCGTGCTGCAAATGTTCCGCAACGCCGTCGGCGATTTGTGGATGCGGGCGATTGGATTGCTGCTCCTCTCGATCGCGTTTGCCTCGGCGATTCATCACTTCAAGCCCGGCGCCTACGACGGGTTCCCCGAAGGCCAGGGGGGAATCATCGGCATCGCGGCGGCCCACTTCCTTCAACACTATTTCAGCACCGCCGGCACCCGGCTGATTCTGGCGACGACCATGCTCGTCGGCCTGCTGCTGGCGGCCGATGACCTGGTGCTGCGCACGCCGGCGATGGTGGGCACCGCCATCGAGCAGGTGCGGCAGCATCGCCCGCAGATCAAGTGGAATTTCCCGGTGCTGCCGAGGCTTCCGTCGCTGCCGAGGTTTGTGACCAAGGACTCTGCCGCGAAGGGCAAGCGGGTGACACGCGGCGCGGCGGTCGAGGCTGAGGACGATGAACCGCTCAAGCCGCCGGTGATGTTGCGCCGCGAGACTCCCAAGCCGCGCGGGGCGGCGGATCAAGATTTGATCGACCTCAGCGCCGCGGAGGAAGCGGAACCAAATGAAGATGCGGCCGCCGCGACGGCGCTGCTCGCGCCGCCCAAGGCGGAAATCATCGTCAAGCTTCCCAACACGCTCAAGCCGCGCCAGACCTCCCCCCCGCCGCCGGTGCCGCAGGAACTCGGCGAATACGAGCTGCCCGACTGGAAATTACTCGCCGACGCCGAGTACGGCTACGCCGAGACGCAGGAGCAGTTTGTCCGCGAAAAGGCGGCGGTGCTCGAGCAGGCGCTCAAGGAATTCGCCATCGAAGCCCATGTCGTCGAGATCGACACCGGCCCGGTCATCACCATGTACGAACTGGCCCTGGCCCCGGGCGTGAAAGTCTCATCCATCACCGCCCTCTCCAACGACATCGCCCGGGCCCTGATGGCTGTCGCCGTGCGCATCGTCGCGCCGGTGCCGGGGAAAAACACCGTCGGCATCGAAGTGCCCAACGCCCAGAAGGAAAAAGTCCGCCTCAAGGAGTTGATGCAGCTGGCCCCCGAGGCCACGACCAAGCAGGCGATTCCCCTTTATCTCGGCAAGGACGCCAGCGGCGAACCGCTGGTCACCGACCTGGCGGCCATGCCCCACTGCCTCATCGCCGGCACCACCGGCTCGGGCAAATCGGTCTGCATCAACACCATCATCATGTCCATCATGTACAAGCAGCGACCCGATGTGGTGAAGCTGATCCTCATCGACCCCAAGGTCGTGGAAATGGCCGCGTTCAAGGACATCCCCCACCTGATGTGCCCCGTCATCAACGACACCGGCCGGGCCACCAGCGTGCTCGAATGGGCCTGCGAAAAGATGGATGAACGCTACGAAATCCTCGCCGAAGCCGGCGTGCGCAACCTCGCGGGCTACAACAAACTGACCCGCGAGGAGTTGGTCGAGCGATTTCATCCCGAAACGCCCGAAGAAGAAGCAAAGATACCCAAGCATCTGCCCTACATCGTCATCATCATCGACGAGCTGGCGGACCTGATGATGACCAGCGGCAAGGAAGTCGAAAGCTTCATCGTCCGCCTGGCACAAAAAGCCCGCGCGGTCGGCATTCACCTGATCGTCGCCACCCAGCGCCCGCAGGCGACCGTCGTCACCGGCCTGATCAAATCCAACATGCCGTCGAAGATCGCCTTCCGCGTCAACACCAAGATGGACAGCCGAATCGTCCTCGACCAGAACGGCGGCGAATTGCTCCTCGGCCAGGGCGACATGCTCTTTCTCCCCCCCGGCGCGAGCAAGCCGATCCGCTCACAAGGCACCTACATCGACGACCGCGAGATCAAGGAGAGCGTCAAGCTCGTCCGCAGCCTCGCCGAGGCCCAGTACGAGCCCGAGTTGGTGCAGATTAAATCCCTCGGCGGCAACGGCGCGGACATGGAAAAAGACGAGCTATTCGAGGACGCCGTGAGAATCGTCCTCGAAACCAAGCGCGGCAGCGTCAGCCTTCTTCAGCGCCGCCTCACCATCGGCTACAGCCGCGCCTCGCGCCTGATCGAGCAAATGGCCGGCGCCGGCATCCTCGGCGAATACAAAGGCTCCCAAGCCCGCGAGTGCAACATCACGATCGACCAGTGGGAGCAGATGAAAGCCGCCCAACAAACCGACCAGGCCAGCGGCATGAGCGTCTGACGAATTCGACCTAAAGAAACGGCCCGATTTTCTCCCCGGGCCCGCCGCTTCAGCGGCGGGCGCCGCGCGACAACCAGACAGTTCCCACCCGCTCCCCCGCTTGCGGTTTCGCAGCGCCGATCAATCAGATACCATCCGCTCCCGCGGATTCGCGCATCCACGCTGCGAAACCGCAAGCGGTTGACTCGCATAAACCATGCCGCGGAGGAAACGTAATATGACACGACAGCGAAAATTGCTGACGGCCCTGTGCCTGCTCACCATACTGCTCTGCGGCTGCACGTTTCGGATGGACCAGGAGCCCACGGACCTGGCCGTTTGCCAGTCGCCATTGCAATCATTGATCGACGGAAACCAGCGCTTCGCCTCCGGCCATCCGCTGCATCAGAACCAGGACTCGCAACGGCGGTCTGACGTGGCGGGTGAGCAGCATCCATTTGCCATCGTGGTCGGCTGCTCAGATTCGCGCGTGCCGCCGGAGATCATCTTCGATCAGGGACTGGGCGATCTCTTTGTCGTCCGCTCGGCCGGCAATATCGTGGACGACCAAGCCCTGGGCAGCATCGAATACGCCGTCGAGCACCTGCACGCCCACGTGATCGTTGTCCTCGGCCACGACAACTGCGGCGCGGTGAAAGCTGCCGTCGACGGCGGCGATGTGCCCGGCCACATCGGCAGCATCACCGCCGCCATCGCCCCCGCCGTCGAGACCGCCCGCCACGACCCCGGCGACCTGCTCGACAACGCCATCAACGAAAATGTGCTGAGAGTGGTGAACCAGATCAAGACGTCCGAGCCGATCCTCGGCCACGAAGTGGAAGCCGGCCAGCTCACGGTCGTCGGCGCCCGATACAACCTGTCCACAGGGACCGTTCGCTGGCTCACCGAGCCCTGAGGAAAGCCCGTGCCGCCCGGCTCCGCCACTTAAGTGGCGGAGCCAGGTGGGTCTATTTGGGAGGCCCCTCGCGTCGCCGCTCGTATCGCTGGTACGGCACGTTCTCGAGGAACGCCTTCAGTTCGATCGCCCGCTTCAACCCCCTTTCCAGCTCCACGTTCACATGCGTGTGCGGAAAATCGCGCCAGTCCAGACAGATCCCGTGCCGAACGCTCTGCAGGAGCGTATACCGGTAGGCGCGACGACACTGCAATTCGTTGCGAATACACCCGTCGAAATAGTTCTTATCCGCCCGATCGCACCAAAACGGGATCTGGCGCTCCGGAAGAATGTCATTGACCAGCTTCGCCACCGAGCCATGCAGCTTCCGCATCATCGGGCCCAGCTCTGTGCCGACGCGCAGATATCCCAGCGTATGGTAGTGGTTGTTCATCAGCGTCGTCACCCATGGGACGAAGCCGTGCAGCTTCGTGTAATGATCGAACCGATCCCAGAAGATTTCAGCTGCACGTTCGTCCGCGAACGCCGGGAACCGATCGCGGCATCGCGCGGTGATGAAGTAGACCGTGTTGTCGCGATACCAGTGCTCGAAGCGGTGCTGACCCTCCCAGAACTCGCGACGTGCCGGCGCGCTCTTCCGCATGTGAGAAATCCTTAAACGAATCCTACTTCTACTCAGTCATGCGACGAATCATCCAGTTCTTGAGCATGAGCCGACAGGAACACCATATCAATCGATTGAATTACGGTTGGATTCCACCGCGTACGCCCGACACTGCCTGCGCCACCGGGCTCCGCCACTTAAGTGGCGGAGCCAAGTAGGGTTGTATCGTCTCCGCGTGTCCGGGGTGAAAAATGAATTTCAATCCCCAGCCGGCTGCGTCGCGGGGGCGTGTTTCAGCAGGGCCGGTTCGATCCAGTTCAGGCGGGCGCGGGTGTCCATGCGGTCGCCGAAGTCGGCTTCCAGCGTCAGGGATTTGGCGCCGGCGAGATTCTCGACGATGACCGGGGACAGGACGCCGCCGTGGACGTGGGGTTGTTCGTAGACGGTGTGGCCGTCGAGCTTGATCCTCACCGTTACGTCGGCGGCGAGGGCGTCGGGGTCGTTGCCGTCGATGGCGTAGCGGGTGCGGAAGGCGGACCAGGAGCCATCCAGTGGCCAGGTGAGGCGGGAATAGGCGTGAACGCCGATGCCGTGGGAGAAGGTTTGTTCCTTGAATCGCAGGACGCCGCCGGTGACGGAATGGTCCATCCGCGCGGGCCAGGATTGGGCGGAGCCGATATAGGGGATGTAAACGCTTTCGCTGGGCGGGCGGAGAGAAAGCCAGCTCACGGGGCCGTTGACCTGCTCGATGGCGGCGACTTGGGCCAATTCGATCCCGCCGGGGGGATTGCCGGGGATGGTGAACCGCAGCAGGTCGCCGTCCAGCGACGGCAACGTGGCCATCACGGATGTGCCATCATCCAGACGGATGCGGAATCCCTGCCGTGGCGTCGATCGGCCGGCGACGGCGGCGAACTCGATGGACGCCACCGCGCCCAGCGGCACGTCGGTGTTGCCGTTGCTGGTTTGCACGGCCACTTTGCCGGCCCCCAGGGCGGTGACCAGGCCGTGGACGCTGTCGCCGTTGGCGAGGCTCACCACGTCTTCTCGCGGGCGGTCATCGGAGATCGTCTGATCCGCCCCGGCGATGGCGACGAGCTGGCGAAGGGGAAGGCGCAGATCGCCCAGGGCTGGGCTCTGCCATTCGATCTGCTCGCCGACGATGGCGACCGGATCGCCGCCGATGCGGTCGCCGTCCTGCAGGATCAGAAAATACCGCGTGCCGTCGCTGCGGGCCGGCAGGGGCCGGGAGAGTTCCAGCAGTTGATCCAGCGGCACCGTCTGATCTTCACCGGAGGCGGAGGTCACGTGCACGGCGTCCGCGGAAATGCCAACCAATGCGGCGCTGGACGTGTGGAAATCGGAGGTGGTGAGGTTCCACAGAGCATCGGCCCGGGCCCGAGGTGAGCCGGCGGCGATGGCCAGCACGAGCGCGGCGCCGGCGATTAATCGCCGGCGGGTCCCGATTGGCGATTTGAAATTTGAGATTTGAGATTTGAGATCGAGGGCCTTCAGACGCCCGGAAACGTGCCCGCTGAAGCGGCTACGCCGGGAACGGAGGGGGATCGACGGGGCATCCGCGGACGCACGCATCAGTCTCCCGGCCCCTTCCCCGAGAAAACCGGCATGTAGCGATTGGGCATCTGCAGAATGATCAGGGCCATCGACGTGGCGTAGTCGTCGTTGAAGTCCCCTTCCCAATGATCGTCCTGCTGGCGGCGGATCAGCTCGTCGCGGATGGCGGGATAAAAATCGGCCCAGTATTGGTCGCCGGCGAGGAACATGGCCTGCGTGGCATAATAGTAGCCGTAATAGAAGTGCCCCTCGTTCTGCTGGGCGGCGGGCTTGCCGGGGGTGAATTGCTTGACGTAATCGAGGCCGCGGATCAGGTCGTCGCCCTGGAAGACGCCGGCGTAGTACAGAGCGGCGACCCCCGCCGCCGAGCGGGCGAAGCCGCTGCCCGCGCCGCCCCCGCCGGCCGCGGGGGACATGTAGCTGAATCCGCCGTCGGGGTTCTGGCACGAGCGGACGTAGTGGATCGCCTGATCGATCGTGTTTTTCTCGACCTTGATTCCCGCATCCCGCGCGGCCCGCAGGGCCATGATCTGGCAGATGCTGACGCTGATGTCGGCGTCATAGGGGACGGGTTGATACCGCCAGCCCCCCTCGGGATTCTGCGTCTTCTCGATCAATCGCACGGCCCGCTCGAGCCGTTCCTTCACCTGTTCGTCGCCGGTCATGCCGTATATCTCGCCGAGAAAAAGTGTGGCGAATCCGTGGCCGTACATCGGACCCTGCCCGGCATCGGAGGCGATCAAGCCCGACTCCTGGCAGCTTGCCAGAATGAAGTCCAGGCAATGCTGCGTCTCGCGGCCGTACTTGCCGCGGTTCGGGAGGTTGCCCGCTTCCATGAAAGCGATGCCGGCCAGTGCGGTGATGGCGGCATGATTGGAATATCCCTGCATGGCGGTGCTGTAGCTGCCGCTGACGTCCTGCTGCTTGGCCAGCCACGCCAAACCGCGCTCGACCGCCGCCTGCTGCGCGGGAGTGATCTCATCGCCGCGCACCTTGTTGGGCTCCAGCGCCAAGCCGGGCGGATGATCGGGCTTGGCCGAGGAATCGACCTGCGCGGATGCAACGGCGGCGAAGCAAACAAACACCAGAAGCGCGATGCCACCCACCACTGGCGGGCGATGCTTGTCTGATCCCCTCTCCCGGTACCCCGGGAGAGGGTTAGGGTGAGGGCGGCTTTCGATTTGCAACCGCGATTCTGACCGGCCGAAGACCCTCACCCCGGCCCTCTCCCGGAGTACCGGGAGAGGGGGAAGGACCGGGCGAGCTTGCCGTGACTTCAGCCTCATGGTTGCTTGTTCGCCTCTTCCGAGAGGGAGCGATAGTAATCATCGACGAAGCTCTTGTATTTTTCGATGACCTTTTCGGTGGCGCTTTCCTGCACCGCCTGGCGGTCGCGGGCGGTGATGCCGCCCCATTCCTTGGCGCTCTCGGCGATCTGCTTGCTCAGGTCGGAGTCGGGGGCGCTTCCCTGGCCGTTGTTGGAGACGCGCCCGGCATTGGTCGCGGGGTTTTGCGCGCCCTGATTCTTGGGCCCGCTGGCGACGCTTTGCTGGCCCGGGGCGCCGGTGGGTTGGTCCATCTTCTGGCCCGGGTTCTGGCCGGGCTTGGAGCTGGAGCGCTGCTGCTGCTGGCGGGCCAGCTCGATCATTTGATCCAGGTCGGTGACGATCCGCTTCTGAATTTCCTGCGTGACGGTGCCCGGATCGTCGTTGAGGGCCAACCGCTGGCGCGAGCGGGCCATTCGGTCGCCGGTGAGGCGGACGCCCTTCTCGACGGTGTCGTTGGACATGTCTTCGTTGCGAAGCTGCTTGTCGAACTCCTGGTCTTCGATGTCCTCCTGGCTGGCTTCCTCGGGAAGCTGGTCCTTGTTATCTGGCTCCGGGCCGAGCTTGATGCCGGATGATTTCTGGAGGAGCTGACTGAATACTTGCCGCAGATCACCCTGGCGTCCGCCCAGGGCCAAGAGCGCCTGCGGGTCTTTCGCGTCGGCGGCGTTGATCTTCACAGTGGCTCGATCGATCGCCTGCTGCAACGACTTGGTCAGGCGCAGCTCCGCCTCGGGGGGCATGTGCGGACCGCCATTGCCCTTGCCGCCACCGCCGCCGCCCTGCCGCTCGGCAAATTCGGATTCCTTGGGCTTAATCGCCAGGCTGTCGATCATCGCCTGCAACTGCTCTTCGATCCGCTGCTCCTGGGCCTGGGTGACCACGCCGGTGTCGGGCTTGCCGAGGTCGTCCTTCACCTCGTTCATCGAGCGCACGATATCCTGATTCGCCCAGACGAAGACGACGCTGTCCAGCGCCTCCAGCTTCTTGCCGATGTCTTCGGCTTGGCCGGCGAGCTTGCCCTGATCCCCCGGCATCTGACCCAGCCGCACTCCGTCCAGCCGCGGCAGATTGCCGTCCGCGTCCCGCGGCGTTTTGTCGATCCGCACCAGATCGGTCCCGATAGTTTTCTGATCCGCCAGCAGCTTGATGTACTGCTGCTTGATCGCCTCCTCGGTCTGCTGCTTCAACTGCTGCAGCGCCTTGCGGAGCGCGTCATCCACCGCCTTGCGGGCATCGACCAGCGCGGCCAGCGCCTCCACCTGCGGCGGGGCATACGCATCGGGCAGCTGATTGTCGCGCAGATGCACGATCGCCCGCTCCATCTGCCCGGCGGCGGCGGTCAGCTTCTGAGACGGAGTCGGATCGGGAAGCGCCTCGGCTTGTTTGGCGATGTCGCGGGCGTTGCGCTCGGTTTGCTCCTGCGAAGCGCTGAGCTGCGACGGCTCGTCGGCCTCGGCGACCTGCTTGGGATCGCGGCCGCTGAGATCGATCAAATCCTGGCGGTCCTGCGAATCAACTTTATCCAGTCGCGCCTGGCCCCCCTGCGTCCAGAGATTGTCCAGGTTGTGCCCCGCCTGACGCTGAATCAGCGCCACCAGCAGTTTCTGGATCGTGTCGAGCTGACGGGCCAGCTCCTCGAGCTTGAGCCGCTCGGCCTCCTTGAGCTTGTCGATGATCAATTGCAGGCCGAGCTGGATCTGCTGCTGCTGGCTCTGCGCCTCTTCCTGCTGGTTCTGGGCCATGTTGGCGGCCGCCTGCGACTGCTTGCCGGGAACCTCCTGCTGCTGGCCGGCCTGGGCGGCGTCCTTCATCCCCTGGGCCGCGGTGGGATCGGATTTGCTGAGCTGATCCCCCTTCTTGTCCAGGTCGCTCAGCGCGCTCTGCGTGCGCTGGGCCAGCGCGTTCTGGTCCTGCGCCATGCGATTGGCCTTGTCTTGGTCGGCCTGGCTCATCTCCTCGGGTTTTTTGCCGAGGTTGTCCTTCATCTGGTCGGCGAAATCCTTGCCGAGCTTGTTCTGGGCATCGCGGATGGCTTCAAAGCGAGAAATGGCTTCGGAAAGGCCGCCGAAATTGCCGAGTCGATCCATCGCCGCCTTGAGCTGGTCGGCGGAGGTCTGCTGGCTGGCGGAGGATTGCTTGAGCAGATTGGCCCGCGTCGCCGGATTGGCCGGCGAATTCTGGCTCGCATCGCCCAGTTTCCCGGCGGCGTCGTGCATCGGCCCGTCGGCGGTCTGGTCCAGCAATTTCTTGACATCCCCAGCCGTCTGCTTCATGCCATCGTCGGGAGACTTGTTCTCCGTCATCTTCGCCAGCAGCAAGCCAAGGCGATCGGCAATCTGCGACGTTTGCGAAACCGTGTCGCTCTGCTGGTTGGTCAGGCGCTGCCCCTGGGCGGCGTCGGCATTGTCGAACGCCTTTCGCTCCTCGATCCCCTGCCGCAGCGTGTCGGTCTCGCCCTTGTTGCGAATCTGGGCGGCGGCAAGCTGCTTGAGGGCCTCGAACGATTGCTCGAAGGCGTCCTGCACCGCCTTGTCCCACTGCTCGTGGCTGATGATGGTGATGCGCAGCCGGCCGCTGGGAACCCAGTCGTGCTGTTTGCCGTTGAGGTCGAAGTTGTCCTTGACCTGAATGAAGAATTCGAGCACGTCGCCCGGCTTGAGGTTCGCCCCCGCCAGCGATTGCAGCGCCCAGTGATACCCCAGGCGATAGCGCTGATGATCCATGGTGCTGTCGGTCAGCTCCCAGCTCGAGTTGGCCGTGGCCGCGCCGTCTTTCACCAGGTCGATCACCCACTGGTTCTGCTGGCTGTTGTTCTGCTCGCTGAATCGATGCACGACCAGCTGCGCGTTGTCGATGCCGTAGTCATCCTCGGCGACGGCTTTGAGGTCGAACTCGGCATCGGGCGTGCGGTCCTCGCTGCGCCGTGGCTCCTCGATCTGCACAGTCGGCGGCTGATCCTCACGCACGCTCAGCTCCATTTCGGAGCCGGGGCTGTTCTCAAATCCATCGATGTCGGTGGCGTGAATCGTGAAGCGCATGGGATCGGCCGCGACGAATCGCGCCACCGCCACGTCATCCGAAGGTCGCTGCCAGACAATGGAAGACGCCGACGCGGGTAGCTTCGTGCCCACGGCGGGGAGCAGCTCCACGGCTTTGTCAGCCGCCAGCGGCTTGGTGAACGTGACGCGAATCGCCACATCGGAGCCGACGCCCACCACTACGACCGGCCGCTCCACCAGATTCACCGTGCTGGGGCGGCGCGGCTTCACGTAAGGCGGCGGAAGGATATCGGCCTCGATGCCCGCCGTCTCGAGCCGCGGCACAATCAAAATCGGCGGGAGCTCGCGTTCATCGTCGCCCGATTCCAGCCGCACCGAAATGCGGCCGCTG
>Ga0302325_10034897_pt1 | contig 10285 bp, 8 predicted proteins | sample Palsa_T0_2_FD_201948 | JGI IMG/M metagenome (GOLD analysis project Ga0302325, IMG submission 201948) | Peat permafrost microbial communities from Stordalen Mire near Abisko, Sweden - Palsa_T0_2 | ecosystem: Environmental > Terrestrial > Soil > Palsa > Peat permafrost | place: Sweden: Abisko...
GACAGTCGCCAACGTCGCCAGCAAGCCGACCGTTGCACCCACGCGCGGAACGTTCGATCAGGGTGTCTCGCTCCGACTCAGGGCGTCTCACAGGTCGAAGCTTGAGCGTACGCCCGAGCAGGCTGCCGGTTCAGCCATGGTGGGATGCGCCAGCTGGACCGTCGTTCGAGCCGCTTGGTCGCACGTCAAACTCCGCGTGCGATGGTCCTGGTCCCCGACGAGCAGCTCACGTCTGTGTTGCGGCCGGTGGCGTTTGGCGCGCTTCGCGCCATCGAGCACTTGATTCCCGCTGGCGGCGTCGTCCCGATGTCCCCGCTCGCTCACATTAGCGACCACCTGGGCGCGCGGCTGAGAGCCCGAGCCGCCCCTGCATCCATGAGGTGGGCCGCGGTCGCGGCCGATCTCAGCGTTCGTGCCCGTCGCAGGCGATGCGTACCGCGAACTCCGCGTAGTGCGCGGCGACTTGCTCGGCCGATAGCCGCCCGTCGGGCCGGAACCAGTGGGCGATCGAGACACATAGCTCGAGGATCCCGAATGATGCCAGGGCGGGCTCGGTGACGGAGAAGGACCCGTCGGTGCAGCCCTCTTGGATCAGACGGCGGATCGCGCGCTCGTGTCGACGGCGTAGCGTCCGGACCTCGGTTCGGAGCGGCTCGGCCAGGCTGGACACGTCGCGGTTGACGATCACCGCCTCCCGCGGATGGGTTGCGTGGCGGAGCGCGTATACCTCCGCGGCGGCGTGCAGCCGGCTCGTGACATCTGCGTGGCCGGTGATCGCGGCCTCGTAGTCGGCCCAGACCGCTCGGGTGGTGCCATCGATGATCTCGGCGAGCAGTTGCTGCTTGGACTGCATGTGGTTGTACAGGCTTGGCGTCCGGATGCCGAGCGCCGCCGCGATCTCGCTCATGGCGGTGCCGTGGTAGCCCTGGCGCGCGAACAGATCGAGCGCAGCCTCGCGGACGAGGTCGGGGCTGACCGCGGCGCGTGGTGGATGGCTGTGCGTCGTCATCGGGAGTGGAACGCTAGACGACCATCTTGACGAACTAGCGCTCGTTAGTCTAGGATGAAATCTCGATCACGATCAAGAGGAGGGCCGATGGCCACCATCGAGGAGACCCCGCTGAAGTCCGTCTACCCGGTGCCGACGTTGAGGCCGACGAACGTCGACGGCTATCGGGACGTGGCGCTCGAGCGAAGTTACGACGGCCGCGTGGCGACGATCACCTGGAACCCGCCCAAGCGTCTGAACCCGCTGTCGGTCGGGCTGACCGACGAGCTGGTCGCCGCCGTCGAGGAGGTCTCGGCGGACGAGCGGCTGCACATGGTGGTCTTTCGCGGCGCCGGCGGGTACTTCTCCGCTGGGGACGATCTGACCGAGATCCACGAGGGGATGTGGGGGGACCCGAACCAGACGATGCGCCGGATCCGCTTCTACCAGCGGTTCGCCAACACGATCGAGGATCTCGACAAGATCACGGTCGCGGTCGCCGAGGGGTTCGTCCTGGGTGGCGGCCTGGAGATCACGATGGCCTGCGATCTGGCGATGGTCGCCGAGAGCTGCCGCTGGGGGATGCCCGAGGTCGACTCGGCGATGACACCCGGGTGGGGCGGCACGACCCGCATGATCCGGCTGATCGGCCGCCGGCGCACGAAGGAGATCAACCTGATCGGCGCGCTGCAGTCCGCGCAGCGCGGGGTCGAGTGGGGGCTGTTTAACCGGGCGGTGCCCGACGACCAGCTCGATCAGGAGCTCGAGCAGCTGATCGAGGCGATGCTCGTCAAGAATCAGCAGGCTCTGCGCCAGCTGAAGTTCACGATGAACAAGAACGCCGACGCCGATATGACCACGGCGTTGGCGTTCGAGGCCTATAGCGAGCTGGCCACCGCCGCGATCAATTGGCGGCCCGACACCCCGCAGATCCCCGACGCCGAGCCCGGCAAGGGGCTGGAGGCGTTCACCAACAAGAACGAGCTCTGGCAGGAGCGGCGGCGCCGCGCGATCGACCTCTGGTCGGCGTGAGCGCGGGGTGACGCGAGATCATGCTGCACACCGAGCTGATCCGGCCGGTCGGCGAACTGCTGCGCGAGCATGCGGAGCGCCGCGGTGAACACCCGGCGTTCCGCGACGACATCCGGTCCGAGGATTGGGCGGGCATCGAGCGGCGTACCGCCGCTCTAGCCGCCGGGCTTCGCCGGCTTGTGGGCCACGGCAGCTGCGTGGCGATCTGCATGTCCAACCGCGTCGAGGGCGCCGAGGGCTATCTCGGGGCCATCCGCGCGGGCACCGTCGCCGCCTACCTCAACCCGGAGGCGTCCGATCCCGAGCTCGCCTACATGCTCGAGGACTGCGACGCGCGGGTCCTCATCACCGACGTCGGACACGCCTCGCGGTCTTGGGAGCTGGCCGAGCGAGCGCCGGCGGTCGAGCACGTGTATGTCGTCGACGGCGAGGGCGACTCGTCGTTTGAGTCGCTGCTGGATGACGACGCGTCCGCGCCCGACGATCTCGGCCTCGACGAGCCGGCGTTCGTGCTCTACACGTCGGGGACGACCGGACGGCCGAAGGGGGTGATCCTCACCCAGCGCTCGCTGCTCTGGGTCGTCGCCGCCTGCTGGAGCACGGCGCTCGGGCTCACCGCCCACGATGACCTGCTCTCGGCGCTGCCGCTGTTTCACTCCTACGCGCTCGATCTCTCGGTGCTCGCCGTCGTCGCGACCGGATGCAGCGCGCGGCTGCTGCCCCGGTTCTCCGCGTGCCGAGTGATCGACCTGCTGCGCGAGGAGGATGTGACCGTGTTCGCCGGCGTGCCGACGATGTTCCACTACCTGATCGACGAGCTCGACGGCGAACCGCTCGGCGCGCGGGCGCTCCGAGCGAGCGCGTCAGCGGGGGCGATCCTGGCCGGATCGCTGATGGAGGCGTTCGAGGACGCCTCCGGAGCGCCGCTGCTCGACGGTTACGGAATCACCGAGACCTCGACGATGGTGACGATCAACTGGCCGACCGGGACACGGCCGCTCGGATCCTGCGGCCTGCCGGTGCCGGGCTGCGCGGTACGACTCGTCGACCCCGGCTCTGGGAACGATGTGCCCCACGGCGAGGAAGGGGAGCTGCTCGTTCGCGGGCCGCAGGTCATGCAGGGCTACCTCAACAAGCAGCAGGCGACCGACGAGGCGCTGCGCGGCGGCTGGTACCACAGCGGCGATCTCGCCCGCAGCGATCCGTCCGGCTACCTGACGATCACCGGGCGCATCAAGGAGCTCATCATCCGCGGCGGCGAGAACATCTATCCCGCCGAGGTCGAGCAGGCCGTGCACGAGCACGAGGCCGTGCTCGACGCCGCGGTCATCGGCGTGCCCGACGAGCGTCTCGGGGAGACCGTGCTGGCATTCGTCGTGATCACGAAGGACGCGGAGGTGTCAGACGAAGAGTTGCGCGCCTTCGCCGAGAAGCGGCTGACGGCCTTCAAGGTTCCCGAGCGCTTCGAGCGCGTCGATGAGATCCCGAGGACCGGATCGGGCAAGGTTCAACGCCACAAGCTCCGCGAGATGGTCTGAGTCCATCCGCGGCCCGACGGCAGGCGTCTCGCCGCCGACTCGGCCGCCCGCACGCTGAGCGCGCCAAAATGCTCCTCCGAACGCCCGATCCGAGGCGTCTGGTCTGTCGCCATTGCGCACTCTCGACGACGCAACTGTTCTCCGCCGAAGGCGGCCATGTGACGAAGGCGGCGTCTCACTACGGATGGCTCAGCGCACGCGGAAGACGTGTGGATTGGGCGTCCGGAATCGGCCGCCTCGTCGCACCACGACACGCTAAACGAGTAAAGGTGGGAGGGGCGGGCTGCAGCCTTTGTCTGCTTGGGGCTGTGTCTTGGTGAGCGCGAAGCCTGCTCCAGGTTTATCCGGTTTCGAAGCGGGAGATCGTCTGGTTGCTGATCGGTGGCATCGCACCTAGCATCCGTCACCGAACCAGCCTGAGGCGAGCCCGGTCGACGGTCACGCATGTGCGTCGCAGCTAAACGGCCGCTCAGAGTCCTGGCCGTCCGAGCAAGCAGAACCGCGGGTGCGCCGACACCGCCGGCCGTACCGGCCGCGCGCACCGTGGCCGCGTGGTGTGGGGCGCCGGGCGAGCGGATCCTCGCCAGCTTCAACCCCGCCAGACGGGCACTCCACGGGGCGACAACACCGCGGCCGCCGCCGAGAAGCTGGGAATCCAGGTGGGCGCCGGCATCCACACCGGCGCGGTCGAGGACCGCTGTCAAGGCCAGCATCGACGCTCAAACTCCGGATTTGACCAGAAGCTTTGACACAACTCCTAACCTCAGCTCATTGAGCGACACAGCCGCCCTCACGTCGAGGCCGGAAAGCGCTTGCGAGCCGCAGCGCGGTCGGTCTACCGGAGATCAGAGAAGTTGACCGCCTGCTCGTATTCGCTATTCGTCTTCGCGTGTTTCTATGCTGCTTTTGTCGCAATGTCGTCGAAATCACCTGCATCTCGCCGTGAATATTCTCGACAGAGAAAGCTGTCCTACATCACTCAGCCTGGGTATCGTCGCTATCAGCCGCCAGGAAACTACGGTCGCAAATGGCCAGCCGAGGTATTGACGCCTCGACAGATACGCGCGCTGATCGACGAATTTGGACATGGTCCAACGGGAGTTAGAGATCGTGCCATGGTCACGCTCATGTGTCGGGCGTGAGTCAAGATCGGTGACGTACTCGCGCTGGAGCGCCGGCACTTTGAGCCGGGGGACCACCACGTGATCGTTCCGGCGCGACAGCGGAAGCCAGAAGAGAGGATCGCGATCGACTCCGAAACGCGCGAGGCGCTCGAAAGGTGGATGGACGTTCGCCTCAAGCTCAACATTCGTCCCACTTCCCGGCTCTTTTGCGTGATCTCTGCGCCCACTAAGGGGTCCCCTCTGTACTCGAGTTGCGTCCGCGAATCAATACGCGACAGAGCACTCCACGCAGGGATCGACCGGCGTTGCAACCCGCAAAGCCTGGTGAAGTCTGGGATCGAACATCGTTCAGACTCGCGAAATCGCGTGCAGACAGCGATGGGTAGCTACCTCGACACCGAGCATCTGCAGAACCAGTATCCGGACGCTTACGAGAAATGGGAATCGGCCGTGGACTTGTACTCAATCCATCCGGTTAGAAATGGCCCAAAGATCGGGGTCGACTGCCGAGAAGCGATGGTCCTGTTCGTGGACGCCGCGATGGCAAAACACGGCGTGCCGACCCCGAAGGATCCGACCCCGCGCCGGAAGGTAGGAGCGCTGCTTGACGCGACGAACGATGGCACCCTGCAGTGATGAAGCATGCGGAGGCGCTCGTCGAGTACTGGTGGGCGGTCTACAACCTTGCACATCGCCAAGTTCACAACGCCGATCGCGAAGCCAAGCGCACCGAACCGGTTGACGCCCAGCGCGCGATATTTCAGACGGTAGTCGTCATGCTGGAAATCGAGGGCGCATTGCCGATCCCGCCGGATCCGAGGCGTCGACGAGGGGGTAGAACAATGCAGCCGCGATCTCGGGCTTCCTGATTCTGTTCATCGGTGCGAGGCTGGCGACAAACGCACGCCGTTGTTCGCGTGCCGGACCCCGAGCTTTCGTCGCCAGCGTCACGGGCCACGGCGGATGCCCCGGGTCGGTATTTGAGAGCGGCGCTCTTAAACAGACCCTGAAGTTAGACGCTGCCAGTGGTAGCCGCCGGAGTACTGCGCCTTCCCGCTGATGATCCGCGTAGCGACCGCCCAGTTGTCGAAAGCGTGGTCTCCGGCGAACGTCATGCCGTGCTCGTCCAGCACACCGTCCGCGACCAGCTGGTCCTGTAGCTCCCCGACCCTCACCTGCTGGGTGTATGTCGTGGCGTCTGGGTTGAGGACGGGCCGTCGCCACGCGCTTCCCGACAGAACGACGAAGCGAGTGTCAGGCTCGGCGCCTTCGAACCGACCCCAGGCGGTGAGACCAGCGCCGACGTAGCTGTGTGTCGCGGTCGGTGGATCGTCCGCCCCGCGGGCACGCGGCTCCGCGGCTTGCCCTCGGTACTCGCGAGCGAGCGGCGCCATACGCGCTACTGGGGTATCCATACTGGCCGCGGGCACCACTTCTGGTGTAGTAAAGATGTCGCTGCCGAGCAGCAGCTGGAGGGCCTCAGAGATCTTTTCCACCGCTGGGGCAATGTGCACGTCGTCCGTGCCCCGATGGCGAGCCTCGGTAGCCACATTTGCAATTACGTCCACGGCCTCGGCCTCAGTGACGTCGCCGATCAGCTCGGCCTCGATCGCCTGACAGAGCAAAGGATTAGCTACCGGGACTGCGAACAATACGCCGAACCAGTTCCGAGCCGGGTTCACGTGATGGCTGCGGATCCGACTTCGCATGTTCGTCGTGCTCATCCCGATATAGACCGTGACCTGGCCGTCGCCGACCATCCCGTACAGGAGATAGATACCCGGCATCTCGGGCGTGTGCTGCCAGGCTGAGCGATCAATACGGTGAATCTCGAGCCTGTCGAACGGATCGACGCTCCGCACAATCGCGACCCCTGGCGCGACTCGCGAAATGAGGAGGTCCGTCATCGGGCGCCACCGTAGCGCAACCCGCCGGCGGTGCACCCGCCTCGGGGGTGCCGCGCTAAGAGCACTAAACGGCCGACCGTCTCACGGACCATGGACCAGCGGACGGTCTGACGGCGGACTTAACACTCAAAGAGGCGACTGATCAGAGCGTGCGAAAACCAACCTTGGCGAACAGCAGGTGTGCGGCGCGCGTCAGTCTCTCCGGCTGACGACCGACTCAGTAAGCATCACATCGAGACGCGGATCCAGACTCGGTGTCTCAGAGGCCCAGGCGGAAGATTCTGTCGCTTGTCTTGGAGAACAGCAGTTCTTGGTCGGCGGGGTTGGGGAGCACGTCTTCGACGATCTGCACATGCTCTTTGATCCCGTATGGCAACGGGCCGTAATCGGAGCCGTATACCACGCGGTCCACACCGCACATCTCAACGGCGGCGCGCAGAGCGATCGCGCTGAAGCCCATGCAGTCGACCAAGATGTTGGTCTTGAAGTACTTAGATGGGTGGCGCGAGTTCTTGTAAGTCTTGGCGAGCGGCGGGTTCTGGACGCCGTCGTAGTTGAGATGCCAGTTGAACTCAAGACGTCCTAGGACCGAGGTCAGTGCGCCTCCATACTGGACGAGCAACACCTGTAGCTTCGGGTGTCGGTCAAACAGGCCGCAGGCGATCATTCGAGCGCCGTTGACGGCCGAATCGAATGGACGGGCGAGCGCCTCGTTGAGGCGGTACTGCATGAGCACCTCGTGCCCGATCCCCATCATCGGCGGATGAACGTGGACCACGATGTCGTTCGCTTCCGCATACTCCCACAACCACTCAGCCTTGGGGCTGTCCAGGAAGACGCGATCTGCGCCGTCGCCGTAGCTCGAAGACACCGCAATTGCCTTGGCGTCGTTCTGGCTGATGATCTCCTCGATGACCGGCAGACTGCTCTCGTCAAGCGCGTGTGCGTTGGCCATCAGGTCGAACTCGCCGGGATAGGAGGCCTGGGCCTCCAGGTACTCGTCGTTCAAGAACTTGATGGCATCGCCAGTGCTGCTGCCGATCATCTTGGCAATCCAGGGCACCTCGCCGCCATTGCTGATGATGCTGAGGGTGACGCCCTCCTCACGCTGCTTGATTATGGCGTAGTCCAGATCGTAAAAGCTGCGGTAACCGATCAAGTCCTGATCGTTGGTCTGTGGGAACGGCTGCTTCGGGTCAAAGAAGCCCGCGTCCGCCATCTTGGCTCTGAGCTTGGGTCCGACAATGTGCCGGTGGGTATCAACAAGTACCCGGTAGCCAGTTCCGTGAGCTGTCATAACGATCTCCTGTGTATTACTTCTAGCTTGAATGCTGCTGGATTGCGATGCCGTCTCAGCGAGCGCCGGCAGTCTGGCGAGCTCGCAGTTACGGTGAAAACGCGACCATGAAGGGCCGACCAGTCGGGACGCGCTTCTCGGCCTGAACGTCTCCGCGCACGGGGAGGTGCGCCCCCGAGAACGCTCGAAGCGACGAGACGGCGTGATCTAGCGCTCCGCTGAGGCGTACGATGACTGACTCCTGACGAGCATGTGACGGCGTTCGACCGGTTGGGTCGATGCAAACGCCGGCCGAGTGTCGGGAACCGGAGGACCACAGTTCGCGGACGATCTCGGACCCTTCGGTGAAATCGCCGGTCACCGGGGTGAACCAGCCGCTCCACCCTTCGGCCGTCGTCAACGCCTCGAACGCGGACTGCTGATCGGCCTCAATCTTGATCCGGTGTGAAGGCATCGAACTCCTTACGATGCAGATGGCGGAGCGTTCCATAGCGTTTGACCGTAGTCCTATCGCCCCGGACAAACTTCGCCCGAGACGACACGTTTTTGACATAAGACGACAGTGGTCAGGAGCCTTTCCGGGTGCAAGTGAGCCGCAGCCGACCCTGAGCGCCAAGTGACATCGGAGCATCAATCCAGGTTTCCGATCGGCGGTTCGGGACGCCGGCCGGGCCGCGGACGCGAGCCTCCCATCGTCGAACTCGGCGGGATGTCCGCCTGTGCCAGAGCGCTCGTGCGACCGCGCACGGCGGCCGATGCGTGGGCGGCCGTGAGTCCGCGCCGACCCATCGACGCCCACGCGATCGAGTCACAACGGTGTAAGCTCGCTTCAATCCTCGGCGGGCGGTCTCGTATCGGCTCCAACCTCCGGCCGCAGACGGGCGTGACGATTTAGACGATCCTCACGTGACGCGCCGATTGGAGTACGCCGTTGCCCCCACTCGCCAGATGCCCTCGCGTGTACCCGCCCGGCCCGGGCTGCCCCACGACGGCATGCTCCACGTCGTCGGCACCTTCTCGTGCTCGCTCGCGCCTTCTCGCCACCGAGACGCAGCGGTGCCATGGAGCGCTTACCTTTCCAGTGTCGCTCTCCTCCGCATGCACGGTCGGCGAGCCACCGGTCGTCGTCGGAGCCGACGTCGAAAATGGTTCCCTCATTTTGTGCAGCATGGTCGAGAGGAGCTACCGGTCCGGGGCGACGAAGCGGCCGATCAAGCTCGTTGGCGGCATCTATTGCGCCAGGAATCTGGACACAGTCAGACCCCGCTTGGAGCTCAGCGCTCCTGGTCTCAGGGAGTTCAGCCGCCGTCTTTGCAGGACACCCTAGGCACGGGCGATGCTCGAGGTCATCCGGGCCAGCGCTTTGCAGGGATTCGCGGAGTGCGTGGGCGAGCTGGGCGGCGATGCGGAGGCCGTGCTGTCCGTCGCCGGAATCACACCCGAGCGCGTCAGCGACCGCGACGCGTACATTCCCTCCAGCACCCACGCAGGGTTGCTCACGCGCGCCGCCGAGGAGCTGGATTGCGCCGACTTCGCTCTGCGGCTGTCTGCCCACCGCGGGATCGAGATCCTCGGGCCGGTCGCGCTTGCCGGTCGTCACGCCACCACAGTCCAAGACGGGTTTGAGGCCCTGGCCAGGTGGGTGCATGTGTTCAACACGACAAGCCACATCACGGTGTCGCCGCTTCGAGCCGGCGAGGTGCGCTTCACGCACTCGATTCTCGCTGACCCGGCGGTTCCGGCGCAGCGGAACGAGCTCGCTCTGGCGACCAGCGTTCAGGCTGCCCGCGCGCTGATCGGCGAGCACTTTCGGCCCCTGCGGGTCTTCCTTCCGCACGCGCCGGTGTCCTCGCCAGCCCGCTACCGGGAGTTCTTTGACTCCGATGTGGCCTTCGGCCATGTGCACTGCGGCTTTGACTTCCTCAGCGACGACCTTGCGCGGCCACTTAGCGCCAGTGATCCGCTGGTGCGCGATGTCGCGACGCGGTACCTAGAGAGCCCCGCCAACGCCTCGCGACGGGCCCCCGAGACCGCTCTACGCGCGATCATCACTCAGTCACTCGCCGCGGGCCGGTGCACGCTGCTCGAGGTCGCGCGTGAGCTGTTCGTGCACCCACGCACGCTGCAGCGGCATCTCGCCGCGCAGGGCCTCAGCTTTAAGCAGGTCGTGGCCGACGTGCGGCGCGACCGTGCTCGCCACTACCTCGAAAACACCACAATGCCGCTCAGCGACCTCTCGGATCTGCTCGGCTACTCCGGCCAAAGCTCTTTGACCCCCAGCTTGGCCGGCTTGGGACGACTCGCGCGCTCCCACGCGCGCGCATGCGCCGTGGTCGCCCGATACTCCCCACGGCGATCGGCGTTGCGCCGCAGCTCGCGCGAGACCGTCGCCGGCGAGC
>Ga0302325_10034898_pt1 | contig 10285 bp, 9 predicted proteins | sample Palsa_T0_2_FD_201948 | JGI IMG/M metagenome (GOLD analysis project Ga0302325, IMG submission 201948) | Peat permafrost microbial communities from Stordalen Mire near Abisko, Sweden - Palsa_T0_2 | ecosystem: Environmental > Terrestrial > Soil > Palsa > Peat permafrost | place: Sweden: Abisko...
CCGCACGCAAGCTCGTCGACTTCTCCGGCCCCCACGGGTGGGATCACTCCTCGAGCAACCTGGGCCGGACCGCTCCGCTGGCCTCGGCTCCCTGCGACGGGGTGACCGGCCTCCAGCGCCGCGTGCAGCCGCTGATCGAGCTCCGAGCCGATTTCGAGCTCTCGCGCGCCGAGCTCCGCGACCTCGATCGCGGCGCGGTCGACCCCGACCTCGAGGCGCTCGACACCGCCGCGCACCAGATCGCCGTGGCCGAGAACACCACCGTGTTCCACGGCTGGCACGGCGCCATCACCGGCATCGAGGAGGCCTCTCCCCACGAGCGCATGCACCTCGGCGAGGTCACCAACGCCTACCCGATGCCGGTGGCGGGGGCGGTCGAGCGCCTGCTCCAGAGCGGGATCAGCGGCCCCTACGCGTTGGCCCTCGGAGGCGAGCAGTACCAGCGCGTGGTCGAGACGGCGGAGAACGGCGGCTATCCGCTGCTCGAGCATCTGCGCAAGATCCTCGAAGGCCCGATCGTGTGGGCCCCCGGAGTTAAGGGCGCGCTCGTGCTCAGCACCCGCGGCGGCGACTTCCTCTTCGAGTCCGGCCAGGATCTCGCGCTCGGCTACGACGGCCATGACAGCGAGGTGGTCCGCCTCTACCTCCAAGAGAGCCTGAGCTTCCGCATCGCGACGCCGGAGGCGGCGGTGGTGCTCGACCCGTAGGTCGCGGGCCCAGCGGATGAGGCCCGCCCCGCCCGAGCCTCGCGCCTGCCATCATGGGTGCATGTCACCAGACGATGAAGGCCAGGAGAGCTTCGAGGAGAAGATGCGATCGATCGCCCGCGAGTTCAGCCGCTCGATCGAGCGGGTGGCCCAGGTCGACCTCGAGGAGATCGCCGAGGCGATCGGCGTCGATCCCGCCCGCGCCACTGAGATGGTTGACAGCGCGGTGGGATGGCTGCGCAACCAGGCGGAGGCCTTCGGCGGGGATTTCGGATCCTGGGGTCCGGGACCCGGTCCCGAGGCGGCCGAGGAGGAGCGGCTGCGGGCCGCAGGACCACACCCCCTGGATCTCCCCACGACCGAGCAGGGCCTCGCGCTGGCCGCGCTCGACTCCGGCCGCTGGACGGTCGAGCCGGGCAGCCACACGCTCCTGCTCCACGGTGACGGCCCGGCGCCTCACGACGCCGTCGACCTTGTCGGCGAACTTCGGGCCCGCGATTGGATCGCCGCCGACGGTGAGGTCACCGTCGTGGGCCGCCACGCCCTGCGCCGGTGGCTCGAAGCCGGCAGCAGCGACTAAGACTCATTTCGCGCACACCGGGGCGCCGGCGCTCATGCGCCCGTAAGCTTTCGCCGATAGTTCACCTTGACGGTGCGGCTGCGCACCGTGGGCGACCATGGCTTCCCTTCCAAGCTCACCGATCGCGGTGTACCGGGGCCCGTTCACCGAGCGCCAGGCCACCCGGCTGCTCTGGCGAGCCGGATTCGGGCCGAGGCCGGGCCAGGCCCACGCGCTCGCTAGGCTCGGACTCGACGGAGCCGTCCGCTCGCTCACCCGGCCCTCGGGACCAGCGCGGCTCTCGGGCCCGCCCCCACGCAACTCCGACGGCGGGCCGATCGATCCCACCGGCGTGTGGGGCGATGACCACTGCTGGTGGCTCGATCGCATGGTCCGCTCCGACCAGCAGCTGATCGAGCGCATGACCCTGATCTGGCATAGCTGGTTCGCCACCTCGATCGAAGCCTCGAACGCCGCGCTCATGCTCCACCAGAACAAGATGATGCGGGCCCGGGCGCTCGGGAACTTCCACGACCTCTTCCTCGAGGTCACGCGTGACCCGGCCATGCTCCTGTGGCTCAACGGCGGTCAGAACTCGAAGTGGAGCCCGAACGAGAACTACGCGCGCGAATCGATGGAGCTCTTCACCCTCGGGGCCGACCGCGGCTATGACGAACTCGACGTGCACGAGCAGGCCCGGGCCCTGACCGGCTTCACCTATGACTGGAACGGTGTCGGCCCGACCAACTTCCGCTTCGACCCCAGCCTCCACGACGAGGGGGTCAAGACCATCTTCGGCCATCGCGGCCACTTCGACTATCACGACACCTGCGAGCTGTGCGTGCACCACCCCCTGCACCCGTCGTTCATGGTCGCCAAGCTGTGGGGTTACTTCGTCGCCGAGCCCATTCCCGCCGGGGATCTCCGGGTGCTGGAGGCCGTCTACAAGGCAGGCAAGTTCGCGACCCGGCCGCTCGTCGAGGCCATCCTCCGCCACCCCCTGTTCTACGAGGGCGCCGGGATGGTGATCCCGCCCGCCGTCTACTGCGCGGGGCTGCTGCGCGCGCAGGATCTCACCCTGGAGACCAACGCCTGGTCGTGGATCGGCGCGCAGGCCGGTCAGCGCCTGTTCGAGCCGCCCAACGTGGCGGGCTGGAACTACGCCGACTGGCTCGACACCGCGCGCTGGTCGGGGAGGTTCACCGCCGTCACCTACGCGCTCGAGCGCAAGGTCCTCAACCCCAACGCCCACTCCTATCCCGTGCACGAGAGCGCAGAGGAGGCGCTGGAGTCGGCCATGCGCTATTGGGGTGACCCGGCGCTCTCGGCGGGCACGCTCGGTAACCTGCTCGCCTTCAGCCGGCGCGCCCAGCACGGGATCATCGCCGAGTGGGAGCAGGTCACCTACCGGATCCTGCGCCAGAACGCGCTCCGGGCCCTGATCCCCACCACTCCGGAATGGCAGTGCTGCTGATGTCCGACGAGCCGAGGATCTGCTGTGAAGGCTTCTCGCGCTCGCAGGCTCTGCGCCGCGCGCTCGCCACCGGGCAGCCGCGACCCGCGCGCGAGTGGGACCCGCGTATGCCCACTCCGGCGGGCGCGGGGATCGATCGCCGCCGCTTCCTCCTCGGCGCCGCGGGCGGCCTGGTCTCGGTCTACGGCGCGGAGCGGCTCGGCCTCACCGGACGCGTCCTCGGCAACGGGATCGCCGAGGCCGCCACCACCGAGAATCCCGTCCTTGTGTCCGTCTTCCTCCAGGGCGGAATCGACGCGCTGTCGCTGCTGGCGCCGGCCGGCGATCCGCTCTACATCCAGCTCCGCCCCACCCTCGCCGTCCCCGTGGGCGCGGGCGTGCCCTTCACCGAGGATCCCCAGCTCGTCTGGCACCCCTCCGCCGCCTCCTTCGCGCAGCTCCACGCCGCGGGCAAGGTCAGCGTCCTGCCGGGAATCGGCTACAGCAGCCCCGACATGTCCCACTTCACCTCGCGCCACTACTGGGAGGTGGGCGCCACCGACACCGGGCTCGCCACCGGATGGCTCGGACGTTACCTCGACGTCGCCGGGACCTCGACCAACCCCCTCCAGGGCCTGTCCATGGACGGGGAGATGAACCCGACGCTGGCCACCGCGGTCAACCCGGTGGCGGCCATCGACAAGCCCTATGACTTCTCGCTGTGGCTCAACGGCGTGTGGGGCGACGTGTTCGACTGGACGCTCGACTCGGCCTCGGCCCTGGGCGACGCCCAGCACCACTCGCACGACCCCGCCATCGCCCAGGTCGCCGAGGCCGCCTCGGAGGTGGGCTACGTACGCCGCGCGCTCGCGCCCTTCCGCGACGCCGACGGCAACGCCGCCTACACCAGCCCGGTGACCTACCCCACCTCGAGCGACTCGGACTTCCCGCAGCGGCTCGCGGGGCTCGCGGCCATGATCGCCGGTGGGCTCCCGCTGCGCTGCGTGGCTCTGACCTCGGACACCCAGTTCGACACCCACGCCTCGCAGCCGGGGACCTTCGACTCGGGCCTGTCACTCATCGCCGATTCGATCGCCGCCTTCCAATCCGACCTCGAAGCTCGGGGGATTGACGACCGGGTGCTCGTGCACGTGTGGTCCGAATTCGGGCGCCGCGCGCAGGAGAACGGCTCGAACGGCACCGACCACGGCGCGGCCGGCGCCTCGCTCCTCATCGGCACGCCGACCACGGGCACCATGGTCGGCGAATGGCCGGGCCTGACCGACCTCGACGTGAACGGAAACCAGATCGAGAACGTCGACTACCGGGGCGTCTACTGCTCGCTGCTCGAGCAGTGGTTCGACCAGGACGCCGGCGCGGTCATCCCCGATGCCGACCGGTTCGCGCGCTACACGCTGATCGGGTGATCGCCTTTGCCCCGGGCCGGGCGAACCTGATCGGGGAGCACACCGACTACAACGACGGACTCAGCCTCCCCTTCGCCATCGAGCAGGGCATCCGGGTTCGAGCGCAGCGCAGCCCCGGAGACCGGATCCTCGCCCTCGCCGTCGACCGCGGCGAGGAGGAGAGCTTTCCCCTCGACGGCGGCGAGCAGCGGCGCGCGGGCGACTGGACCGACTTCGTCCGGGGCACCGTGAGCGAGCTCTCGGCCGCCGGCTTCACGCTCCGTGGAGCCCGCCTGGAGATCTCGAGCGACGTGCCCGAGGGCGCCGGGCTGTCCTCCTCGGCGGCGCTCGAGGTCGCTCTCTGCCTGGCCCTGCTCGGGGTCGCGGGCGCGGCCGAGCCCGAGGACCGGGTCGCGCTTGCACGGCTATGCTCGCGCGTGGAGAACGACTGGGTCGGAGCCCGCACGGGGCTGCTCGATCAGCTCGCCTCGCTCTGCGGAGAGCGGGGGCAGGCGCTGCGCATCGACTTCCGCACCCTTGAGGTCCGGCCCGTCCCCCTCGCCCTCGAAGACTGGAAGCTCGTCACCGTGCCCTCGGGCGAGCGGCACTCGCTCGCGCAGTCGGGCTATAACGAGCGCCGCGCCGAGTGCGAGCGCGCCCGCACCACGCTCGGCCTGGAGAGCCTCCGCGACGCCCGCCTCGCCGACCTCCACCGGCTCCAGGACCCGCTCGATCGTCGCGTGCGCCACGTGATCGAGGAGAACGCGCGGGTGCAGGCGACGGTGGCCGCCCTCGAGTGCGGTGACCTCGCCGAGGTCGGCCGGCTCCTCGACGCCTCGCACGCCAGCCTGCGCGACCTCTACGACTCCTCCACCGGGGCCGTCGAGGAAACCGTCGCCTGCCTGCACGGCGCCGGCGCCGCGGGCGCGCGGATGATGGGCGGCGGCTTCGGCGGCGACGTGCTCGCGCTCTTTCCCCCCGGCGCCGCGCTACCGCACGACGCGCGGCGCCTCGAGCCGTCGGCGGGGGCACGACTGCTCTGAGCTTCCGTCTGCCCTCGGCGGGAACATACGTTCGTGTCGAGCGAGCCCGCGATCCTCCACGCCGATCTCGACGCCTTCTACGCCTCGGTCGAGCAACGCGACGACCATCGCCTGCGCGGGCGACCGGTGATCGTCGGCGGCGGGGTCGTGCTCGCCGCCAGCTACGAGGCCAAGGCGCGCGGCGTCCGCACCGCGATGGGCGGCGCGCAGGCGCGGCGCCTGTGCCCGCAGGCCGTCGTCGTCCAGCCGCGGATGTCGGCCTACCTCGAGGCGAGCAAGGCCGTGTTCGAGGTGTTCGAGGAGACGGCGCCGGTGGTCGAGGGGCTGTCCATCGACGAGGCCTTCCTCGATGTGCGTGGGCTCGAGCGGATCTCGGGAACGCCGGTCGAGATCGCGGCCGGCCTGCGCCACGAGGTGGCCAGACGGGTCGGGCTTCCGATCACCGTCGGGGTGGCGAGGACCAAGTTCCTGGCCAAGGTCGCGAGCGCGGTGGCCAAGCCCGACGGCCTGTTACTCGTCCCCGCCGGCGGTGAGCTGGCCTTTCTCCACCCGCTCGCGGTGGAGCGTCTGTGGGGCGTGGGGCGGGTGACCTCAGCCAAGCTCCGCCGCCGGGGGATCACCACCGTCGGCCAGATCGCGCGCCTGAGCGAGGACGAGCTCATGGCCGTCGTCGGCCGAGCCTCGGGCCGTCACCTTCATGCCCTCGCGCTGGGCCGCGACCCGCGGCCCGTGCAGGCCCGCCGCCGGCGCCGCTCGATCGGCGCCCAGCACGCGCTGGGCCGATCACGCAAATCGCCGGCCGAGATCGACGCCGTGGCGGTCGAGCTCGTCGACCGGGTCACCCGCCGGATGCGCGCCGCCGGGCGCGTCGGGCGCACCGTCGTCCTGCGCCTGCGCTTCGATGACTACTCGCGCGCCACGCGCTCGCACACGCTCACCCAGGCGACAGCGCACACGGGGACGATCCTCGCGACCATCCGGCGGCTGCTCGCGGCCGCGGCGGCGACGATCGAGCGCCGCGGCCTCACGCTCGTGGGCGTCGCGGTCGGGAACCTGAGCAGCGATGCGGCGGTCCAGCTCGCGCTGCCCCTCGATCGGCGCACCGGCACCGCCCTCGATTCCGCCATCGACGGTGTGCGCGAGCGCTTCGGATCCGGCGCCCTCACCCGCGCGGTCCTCCTCGGCCGCGACCCCGGCCTGTCAGTGCCGATGCTGCCGGACTGAAGTTGCTGGGGCGGGCCCGGCCCACGGGCCCGCCCCAGGTGGAGGTCGAACGGTCCGGTCTGCTACCAGCTGTCGCTGGTGGGGCAGGTTCCGGGGGATCTCAGTCCCGCCGCTCTACGCTTCCCCCGATGAGGGCTCTGGTCACGGGCGCTGCGGGGTTCATCGGAGGCCACGTCGCGGCCGCGCTCGCCCGCGGCGGGGCGCGGGTGACGGCCTTCGACATCGCGGCTCCCGCGCCGGGAACGGTCCCGGACTCGGTCGAGGTCGTGCTCGGAGACGTGCTCGATCCCGACGCCGTGCGGCGCGCCATGGACGGCTGCGACGCGGTCTTCCACCTGGCCGCCGTCTATAGCTACGCCCGGCGCGACGCGGCTCTGATGCACGCCGTCAACGTCCGAGGTACGCGTACGGTGCTGGACGCCGCGCTGCGCGGCGGGCGGCGGCGGATCGTCCATACGAGCTCGTGCGCGACCTGCGGCCCGGTTCCGGGCCGCGCGGCGAGCGAGCTCGATCTTCCGCCGCCGTCCGAGTGCGGCATCCCCTACCGGCGCACCAAGCTCGAGGGGGAGCGAGAGGCGCTCGCGGCGGCTCGCGGCGGCGCCGAGGTGATCGTCGTCAACCCCACCGTCCCCGTCGGCCCCGGTGACCTACGCCCCACCCCCACCGGCCGGATGGTCGCCGACGTCGCCCATGGACGCGCCCGCGCCTATCTGGCCCGTAGCGCGCTGAACATCGTGGCCGTCGAGGACGTCGCCCTCGGCCACCTCCTCGCCTTCGAGCGCGGTCGATCCGGTGAGCGCTACCTCCTCGGCGGCGACGACATGACCATGCGCGACGTGTTCGCCGTGATCGCGCGCACGGCCGGGCTCTCGGCGCCCCGCGTGCCGGTGCCGTGGACGGCGGCCTACGCCGCCGCCCGCCTGGCCGACGCCGCGCTACGGCCGCTCGGACGCGAGCCGCGTCTGCTCGTGCTCGACGAGGTTCGCTCCGGGCGCCTCCCCCACCGCTTCGATGACTCCAAGGCTCGCGCCGAGCTCGGTTACGTCTCGCGCCCGGCCGCGGAGGCGCTGGCCCAGGCGGCCGCGGAGTCGGCTGGCGGCCGACGCGGAGTCGGCGTCCATGCCGACTCCGTTGCGAGTTCGCCTGGCGGCGAACTCGCCGGCGAGCCGTAGGTGTGTGCGGTCACGCCCGGGCTTGAGTCCCGAAGGCGTCGTGCAGGGCCTGCTCGGTGGACCAGAACGCGAGCTCGTCCCATGGGATCTCGGCTCGGGCGAAGGCACGGACCTCGGTCGCCTCCGGCGTCGTCTGCGGCGGCCCGAGGGCGCGCGCCAGGAAGACGATGAGCACGACGCGGTCCTCGGCGCGGGAGTAGACGCCCACCAGCCGCCCCAGCTCGATCGCCATGCCGAGCTCCTCGTCGGTCTCCCGGCGCGCGGCGTCCTCCACCGACTCACCGAGGTCGACGAAGCCCCCGGGGAAGGTCCACCGGCCCCGGGCCGGGTCGAACCCCCGACGCAGGAGGATCACGCGATCCTCGTCGTCCACGGGGATCGCACCGACAACGGGCTTGGGATTGAAATAGGCGGCGTAGCCGCAGTGGGAGCAGTCGATCGAGCGCGGGAACTTGACGTTGGCCGGCTGCCCGCAGCGCGGACAGAAACGGGCCTCGGCCAGGGCGGGGTTGATCGACGCGTCGATACACCGATCCTACGACCCGGCCGAGCTTGCCGTAGAACTTGAGGGCATGACCGCACCTGAGGCCATCGTCGTCGACGCCGGTGGGCGCGATTTGCGCGTGTCCAACCCCGAGCGCGTGATCTTTCCGGCGACCGAGCACTCGGACGCAGTGAGCAAGCTCGACATCGTCCGGTACTACCTCAGGGTCGGGGACGGCATCATGCGTGCCCTCGAGCGCCGGCCGACGACGCTCGAACGCTGGCCCAAGGGCGTGCACCCGGGCATCGTCCTCTCGACCCGCGAGAAGGGGGGCGGCGACGCCTTCTTTCAGAAGCGCATCCCGCGGGGAGCCCCCGACTACGTCGAGACGGCACGGATCCAGTTTCCCTCGGGGCGGTACGCGGACGAGATCTGCCCCACCGAGGTGGCCGTCGTCGGCTGGGCAGCGCAGATGGGCACCATCACCTTTCACCCATGGCCGGTCCGGGGCGAGGACGTCGACCATCCCGATGAGCTGCGCATCGACCTCGACCCCCAGCCGGGCACCGACTTCGCCGACGCCGTACGCGTCGCCGCCGAGGCCCGGGTGCTCCTTGACGACCTCGGCTACACCGGCTTCCCCAAGACCTCGGGCGGCCGCGGCGTCCACATGTACGTCCGGATCGAGCCGCGGTGGACGTTCACCGACGTCCGCCACGCCGCCATCGCCTTCGGCCGCGAGCTCGAGCGGCGCCTCCCCGGCCAGGTCACGACCAACTGGTGGAAGGAGCAGCGCGGGGAGCGCATATTCGTCGACTACAACCAGAATGCCCGTGATCGCACCATCGCCTCCGCCTACAGCATCCGGCCCAAGCCCGGCGCGCCCGTCTCGGCGCCCGTGCGGTGGGAGGAGCTTCCGGACGTCGCGCCCGAGGACTTCACGGTGGCCACCATGCCCGCCCGCTTCGCCGAGGTGGGCGATCTCCACGCGGCCATCGACGACGCCGCCTATTCGCTACAGCCGCTCTTGGACATATACGAGAGCGACAGCGCCGAGGGCGAGGGCGACATGCCCTACCCGCCCGACTACCCGAAGATGCCCGGAGAGCCCAAGCGCGTGCAGCCCTCGCGCGATCGCGACCGCCCGCGCGACCGCGACGAGCCGTGAGTGCGGAGCGCTAGTCAGACTGCGGGAGCTTGGCCGTGCCCCGCTTGGCCGCGGGCGCCGACGGCGGCGGCACGACGGGGCCGATGTCCCCGCCCGGGGCCTCGTCGAGGTCGACGATCACGGGCGCGTGATCGCTGGGTCCGCGGCCCTTGCGCGCCTGGCGATCGACCCACGCCGCCCGCACCCGGCTCGCGACGGGGGCGCCCGCCAGGATCAGGTCGATGCGCATCCCGAGATCCTGGTGGAACATCCCGGCCCGGTAGTCCCAGTAGGTGAACACGCGCTCGTTGGGCCAATGGTCGCGCACCACGTCACGCAGGCCGAGCGCCTCGAGCTCGGCGAGCGCCGCCCGCTCGGGCGGCGTGACGTGCGTGTGGCCGACGTAGGCCTCGGGATCGAAGACATCCTCATCGGCCGGAGCGATGTTCATGTCGCCGCACACAACGATGTCCTTGGGGCCGGCGGCGACCATCTCGGCCAGCGACGCCAGCCAGGCGAGCTTGTATCGGTAGTGCTCGGAGTCCGGCGTGCGCCCGTTGGGTACGTACACCGAAACCACCCGGATCCCGGCGCACGTCGCCGAAACGGCGCGCGCCTCGGGGTGCGGGAAGCCGGGCGCGCCGGGGATCCCGACAGCGACGTCGTCGACCCCGACCCGCGAGAGGATCGCCACCCCGTTCCAGGTCGGCTCGCCGTGGGCGGCGAAGGCATACCCGCGCTCGGCGAGCTCGTCGCCGAGGAGAGCGGCGAATCCGTCGTCGGCGAGCTTGGTCTCCTGAAGGCACACCACGTCGGGCCGGCGCTCATCCAGCCACGGGAGCAGCCGCGGCAGGCGCTGCTTGACCGAGTTGACGTTCCAGGTCGCGATCCGCATCGACACGAAACCGTAGCGGCGCGCCGTCGCCGGCGGGCCACCGTCACCGTCAACGTCACCGTCAAGTGAGACGCTACAACGTCGCCTTCTGACCCAATCCGACGGTTATCCCGAGCGCCGTGGCGGAGGCGGCGGTGGGCGCCCACGCGACGGCCACATCCTCGGGACCGATGTTGATCGAGGCATAGCCGCCGT